>Ga0074045_10005240_pt1 | contig 11358 bp, 4 predicted proteins | sample BogForMeECP23OM2_FD_94442 | JGI IMG/M metagenome (GOLD analysis project Ga0074045, IMG submission 94442) | Bog forest soil microbial communities from Calvert Island, British Columbia, Canada - Bog Forest MetaG ECP23OM2 | ecosystem: Environmental > Terrestrial > Soil > Wetlands ...
CTCCGCCTCGAGATGTGCACTGCTCCTCGGTCGCCGCGTGGCGGGCGCGGGGAGCGCTCGCAGACGATCGAGTTGATCGGACAGGTTGCCGCGTTGCCCGACCAAAACCACGCGCGCAACGGAGGAGAGCCGCGCGCGCGTCTCCTCCGAGATTAGATCCGTGCGCAGCAGAAATACAGAGCCGCGGGTGTGGTCCACGCCGATCGGCGGATGCGACTGGCTCATTCGAATTTGCGTCTCGAGGGCGAACTGCAGGTCCTGGATATAGGAAGTTGCTCGTTCGTTCAGGATTACGAGATCGAGGGCAAACTGCTTCATCCGCCAGTATTCGTGAGCGCGCAAGAGCTGCCGCGCGATGCCAATGTCCTCGACATCGTCGATTCGCAACAGCACGATCGGCAGATCCCCGGAAATGCCGTTAACCCACAGGGCCGCCGGCCCACCGCCGCCTCGGCGTATGGCATCGGACGAGGGCCGCATCGAGGCGTCCGCGTAGAGTATGTAGCCCGCGAGACGCTGAAATAGGCTGGCCTCCGCGGCGTCGATACCGAGATGACGAAGTTGGATCTGCGCCTGCGTCCATGCCAAGGTGGCCGCGCGCACGAAAGCGTTCGGCTCATGGTGCTTATCGGCGAGATCCAGAACGCCTTCGCGCGAACCGGCGACACTGGTCCAGAAGGCAACGCGCACGGTGGCACCCGCCCGTATACGCACGCGATACCGAATCGCAAACACCGCATCGAGGACAGTGCCCACGGTATTGGACAAGCGCCGTCCATCCATCATGGCAATGGGCGCCAGAATGTCGCGCCCTCGGCCGAGAAACCGCGCTCGGTCGGTTTCGAGCTCCGGTTTGCCCAACACCTCCCCTTCAATGACGGCATGATGAGCAACCCAGATCTCCGGTTCGGCGGGCGAACGCCGCCGCCGCGTCGCGAGGATCGCGCCCAACTTGGCCACGTACTCGGTCTGCACAAAGAGCTTGGAGAACGCCGGATGCGCCGCATCCGCCGCGGGAGGCGCAAGCATGAGCTCCGAGTAGGAAGTGACTTCCAAGTCGCGAATTCGGTTGCCGGTATTCACAATTGATATGCGGCGCACTTCCGCGTCGTCCTCGGGCGAGACGAGCACTTCCAGGGTCGTGGTGATCGCCCCGTCGCTGCGAATGAACTCCGCTCGATCCTCGGTAAAGTTCACGTCGTAGCTGTCGGGCTCGACGCCGCTCGGCTGATAGCCGCCGGACCAAACGGCACCGCTTTCAATGTCGCGCAAATAAATATAGCTGCCGGCATCATCGCGTGTGAGATCCTCGCGCCAGCGCGTTATACCAAGCTCGCGCCAGCGACTGAAGCCGGATCCGGCGCTCGTGAGCATCACCGAATAGCGGCCGTTGGAGAGCAGATGAGTTTGCGGCGTCGATTCGCGCGGCACCTTGAGTCGCCGTGTTTCCGAGACCTGCACACCGCTGACTCGCGCCGCGGTGCGGACTTCTTCGGCCCGGGGATGAGCGATCGAGACGTCACGCGGCGTGCGTTCCTGCAACAGCAGTTCGGTCGCCTGTATGCGCGGGTCCGCATGAAACCGTTCGCGCATCCTGCCGTCGAACAGGACATTGGCGATGGCGACCACGGTCATTCCTTGATGATGCGCCATAAATGCGCGCACGACGGCAACCTGGGATCCCTCCGGCACACGGCTGCGAGTGAAATCGAGCGCCTCGTAGAAACCGTACCGACCCCGTGCGCCGAGCGCAGCGAGTCGCAACAAATTGAGCACCGCGCGCTTCGGATCGATCATCACGGCAAGGACCGTCGCGTACGGGGCGATCACCACGTTTTCGCTCAACCCACGTTTCAGCCCCAGGCCCGGCACGCCGAAGTTCGAGTACTGGTAGGTTAGCTCCAGATCGCGCGCATTGTAGGCGGATTCCGAAACGCCCCAGGGAATGCCGAGCTCAGCGCCGTAACGAATTTGCCGCTGGACGATCAGGCGATTAGTTTGCTCCAGAAGACTCCCCGACGGCGCACGCATGACGAGCGACGGCATTAGATATTCGAACATCGACCCCGACCAGGAGATCAGCGCCGCTCCATGGCCAACTGGAGTGACCGTGCGCCCGAGCCGAAACCAGTGGCGGGCCGGCACGTCGTTCTTGGCGATCGCCACGAAGCTCGCCAAACGCGCCTCGGAGGCGAGCAAGTCGTAGCAGCTCGGATCAAGCGTGCCCTCGGCGGCGCGGTAGCCGATCGAGAGGAGCCGGCGCTCGGGATCAAGCAAAAATCCGAACTGCATCGTTTGGTACATTTGCTGCGCTGTCGATTCGATGACTGCCAGGCGCCGCCGCAGCCCGTGGAGGCCCTCCTCCGTCAGGCTGAGATCCTGCTGCCAGCTCTTAACGGACCTTTGCGCGGCTTCCGCCCAAAAAAGTGTCTCCCCACCCACTTCCTCGCCCATCTCGTGGGTCAACGCCCGCGCTATGTCTGCCACTGTCGCGGCGAGAGGCGTGATCTGCGCCAATCGCGCCGCGGTGTCCCCTGGCGTGGCCCCACGGTCGTCAAGCGCCGCGCCGAGCGTATCGAGGGCGTGTTCAAGGTGAGCAACGACAATGGTGTGCGTTTTTAGGAGGCCCGGAAGTTCCCGAAGGGCTTCGCGAGCGAGGTTCACGGCGTCTGCGACGCCGAACAGGGGCACGCGGCCGGCCGCGGGTAAATCGATCCATTCTCGACACGCATTTGCGAGTGCAATGAGATGCGCCGCAAGGTTGCCGCTGTCCACGGAAGAGACGTACCGTGGATCCAGAGGGCGCAGATCACGTGTGTCGTACCAATTGTAAAAATGGCCGCGATACTGCTGCAGGCGGCTCATCGTCGCCAAGGTTGCCTCCAACCGATCCACAGTCTCGATCGTCCCTGTCCACCCGAAGTCGCGAGCGCTGACGACGGACAGCAGGTACAAGCCCATATTGGTGGGCGATGTCCTATGCGCCAGGACCGGCTGCGGATCTTCCTGGAAGTTGTCCGGCGGCAGCATATTGTCGTCCGACGTAACAAATGTCTCGAAGTAGCGCCATGTGCGGCGTGCGATCAGTCTCAATGCCCCGGCGTCCCCCTCCGCGACCGCCAGATGTCCCGCGACCGGCGGGGAGAGGCTGATCCATACGGCGATGGCGGGAGAGGCGATCCAGAGGAGCACGAACGGCGCCGCCAAGGGCCAGACGCCGGGCCGAAGGTACCCGATCAGCGCCGCGGCGACCGTCGCGATGGCTACGCCTCCGCTCATGCGCCGGTAGGCGCTGTAGAGATCGAGTTCGGAACTGAGATTCGCCTGAGCGGCAGTGACCCATTGGAGGAGGTTGCGGCGGCTCACGAACAGACGAAATAGAGTTCGGCTGATCGCGTCGATCATCAACCAGGCCTGGTGGGGCAGGAAGGTGATCTGGAAGGCGGTCAGGGATGCGGCAAGCCAGATATCTTTGCGGAGGGCGCGAAAGTGGCTGCGCATCTTGACGCCGGGGCGGCGCGGCACAATCGCGGCGACAATCGGCAGAAGTGCCGGCAAGCCAATTGTCATTACGACAAAGGCGGTCCAGATGAGCGCTCCGTTACGTGGCAATACCCATCCGGCGAGCAGCGCCGCAACACTCGCCGCCGGCGAGAGCGTCCGCCGCAGATTGTCCAACATCTTCCACACACCGATCAGCGGTAAGCTGCGGCTGCCCCGCTTGGATCCTGCCGCATCGCCCCTGCCGAAGATCCAGGGCAGCAGTTGCCAGTCGCCGCGCGCCCAGCGGTGCTGGCGTGCGGCAGCGACGTCGTACCTCGAGGGAAATTCCTCGACGACCTCGATATCGGAAACCAGACCCGCACGCGCAAAGATCCCCTCGAACAGATCGTGACTGAGCAGCGTTCCGTCGGGGACTCGTCCGGCGAGCGCGGCTTCAAAGGCATCCACATCGTAGATTCCCTTGCCGGCATAAGAGCCTTCGCCGAAGAGGTCCTGGTAGACATCCGAGACGGCGGCTGCATACGGATCGATGCCGCTCGTGCTCGAGAATACGCGCTGAAAAATCGAACCTTCGCGACCGACGGGCAGGGAGGGCGCAACCCGCGGTTGCAGCACGGCGTACCCTTCGACCACGCGTCCGGATTCGGCGTCGAACCGGGGGTGGTTCAGCGGGTGCGCCATCTTGCCGACCAAACGGCGTGCCGTATCCCGAGGGAGCCGGGTGTCGGCATCGAGCGTAATGACGTAACGGACACCCGGCGGAACCGCAGGGGCACGCCGATCGGCGTCATGGAAGTTCGTATCGGCCGCCCCGCGCAGCAGCCAGTTCAATTCGTGCAGCTTCCCGCGCTTGCGTTCCCACCCCATCCACGCCCTCTGCGCTTCGCTCCAGACTCTGCGCCGGTGCAGCAGTAGAAAGCGGTCTCCAGCCATGCCCTTGCCGTGAACCCGGTTCAGCCGCGCAATGGCCTCACCCGCCAACGCCAGCAGCGCCTCATCTCCGGCGGCGATTTCGCTCGGTGCGTCCGTCCAGTCCGAAAGCAGCGCAAAATACAGCTCGCCTTCCGGCGAGGCTAGGTAGTGAATCTCGAGACGCTCGATCTGCTCTTCGAGCGCAGCAGGCGTGGTGAGCAACGTGGGTACTACCACCATCGTCCGCAGATGCGACGGAATGCCGTCGCGCAGCGCAAGTCCGGGCAGGATGGTTGCGCCGAACCCTCTTGTGACGGCGCGATTCACCAGCGCGATCGCCGCATCGAGCGCAGGAATGAGGCCGATAAAAGCGAGCAGCGCCAGGTGGCTAACTGAAACACCCCACGACCTGAGCGCCAATAACGGCAGCGACAGAGCGGCGGTCGCTATCAGGGCGATGGCCGCCACGTAGCAACCAACTCCGCTCGCCGCGCCGCAACGGCGGCGCCAACTGAAGAGCGGTTTTCGATAGTCGATTCTCGATTCCAGAATACCCCGGCCGTTGGCGATCAGGTAATAGCCGGGATCGCGGCTGCGATCAGCGCCAAGCTCGTTGTCCGTCGCGGCAGATGCATTGGCAGCCGCCAGTGCCGCGGCGGCAATTTCTAGTTCATTCAGAGTCGAGCGTCGCGCAAAACGCTCGATCGCCCGCCGGTAGAGGTCGCGCGTGGGAAAATCCATCGAGGCAAAGTCGCTGCCGGCGCGCAGCAGCTCGTCGACCAAGCTGACGCTTTCGAAGAATTCCGGCCAATCAACATCCGAGAGCAACCGCATGCTCGTGATGATGTTCCGTACGGTCACGTTCGACGCGCCCTGGCGCTGATGCTCATCGCGCACGGCATCGTCTGAGGTTGTACCCTGCGCGACCAGGCGTTGCTCCAGCCAGTGCAGGGCCGGAGTCACTCTCGGGTCCTGGTCCCGCAGGCGTTGGACGAGCTGGACCGTAAACGCAGGCGAGAAGGATGCGCGTTCTCCGTCGCGGCCGATCAGCGCGTCAGGCTCGGCGGTACGGCCGTTGACGCCCAAAAGTCGATCGGCAAGGGCGTCTGCCTCCTGGCGAGCGGCACGACTGCTCACGATGCGTGCCGCGGCGCGGCGGAGATTCTCCACGAGTACAATCCGCAGCGTGATCGCGACGGCCCAGAGCTCGCCGATAGTCAGTGGCTGAACGCGCTGATAGGCGCGTACGAAACTGCGCAGCGTTTCAGGGTCGAATCGGCTGTCGGTGTGGGCAACGAATGCCCAGGCGACGCCGAGCACGCGTGGATACCCGTTTAACGGGCCATCCGCTAACTTGGGCAGCAACCGGTAGAAGCTCGGCGGGAGATCTTCGCGGATTTCCCGGATCTGCTCTTCGACGATGTGATAGTTATCGAGAAGCCACTCGGCGGCCGGAGAAATTGCCCGGCCCTCGCCCGTCGCCGCGGCGATATCCCGATAAGCTGAGAGTAAGACCGCCTCGTTGTCCCGCAACCGTACGCCGAGAGTGCGGCGCGCGATTGGGCGATTCGTTACCCGTTGAGCGACAGCGAGACTTGCTGCGTGCTGCTCCAGGCGCTCGACGCTGAACAGCTCTGCGCGCAGGATCTCATCATTGCTCCAAGGCGAGGCGGTCGAACGGCGCCGCCCGGCGCGATCGATGAGCGATATCAATTTGGTCGGTTCAACGCGTTGCAGGCGTGCGAGCTGTGGGTTACCTCGCAATTCACCGCATCTTCGAGCATCGCAGTCTCCTTGGCGTACTAGGGCATTTTGCGCCGAATTTGCAGCAGAGTCAGTACGCTGGCGCACACTCGCGCCGACCGAGCGTGCTGCCGATGCCCAAACGAGCGTAAAGGCGGCGCACCGCACGCGGTATGTTCGCCAACGAACGGAAGCTTTTGATGCAACGCCGATAATGATTAAATCATGTACCTCTGCCAGACGCGCATATGATCCCCTTTGCGCTTGTCGCGCGTCTTAGGCCCTGCGCTGCACTCGATTCGCGTCGGCCGATTTGCGCGCGATCCTGCCTGCTTTTGGCCGTTGCCATTGCGCTCTCGCTCGGTGCTTGCTCATCAGTTCCGTCGCCATTCAACGCGCCGAAGCCCTCATCCGTCGCGCCTGCCCATCCCGAGGAGACCCGTCATTGGATCACCACCAGCGCTCGGAAAGCGCGCTGGGCGAACGACGGGAGCGCGCGGGTGAGCGCTCAGAGCGACACATGCAGCCACTAAAAACGGACGGCGTCGACTATGTGGCGCGTTTGGCAAGCGATGAACCTTACGCCGGGATCATCTCCGGCCGGCTGCCGCTGGTGTGGGCACACGCGCAAGTGATCAGCGACAGTCCGGACAAAAAGAACGTCGAGCGCGGCGAGCTGCCCGGCCGGCTAATGGCTGACCAAGTACTCAAAGCGGCCGGCGCGGCCCAATCCGAGCTGCTGATGGTTACGCCCTACCTCGTACCGGCGCCGGACGAATTGAGGGCGATCCAGGACCTGCGCGCCCGCGCGGCGCGCGCCGGTATCCTGACCAACTCGCTCAAATCGACGCCCGATCTGATCGCGCAATCAGGCTACGCTGTCGTGGCTCCCGATCGACCGTGAACTATGAGAGTCGGTAAGCCACTAGTGCTCGCACTGATCGTCGCGCTGAACATTTTGCCGGCCGCGAGGGCGGCGGCGCCGCCAATGGCCCAGATTGAGATCAACCATCTGCTTGGACTAATCGAACAATCCGGCTGTGAATTTTTTCGCAACGGCACTTGGTACGATGCACAGCGGGCGCAGGCGCATCTTCGCGCCAAGTACGACGTGCTTGTTGCGCATGACCAGATCAAGACGGCAGAGGATTTTATCAATAAGGCCGCCAGCAACAGCAGCCTGAGCGGCCAAGCCTATCAGATAAGGTGCGGCGGCGGTGAGGCGATGACAACCAACCAATGGTTTGGCGCGGCGCTGGCGCGCCTTCGCAATAACATCAGCCGCAGCATTCCTTGCGCACCGCGCGTTGCGCGCCGTACGCAAGGACTCTATTCTTTTGCATTGCTGCAAATCGTCAGTCGTCCAGTCTGACCGTCAGATCGTTATGGACGGACGTCACGTGTTCCGTGTCGCGCGCAAGGGACACCGCTTTCTCGATGGCCTCTTGGCTTCTCGCGGTACCGCTAAGCCACACGATACCATTCTGGTCGGTATCGACATGAATGCGTCCTAGGCTGGTCAGATGGTCCGCTGCGAGCTTGGTCTTGATTTTCGTGGTGATGGCCGAATCCTTCACGAACACGGTGGTGCTCGTCCCGACCGCGCCGGCGTCGTCTGCGATGGCCGCAGCCGACCCGAGCAGCGCGGCGAATACGACGCAGGTCATTGCTAGTCTTGTCTTCATATAACTCCTTGAGTTAGATACCGCTGCGAGTCTCTCACGCGCTGCGATCGCAGGCGGTTCGTTACCGCACATAGGCAAGCTCTTTGGCGTTGGACTGAATCAAAAAGGGCAAGTCGGTACTATGTGGTTCTTTGAGAAGTTTGGGCCACGCGGCGTAGCGCGTGGCCCAATCTCGTCAGTCGTTTCACCGCTCTCGACTAAGTGTGTGGCGCCTCTCGCTTTGGCTCCGGCGTCTTCGCCTGGGCTTCGTGCAGCGCGTTCTGCTCCGTCGAGTGACGCTGTGCAAGTGCCTGCGTCTGGGCCTGGTGCTGTCGTTCGAGTTCCTGCGCGCTGGCATTCGAGGCGGGTTGCTTCGCTGCCTGCGCGTGATCAGCGGCTTGCTTCTGCTGAAGCTCCTGGCGCTGCTTTTCTTGTCCGTCACGCAAGTCATCCTGCTGCTGTTGATTCACTTTGTCGCGAGCGGTATTTCCCGTGGTCGGTGCTGTCTGGTGGACTACCGCGGGTAGCTCTGAGGCATGCACGGGAGCGGGCTTCGTTGCCGACGTTGCTGCTGCCTTTTCCGGCGCTCGCTCCGGTGCTCCGGCTGCTTTCGCCTTGACCACGTTCGTGCCCTTGAACTCGGCCGGCTTGGAGGTGGCCGCGATCTCCGGTTTGCCGTGGTTGACCGAAGCTGCGAGCGCGCGATTGCTCATCGCCGCTTGGCGATGCTGCACTTGTACCGCGGTTGCCGGCTGGTGCGGCGCTCGCGCGGCAGCCTGCTCCGCGGCCGTCGGTTGCGCCCTGACGCCGCCCGTTCCACCGTTGAAGCTAACCCGATTGACCGTGGTGTTATTGACCACCGTCTGCGAGTACGTGTTGTGAATGTTGGTGACATTCACGTGGCTCACCGCGGTGTTGTAATAAAATTGATGACCCTGCCAATGCCCGCCTGAGTAACCCTGGCCGGAATAGCCGAAACCGTAGTCAATACCGCCATAAAATCCGACTGTTGCACCCCAGTAGCCTTCATTCCAAGAATAGCCTCCGTTGCCCCATCCCCAATACCCGGGCGTCCAGAGCAACCCATATTCGGGCGGCTGCACCCAAGTGCCGGGTACCCAGAAATACCCGTCTTGGTTATAGTCCCAATAGCCTGGCGCCCAGACGCCCCCCTCTTCGACGAGGACCGGCTGTTCATACACGGGCAGTGCGGGGGGTGCGAGCGTAATCGACACTGAGATCTGCGCCACCGCGTATTGCGGGGTAGCGATCACAGTTAGGCCCATCGCCAACGCGCACGCCGAGGCGAGGAGAAGTGATTTTGATGATTTGCTCATGGTGAATGTTTCCCTGGGAGGTGCGAAGCCGCACGGAATTGCGGCCGATCGTTCCCGATGGGCAATGAGAACATGGGCGCTACTCCGGTGTCGGGACGTTGGCGCACATAGGTGGCGAGTATCGAAGGTACAAGCGTCGTGTGTCGATGCTGGTTGCGGCGCATCGTTGGCCATCGGAGCTTGCCTAATCAGCTAAGCTCCTGTTTCTATAGCGTTTATTGATCGACGGGCGTAGGAAAATACCGAGGAAACTACCCGGCAGTTCTGCGCCATTCTTGGATACCCCACGCAGCCTTTGGACTTGGTCGGGGCGTCAGATCGCGCACAGACTCGCAAGTGCGTTGATCGAACGCATGAACCCGTCACACAAGAACCGCTCGACCGTAATCGAGTGGATCTTATGCGGCGGCGTGGACTCGATGCATGTTGGATATGCCGACTTTTTCGACGCATAGTATCAATGGTCATCGCCCCAACCGGTACGAGCAATTCCTATCGTGCCACAATAACAACGTCTATCCGGGAACCTCGGGAGTCCAATCGATGCAGCGTTGCCCTCGCCTTCAATCGACCGCGCTAGGTCTGGTGTTCATAGCACTGTCCGCTTCGGCCCAAACACCGCGACAATCGACAGAAGCTGCGTCGCCACTGTTCGGCGGCATGGACCCATCCCTCGCGCCGGGGGTAGATTATTTCGGGTATGCGAATGGCGGGTGGCTCAAAACCAGCAAAATTCCACCTGATCTGCCAAGCTACGGGCCATTCGCTCAACTGGTCGAACTAAATGAAAAGCGTCTTTCGGATCTGATCCGCGATATCGCCCGATCCAATCCGCCCGCTGCCTCCGATGAGCGCAAGGTGGCGGAATTTTACGCCAGTTACATGGACGAGAAGCGAATCGAGACCCATGGCCTCTCGGTCCTTGAGCCGACCTTTCGACACATCGCGGCAATTTCCGATCGCGCTGCACTGGCGCGCTATCTCGGCGCCACGCTTCGCGCCGACGTCGATGTGCTAAATGCCACCAAGCTTTACACGGAAAATCTGTTCGGGCTTTGGGTTGCCAAGGACCTGGACGATCCAACCCGCTATTCGCCGTTCCTCCTGCAGGGCGGTCTCGGCATGCCTGACCGGGATTACTATCTGAAAGCCTCGCCGCAGATGGCGGAGACGCGCGCGCGCTATCGCGCGCATATCGCCGCGATCCTAAGGCTCGCTGGCGATTCACAGGCGGCGCAAAAGGCGGATCGCATCTTCGGCCTGGAATTGCTGATCGCTCGGGCGCATGCCACGCGCGCCCAATCGGAAGACGTTCGCCGCGGCGACAATCATTGGAGCAAAGATCGTTTGCAGAGCGAGGCACCGGGCCTCGACTGGGATCAGTACTGGCAGGCGGCCGGTCTGGGGCAACAGAACGAATTCGTGGTGTGGCAACCCGATGCGGTGCGCGGAATTGCAGCGTTGGTCTCTGGGCAGCCCCTGGAACTTTGGAAGGACTATTTGAAGTATCACGCCGTCAATCACATGGCGCCCGTGCTCCCGAAGCGATTTGTCCAGGAAGATTTCGCGTTCTACGGCAAGGTGCTCGAAGGCACACCGCAGCTCCGCGCGCGCTGGAAACGCGCGACCGAGCGTACCAGCCACGCACTGGGGGAGCCCGTGGGTAAGCTTTACGTACAGGCCTATTTTCCGCCCGCCACCAAGGCAAGCATTGAAGAGCTCGTCCATAACCTGCTCAAGGCGTTCGAGATCCGCATCGATGCGCTCCAATGGATGGCACCGGAGACCAAGATCAGAGCCAAGGCGAAACTCGCAACGCTGAACGTTCAGGTCGGCTATCCAGACCGCTGGCGCGACTACTCGGCGCTGCAGATCGCTCCCGGTGACGCTTTCGGCAATGCCCAACGGGTCGAACTGTTCGATTACCAGCGCGATGTCGCGAAGCTCGGCCGGCCTATCGATCGATCCGAATGGGTCATGACGCCGCAAATGGTCAACGCGGTGAACCTGCCGGCGATGAACGCGTTAAATTTTCCAGCTGCGATCTTGCAGCCGCCTTTCTTCGATCCGAAGCGGCCGGATTCCATGAATTATGGCTCCATCGGCGCCGTCATCGGACACGAGATAAGCCACAGCTTCGATGATCAAGGCGCTCTGTTCGATGCACAGGGCCGACTGCAGGACTGGTGGACACCGCA
>Ga0074045_10005241_pt1 | contig 11357 bp, 12 predicted proteins | sample BogForMeECP23OM2_FD_94442 | JGI IMG/M metagenome (GOLD analysis project Ga0074045, IMG submission 94442) | Bog forest soil microbial communities from Calvert Island, British Columbia, Canada - Bog Forest MetaG ECP23OM2 | ecosystem: Environmental > Terrestrial > Soil > Wetlands ...
ATGGATTCAAACGTATTGCTCAGCCAGCATCTCGGCAGCGCTTTCATCGAGTTGTTCGGCGCGCCGTACATCTTCAAAGCGTGCCAACAAGTCGTCGGGCCGCAGTCGCCTTTTTTCGGCACCCTCGAAATCGTGGATGATCTGGCCACGATGCATCATGACCAGGCGATCTCCCAAACTGGCCGCTTGCTGCATCGAGTGTGTCACCATCAAGGTCGTCAGCTTGTCCCGCGTCACCACTTGCTCGGTCAGCGCAATCACCAGGTCGGCACTTTTAGGATCAAGTGCCGCCGTGTGCTCGTCGAGCAAAAGTAGTTCCGGCCGCAGCCAGGTCGCCATCAGCAGGGTCAGGGCCTGTCGCTGTCCTCCCGAGAGACTACCGATGGCGTTCCCCAATCGGTCCTCGAGCCCCATATTCAGACGGGCAACCTCGTCACGCATTCTCCGAACGAGTGACTCCTTTAGCCCCCATCCGAGACCGCGGCGCTGCCCACGACGGGCGGCAAGACTGAGATTTTCCTGGATGGTCAGGCTAGGCGATGTGCCGCTGAATGGATTCTGAAACACGCGGCCGATTAACTGTGCGCGGGCATGCTCTGGCCACCCGGTCACATCACGACCAGCGAGTTCGAGTCTCCCTTCGTCGACCAAAAACGTCCCGGCAACCGCATTGAGCAAAGTGGATTTTCCCGACCCGTTCGTTCCAATAATGATCACCCAGGAACCAGTGGCCAGTTTGAGGTTCACCGCGCGGAGCGAGCGCACCTCGTTCGGGGTCCCCGGATGAAATGTCTTTGAGACATTCTGAATCTCAAGCATGCGCACTCCCGAGACGTTTCTTGCGCAAAAATTGCGGCACGATGAGCGCGCAGAAAACAAACCCTGCCGTGATTAATTTCAGATCGTTCGGACTGAGGCCCCACCGCAACGCTACAGCAACCAGCAGACGAAAGAGCACCGAACCCATGACCGCACCAATAATCGTCAAACCCAACTGGTTCGTTCCGACAAGTGCTTCCCCGATGATCACGCTGGCAAGCCCCCACACGACCATACCGATTCCCATGCCCACGTCCGCGAACCCCTGATATTGGGCCAAGAGGGCTCCGGAAAGCGCCACAAAGCCGTTTGAAATCGCTACCCCGAAAATGACCATGTTGGCGTCGTTTACTCCGAGCGCACGGATCATCTGCACATTGTCGCCTGTCGCTCGCATAGCCATGCCGAGATTGGTGCGCAAGAAGAGATAAAGAAGTGTACCGGTTAGGATGACTGCGAGCGCCACGGCAGAGAGCACCGATGCGTCGCGCACGCTGACTTCCCACCCTAGGAGACTGAAACTCGTTGCTCCGCCAAGGAGCTTCACGCCGATTTGCTCGGACTGGGTGACCAGTGTCTTGACAGAGAGCAGCGGAACGTTGCTCTTTCCCATGATGTGCAGGTTGATTGAATAGAGCGCGGTCATCACCAAAATACCGGAAAGCAGCGAATTGATTTTGAATCGGGTGTAGAGTGTGCCGGTCGTGGCTCCTGCGAGCATCCCGGCGGCAAATGCAGCGAGTGACGCTAGCGGGGGACTCGTGCCGTGGACCATCAGCGTTGCAGCCACCGCTGCACCAAGGGTGACCGATCCATCGGCGGTGATATCGGGAAACGCGAAAATCCGGAAACTGATGAAGACGCCTAGGGCCAGCAGCGAGAGGATACACCCGATCGTAAACGTGCCAATCAGCAAGCTCACGGGCGTCGGGCTCTCATCGGATCTCAGCCGCATTGATCCAACACGCCCCGCGCACAAACTCGCTCTGCTGCCGGCCAGCCGACTCGCGGCCGTCTCCAAGCAAGTGCAGGACGCCCTGCAATTTCTCCGTCTCGAATAAGGTCGTTACCGTAGGTTTCAGATCGATGCTTCCTTTTCTTAGTGGATGATAGGAAAACGCGGCGGCATGAAAATGTCCGAGGGGCACGGCTCCCGTTCCTAGCGGGCGAAGCCAAGGAGTCAAGGGCGGGCATTCGGCGCTGGCTGCTACACCTGAGAGCAATGCCAGCGATCGCGGGTAAAGCCGTTCTGTTGAAAACGACAACCAGGAGCGCACCTCTGGGTATTTGAACGGAGCGCCGTTGGCACTCTGGTTTGCTGTGCCGGGAGACCGACGAAGGGCGGCTCCAATCAATCCTGCCGATTCCGCGATTACCACCATTCCGATGACGGGAGCGTTTGAAATTTCAAGCGCCGTACGAACCAACTCTGCGAGTGCGATGGGGCCTTCAAGATGATTCGTTTCAAATCGCACCTGGTGGGTGAATCCGCCCTCGCATCGCAAGCCATAGAGGACGTTCATCTCCGGAACCAGGTCGCCGCTAGAGACCATGAAATCCGGCACATTGCTCCCATCGGTCGGCAAGTACGCGGCTGAGCCCTCGACCGCTAGGAATTCACCAAATCGCGACTGGGCATCCTGAAAGCTCTCGCCGAAGGCCCCGAGTCCCAAACCGAATGTGGCGGGCGGAAATCGCACGGTTCGAGAATCTTCGGGGCCAAAATGGCAACCAATGAGTCCGCCGGGATCGCCGATCCTATGGCAGATGAGCGCTTTTTGAGGCACGCACTCGGTCACTTCAAAGGAGGCAGCTTCGGTCGAAAATCGCCGTGGTTCTTTCGCGTGCACGGGAGCCGCCATCGGCAAATTTTCAGCGAGCAAAATCGGCGAAAGACGGCAAAGATCGATCACCAGCTTTACTTGCTTGGAAGGACTGGTAATCGCAAAGCTACCGCCGATGCCTTTCAGTTTTCTGTGAAAAACCACCAGCAAGCCGACGCCGGCGGAACTGAGAAAGGTCATCTCGGAGAGATCCATCCGGATGCTGTGCGCGCCTCCACGGATGAGTTCCTCCACGTTTCCGCGCAGGTGTTCGGTCCAATAGTTATCGAGGCGGCCCTTGACCTTCACTTCGAGTGCATCCCCGAGCTGTTGTGTCAGAATTTCCATGAGGAGCCGCTAGGGAAGCACATTTTTGAAGTCAGAGGGAATGGTGATACCGAGCACTGCAGCGTTGCCGCGACTGATGGCCGTCTCCTCGATGGCCACCTCTTCAAGTGGCAAATCTTGCGGTTTAGCGCCCAAGACAATCTTGCCAGCCAGCTTTCCTGCGGCTAGCGCCGGCAGGTGTCCGCCCACTCCTAGGCACGCTAGGCCGCCCCTTGGGAGCACATCGCAATCATTGGTAACGAGTGGCAGTCCAGCATCTTTGGCGCCCTTCACCGCACCTTCATAGCCCTCGATCGCGGTGTTGTCTCCCGGCACCCAAACCACCTGGATGTCTCGTCCTGCCAGGATCTGCACCGCCTGCAAAACCTCGTTCGAGCCGGCGATGGCAATCTCCTCAAGCCGCACCCCGTGGTCCTTAAATACTTCTCGCGCGACAGAAAGTTCCTTCACCGAATTCGCTTCCGCAGGGTTGTACATCATTCCGACCGCGTGCAATCCCGGAACGAGCCTCTGCATCATTTGAAGCATGTGGGCTACGGGCGGAAAGCTGCCTACCCCGGTTACAAAGGACAGATGGTCTGTGCGGCTGGTGCCCGCTCCCGCGGCAATCGGATCGGTCACGCAAGCGAAGACCACCGGTTTGTGCTTCACCTTGTTACAAGCCCCAGAAAGACAAGGAGTGCTGATGGTCATAATCAGGTCCACGTCAGAGCTATCGTAGTTCTCGAGTATTGCGGGAATGTTCATCATTTCGCCCTGGGCATCGGCGCGGCGAACTTCGAGATTTTTCCCTTCAGTAAAACCGCTGGCATTCAATCCATCGATCAGGCCCTGCACGCAGCGGTCGGTCCCGACATCGCGGGCGAAGTATACGATTGCGGCCTTCACCATCTTGCCGCTCGTGCCGGCCTGGGCTGCGGCCTTTAGAGAGGCCGCGGAAGCGGTCTTGCGATGCCCCCAATCCGAGAGCAACAGGATCGCTGAGAACAGTGCGATCAGTCCTATCCCCATAGCGAGCCTGCTGAACGCGGCCCATATTCTTGTATGGCGCATTATTCTGTGGAGGGCTCCGTTTGTTGGGGGCTAGTATACACAGCAGATCCAGATTCCGATAACCGAAAATCGAGAAGGCTCGATGATCGGCGCGGAGCGCTCCAGAGTTCGATCGACATAGTACGATTGTGTGGTCTCGAGCTAGCGCCCTGGACTCTGCCGGTAGGCCCCCATTAATCGGGCGACCAGGACAGCGAGATAGAGTACGCCCAGGATTGCCTCCAGTACGGAAACTGCCCTTGCCTGCGCGGTCACGGGAGTGAGTCCACTAGCCCCCAGTGAGGTCATGGTGCCGAAGCTGTAATAAATAAAGTCGAAACGATCTGGAATGAGATGCAGGTTGACATGTGGATCGAGGTAGAAGGCGTTGGGCTCGAAGAGGGTAACCAGGTCATACACGCTGGCGAAACTGAATCCCACTAGCAAATAGATGCACAGTGCGCCAAAGATGATTTCGGAGTTGACTTCTTTCTTCGAAAAAACGTGGCGAAAGATCACGACCACGATGACCACATCGAATATAAAACTGAGAACGATATTAATGATCGACAAGGACCCAACGTGGATTTTGGGAAGGATGAATCGTTGAAGAATGCCGGGAACCGCCAGGACAAGGGCAAAGATCATGAGGCGACGCCGGAAACTGGCCGCGTAAACGCTCACTATAATCGCAGCACTTCCGAAGGCGCGAAATGCGACGTAGCCAAAGCGGTTACTTTCCGCATAGGGATAGACAATCAGGGTCCCTAGCAAAAGAAGAAAGAGTAGAAAGAATCTGTGGCTACTCGGGCGATACCATTTTTCAGAATCAGTGGTGTGGGCCATCGTTATGAATCCAGCTCCGCCGTAAATGGTACACCTCGAGACCTCTAATCGCGCTGCCTCGATGACCAAAGTGGATCAGCTCAAGCTCATTCGCACGTGTAGCCCGGATGATCCTCCATCATATCCACTCCACGCAGAAAATTCGTTAACGAGATCTCTGAAAAAAATCCAACCTCAAGAATCTACGAAACTTAGGCGAGTTCGTTTCGTAATCTTCGACCTTTTCGAGTGGGTGGGGGCTCTGCACTCTGGCGAAGAGGTTTAGATTGAGAGTAGATGGTACGGGTTCATCTTCGTTGAGCACTTGAACGAATGGAAACGCTTACTCCTCGGATGCTGTCTAGAGATGTCTAGATTGTTCTTGACACAAGGAATTTCAGCGCTACACTTAGTCATTCGAGGAGAGAAATGGGCACCCGAAAAGTCGGACTCAATATGCGAGCAGGGCTGTATGATGATCTGACCAAACTGGCGAAGGATAACGGTCAGACAACCACCTATGTATTGGAACGAGCTGTGGAACACTACATTCAGTACGTGGCTCCAACGCAGAACACCGTTCGACCCGAAATTATGGCTCACGTTCGTAAGTCCATCGAGAAGAACCGCAAGCTCCTACATCTCCTGGCTCAGTAAATGTCCGTTCGCATTTGCCCTACCGTGGCGGAAGCCACGGAAACCCACCGCTTGCTAATTGAGGAATTCGGCGGGCTCCAAGGCGTTCGAGATAGGGGGCTGTTGGAGTCCGCCATCTTCCGACCACAAAATGGCTACTACACCGATCTGATTGAGGAAGCCTCCGCTCTGATGGAGTCACTGGGAAGCAACCACGCCTTTGTCGATGGAAACAAACGAGTAAGCTTTACGCTGACAGATGTAATGCTTCGAGCGAACGGATATTTTCTTGATGTGGATCCACTCGCGGCCCACAAATTCATCACTGAAGCAATGGAGAGGAAGGAATTCCGGTTCCCACAGATTCGCGAGTGGATTCGCTCAGTCGTAAAGCCTATCGAGGACTGAGGCGCACTAAATCTAGTCCCGAGCCAACTGGAACACACTTTCGGTCGACAAAAAGCCACTCTCATGCTCCCACGTGCCGCGTTTCAGAAAAAACTAGATGATCAAAACTCTCGCGCCCACTCCATCACGAAAAGTTCAACCCCCCGGCCCTTTCCTGCGGATTCGTGTCGCCTGGGACTGCCAAGCCCAACCTTCAGCCATAGTCTGCGCTCATTACCGCATGTCTTGACATTGTCGGGCAGACAAAGTAACTTGCAGTCTGGAGGACTGATTATGCCATCCCGTTCTCTCCGTAGTGAAAAACTGGATCTCCGGTTGACACGCAAGGCTAAGACAGCATTGAGAGCTGCAGCGGCGGCATCCAATCGTTCCGTGAGCGAGTTCGTTCTGGAGAGCGCGCTTGCCCGTGCCGACGAAGCACTGGCGGACCGGCGTACGTTTGGACTGAATGCAGCGCAATGGAAAGCATTCTTGGCAGCGCTGGATGCCCCTCCGCGTCCCCTGCCCCATCTAGAACGTCTTTTAAGGGAACCTGGATTCTTTGACGCGGGCACTCACCAGTGAGTGAGACGAGGCGCGTCGAAAAACTGCGACGCGACCATCCAGTCGAAAGCTTTGATTGTGGCCGTGAGGAACTCAACCGGTATCTCATACGCTATGCCTGGCAGAATCAACAGGCAGGTGCCGCCCAAAGCTATGTCGGCATGGTGGGTGAAGTCATTGCTGGCTACTACACTCTAGCCGTGGGCCAGGTGACATTGGAGAATGCTTCCGACCGTCTGAAGAAGGGTCTGGCAAAGCCGATCATGCTACTCGCGCGTCTTGCTATCGATCACCACTGGCAGGGCCAAGGTGTCGGTAAGGCACTCTTGCGAGACGCGATGCAGCGCACGCTGCAAGCAGCGGACATAGCCGGAATACGCGCTTTTGCCGTGCACGCAATGGATGAAGAAGCGAGGCGCTTCTACGAACATTTCGATTTTATCTCCTCCCCGACAGACCCGATGCACCTCTTCGTTTTGCTTAAGGACGTGCGGCGGATTATCTCGGAACCAAGATCTTCATAAAACGTTAAACCAGCATTTCGCAGCGATGACATCGCTTACGCAGTGTTTTTTTCAGGAAGTCAAAGGTCCACTCCTACGCTGTCGTTGCGGATAAACGAGCGTAGCGCGTGAGCTCAACACTCCAAAACTACTCCAATGAAAGCGACCTCTTATATTGCCCCAAGAAACGCGCTATTGTACGTTGCACGCCCACTAGAAGTGCGCCACTTAGCGCTCCCCTGCCCCTTACCCTCGACCGTCAGTGGCCATTCCAGCGATCTACCAAATTCTCGACTAATTGCGAATACTCCCGATCCAACTTCGTTGCGCCCGTGCGCCATTGAATACCTTTTCAAGTTGACGTGACCGGACCCAACAGACTTCCTGAGAGTTGTCGAAGAGCTCGGCCCCGCGAGCCGTTACCACACCTCCTTGAGATTCTTGAGTCCTTGGAGATAGTCTTCCCTCTCCAGCCTGCCCTCCACTCCAAACTCAGTCAGTATAGTCATCAGCTGGCCATGAGGAAGACCGGCAAGTTCCGCAGCCCTGCCTCGCGACGCCTCGCCCTTCTTGTATCGCTCTACGGCAAGCAAAATTCTTCCGCGAGTGACCATGTCCCGAACAGCCTTAGACAAATCACTTCCCTCTTCCTTTGTGATCTCATGGAGAAATTGATAGTTGTCGCGATCCATGCGAACGCTCATCGTCTTACTCATGGCCTTGCCTCCAATTTCAGTCTTGCATCCTCGATAATTGAATTCTTGTAGCGCCCGTGTTTCGCCAGTAGCCCAAGTTTGGCAAGAGCATCGGGGCCTTCGCTCCCACTGGTCGCTCAGTCAGGGTCGCCCACAGGATCGCTCACAGGTCTCTATTTTGTCCAATCCTCGATCTTCAGGTGCGTCAGTCGGCGAAAGGAGCGATCGTTCGTTACCAGAACGGCTTCGATAGCCAACGCGTGAGCCGCGATCATCATATCCAAATTTCCCATGGGAATCCCACCGCGCTCGAGGGCGGCTCGCAAATCAGCGTAACGCCTTGCCGCATCGGTATCCCACGGCAGAGAATCCACTCGCAGTAGAAATTCGTCGATGGCGGTCTTCAGCCGAACGGCCTCGCGCTTCCGTGCCGCTCCAAACAGCAACTCTGCCTCCGTAACTGCCGAAATCAGAACTTGAGACATGGGCACCTTCAGCAACCGTTCACGAACCCGTGGAACATTGCCCTTAATGATGTAGCTGGCAGTATTCGTGTCCAGCAAGTAACGAGGGGTCATCAGAAGAGCTTCCGCTTCTGGGGAGGCGTGTCGTCACGTTCGGCCAGAAAATCCGAGGGCACCTCGATGCTCTTCATCAACTCGAAGAAATCCTTCCACGAGTCGGGACGCCGCGAGAGGATCACATCTCCTGTAGCCGGATCGCGGCGCACGTACACCTCGGAACCCTCGAACCGATAATCCGAGGGAAGGCGAACCGCTTGACTGCGGCCGTTGCGGAACAGTTTGGCGGTACGGGCCATAACACCTCCTTCGCGGTATATACCATGGTATATCACAAATCGCAACCCGTCAAGATACAAGAATTGAACGACGATCAGGCCTTTAACATCGCTTCGTACGCCTGCTTTAGACAAGCCTTTTCGTCAAATGCCAGAATTTTGTGAGCGGAGGCGAGTTTCTTTTCAGCGTTTTGCAGGAACGTTCAATCTGCGCCCAATCTATCTTTTGTGGCTTTAGTTTCTTCACGCGGCACCAATCAGCAAAACTCGCGTATGATGCCAGACGTTTTCAAGGAAGGCATCCGAATATGGCCAGCACGTGATTGAGCGCATGAGCGGAAATCACACCCGAAGAGTTTGAGGACCTCGGCAGCCGCTTGTTGGTTGCGCACCGGCAACTTTACGATGCAAACCTGTAATTCATCACCTGTATTCTGGTTGGATTGCGTGCGGCGCGTCCCGTTCGTGTCCCGTTCGTTGACTTGCTTTCCCTCGCCACCTAATATGTGCAACACATGCCGGAAACCAACACACTGATAGGCCAAACCATTTCGCACTACAGTATCATCGAAAAACTCGGTGGCGGCGGAATGGGTGTAGTTTACAAGGCAGAAGACACACGCCTGCATCGCTTTGTGGCGCTGAAATTTCTTCCCGACAACGTAGCGAAAGACCCGCAAGCGCTGGCGCGCTTCCAGCGAGAGGCGCAGGCGGCCTCCGCGCTGAACCATCCGAACATCTGCACGATCTATGACATCGGGGACGAGAACGGCAAAGCCTTCATCGCGATGGAATTCCTGGAAGGGAAAACGCTGAAGCACGCGATCGCGGGGCGGCCGATGGAGATGGAGGAGTTATTGGAAGCAGCGATTGGCGTGACGGCGGGGCTGGACGCCGCACACGCCAAGGGGATCGTGCACCGGGATGTCAAGCCGGCGAATATTTTCGTAACGGAAAAGGGGCACGCAAAGATTCTGGATTTTGGGTTGGCAAAGGTGCGGGCTCCCAAAGGCACGTCACAGAGCGCGGACAGCCTGGTGACGGTCGGAATCGATCATGAACAGTTAACCAGCCCGGGAAGCACACTGGGGACGGTGGCGTACATGTCACCGGAGCAGGTGCGCGGGAAAGAACTCGATGCGCGGACGGATTTATTTTCATTCGGCGCTGTCTTATACGAGATGGCAACAGGGACGCTTCCCTTCCGGGGTGATACATCCGGGTTGATCTTCAAAGCGATTCTAGATGGGACGACGACGCCTGCCGTACGACTGAATCCTGAAGTTCCAGCAGAATTGGAGCGCATCATTAACAAGGCGCTCGAAAAGGATCGGAATCTGCGCTATCAGAACGCCGCCGACGTGCGCACGGACCTGGCGCGGTTACGGCGGGAGCTGGATTCCGGACGGATATCGACTCCCGACATTTCTGCAAGCGCATCAGTCCTCGTTGGTTCGGCGAGTCCGTCGTCCAGCTCAGCCGTCGCTGCAGCTCCTCAGAGTTTGAGAAAGTATCTGCTGGGTGGCGTTCTGGCGGCCGTGCTTGCTTTAGCGGTTACCGGTGGACTGTTTTTGTGGCGCGGAAAATCGGAAAGGCAAGAGGTCACCTCCATTGCAGTGTTGCCCTTCGTAAACGCGACCACCGATCCAAACAACGAGTATTTGAGCGATGGGCTGACGGAAAGCCTGATCGGGACACTTTCACAGCTGCCCCATATTAAGGTGATGGCGCGTAGCTCGGTTTTTCGCTTTAAAGGAAACCAGCAAGATCCGCAGCAGATCGGCAAGTCGCTCGATGTTGGAGCGGTGCTGATGGGACGCGTCACGCAACGCGGCGATGTATTGGGCGTGCAAGCGGACTTGGTGAATACCGCGGACGGTACGGAATTATGGGGCTCGCACTACGAGCGCAAACTCGCCGACGTTACCCAGGTGCAGAGCGACATCACGCGGGGCGTTTCCAATAAATTGCAAATCCACTTGAGCGGTGCCGAACAACAAAAGTTAGGAAGCGCGGGCACGAGTAATCCGGAAGCATATCGCCTCTATCTGGAAGGGCGACAGCAATGGTATGGCCGCACGCCAGAGGGCATTAAGAAGAGCATTACGTTGTTTCAGCAAGCTATTGCGGCCGATCCGAACTATGCGCTCGCCTACGCGGGCCTCGCGGACGCCTATAACGTCGCCACTGGTTACGGCGTCATCATCCAGCCCAAACAAGCGCAGGCCCTAGCAGAGGTGGCCGCGCGAAAAGCGCTGGAACTGGATGACTCGCTCTCTGAGGCTCACACCGCTCACGCAATGGTGCTGAGTTCGGCGTATAGATGGACCGAAGCGGAGGCGGAATTTCGGCGGGCCATCGAGTTGAATCCCAATAGCGCGTCTGCGCATTACTTCTACGGTTTCATTTTCCTGATGCCGCAGAACCGCATCGATCAATCTCTGGAGGAATTCCGGATCGCGCTTTCGCTGGACCCGCTTGCCCCGATGACCAACGTGAACTACGGCCTGACGCTGTTGGTGGCGCACCGGGATCCCGAAGCGATCACGCAAATCAGCAAAGTATTGGAACGAGATCCATCGTTCGTGCCTGCTAGTTTCTATTTGTCGCAAGTTTATGCCAGCGCTGGGCGCTACGCCGACGCGATCAGCGAAATGCAGAAGCTAAAAAGGACCAAAGGCACATGGAGTGCGGACGCGCAAGGCTTTCTTAAGGAGATGACGGATCCTGGCGAGAAGTTTAGTCCCGAAAACGTTGCCCCCCCCACGAACATCGCAGTGTGCTACGCGCTCATGGGAGATCGCAATAAAGCACTTCAATATCTGGAGAAGGCCGTGGCCGAAGCTGACTCTGAACTTATGGCTTGCATCCGCTTCCCCGCGTTCGACATCCTCCATTCCGATCCGCGCTGGGCGAACTTGCTGGC
>Ga0074045_10005243_pt1 | contig 11355 bp, 8 predicted proteins | sample BogForMeECP23OM2_FD_94442 | JGI IMG/M metagenome (GOLD analysis project Ga0074045, IMG submission 94442) | Bog forest soil microbial communities from Calvert Island, British Columbia, Canada - Bog Forest MetaG ECP23OM2 | ecosystem: Environmental > Terrestrial > Soil > Wetlands ...
ATCCCGCCAGTCCGGAGCCATGGAGTCCGAGCAATGCTCCTGAGACCGGGCTGCCGATAATCCCTGCGATCGGATTCGCCGTCATGAACCAAGCCACGGCCCTGGCGCGGGCGCTGGCCGGGAACCAGTGCTTCATGTAGAGGATCACGCCGGGGAAGAATCCTGCTTCGGCGGCGCCCAGCAGAAAACGCATGGTGTAAAAACTGGCGGGGCCGCGGATGAAGATCATGAGGCAGGAAATCACGCCCCAGGTCACCATCAGGCTTGAGATCCAGCGCCGCACGCCCACTTTCTCCAGCACCAGATTGCTGGGAAGCTGGAAAAGGAAATATCCGGCAAAGAACATTCCTGCCGCCCGGCCATAGACGCGGTCGCTCAGGCCAAGCTGCTCCCGCATCTGCAGCACAGCAAAGCTTACGTTGATGCGGTCGAGATAAGCGACGATGTAGAGCAGGAAGAGAAAGGGCATCAGCCGCCACATCAACCGGGAAACAACAGCGGATTCGAGGCGGTCAGGCGCGGTTTGCAATGGCACGTTCCAGATGGCCCGGCAAGGGTACTTGGCATGCCCGTGAGCGGGACTGCTACTTCTTGGCGTAAGTCTTCTGCGCGCCGGTGCGGCCGTTCGTGACCGTGAACGAACCGTCGGCGTTGGCGATAACCTTGATGCTCTTCCCTTCGCAGTTCTCCTTCATGTTCGCGATGTTTTCTTCGGCGACATTGTGGTCGCGATCGGATTCCGCAGCATAGTGCTGTTGCCACAGATCCTCCAGGCCGGGAGAATCATGCACGATTTGCCACGCTGCGGGACTTGCTCCCTTGCGGGCGCCGTTATCCATCACCGCCACTCGCGGATGCAAAGCCCACACCAGAGCCTTTGAGTTGGACAGATCCATGCCGTGGTGGGTCACGAGAAAAAGATCGACCGTGCCCAGAAGATTATTCGGACAGGCCAGTTCCAACTCTTTCTTTTTCGTGAGATCGCCGAGATCGAGAAAGCGGAAGTGCCCGTAAGTGATCAGAACGCCGAGGGAGCGGGCATTCTCGGTGTTGTCTTCGGGTGCGGGCGGCTCTTTCGCGCAATATGGATTCGCCTCGCCGGCCTCGGGCAATGGACTGGGGATGTGGTCTCCCGCTGACGTCAAAACGTGGACCTCGATGCCTTTCATGGGAAGTCCCCATCCCGGTTTCACCGAAACATTAGTGTGGCCGGCGATGGCCTTTTCGTAAGCGGCGTAGTCGGTGCGCGTCACCTCGGAATCCTCCAGGTTCGGCCCGTGATCGACAAACGTGCCCACCTTGATGCCGTCGAGCAACTGCGGAACGCCGCCAACATGGTCGCGGTGGTAGTGCGTGATCAGCACGTAGTCGAGTTGTTTCAGGCCCGCCTGGTGAGCCGCAGCCACGATGCGATCGGCGTCGCGGCCTTCGTAGCCGGGCCAGCCGGCGTCAATCAGCAGAGACTGCCCGGAGGGACTCACCACCAGCGTCGCCTGCCCGCCTTCGACATCAATGAAGTAAATCTGGAGCGGCTTGGCGATGGCGGGGGCGCCGGCACAAGCCAGGACAGATAGACTGACACAAAAGCCGAGAGCGATCAGAGCTCGACGCATAGCTAGGCACCTGTTTGAAATGTTGCCGAAGATTATGCCACGCAATAGCTAAGAATGGGACAGAGTTGTTTGCCGACGCCGCGGGCAGCGAGGGGAAGGCTGGATGTGATAACCTTTTATGGCGCTCTCCGAGGCCATTTCCGACTTGACATTGGCTGGCTATCGGAGTAGTTCTGCAATCCTTGAGTACGTAACGGCGTGGGGCTCTTACGTGCTGCGTCTTCTACAAACCAACTGAACATTGCGGCAACGGTGACACGTTCCGAATCTGATGAGCACGATGACCCTGCCTCTGTCTGCGCTGCGCACCCGCACCCGTTCCCTGCTCCGCGACTACGCCGAACTGACCAAGCTGCGCGTCACCACCCTGATCGTGATGACGGCGTGGTGCGGCTACTTCTTCGCCGCCCACCAGGCCGGCGTTTCCTGGATTAGCTGGCGGCTATTGCATGCGCTGCTCGGGATCGGACTGGTTTCGAGCGGCACCGCCGCCCTGAATGAAGTCATGGAACACGAGGTCGACGCTCGCATGCGGCGCACCGCCCGGCGCCCGCTGCCCACCGGCCGCATGAGCCGGCGGCATGCCACCGTGGTGGGCCTGCTGGCGGCCGTCGGAGGCTCGATTTATCTGGCGGTGTTCACCCATCCGCTGACCGGACTGCTGACCCTGCTGACTTCGGTCGTCTACCTTGCCGCCTACACGCCGCTGAAACGCATCTCGCCCATCTGTACTTTCGTGGGAGCTTTTCCGGGAGCGATGCCGGGGGTTCTGGGCTGGACCGCCGTCCGCGGCAAAATGGAATGGGGCACGCTGGTCCTGTTCGCGATTCTGTTCGTCTGGCAGTTCCCGCACTTCTTTTCCATCGCCTGGCTGTACCGCGAGGACTACGCGCGGGGCGGAGTCCGCATGCTGCCGGTGGTGGAAGCAGATGGCCGCTCGACCGCCCGCCGCATTCTGGCTTACTCGCTGGCCCTGATTCCCATCAGCGTTTTGCCCAGTTTGCTGGGCATGGCCGGCAGAATCTACCTGGTGGGCGCGATCGTTCTCGGTTTTTCTCTCTTATATTTCGGCATTCGCCTGGCGTTTCTGAATCTGCCGTTGGCCAGCGCCCCCTCGAAAAGGCGCGCCCGCCACGTGCTGCAGGCGACGGTGATTTACCTCCCTCTGCTCTTCGCCCTGATGATGAGCAACTCCCTACGGCCTTGAGTCAGGGCATTTCCCGAGTTACTGTGGAGTGCAAACCACGAACGGGAAGGATTCGCAAAGTACGCGAAGCAAATCGCTGCCCCAGGTTTTAAACGGAGCCACTTCTGCCAGAGCTCACGGCTCGTCGTAGAATACGGCGAGGCCCGAAAATTGAAACTGACGGAAGATCCGCATCGCAGGCTGAATGCCCTGACCAATGAGTGGGTGCTGGTCTCGCCTCACCGCGCAACGCGTCCCTGGCAGGGGGAAGTCGCGAAGTTACAGACCACACCCGAACCCACCTACGATCCGAACTGCTATCTCTGCCCCGGCAATGCGCGCGCGGGAGGGATTCGCAATCCGGCCTATTCCTCGACCTTCGTCTTTGAAAATGATTTCGCCGCGCTGAAGCCGCAAACCGCCCCGGACCGTCTCGACGTAGACAACCTGGGGCTCGCGGTTGCCGAAGCAGAACCTGGCGTTTGCCGGGTGATTTGCTTTTCTCCTCGCCACGATCTGACGCTCGCGACCATGGGGCTGGACGAAATTGAACGGGTGGTTGGCACGTGGACGGAACAATTCCGCGAACTGGGCGCTCTGAAATTCATCAACCACGTGCAAATTTTCGAGAACCGCGGCGCCATGATGGGCGCCAGTAATCCGCATCCCCATTGTCAGATCTGGTCCACGGCTTCTATCCCGGATGCTCCCGCGAAAGAACTGATTGCGCAACGGGCGTACCTCGAATCGCGGGGCAGTTGTCTTCTCTGCGATTACGTTGCTCTAGAGGAACGCCAACAGGTGCGCATCGTCTGTCAGAACGAGGGATTCGTGGCTCTGGTGCCGTTCTGGGCGGTTTGGCCGTTCGAGATTCTCGTCTGCAGCCGCCGCCACCTGTCGAGCATGAACAACTTCGGGGCGGACGAACCCCGCTCCCTCAGCGCCATACTGCAGCAGATCACCTTGACTTACGACAGAGTTTTCGGTGTTCCCTTCCCTTACTCGATGGGGTTCCACCAATCGCCGACCGATGGCGCTGATTACCCGGAATGGCATTTCCATGCACATTTCTATCCTCCGCTGCTGCGCTCGCCGACCATCCGCAAGTTCATGGTGGGATTTGAGATGCTGGGAATGCCGCAACGCGACATCACGCCGGAGATTGCGGCCGAGCGCCTGCGCGAGATGGTCCGCCGCTAGGCAGGACGCCGGTCTGATGTGTTTCAATCACAGGCTCATGTGATTCTGACCGTCGTCCCGCCTCCGCGCCTCGGCTAGCCTATAATGGTTGGTTTTCTTTGCGGCAGTCCTATGCGAGAGACCGTCAAGCAGCTTTGGCCGGAGATCGACTGGATCGACAATCTCCAATTACGTGAACAAGTTACCGAGACCTGGATCAAGGCTCTGGAACGCAGCCCGCTTAAGGCGGACGACCTCAACCAGATTCCTTTTACCCTGCTCGTACCCAATTGCCCTATCACTTTCATGGAGCACAAGCGCTGCGTCGTGCACATCGCCCGCGACAGCGCCAAAGCCATGCAGTCGTTCATGGGCCGGGCATTGCCCATTAATATGGACACGGTGATTGCGGGCGCGATTCTCGCCGACGTGGGCAAACTGCTGGAATACGAACTCGGCCCAGACGGCAAGAGCCGGCAGAGCGAACGGGGCGAGGCACTCCGGCACCCGTTTACCGGGGTCGCTTTGGCGATGGAATGCGGCGTGCCCGACGAGGTTTGCCACATCATCGCGGCACACGCCGCCGAAGGCGACCTGGTCAACCGGACCACCGAAGCGTTCATCGTGCATCACGCCGACTTCATGGCTTTCCTGCCCTTCAAGAATCCGAAAAACATCAAGCTGAGAACCTAAGGAGAGATTCCTTGTCCGCCACGAAATCGATTGCTTCCAAAGAGACCATTACAGCCCAGATGTCGCGCTGGGCGGCGGGGTTGCAGTATCAGGACCTCTCGCCGGATGCCGTCTACCAGGCCAAGCGCTTCTTACTCGATTCGTTCGGCTGCGCCCTGGGCGGCTACCAGCAACACGACGTCAAGATTGCGCTGGCGGTTCTCGATGAAGTCGCCGGCCCGGGTGCGGCCACGGTGATCGGCACCGGGCAGCGCATGGATCCAGTTTCGGCGTCGCTGGCGAATGCGCTGATGATCCGTTGCATGGATTACAACGACATTTACTGGAAACAGGACCCGTCGCATCCCTCCGACATTTTTCCCGCGGCCATCGCGTGCTGCGAGCGCACTGGCAGCGACGGCAAGGAACTGATCGTCGGCCTCGTCCTCGGTCATGAGTTCGAGATGCGGCTCTGCGAGGCCGCCTTCCCGGGAATCCGAGAGCGCGGCTGGCATCATGCGACGTTAACCGCATTTGTATCGCCCATCGTCGCCGGGCGCGCACTGCACCTGCCTTGGGAACAGATTCAGCACGCCATTGGCATTTCGGCCATCCGCCACTGCACGCTCGGAGCAGTCACTGCCGGCAAGCTCACCATGATGAAGAACACGGTCGATCCTATGGCTACGCAGAGTGGCGTGTTCGCCGCGCTGCTGGCGGAAAACGGATACTCCGGGCCAGAGCACGTGATTGACGGAAAAGAAGGCCTCACCCACGTCTTCGGGCCGGAATGGAAGCTCAATCTTTTGACTGACGGGCTGGGTGAGTCGTGGCGCATCACGCAATGCGGCATGAAGGCCTTCCCCACCGAAGCTCTGACCCACACTCCGATCTCCGCCGTGCTCGATCTGGTCAAGGCGAATGATTTGCACCCCGACCGGGTAGCAAAGATTCAGATCCGTTCGCTGGCGCGCGCGGCGGACATTCTCTCGGATCCCAGTAAGTACGATCCGCAAACCAAGGAGACTGCCGATCATTCCCTGCCCTACGTCATCGCGGCGGCGCTGGTGGACCGCCAGGTCACGCCGGTTCAGTTCACCATGGAGAAGATCATGGATGCGAAGATCCGGGAGCAACTCAAGAAGGTCGAGGTGGTCGCGGATCCCGAGATCGAAAAAGTATTTCCAGCACTTCAGAGAGTAATTGTGCATATCAATACGACAGACGGACGTTGCTTCAGCAAACAACTTGACTATCCCAAGGGCGACCCGCGCAATCCGCTGACCGATCAGGAAGTAGAAGAGAAATTCGCCGCGCTCGCTGAAGGAGTGCTCTCCAAAACCGCGCAGAGGCGGGTGAAGGAGGCGGTGTGGAATTTGGAGCGGGTTGGCTCGGTGAACGAATTGATGGCCTTGATGGAAGAGGATGTTCGCAAGGCACGCCTCGGCAAAGCAAAGGCAGGCAGGACCCAAGGCAGAACCGGACCGCGTGCGAAAGGCCAGAAGAAGAACCGTAAGACCATGCTTAGCTAGCACCGCCGCGGCCTTCGCACGGAGAGAAACTGGAGCCTACCATGCCGCAGACCATTGTCGAAAAGATCGCGCAAGCCCACATGGCCGAAGGCCCCAATCGGCCCTTGCGCGCCGGCGACTTCCTTTCCATCCGGCCGCTTCATGTAATGACGCACGACAACACCTCGGCCGTAATGAGCAAGTTCAGGGGGATCGGCGCGAAGAAAGTGCGCGACGCCAAGCAGCTCGTTTTCGCCCTGGATCACGACATCCAGAATCAGGACGAGGCCAACCTGAAAAAATACCGTTCCATCGAAGCCTTCGCCAAGGAGCACGGAGTCGATTTCTATCCTGCCGGATCGGGCATCGGCCATCAGATTATGGTCGAGCGCGGATACGTTGTGCCGGGATCGTTTGTCGTCGCCTCCGATTCCCACTCCAACATGTACGGCGCATTGGGCGCGGTGGGCACGCCCATCGTGCGCACCGACGCGGCTGCGGTCTGGGCAACCGGGGAATTCTGGTGGCAGATTCCGCGGACCATTCAAGTCGTGCTGGAGGGCAAGCTGCCGGATGGGGTCACCGGGAAAGACGTGATCATTGCTCTCTGCGGACTCTACAACCACGATGAAGCGCTGAACGCCGCGGTGGAATTTTCCGGGCCGGGCGTGGCCAGCCTGCCGATGGATGCCCGCTTCTCCATCTCCAACATGAGCACGGAGTGGGGGCCGCTTGTGGGATGGTTCCCGGTGGATGCAGTTACTTCGCAATATCTCCGCGGCGTGCACCAGCGGCTGAAAACTATGGGAATCGAGCGTTTCACGGAAGCGGACATTGCGAGATGGGCTGCGAATCCGCCGCTTCCCGATTCCGATGCGGCGTATGCTGCTCGCATCGTTCTCGATCTCAATCAAGTTACGCCGCATGTGTCGGGGCCCGACACGGTGCAGGTGATGCAGTCCGTCGCCGAAATCGAAAAGAAGAAAGTTGCCATTCAAAAGGCATACCTGCTTTCCTGCGTGAATTCACGCGCGGCTGATCTGGAAGCGGCGGCGCGGGTTTTGCGCGGTAAGAAAGTCGCTCCTGGCGTGAAGTTCTACCTGGGCGCGGCCAGCGCATGGGTGCAGCAGGAAGCCGAGAAACGCGGCGCGTGGCAGGCGCTCCTCGAAGCCGGAGCAATCCCGCTACCGCCCAGCTGCGGGCCTTGCATCGGTCTCGGCACGGGGCTTCTGGAAAAAGGCGAGGTCGGCATCTCGGCCACCAACCGCAACTTCAAAGGCCGCATGGGATCGCGCGATGCGCAATGCTACCTGGCGAGTCCCGAGGTCGTCGCGGCATCGGCAGTCGCGGGCTACATTACCGGTCCCAGCCGCTTTGCCGATCGCACGCCGGTTCGCGAGTATCAGGAGTTCGCTTCCGGGGGATACGCCGCCGAGCGGGTCGAGATTCTGCCCGGGTTCCCGGAGCGGGTGCGGGGGCGCCTGGTGTTCATGCCGCAGGATAACGTCAACACCGACGCTATCTACGGCAAGGATTACACCTATCGCGACGACATGACGCCGGAAATGATGTCCAGGGTGGTGATGGAGAACTACGACCCACAGTTCGCCGAGCGCACGCGCGCGGGCGACGTCATTGTCGGCGGATTCAATTTCGGCACGGGATCGAGCCGCGAACAGGCCGTCACTTGCCTGAAGGCGAAAGGCATTCCGCTGGTTATTGCAGCCAGTTTTTCGCAGACTTACCTGCGCAACGCTTATAACAACGGCTTTTTGTGTATCGAAGTCCCGGCGCTGGTCAAGCGTCTGCGCGAACAATTCGCGAGCGAAATCGCGGCCAAGGAAAAGACGATTATCCCGGGTGAGGAAGTGGATATCGCCTTCACGTCCGGCACTCTCACCTGGCATGGTGAATGCTTTGTCTTTCCGCCGCTGGGCACGGTTCCGCAGTCACTGGTAATTGCCGGCGGAGCAGAGAACGTAGTCGCGAGAAAATTGGGACTCATTGGGCAATTGAGAAATTGAGTAATTGGGTAATTGAAAACCGTTGGACGCGCGACGACTTTAGCTCGCCAAGTTACTCAATTACTAAATTACTCAATCACCAAATTACTCAATCAAGGACAAATCATGCCCAAACATACCGTAGTCACCATGCCGGGAGACGGCATCGGCAATCAGGTTCTTCCCGAATCCTTGCGGCTTCTCAAAGCCGTCGGATTCGACGCCGAGTACGTCCATGCCGACATCGGCTGGGAGTGCTGGTGCCGCGAGGGAAACGCGCTTCCCCAGCGCACGATTGATCTGCTGGCCAAACACAAGCTGGGCCTGTTTGGCGCCATCACTTCCAAGCCCAAGAAGGAAGCCGAAGCCGAACTGAAGCCGGAGCTAAAGGGCAAGGGATATTCGTATTTCAGCCCCATCGTCACCATGCGTCAGCGTTTCCATCTCGACACCTGCGTGCGGCCGTGCATTTCGTTCCCCGGCAATCCTCTGAATTTTATTCGCAAGCGGACCGACGGCGGCTTCGAAGAACCGGTGGTGAATGTGGTCGTCTTCCGGCAAAACACCGAGGGGCTGTATGCCGGAGTGGAGTGGACCAATCCACCCGAGCAGGTGCGTGCCGCGCTGGCCACGCACCCGAAGTTCAAGCCCTTTGCCTCGGTCCCCGGACCTGACCTTGCGATTTCCGTCCGCGTCATTACGCGCAACGCCGCCCGCAAGATCTCGAAAGCCGCCTTCGACTGGGCGAAGAAATACGGATACAAGTCCGTCACTATCTGCGAGAAGCCCAACGTGCTGCGCGAGACTTCGGGGATGATGGAAGAAGAAACCAAAGCCGTGGCCAAGGAATATCCTGGGATTGCGCTGTGGTCCACCAACATCGACGCGCAGACCATGTGGCTCACGAAGAATCCCGAAGACTACGGCGTGGTGGTGGCCTCGAATCTGTTCGGGGACGTGATCTCTGACGCCTTCGCCGGCCTGATCGGCGGCCTGGGCTTCGCCGCTTCGGGCAACATCGGCGATGAAGTTGCCGTCTTCGAGCCCACGCACGGCTCGGCACCCAAGTATGCCGAACTCAACCCGCCCATCGTAAACCCGATCGCGATGTTTCTCTCGGCAGTCATGATGCTGGAGCACGTCGGCGAAGTCGAGAAGGCCCGCCGCATCCGTGCCGCGATCGCGGCGGTGGTGAAAGAAGGCAAGGTGCGCACTTACGATATGATGCGCATTCCGGGTGGCGCCAAGGCCATCAGCCAGGGCGCTGCCAGCACGGTGCAGATGGCGGATGCAGTATTGGCCAAGCTGAGCTGAAAGAGGAGTTCTTCTCATGACAGTTGCCACGGAAACTCGCACCGGTGAAGCCGGCCATTGGGGCGCGGAGGTCCGCTCCGACCTCCAGGTGCGGATCGAACCGCGCTCGCGCGGCGGCATTGACATCGAACTCGAGTCGCGGGTCAAGCCGTACTACGGAGACGCGATTCGCCGCCAGGCCGAAGAAGTGCTCGAGGCCCTGGGCGTGCGGCACGCGCAGGTTCAAATCCACGATGAAGGTGCGCTGCCGTTTGTGATCGCCGCACGCGTCGAAGCCGCGGTCCGGCGGGCCGGGCGGGGCGAGGGCACGCGGGTGCTTCCTGACCGGATTGCGCTGCCCGAGCCTTCCTCCCGCGATCGCATGCGGCGCTCCCGGCTTTACGTTCCGGGCAGCGAGCCCAAGTATTTCATCAACGCTGCGCTCCACGGAGCCGATGCCATCATTCTCGACCTAGAGGATTCGGTCCACGCCAGTGAAAAGGACGCGGCCCGCCTGCTGGTGCGCAACGCGCTACGGGCGGTTGATTTTCTCGAATGCGAGCGCATGGTGCGCATCAATCAACTTCCTCTCGGACTGGAGGACCTGGACGAGATCGTTCCCGAATCGCCTGATCTGATTCTGATCCCCAAGGTTGAGAATCCCGGTCAAGTCGTCGAGGCCGGCAAGCGCATTGCCGCGATCAAAGGTGACTACGGCATTACGCGGCCGATTTGGCTGATGCCGATTCTGGAGTCCGCACTGGGGATCGAGAACGCATTTGCGATTGCGACGGCGAGTGAAAAGATTGTCGCCCTGACCATCGGACTGGAAGATTACACGGCCGACCTCGGCGTGGTGAAAACTTCGGCCGGCGCGGAATCTCTGTTCGCGCGGCAACGCGTGGTAAACGCCGCTCATGCTGCCGGGCTCCAGGCCATCGATTCGGTATTCGGCGATGTCGGCGACATGGACGGCCTGCGCGCCTGGGGCCTCAATTCTCGCGCTCTCGGTTTTGAAGGTATGGGTTGCGTTCATCCGCTGCAGATTCCGGTGATTCATGAGGCGTTCGCACCCACGCCGGCGGAAATCGAGCGCGCTCGTAAAATTGTTGCGGCTTACAACGAAGCGCAGGAAAAAGGCCTGGGCGTTGTCAGTCTGGGATCGAAGATGATCGATCCTCCGGTCGTGAACCGGGCGCTGAAGCTGATGGCGCGGGCCAAAGCCATGGGAATTGTTGACTGATGATTGTTGATGGTTGATGGAAGAGCGCGTGACCAATCCGGGGCTGCCGAAGCGATTGAGGACAAGATGGCGATTCTCGACAGGATAGAACTCGTTACTAACGCTGCGGGACGCACGGTCCCGGAAACGGTGAATGGCCGCACCCAGACCGCTTATATGGGTGTGGGGAAGTATCAGCCGCGCGGCAACAAAGCTGCGCCTCCCATCCGAACGGCGGCGGATTATCCGGTAAACGGCGACAAGCGCGTTGCCGATCTGCAAACCGCCCTTCGCAAGTGCGGCCTGCGCGACGGCATGGTGATTTCTTCGCATCATCATCTGCGCGATGGCGACCGTGTCGCGCTGATGGCGCTCGAAGCGGCAGCCAGAATCGGCGTCAAAGATCTGATGTGGTTCCCCAGTGCGTCGTTCCCTTCGCAACAAGGCGCAATCGAATTGATGGAGTCGCGCGTCATCGACCACATCGAAGGCAGCATGAACGGCCCGCTGGGCGATTACTGCACCCAGGGCAAGATGCGTGGCATGGGGGTTTTGCGCTCACACGGCGGCCGCTGGCAGGCCATTCAGGATGGCGAAGTTCACATTGATATCGCCGTGATCGCCGCGCCCACGGCCGATCCTTTCGGCAACTGCGATGGCTCGCACGGGAAATCCG
>Ga0074045_10005245_pt1 | contig 11354 bp, 12 predicted proteins | sample BogForMeECP23OM2_FD_94442 | JGI IMG/M metagenome (GOLD analysis project Ga0074045, IMG submission 94442) | Bog forest soil microbial communities from Calvert Island, British Columbia, Canada - Bog Forest MetaG ECP23OM2 | ecosystem: Environmental > Terrestrial > Soil > Wetlands ...
ATCGTCGAGCGCATTCGAAGAGCGAGTGCATCAGGTTTCTCAGATTCGCCCGGGTCTTAGGGGCCAGCGGCAAAGACTTCAGCCAGTGCTCGACTTCCAACGATCGAACATCCGTGACCAAAATATCACTCCACTTCGGGTGCAGCCACCTCTTGAACAGAGACCTGTAGCTGCACTGAGTGGAGAATCTCTCCGGCATTTCCTCCCTAACGTAACGCTCGACGATTGCTCCGAACGTGGGAGTCACCGCCTGAAAGTTACCGCTGTTGACCGAGAGCCGAAGCCCTTCGAGCCTTCTAAGCGCTGCGGTCCTGGTCGGGTATTCTTGTGTTGTGCCAACGCGAATGCGCCGGTACTGGCGCTTCCCGTCGGCTCCTAGTTGATAAAAGCGAAACGTCCAAGAACTCTGTTTCGCACCTTTCACCAATTCCAGACTGCCGTATTGGTAGCGTGTTCGCCTCACGATAAAGTCTCCTCGTTTTGGCGGCACGCATAGCGAGCAGAGTTTACACCCGACCGTAGCGACTGGTCGATTTCAGATTTCCGAAAGCGCCAGAACTTGCCAACTCGAATGCCGGGTATCCTTCCCTTTCGTGCCATTTGCTGCACGGTCTTCGGATGGAGTCCAAGCAATCGAGAGACTTCCTCCGCGTCAATCAGCGGTTCAAAATCGTATTTCATTGGTCAGCCATCCTGAACGAAACCCCGGCAGCGACGCACCTCGTGAAGCGGGGGAGCAGTATTCACGCGAGGACGACAGCGCAGAACGCCGGAATCGTCAAAATGAACATCGTGCCGTCGCAAGGAAGTGGAAAATACTGTTACGTCACGGCACCCACAATCCGGACACGGTCCCTGGCCCTCGTCCTGGCCTTGACTATCGATCTGCTCCAACTTCAGCCGGTACAGACTTCCGTAAGTCCTGATAAACCGTTTCCCGCGCGTAGCGCGCAGGAACCACCCCACTGCGTCAGGAATGTGAACAAAGTCTGCCAACTTAGTGATGTACTTCAGGAGTTCACGCACGGTGCGCTGATCCGCCCGCGTAATCCAGGTAATAGAACCCTTGCCATCGGTTGAGCGAATCCAGGCTTCATCAAGCTGAGGCTTGCCGATAAACGGCCCATCGAAAATCACGTTCAAGTGCGGATGCCATGTTCGCTCGTTCTCGTTGAACGTGACTTCCAATACTGCCAGAGCACCGCGAACGCCCACCCAAAGCTTCGAATGCCGCAACCGCTCAAACGCGGAAAACAAATCATCGATGCCCTTCCTGAGTTCTTGGAGCGGACAATTCTTCATGCTCAAAACCAGATACTTGGGCTCACGAAGTTTCGCAATCACATCCCCAAACTTGTGTTGTGCGGCCATCGACCGCGCACGCATTTCAAAGGGGCATAGTCTGCACTTGCAGGAATAGGCAGGCTTTGCCCACATGTGACCGTTGCCACACTGACACCCGCGAAATGATCGATGACACTGCTCAACTTGAGCGGCGAGCCGTCCAAAGTAGTAGCGCCCGATTTTCCGGAGCGATTCCACAAGGTCGCATTGTTGGCGAGCATACTTTTCCCAGCGAGCATTTGCGGTGCGGGCTCGCCCGTTTGCCTCTGAGGGCGCTCCAGATCGGTGGCGTTTACTGCCCCGGATGCCGACTTGTTTCCTTGGTATCAAGTAAAGTGGCTCCGCGCCTTCGGCGCTACGTTCCGCTGGCTGCCGGAGTCGCCAGCGGCGCAGACCCTTACACCCGGCACCAGCATTCGGCGGCAACGACCGAATATCGTGCTCGCGTCGAATGCATAGGGCACGTGCTGTCTGCCGTCGAGGGTCGGTGGTCTGCGATTCCCCGTTGCCCCCAGTGCTGCCGCTCCGTGCCCCACGTTTCCGAATCTGGCGCACCAGGTATCACCGATGGAAGCGGAAATCGCGAAAGGCGAGTGCGAACGACTGAGGACGGCGAACTATTTGAGTTTTCTTTGACTTGGGAAGGAAGGTTCGCATTCGCCTTCTGGAAATTCTTGCGAATGCGACCGCCCGCAAACAGCTCGTTTATGGGCGGGGGATTATTCTGGGCTTGGCTTGGCAGGCTTTGGAGATGAACTTCTGAATTCTCTTTTTCGCGATACGATCCTTCAATGCATCGAACCAGTTCGACGATTCAACGCGGAATCCCGCTGCTTCCCATTCCTGTAACCATCTCTGCGGCATACTGATTCGTTCGCGTTGTAAGTCTCGGCACACAGCTTCTATGTAGTTTGGTTTCCCTTGATGCATAGCACCCGCCGAACGAATTGCGCGCGCGCGTTTGCGTCGGTGCGGATCAAGCGATCTTGGTTTGCGCTGGAGCTCGTGAAGCAGTCGCGGCCCGTTAAGTCGGCTCAGCGCTTCATTGGCGGCAAACGCGTGACTAGCGCAGACCCACGCTCTTCCGGGATTCTTGTAAGGCTCAAAGATCATTCCGCAATAGAAGTCTTCCTTGCATCCCGGAACGCAGCATTTCCGTTTATCACCAACCACCTCGGCTGTGACGAGTTTAGGTGGTTTTGTAACACCAACCTCGCGAAGTGCCGACACGAAATCTCGATAGTCTCGCTCCGCTATCATGCGGGCGAGCATCTGAGCGTGTGGCTTGCACCACAAAATCGGCGGAACCTGCATTCGTTGCGGAAGAAACTCCGCACCCAACTCGTCGCACCCTGCAACGGAACACTCTTGCACCTGTACGCCGGGCCGGAGTCTGACGGCCTCGTTGCCAAAATCCATTTGCTTACTCGACATGTTCAACGCTCGGGCCTAAGTTGTCGTCGCCTTGGACTGCTCCCCCGGCGCGTTCATGATTTAACGCCAGCAAGCGGGCGAGAATGTCATCGTCTGAAAGAGAGCCGGGCCAGCCGTAGGCAGCGAACACAGCTTCATCCAGCTTGCGATGGGCCTCTGCGAGCCATGACGGACGCTCATTGTAGAGATTGGTAAGCGTCCGTTTTTTTAGTTCATCTTCGTTCGCATCCGGCGGATTCAGCCACGCATCGCGCTTTTCTATCAGTTCGCGCGCCGCCGCTGCTATCGCTTCCACCAGCGGTGAGGCTGTCGGCTCGTGGCTAGGCGGCCAAGGAAATGGGAAGGTCTCAAAGGTCGAGGAGGGCGTGTAGCGCGGACGATCCTCCAAAGCGGTGCCCATGTGCAGGCCCCACACTTGATGGACGCGCGAGTGCAAAACGCCAAGGAAATAGTCGTCGTCGCGGGCAAAAACGAAAACTGCGTGGTCTGGTAGCACATCGCGAGAAAGCCAGACGAAAAGCCGATGCTTAGCAACCCCAGGTGTAGCTATGTAACGCTTCAGTCCTACGATCTCTCGCCGCAACTCCGGTCTTGGTTCACCGTGTAACCACCATTTCGTTCGATAGCCCTCCCGATTATTTTCGCTGCGCTTGGCATACACATGTTGCCGTAGGTATTCAAACGGCACTTCATAAAGAGCAGCTTCCGCTTCCGTCCTCGTCGCACCGAAATCGATGACGAACATTCCACGCGGCCTGCGGGTTATGTCCATAGCGTTTACCCACGGGCGAATGACATCCGAGTTGGGCCGTCCGTTGGGATTGAGCGGAGCTGAAAGCATCCGTTTAGCAATCTCTGGCATGATCTCGAACGCGCCGACTTTTGTTGTCCCCATGAAGCAGAGGCTGGCATTCTCCAGCAGAGTTTGTGCCGAAGTCGTGTCCGTCGCGCTAGTGAGGTTCGCATGAATGGCCGCCACAGGTTTCCCGTCAAGCCTGCACTCCGTTTGCGAGCCATCATCGAACCCGATCATGGAAACATGTACGTTCGCACCCTCTAATATCCATTCGCGGTCAGAGTGCGCCATGAAAATACCCCCGGTCTCTTTGATCCTCTCCAAGACAACCCGATTAGCGCCCCCGCGAATGCCCTGCGTTGCCAACAGGCCCGCGCGCTTTGCGCGGTGTGCTTCGATCATCGCGCGTGCCTTCTCAAACCAGTACGTCACCAGATCAGCCTCAGGCGGCACACGGCCCGCATAGAGAGCAAAGAGCGCATCCACGTAGATGTCGCGCAGCTCTGTGCGCAAACGCTTACCCCCGAGGAAAGGCGGGTTGCCGATGATGCAATCCGCTTCGGGCCATTCGGGCTCTACAGCCGCACCATCCGCATCGTGGGAAAGGATGGCATCGCGGTGTTGAATGTTATCCAGCTTGCGCAGAATCGGCTCTGTGGGCAAGCCAATGCCGTTCTGATTGAGCCATTGCAGATAACCTATCCAAACCACCACCGAGGCCAGCTCTTGCGCGTACACGTTGTTTTCCAGCCCATAGAGCTGCGAAGGGTGTACCTGTTCTGCAGAAAATGTTGGGAGGTCATGCTGCGCAGAGAAGACGCGGACTTCGTGCCACAAATCCAGCATCCGCCGCAAAGCGAGATACAGAAAATTCCCACTGCCGCACGCAGGGTCAAGGATGCGAACCTTGCATAGCTCCTCAACCCAATTGAAGAGCGTGTCCTGTAACTGTTTCCGAAGTCTGGGGTAGGCAGTCCCTTTCTTTTTTGCAGCGGCTTCCGCAAGCGCTTCCTTGTTCGCAGCTTCCGCCAGTCTGCTGGCTTCGGCCTTCACCGCCTCCCAGCGCCGTTGCAGCGGCGCGATTACTACCGGCTCCACGATAAGCAGAATGTCTTCCCGGCTGGTGTAGTGCGCGCCCAACTGCGAGCGCTTGCCGGGGTTCAAGCTGCGCTCAAAGAGTGTGCCGAAAATCGCCGGTTCCACTTGCGACCAATCGAGTGCGGCGGCAGACCGCAACACACTCATATCGGCAGAGGTGAGATCGAAGACTTCATCATCGGCAAACAGCCCGCCATTGAAATAGTGAATGTCATGCTGGCCAAAAGTGCTCCCGCTGGTGGACATGGCAGCAAAGAGCTGGCGGAGCTTGCGCGTAAAATTGGCGGGTCTAGCCCTATCGAGTTCGATCATCTGCCGGAACAGATGATCGGGCAACAAGCTGATGCTGTCCGCGAACAGACAGAAGAGCAGGCGCATTAGGAAGTGTGCTGCGCGCTCAGGGTCTACTCCGCGTTGCTCCAGGCTTTCCGCGAGCTTGGCGAACTCCGAGGCCGCGTCCTGTGTGACGCGCTTTTGCGCGGCCTCGGGGTGGAGTAACTCGGGATTGGTGAACACCGCCCGAAGCACTTCCAAGGGCGGCATAGCGCAATTCGGCGTCGGTTCGGCGGAAAGCAAATCATCAAGTGCAAAACGATAAACTTGCGGGCGCGTCCTTTCAAAGTTTGTGTGCACCTCGAAACGGTCTTGGTCGCAAACCACGAGTAGAGGGGGATTTTCGAGGTCTTCCCGGTACTCTGAAAGCTGGCGATACGCTGCCTGGAGATCCTTGTGCTTGCCCTTGTATTCCCAGGCGAAAAAGTCCCGCTTCCAAACGTCGGCAAAGCCCTTTCCGCCCGACAGCGTAGAAACGCGCTTTTCAAATGTGAAGGTGTCGCCCGTTTGGTCTGCGGCCGCAGGATGCGGCTGCCCTAGCACATCGCACAAGTCAGTGAAGTGAGGTTGAGCACCAGCGCGCTCAGACAGAGTGCTAGCCTTCCAGCGTTCAACAAACACAGGCAGAGAAAGAGACATTTGGCTTCGGACTTCGCTTGAAAGGTGATTCTTTCAAAGCTGGGGCCTTTCGCCAAGTGCCGGATCGAATGCTTCAAACTGAAAATGAGGAATTACTTCGGCCCAAACTGCACAACAAGGTTCTGCAGTGCATTTGCCCCGAACAATCCTTCGCTGGGCTTGGGCCTCACTTTGTTGCATTTCGGAAGCTCGAAGTATCTTTTTCGGAACGCATCCAGCAGTGCTGATTCAAGCTGCTTCCACGTTTGGACTTTGCTGCGCTTAGTGCATGTTGCAATATGAACGTCAATTGTTTTGACCCCATGCAACTTGTAGAACACCTCACTCGCCTTATTCACCGCTGAGGTTGCGGGCCTACCGGCCCCTTTCTTCGTGGTGCCTATGTACAGGATTCGTGACCTCCCATTCTTGTATGGGAGACACTTGTTGGCCGCCAGAATGTAAACCATCTTGTCTGACCATTGGTGGCTCCGCGTCAATGTCAGCAGCGCAGATTTGGAAGACCGGATCTTCAGCTTGTGCATTGGGGTCGCTTTCCGAGAACTTCTTACAGCGTAAAGTGTACATCACTACAAAGGCCCCAGAGGAGTAGTTGGCGGCGCTGGCGCTGGCTCAAAATGCTTATATCTGCAGTGGTGCTCGTATCGCTTAGAGTTTCTTAGACTGCCGTTCCTTGCGGGCTTTGCGCTGTTCGATGTCCCTGCACGCTTCCTCGACGGTTGGCTCCAGCGCTTCCTTGGCCTCTAGTTCCGAGACATCCTCGGGCAATTCAGACAGAATCTCGGCGCACTCCCGCCGCACCCTCAATGCGTCCAACTCGGTTTTAGCCCAGGGGAGCTGCTGAATTGCCCACTGAAGTACGCGTTCCTTCAGCAGTCGCTTCTCGACGGATTCCTGGATGGGCCGGACGGCTTCTTCTGCTGATGCCTGCAATTCTTCTTCGTCGGCGCTTTCATCCAGACGCCGGATTGCTTCGCGTGCCGCCCCTGTAGCGCGGGCTTTCTCCTGGTCCGTGGCTAAGTAAGAAAGCCGCCACAGCGCGGCGTCGATCATTCGTTCTCGTTGCCTCTGCGCCTGTTGTTCTGTTTGGAAGCGCTCCATCAGCGCGGCTATTGTATGACCTAAGATCACCGCCATCCGTGGGGCGTCACCGCGCTGCCTCTTTTCTACCTCCACTTCTACAGCGTCGATAATTTCCTTCTTCTGCGCCGCCGAAAGCCAGCGGCACTCTGGAGTCGCCAAAGCCTGGTTGGCCTCCTCCAGCCATCGGCAGCGGAAGGAAGCGGTACTGCGTTGCGATTCTTTCCTCGCCCGATCTTGCGTGCGCTCGTGTTCTAGTTGCTCCCGCTCAAGCTCAAGTTCAGCCTGACGCTGGGCGGCCTCCTGCTCGCGCTCCTCTTCTTCCGCCTGTTGCTGCTCGGCTTCGTCCTCCTCTTCCCGCTGAAGCTTCATCAGCTCCCGCCTGGCCCTGACCTCCTGAGCCTCCAAGGTCAGCTCTTCAAGTCGCTCACGCCGGTTCTGCAGGACGGGCGAAGCGTCGCGCACGGGGCGAAACCGCTCCCGCTTCGAATTCCGCAATGTGTCCACACTCTCAGCCAAGATGCGCAGGTGACCGCCGGGTGTGCGAAAGCTGTCTAACCTACCCTCGGCCACCATGCGCTTGAGTGTGGGAATCGAAACGCCTAACAGCGCTGCGGCCTCGCTGGCGCTGAACGATTCGACGTGCGAGCGGTTTTTGCCAGTATTTTTCACGATTTTTGTGGCGGTATTTTGCGCTTCTTACGAATTCATGAACCGCAGCGGCCTCGTTTGTTTTCGATTCTTGCCGGTTTTGTCGCTTGTGCCGAGACGGGATCATTCAATTACTTAGAAAGAACTGAGCCGATTCGGTCGCGCGTGCACGGCGGCGCCTCCAGATGTCGGCAGCGAATTCCCGGCGTTTTTCCTTGGGCGTCTCGTGGATGATCCTCCCGCCGGCGTCGTGGCGGCCTCGTTGGTGCTGGAGTACGGCCTCGGTATATTGCGCGACGGTTCGCGCGCCAGGGTTGTATTGCCTAGTCCGTTTTCCTCTTCCGGCGCGCGCCATTGCGAGCCCGAGTCGGGTATTGCAGGACTTACAAAGCCAACGGAGATTGTCGGGTGAGCCGTTCGATTCGTCGCCGTCGATGTGGTCTATTACCAGAAAACGAGTTGAACCGCACAAGGCACATCTGCGCGGTGAGGGCGGACAGCACTCAGGCGTGTGGGCACGGTATCGCTTGGCCCGGTCAGTGATCTGGTGTGCCGGTTTTCTCCAGGAAGCGCCGCACACCGGGCGCGTTACTCTTCCCCCTGATCGTCTCCTTCGTTGTCTGTGTCTTCGTCCGTTTCTTCGTTGTCATCGTTGTCGCCGATGATGTCGGAAATTTCGTCAAGGCGGGATTGCAAGTCTTCATTCTCGGCTTCGAGTTCCTGGATGCGGTCCTGCAATTCGCGGCGCGTTAGTACGGGCATTTTCCTTCCTCCTTTCGGGTTTGCCAGTTTAATGCGGCGGTCTTGAGCGTAGTCTTCGAGGCTTTCATCCTCGATCTCGTCGGCCCGGTCGTCGTCTTCGCGAACGTCGCGCGTGAAGCGCACAGCCTGGGCCTTACGGCGTTCCAGCTGTTGGCGAGTGAGTGATTTCATACGCTCAAGCTAGACCAACGCTGCGGATGGCATCTAGCCACGAATAAGCGATCTAATTTTGCAATCCGTAAAAACGGAAGAATTATCTCCTGAGACTGGATGGAAAGGCTGCGGTCAGCAGTTTCGGGACTCGCGTTAGGAGAAGTGTTGCAAAAGCGGGCGGAATCCGGGGCCATTTCGGGCTGTGCTGCTGCGGATGGCAGATCGTCGGGAGTGCTCCCGAAGGAAAGTCGTTTTACGGTGTTGCGAACAGGCGAGACGGGTGTACTATGGTGCCGTTTCCGAGATCAAAAAGGAAATTCTGGTTCATAGATCTCCCATAGGAGGACTCCATGAAGGTCGAACGACTTTTGCTCAGTCTCTCTCTACTGGGCGTTCCCGCGCTGCTTGCCCAAGAGCTTCCCGATACTTCCGCCAATGAAGAACATGGCGCAGTTGGCTGCACGCAAACGAGTACCGGAACGTATTGCCCCCACACCTACTCTTCTCCAAGATCGTACACGATTCCACCGAAACCGTTCCCAGTCTCGGTGGTACAGGCTCTGGATAAGGCCGCGAGTTCCCCAAGCTGCATTGATTCCGGTTACGAGCACAACTGTAACTTTTTTGTCGGGAGTGTGGGCCGCAGCCTTGACATACCTTACTTCAGGAATGTGCTAAGTGCGGAGCATCCGGATCACTACGTCGCTAACAAGATGTACGACTTCATCTCAAAGGCAGTCAACAGTCGCGGGAGTGGCTGGCGGGAGCTTGACGCAGATGGAGCGTATGATGCGGCAGGTGAGGGCGAATTCGTGGTCGTAGTCGCACGGAGCAAGGATCCTACTAAATCTGGCCACGTCGCAATTGTTGCGGGCCACGGTAATGGTAAGCTTTGCGTGCTGGTAAATCATAATCCGTGCGTTCGTGACAGTGCGAGCCCACGGGAGCTCTCCACGGTGAGCAAACAATTTAGTTCCACCAAGTTAGTGGAACCCATCTACGCCGTTTGGGCAGGTGGCCCTCGATAAAGGCGGGTCATATCGTTCGCGACCTTTCCTTGATTATCGTGGATAACTGCACGCTGTCAACATGTGTGGCGTGCGTCAAGCTTGTAATCAGCCGCATTGCTGGGGGTAGGCTGGATACATGAGCAACCCTCATTTAGATGTTGGATGCCATCGAGGAAAATGGGATTAAGAAGTTACCGCACCAATGGTCCGTTTGCGCCTCCGTGCAATTGCTGCTCGCAGTCCCTTGTCGGCGAGATATCGGCCATATATGTCCAGCTTGTCAAATCCTGGAACTTGCGACCGCAGCACCTCCTTGACCGTTTTTCCTTCCTCGATCATTTGCATGGCGCTATCTATGCGAGGGTCATTCGGCCTGCCCCGTCTTGGCGGAAGTGTCCGGCGAACGAGACGTATCAGATATGTCTTGAATGCCTTCGGATCGCTGGTGATTTCCTGAGCAAACTCGCGTTGAAGCTGTTCGGTAAAGTCGCGAGTCAGGGCTTCTAGGTACTTGAATCGAGGTTGCGCGTCCTGCCGAGATGACGTGCTCGTTTTGGCAGACTTGGGACGCATGTAACCCAACAATCCGGGTTCGATTTGGGTGTGATAAGCATTCCTGAGCCTTCCTCAATGTTCCTCAGGCTTGCTATGCGTGCCCCAGAATTAATGACTTAGCCTGAGTGGGTCGATCTCATAACCCAAAGGTCGGTGGTTCAAATCCACCCCCCGCAACCAACGGAATCATAAAGTTGCGGACAAAAGTTAAAGTTGAGCGACTGTCCAAAACTGTCCAATAAGGGAAACTGGCACACAGTTTCCCTTATTTATTGAATGAAAACTGGCTCGTTGCCAGCCGTTCTTTTCAAGAGTCTTTGCACCAGAGGCCGATTGGCTTTGCGCTTGGCTTCCATCGAAGCATTGCCATACTGGTCCATCGTGGTGGAAATGTGCGCGTGACGCATGAGCTTCTGCTGCACGCCCACGGGCGCTCCAGTTTCGTCCAGCCAGGCACGATAGGTGTGGCGGAACGTATGGAACCCGATCCTTCCAAGTCCCAACTGCAGACTCGTCGGAATGAGGTAGTCGGCTCGGATTGAGTCGGCGTGTAAGGGCCGACCCGTTACCGGACTCGGAAAGAGCCATTGTCCCTCGGACTCGAGACATAGGGTTTGCCATTTCTTCAGTTCGAGAATGAAGCCCCTTTCGAGCGGGACCTCGTCCTGCGAACACTCGGTCTTCAACTTGTTGAGTCGTTTGCCGACCGCCGAGCGTTGGATCAACACAGCCGACCGCTTGAAATCGAAGTCCGTCCAGCGCAACCCGAGGATTTCGCTGATCCGCAAACCGAAGCAAAGCGCAATCAGCACCATGGTCCGGTAGGGCTGCGCCAGTGCGTCGAGTATTCTCCAGGCGTCTTTCACCGGGAGAATACGGGGCCGCTGTCTGCGCTTGCTGATGCCTCTCACTTCGACTAGCTCCATGGGGTTCCGATCGACGGCGATCAGTTCCCAGATCATGGCCCTGTCGAAGAGACGATACATCAGCGATCGGATGTGGCCTTTGTACTTGGGTGAGAGAGTGAGCTTGCGCAGCCAATCCTGTACCAAAGCCGGGCGCACGTCTTGCAGATACACCTCGCCCCACTTGGGATGGATGTGTTGGCTGATCATGCTCCGGTAGGTGACCCCGCTTCGCCCACATTGAGCTGACTGAAAGGAAAAGAGGCATGCGATTCGAAGGATTCTCGTTTGGCTCCATTCGGATCGATGGGGTCAGCTACGACTACGACATCGTGATCGATCGCGGCAAGGTACGCAAGCGGAAGAAAAAAGCTTCCAAGAAGTTCCGTGAAGCTTTCGGACACACGCCGCTTTCGCTAGAAGAAGGGATACCGTGGAAATGCCGTCGCCTGATAGTCGGCACCGGCAACGGTGCCTTGCCGGTGATGAAGAAGGTGCGAGTCGAAGCCAAGCGTCGCAAAGTTGAATTGCTCATCGCGCCTACGGAACAAGCTCTCGAGCTGCTGAAGGAGGACCCTTCCGACACCAACGCCA
>Ga0074045_10005246_pt1 | contig 11354 bp, 6 predicted proteins | sample BogForMeECP23OM2_FD_94442 | JGI IMG/M metagenome (GOLD analysis project Ga0074045, IMG submission 94442) | Bog forest soil microbial communities from Calvert Island, British Columbia, Canada - Bog Forest MetaG ECP23OM2 | ecosystem: Environmental > Terrestrial > Soil > Wetlands ...
GACGCCATCGCACGCAGATAGTGGCGCACGTAGTCGCCGTAACCGTCCGTTAGCCAAATATCGTCATTAGGGTAACGATTGCGACCGTCGTCGTTTACTGAATAAGTAGCCCAATTCAGGCGCCGTATCTCTTCCTCTCGGTCTCGGTAGTCGCCAGTCTTCTCGCAATACAGCAACTTTACAGAGGCATGACGTGAAGTGTGACTGTTGCCGGGCACAAGATACTTCGTTTGCTCATTGATGGGTGTGACATGGATAGCGCTGAAGTTGTGATTGCCAAGCCGGTCTTCGGACCATTTAAGAATCTTCGCGGCTTGCTCCTTACGGTCTCCGCCCCAGTCCGGATGCTCGAGAATGTAAGCCGCTAATGTGTCGGCGTTGATTTCGGTGTCTGAATAGTCTGCCGTGGGAATATCTTCAAAAAACGGTCCCCACTTGTTCGCGGGAATCGCGTACGTTTTAAGCCAGGCTTCGACAAGCGCGGCGGTCTTCTTGTAGGCGGCGCCGTTTCCTTCCTGAAGGTCTTGTAAATCGCTGAACAGACGCAGTGCCGGTGTCCAATTTGACGTATAAGAGGCGGTGAAGTGCTTTCCGTCACGCGTGTCTTCGGCTACTTTGCCAGTTAGGGCGTGCACGCGAAAAGGCCACGGGGAGTGCTCCGCATCACCGGGCTTCACAGTGGCGACGAGCGTGTCTGCAATCTTCACGGCGGCGACGAGGTAGCGCCTGTTCCCAGTGATCTTATAAAGCACTACCAGTTCTTTGCCGAAGCTGGCGGCTTTATCCGGCTGCAGGTATCCCTTGCCGGCACGCATGTCGCCGTCGAAGGTGCCCGAACAAACGGCGAGATCGTAGGGATATGGCAGATTGGCATAGAGGACGTCCGGTGCCGACATGCCATGGTCCAACCAGTAATCGGCCATCATTGCCATGTTCGTGTGCAGGTCGGGATCGCCCAAGTAGCCATAGAGCAGGTTCCAGGAATCGAGCGCCATGGGAATCTGATCGCCGCCGATTCCGCGCTCATCGTCTTCCTTTTCCTTCCAGACCTGGTGCTGCAAATAATACGGAACGTGGTCGCCACAAGTGCGCATGCCTAACCAAAACTTCCAGACGAGACGCAGATCATGATCGTAGGCGACGGATGGGCGCTCGTTGTACCAGGGCACGATGGCGCCAGTCGCATCCGTCTTCACGTCGTGATAAACGATGTGACTGGTATTAACCGGAAAGTCCTTCCGGTCTTGGGCGAGCGCTGCGGTGACAAGCCACAGCAGCAGTAAAGCGCGATAAGTGAGGCTCATGGTTTCTCTCCGCTAATGGAATTTCGTCTCAATCCCGCTAAAGAATCGGCCGCCTGACTCGTCTTCCCACATAGTTATAAGCAAAGAGCTCTTCCCATGCCTCACTTCCCCCACTCAGGAAATGCAGTCAGCGCATCAACGATGTTGTGAAGCTTGTCCGTGTGCGCGTCCTCCTGCCAGCCGCCGCGGTGGTTTCCGAGTAGCGAGTCGCGCGGACACCCGTCGGCGTCCACCGCGTAGAGCGCAAAAGTCAGCGCCTGCTGCGCGATCCTTTTGTACTCGGGTGAGCCGGTGGCGGCTGAGTACAGGGCCAGTACAGCGCCGTAACTGGAGTTGATACCGCCCCACGGATCGCGGTCTTCGTCCTGCTCGCCGCAAACGGCGACGCCGAAATGGACGCTCGTGAAGGTCACGCTGACAAAGTCGATCAGTAGCTTCGCGTGCGCCTGCCAGTCGGGATCGAGAGCGTCCTTCTTCTCAACCAAGTAACGCGCCAGGGCCAGCGGCGCCCATGCGGTGCGGTTCTTCTGGGAGTGATGGTCTTCGAAGAACTCAACGAAGAGCTGGCCGTCTTTCTTGGCCGTGGGAAGCTGATAGGTCAGAATCCAGGCCCAGAGCGCGGTGCGCGGATTCTGAAACTCCGGATAGCCCAGCGTGATGAGCTCATCGAAGAGCCGCAGATTGAAGGTCATGTTGCCGGAAACTTCGCCGCGCGCGGCGCCGGTCCGGTAGTCGACTCGAAACGGCCAGGGTGAGTGCGTCGCATCACCTGCCCGCATATTGGTGGCCAGCACACGGGCGTTCCGCAAAGCCTGATTGAGGTAATGCTGGTCCTTGGTTTCCTCGTACAGTTTAGCCAGTGCGTAGCCGGCGATGCCCCCTTTGTCGGGTTGCACCTCGTACGGTTTGTCGTCTTGTGATCCGGAATCGGCGGGCTGGGGGAACTTCCCGCGAACGCCGGTGGAGCGTGTAAAGCTCGGGTACTTGCCGGTATCCGGCGTGAGCGATTCCTTTACCAGATAGTCGCCCATGTAGCGAGCGAATTCGAGGATCTTCGGATTCTTGCGCCCTGTGAAATTGTAGTACTTCAAATAGGAAATGATGCCAACGCCGTTCTGCATAGAAGGAATGAAGTCGAAGCGTTTTGGATCGGCTTGATGTTCGCCGTCCATAAACGTCATCCACACGAACCGCGGGTAGCCGTGCTCGACGGGGCATTGCAGGTACCAGTTCATTTCGCGGGCGAGCGTGTCTGACCACGAGGTCCAGGGAATCAAAGAACCGTCATCGGCATACATCGCCTCGTGGCTGCCCAATAGGATCGGCGCGGGGCTGCCGGCGGTGAGCACGGGCGACGCCACTAGCAAAAACAGAAGCGCCAATAACCATTTCGTCATTCGTATTGTCTCCAGGAGAGCGGCTCAGGCGACGGGCCGCTCACTGGGCTCGATTGCCTCGACGTGCGGTGCGTCATGGGGCGGCGAGTCGTCCCAAACGGTAATCAGCAGCGTGCTAGCCAGCGCCAGCAATCCGCCGGCGATCATGAAGCCGGTCAGGTGCTCGTGTAGCACGATCGCTGCAATAAGAACGCCAAAGAACGGAATGAGGTAATTCGACAACGCCGCTTGCGTGGCGTCGAGACGCGTCAGAACGTTCAGGAAAATCACCATGGAAAGGAAGTATTGGAAGACGGCGAGGATCGCCAGGCCAATCCAAACGGTAGTCGAATAGTGCAGCAGGTTCGTGAAGCCGCTCGGCTCAATCGCGATCGTGATCGGCAGCAACACCAGCAACAGTGCGTAGTAGCTATACAGCAAGACTTGCAGCGGCGAATGCCGTTGCAGCACTTTCTTACTGTAGGCGTTGTAGAACGCGCTGCCGAGAACGCTCAGGAAGATCAGGGAGTTGCCGCCCAGGTAGCCTTTCCCGAAGTTCAGGTCGCTCCAATCCACGCCGGAGCAAGCCAGCACCCCGAGCAGAGCCAATCCGAAGCTAATCCACCGGATCTTAGTCATGTGTTCGCCGAGAAAAAAGTGAGCCATGACCGCCGTGGAGATGGGCATGATGAGCGCCAGCAGCGCTGCGTTCGAAGCAGGCGCGAACCGGACGCCCCAAGTGATGAACAACTGCGCCACCAGTTGGCCCATGATGCCAAGCAGCACAAAGTTCCGAATGTCCTGCCGGGTTACGCGAACACTAGGCTCACGCTTCACGAGAAAGACCAGCAGAATCGTCGAGAGGGCAATAGGGAAAGTGACGGCGAAGAGCGGGCCCATCTGCTCCTGTACCAGCTTCACCATCACGAACTGGCTGGCCCACATCAGGTTGCAGGATAGGAGAAGAAACCAATCATACAGTTTGGTTGGCTTCGCGCTCATTTTCGCCCAACCCTGTCCAGCGCCAGGCGCAGACTGGAGTCGATGAGATCGCACATTTCGTCAATGTCCTGCTCTTCGGCAATCAGCGGAGGAGCAACGGCAAACCAGCTCGGATCAACTCGCAAGATGATGCCCTTTTCAAGCGCCGTCTTCTTTAAGGCATTTCCGAGCTCTGGAAACGGCTGCATGCTCTTCGTATCTTTGACCAGTTCGACGCCCAGCAGGATTCCCTTTCCCCGGATCTCACGAACCACGCCGTACTTCTTCAGACAAGCAAGCTTGTCACGCAGATACTCTCCTAGCCGCTGCGCCTTTGTGCACAGATCCTTCTCCAGGATCTCGTCCACCACCGCCAGTCCCACCGCGCAGGCAAGCGGGTTGCCGGCAAAGGTATGGCCATGGGCAAAGTGAACGCCTTCTTCGGGCGTCCCTCGAAATGCTTGCGCCATATCCTCGCGCGCAATCATGGCGCCGAGCGGCATCGCGCCGCTCGATATTCCCTTTCCAGTGCAGATGATGTCTGGCGTGACGCCGAAGGTCTGCGCCGCGAACATGTTGCCGGTCTTGGCGAACCCGGTGATGACCTCGTCAAAGATCAGCAACACGTCGTGGCGGTCACAAGTCTCGCGGAGAATCTGGAAGTACTCGTCGGTGGGTGTGATAATCCCGCCGGTATTACCGATGGGCTCAACCAGCACTCCGGCAACCGTACCAGGATCCTCATGGATTATCACATCTTCCACACTGCGGGCCGCGAACCGGTTCGCCTCCTCCCACGTCGGGAAGCGATCGCGGTAGTAGCTCGGCGGGAACACCTTCAAAAAGCCGCCTGCCTGCGGCTCGAATTTGGACTTTCTCGGTCCGTTTCCGCTTGCGGCCATGCCCCCAAAAGTTGCGCCGTGATAGCCGTAATACCGGCTGATGAACTTGTGCTTGTTCGGCCTCCCGCTCTGCTTGAAGTATTGACGGGCAAACTTCAGCGCCGATTCGACGGCCTCCGAGCCGCCGCTGTAAGGCTTCACATACTTCAGGTTGCCCGGTGATATGTCGCCCAGTTTCTCGACGAAGTCGAGCAGGATGTTCGTTATGCTGTGCAACGGCGGCGCCAGCGTAACCTTGTCCATCTGTTCGCGCATGGCCTTCATAACCCGCGGATGACGGTGGCCGAGCACGGCGACGAAGATCCCGCCGATGGCGTCGAAGTAGCGCTTGCCGTCGGTGTCCCAATAATAAAGGCCTTCCGCTCGTTCGACGACTAGCGGATGTTCGAGAAACTCTGATGTCGCGTGGTAGTCAATGAAGGTTCGATTGAGCAGCTTCAGCTGCCGCTCTGTTAACTGCATGGTTAATCTCCTGGCGGTAATCCGGAGCTAAAGCCTCCGTCGACTGCCACCGCCGCACCGGTCATGAACGACGCATCATCGCTCGCCAGAAAGACCGCGACGCGAGCCACCTCCTCGGGTTTCCCGATTCGGCCCAAGGCATGCAGCTTTCCGGCTTGGATACGCGCAGCGTCCGGATTCGGCTGCGCAAGAAAGTAGCCTTCAGCCAGACCCGCATCAATATATCCGGGACAAATCGCATTGACCCGAATCCCTTCGCGGCCATGATCGATCGCCAGCGCCTTCGTGAATCCAAGAATGGCCGCTTTGGTGGCGCAGTAGCCGGCGCACATGGGCTCGACGAACGTGCCGTTCACCGAGGACATGTTGACGATAGCGCCGCGGGTGGCGCGGAGATGCGGCAGGAAGTACTTCGAGCACAGAAACACACCACCGACGTTAACTGCCATCTGCCGCGCCCACTCCTCCGGAGAAGTGTCCTCGATAAGCTTGTTGACCTGGATGGCGGCGTTGTTCATCACGACGTGAACCGCGTAGAACCGGTCCAGCGTGGCGCTCACTAAGGCTTGGACCGATTGCGGATCTGCCACGTCAGTGGCTACTGCAAAGCCCACGCCTCCGTCCTCCGTGATCAAACTCACGGTCTCGGCGGCAGCGGCCCCATTGATATCAGCTACAACAACTCTCGCTCCTTCTTCTGCAAATGCTCTGGCGATGGCGCGCCCAATTCCTGCTCCGCCGCCCGTCACAACTGTCACCTTATCGGCAAGTCGCATTTAGGCCGGTGTGCTCCGTTGAATGGACATATGAGTTCAGTGTTTCCAAAGCTAGAAAAGAAGGCGCAGGCCGAATTGCATCCGACGATTATCGACTGAGGTCGAGAAGATCTGGCCCATGGTCGGATCGCCGACGTTTGCGTCGGGCGCGTTGAAGTTGGGGTGGTTGAATGTATTGAACGCGTCTACGCGAAGTTGTAACTTGAAGCGTTCCGTTAGCGAAAAGGTCTTGAACAAGGATGAATCCAGCTGCTGCAGGCCGTCGGTATGCAACGGGTAGAAACCGGAATTTCCGTAGCTGTCGACCACCAGATCATCCGAGAAGCAACTGGTGTTAAACCAGTTATTGACAGTCGGATTGGAGACGTTCCCGCTGCAAGTGCGGTTGGGTTGGTTTCCCTGGCCGTTGTTGAGCAAGCTGACTGAGGAAGTGACATTGAACCGTAAGCCGCTGCGAACAGTCAGGAACCCCGAGTACTGCCAGCCTCCCAGGAACGCATCGACTACCCGGTTCGCGTTACCCAGGAATTGCTTGCCGCGGCCCACAGGAAACTCGTAGCTAAACTGCGCGGTGAAGGTGTTAGCAACATCCTGCTGAGTTGGCCCCGAGTATTGCCAAATGTTGGTCTGGTCGATATTGTTGCCGTTCGCGAAACTGCGTGCCCAGGCGTAGCTCGCCTGGAGCATGAAGCCGTGCCAGGGCTGCATGGTCACGCGGGCAGTAAGCGCGTTGTACCACGTCGATGCGGCGGAATACTGGATCGGAATATCTCCAATTTGCGGATATTCGCCATAAAGTGGACGGGCCGTGTTGTAATCGACGCCGGGCAGCTGAGGCGGAGCCTGATTGATGTTCGTCGTGTGGTTGTTATGAAGCCCCCGCACGCCCAGATAGCCAACGTCCGCGATCACGTATCGCCCTATCTGGTGTTGCACGTTGAACGACATTTGCGCCACTTCCTGGTTCCGCCAGTTAATGTTTGTGCCGCGGATGACGGCGTAAGGTGGGATGATCAGTTGCCCTGACGGACCATAAACAGCGGCCGCCAATGGCAGCCCATCTTTGGAAAGAGACAGAGTCGGCGTCAGGTTGTTCGGTGTTAGGAATTGTGTTTTCGCGTAGTTCGGATAGTCGAGGCCCAGGATCGTAAGCGGCCCGCTCCAATAGGCTTGCCAGTAGGAAATGCCGTACCCGGCGCGGATGCTCGTCTTCCCGTTGTCGGGAGTCCAGGCAAGACCCACCCGCGGTCCCCAGTCTGACGTATCGAGGTTGAGCGATGGACTGCGGTTGCTCGGGGTAGCCAGGACGAGCTGGTTTGTCTGCGTATCCCAATTCGATTCGCGGTTGAATCGTTCGATTGGACGAGTAATCAGCTCATAACGCAGGCCAATGTTGAGGGTCAGACTCGGCAGGATCTTGAAGTCGTCCTGGGCGTAGAACGCGGTCTGCCAGTAAGTCTGGTAGGGCCAGCCATTGTCAAAGCGCGCGCGTGCACTGCTTGTCATGGTTCCGAGCAGGAAGCTGGGATACGCGAAAGGAGGCGCAACACCATTAAAGGAAGTCATCGCGGGATCGAACCCAAGCGAGCCTCTCGGATCGTCGCCACCAATCGTATCGGCAGACGTGTCCTCAATGTGATTCGCAGTGGCGCCAAACTTGAACGTGTGCTTGCCCTTCACCCAGGTGAAATTGTCGGTCATTGCAACTGTATTGCTGATGATAAAGGCAACCCAATCGGGCGCGCCAAAGTTGGAGATCGGCGGTAGCGATGAGTTTTCGAAAATGCCCTGGGTGCTCGGATCGCCCAAATTGCCTCTCGGGATGCCATAGTAATTGTTCCAGTCCTTGTTCTGTGAGTTGGCGCTGGTATTCACATGGGTCCGGTTGTAGCCGATTCGGGCTTCATTGGCCTTGGTGGCGCTAAAAGTGGCCAGCCACGAGAGCTGCATGTTCTGATTGATGCTGGTTGAGTTCGCCTGGCCATCCTGAAAGAACTCATTGATATTGGTCGAGTTAAGGTTTTGGGACTCAAGGATTGAGTAGCGAAACATCCAGCGATACTTTTCCGACTGGTTGAAATCGATCCGCCCGTCACCCGCATACGCATCCTGTTTGTTGCTGTATAGGTAATAAAGGTTATTGGTAAGTCCGGGCAGATTCGCGACGCCAAAGACCTTATCTGCATTCATCATCGCGGCCGCCGGATCGAATTTGCTGGCTGGGATGATATTGCCGGCAAAAGGCGCGGCGGAGACTACATTCCCGTTGCTGTCGAACACCCGCGAATACGGATCGTAGATCTGGCCGTAGGTATTGTCGGCTCCCGGCGGCGGTGTCAACGAATAGAGTTCCGAGAAATTCCCGTTGTACATGTCGGCGGTGGGCGCGCTCGTGTATTCATTCGTGCTGGTTGAGAACTTAGTCCCCTGGAAGTCCCCGAAGAAGAACAGCTTGTTTTTCAGGATCGGCCCACCCAAGGAGCCGCCGAATTGATTTCGGCGAAATGGATTGGAGGTGGTAGCGAAGTAATTGTTCGCGTCTGTGGCGTTGTTGCGGAGGTATTCAAACGCCGAACCATGGTATTCGTTCGTGCCCGACTTGGTGACGACATTGATAACCGTGCTTCCCGAGAAGCCGTACTCGGCATCGTACTTGCCGGCATAGACCTGCACTTCCTGGATGCCTTCGATGGGTGGCACCACTCCTACATAGGCGTTCTGCGGCTCGCGGTTGAAGATTCCCTCGATGTACACCCCATTCGCGTTAGCGTCTACGCCACCGATCGAGGCTAATTGGGGCCTGGTCAGTCCGATTGCAGAACCGTTTTCCCCGCCGTTGCTCCCATAGTTGCCGCTTCCGGCACCGTTGTTAGCGCCTGGCAATAGATTCATCTGATAGAGCGGGTTGCGATCAAGGTTCGGTAACTGATCGAGCTGCTTGTAGCCGAAGGTTTGGGTAAGCTCAGCGCTTTCGGTGTTGACTGCGACTGGGTGCGCTTCAACTTCGACCGATTGGCGGACCTCACCGATTCGCATCGAGAAATCCACCCGGGCTATCTCGCCCGCCGACACTTCTACGCCTCTTTCAATGCTGCGTTGAAAGCCCGACGACTCTGCCTCTATCGTGTAGTGGCCAGGAATGAGGAAATTGATGAGATAGCCCCCATTGCCCTGGGTCTGGACAGTGGAAACAATGCTGGTTTCCTGGTTGGTGGCTCGCACGGTGGCGTTCGGAATAACAGCGCCGCCCGCGTCGGTCACGATGCCGCTGATTTTTCCAGTGTTGATCTGTGCCACCAGGGACGGGGCGACGGAACAGAGTAGAGCGACCAAGCAAAGACAAACGGGCACGGTCGAAAGACTGCCCCAAATCTGTTTCAAATTGCGGTGAGACATAGAGCCCTCCCAAACACGAGATGAAACATCATATGTTCAAAATCCAGCGCTCGTCAAGGCTTTTTTGGCCATGTGTGCAACCACGGAAACGGGAGCCAGCGCCCCGCCTGGGTGAATCATCTGCCTTCAACTACAACGTTGGGCGAACCATAATGCCTCACTCGAACCAGATAGTCGCCAGAAGCAGTAGATTCCACCGTGTAGCCCGGCTGTTTCAGGTCTCTGTGCTCGGCCAGGATCGTTCCGGCGGCGCTGACACGCACGGGCTTGAAATTCAGCCGTAGCACCTGCGTCCCTTCGGAATCGAAGGTCTGATAGGAAATCCGTTGCGGGCCATAACTTACTTTTTGCACGACCGACGAGGAGCGAAGGAGATGACTTTCCCCGATCGGCGCCAGTTCCGGAAGCGCGCCCATCGTCCAGTTAAAGTGCCGTAGGTAATCCGCGTAACCATCGCTAAACCAGTAGGGGGCATGGTAGTCAGTTCCGCAGCACGCAATCAGCCCCTCGGATGAGGCAAAATAAGTCGCGTAGTTCATGGAGCGGAATGCGTCCTCACGCGCTTGGCCATCGCCGGTTCGCTCAGCGTACATCGCATTGATCGCGGCCCATCTTCCCCCATGGCTGCCTTGCCCGGCCCGCGAACAGCATCCTCCGCGACCGTTGAGCGGGCCCTGCTCGTCGATTGCCCAGGCACCCAGAAAAGGGCCTCGTCCGAATCGTAAGCGCACCCAATCGATCATGTGACCGACATGAGTCACCCACTCCGGGTCAACCGATGCCGGGTCCTCCCGCGTCATGATGTAGTAAGCGGTCATGTCGGGCAGGAACTGATTCACGTTGTCGGTCATGTGAGGAATGTCTTCAAAGAAGCCGGACCACTTATCCCATGCTTTGCTGCCCCTGTTGAGGGGATTCTGAAGAACCCAACTCCAGGCCACATCGCGGGCCTTCTGATAGGCCGCTGTATTCCCGGCCTTGAGGCGAATCAGTTCGTCGAACATGCGGACGGAGGACGAGATGTCGCCCCCATATTCTTCCAGCGCTAACGTTACGCCGGTGCGCGCGTCGAGACGAAAAGGCCACGGGGTGTGCTCGTCGTCACCGGGCCGGACATGGCGTGCCAGGGCATCGGCACAATGCACAGCCGCTTCCAAGTACTTGCGGTCGCCGGTCATCTCATAGAAAAGCGTATAGCCAGCGCCCAGTTGACCCACCTTATCGGTCTCAATGCCTCCATAGAATTCCTTCGGCATATTCTCGATGCAATGGCCGTATTCGGTCTGATCGTCACAGGACGTGGCAAAAGGAACGTTCGGCCAATCCCAGTCAGCGGGAGTTGTGCCGTGGGCGAGTTGGTAATCGAGCATTCCCCGAACCGTCGTGATTGACTGTTCATCCCCGGAGTATGGATACCAGGCCACGACACTATCGACGAACGATGCATAAACCATGGCTGGGTTGTGCTGCCAGTAGTCGCCCTGCAAAGTAGTCCCGTCCATAACCGAATTGATCAGATAGATCTTCAACCCGGTGTGGGTGCGGGTGTCGTTCGGCACTTTGTGCTCAATGAAATCCCAACCCAGCCGTAAGACTTTGTCGTAGCCCAGATTTTTTTCGGGTTCGTACCAGGCCAGCAGTTTTCCCTGTTGATCGAGCACCGGTTTGTGGAAAGCGACTTGCGCATTCACATACTTCAGCTCTTGCGCCTCGAGTGAAAACACCGAAAGAACCAGCAATGAAACTACCAGTCGCATGAAGTCTCCTGGGGCTAAACCATGCCACCCGCGCAGACATTGGGTGGGGTGTAACGGCGGAACGATTAGCCTCCACTCGGGGCCTCGAAACATCATATGTTTTAGCCAGGCAGACGTCAAGCCAAAAACCTTACGAATACGAGGAATCGCGCGAATTTGGTCCCAGTTCGTCGGTTCTGCGCCGAATCCAGGTCAACGGGACATTACCGGGATTGCCTCATCGGAAGCTCTTCAATACTTTTCGAGAATCTGCGAGCGTGCTTTTCATGAGACGGCGGACGGCTTGTCGCGCACCCACGGCGTTGCGGGCGCGTATTTCTACAAAGATTTGACGATGCATCTCGAGACCGGTGTTGAAGCTGTCCGTGAGCTTGATCTGCTGCAGAAAGACCGACATGAC
>Ga0074045_10005247_pt1 | contig 11354 bp, 10 predicted proteins | sample BogForMeECP23OM2_FD_94442 | JGI IMG/M metagenome (GOLD analysis project Ga0074045, IMG submission 94442) | Bog forest soil microbial communities from Calvert Island, British Columbia, Canada - Bog Forest MetaG ECP23OM2 | ecosystem: Environmental > Terrestrial > Soil > Wetlands ...
TCACCGCCGGGCCTGTCCCGCCGGGCCGCTATCGCCTGCGGCAGGCAGATCCGGTGAGTATCGACGCCTATCCCGACATGCCCGATGTCCGGTACGCGGACGCCGCGCCGGAGTTCGCGTATGCCGCCCCGCAGCATGCCTACCCGGAGCCACACGGCCACATATGGCACGGACAAGACCCGGACCTGACGGTCCGCAGTGGCATGGTCACTATCATGGAACCGAGCCTTCCTGCCGTCCCCATGCTGCGGCTGGTCACCGGCTCCTCGGTAGCGGAAACCCGGATGTCCGGCGCCCGGGCCGGGCGCGGGTCCGTCGAGCTGGTGCTCCCCGAGGTGCCCACGGTGTCCAGGGAGCACGCCAGGTTTACGTTCTCTGACGGTCGTTGGTGGATCACGAACCAGGGCCGGAACGGGCTCACCCTCAACGGCGTCCCCGTAGCGGGCGAGCAGCCGCTCAGTGATGGCGATGCGATCCGCTGGGGGACCAGGCCCGATGCGCTGCTGTCCCGCGTCGAGATCAGCTGACGTCCGAAGTGCGACTATTGTCATCCCAGACATGGCAAGACTGGATGGCCGCGCCAGTGGCGCGCCGTCGTTCGGGAGTGGCGACGCAGTGGCGACGGGCCGGCTTTTCCTGTGGTCAGCGGCCCGCGGTGAGTGGGTGAGCTGTCCGCCCGACGAAATTACCTGGCTGGACCGGCGCACGCTCAGCGGCGACGAGGATCTCACGCTGCACCGCGCCCCGCGTTGCGCGGGTCTCCGCTACGTCCACCACCGCTGGGAGTTGTTCAGCCGTGACACGACCTACTGGGTTTATCTAGCGCCGGAAGCAGCGGGGACACTCCCCAGCGCCGAGGTCGTGCAGCGGACGGCGCGCCACGTGCTGCCGGCTGCCCCAGCACGCTACGAGGCGCTGCCGGTCATTCTCACGGAGGGCTCGTGGCTGGTCAGCGTCGGTACCTGGGTGCTGCGACTGCGGCTCGACGCGCCGCCAGACCAGCACGCCGATCCGGCCGTCCCGGACGATGGCAAGCAGGCGACCACCCGGGCCGGGACCATCGTGCGGCGGAGCAGCGAGCCTGGCGAAGACGCGGTGGCCCGCGTGCGCAGTTACTTCCGGCGCAACGCCACGGCGCGGCTGACGATGGCCTATTACTACCAGGAGTTCATTCTCCGCCTGGCCGCCCCGCAGGCGGTGCCGATGATGAATGTGGTCATCGCCCTGGACCTGAGCGGAGAGGGCGCGGTATCCGACTATAAAAAGCTCCTGCAGGGCTTCATCTGGAAAGAACGTGGTCACGCGCGTGACCTCGCCGACTTCCTGCTCGCCAACGGTTTGCTGACCCCGGCCGATCTTGACGAGGCCAGGCATGTCGCGGCGGAAAACGAACGCAGTGGCGTCTGCGCGATGGCGCGGCAGCGGCTTCAGTACCGCCCGAAAGGCAACTGAGCGGCCGTTGATGAACGCAGTGAGGGGCCCACGCCGCCGCTCCAGGGTCCCAGCGGTGCCGTGAACGCCCAGGCTGAGAAGTTCCTGCAAGGTTCCTGCAGGTCAGCCCATTTTTCATTGGTCTTTCACAAACCCGCCGCAGCCTGTGGTTCATGGTCCACCCCACCAATCAACTGGAAAGCGAAAACCGATGAATCAGACCGCACTGCACCTGCCGCGCCGGGCCAGCAAGCCCCGCGACACCGGACTCACGATGGTCATCGACGGCGGGATCCCGCTGTGGTATTTCACCGACCTGGTGTCGTCCGCGGCCGGGTACATCGATTTCGTCAAGTTCGGCTGGGGCACCGCGGTGGTCAGCAGCGACCTGCGCGCGAAGATCAAGGTCCTGAGCACGAAGGACATCGGCTTCTACTTCGGCGGGACGCTCTTCGAGAAATACGTGCTGCAAGGCCGCTTCGACGATTTCAGGAGATTCTGCCAGCTGCACTGCTGCCAGCACGTCGAGGTATCGAACGGGACAATCCCGCTGTCCAACTCGGAAAAGGCGAGCTACATACGCAAGCTCGCCGATGACTTCACCGTCGTATCGGAGGTGGGTTTCAAGGACCCGGTCCGCTCCGGGCAGCTATCGCCCGATACGTGGGTCGAGTACATCGGCGAGGACCTCGGAGCCGGGGCGTCCCTGGTCACCCTAGAGGCCAGGGAGAGCGGGAAGTCCGGCATCTGCCGGCCGGACGGCACGCTCCGGTCCGGGCTGATCGAGGACGTCCTGGCCTCGGGCATCAGCCAGGAGAGCCTGCTCTTCGAGGCACCCACCACGACCCTGCAGACGTATTTCATCACCAGGATGGGGCCTGACGCCAATCTCGGCAACGTCCCGGTGCCTTCAGTTATCGCGCTGGAGACCCTCCGCCTCGGACTGCGGGCCGACACACTGACCGCCTTCGAGTGAGAGGGAGTTCAAGCGGGCAGGCGCCAAGCTGGCCACTGCCATCCCGGCATGAGCGTGCATGCGTGGGTATGCGGGCCGGGTCCTTGTGTGACAGATCTGGTATCATACAAGTATGACAACTGCTATGACGGTCCGGCTGGATGAGGAAACGGCCCGCGAGCTCGCTGAACTCGCCAAGCGCTACCGGAGCCGGTCCGCCGCCGTCCAAGACGCCATTCACCGCGCGTGGCAGCAACTGCAGGCCGACAAGCTAGACGCCGGATATGCCGCCGCAGTCGCCGAGAACCCCCACTACCCCTACGAGTCGGCCGAGGAGGCCACCACGCTGCGCGCGCGCCGCCGCGCCCGGCACGAACGTGACGCCCTCGCGTGAGCACGACTCCGCAACGCGGCCAGGTGTATCGCTGCGACCTCGGCTACGGCCCGAAACCATGGCTGGTGGTGTCCAATAATTCCCGCAACCGCCTGCTCGGTGACGTGGTCGCGATCAGGCTCACCACTGCCATCCGCGACCTGCCGACCTGGGTCAGGCTCTCCCCGGCCGACCCGCTGGCCGGATACGCCAACGCCGACTGCATCGAGCAGCTGGGCAAGGACGAACTCGGCGAGTACCTCGGAGCCCTGTCACCCGAATCAATGCGCAGCATCAACCAGGCCCTGGCGATTGCCCTGGCCCTTACCTGAGGCTTAGAAGGACCCGCCACCAGCCCGGCCCACTGCTTCAGCGTTGATCAGGCGGGCGAGGGCCGGATCGCGGCGCAGCCTGTCCAGGTAGCGGCGGCGGTTAGGCCCGATGCTCCCGACCGGTATGCCAAGCCTGGCGCTGATTTCGGCGTACGGCACCGGCGGGTCCGCGATGAGCAAGGCGAGCAGTCGCTGGCAGCGCAGAGGCAGGCGGGCGAACGCCTCGCGCAGCGCGGCGTCGCGCTCCGCTACCAGCAACTCATGCTCGGCGGTCACGGCCTGCTCGTCCTGCATGTTCTCCAGCACCTGCCCGTCGGCGGGCAGCTTGCCCGTAGCGCGCAGGACCCGGCCGCATTCCCGCCCCGTGGTGGTGACGAGCCAGGAGGGAAGCGCGGCCGGATCGCGGACTCGGTCAAGATGACTTACGAGCATCAGCCAGACGCTCTGGGCGACGTCCTCGGCGTCAGTGCGGCTCAGCCGGTACCTGCGGCAGACTGACCAGATCAGCGGGGCAAACCGTGCTACGAGTGCGCCCCAAGCCTGGGTGTCGCCGTTTTTCGCGCGTATCACCAGGTCAGCCGTCGACGAGTCATCGCTCATCGGAGTTGTGTCCTTTCGGGTAGCCGCTCGGGACTGGGCTCTTGTGTTAATTGCGGCCGAAGGCTCCTAGATCGTGGGAACTGCCAGTCGGCGGGCATCGAGAATTCCCATGCACCTATGGTTGCGCCACCGGTCGATGTTCGAAGCCTTGCGGCGCGCGATAACCTCCCCGCAGGAAGGTAATTTATTACATTGAAGAAACGAGGACTAGTTCAGTCCTAGGTGACTTAGGACTGGGATTGGTGTTCGTTTCCTAAGGTCACCAGAATGCCTGAAGGCGACGGTGTTACGGTTTCTCTCGGTCGAGAGATTATGTTGCCCACCCTATGTCAGGTCCCCCGGCCAATCCGTTCGGCGGGCAACACTGTCAGTGTCGGCGTGCCAACACAGGACGAACGCCTGGTTCACCCGCCCGGCCCGTGCCACGCCCGCACCCGGCGGCGGGCGAACCTAGCCCGGCGCGGCACTAGGTCTGTCCGGCATAGCCTGCTCGCTGGTGCAGAGCCGTGCGGTTCAACACGACGATCTGGCTGCGGCTTACCTCTACTATCTCGCTGGCCACGAGCCGTCGGAGGACCTGGTTCGCCGTGGGACGGGTAGTTCCAGCGAGGCTGGCGAGCATTTCCTGGGTCACTGGGATAACAATACGTTGATCGTCCCCCATATACAGATCGCACAAGTCCAGGAGCCGACGTAGAACACGCCTTTCGGCGGGTATGTACAGCGCCTCGAGCAAATAGGTGTTGAGCTTCTCCACTCGTGCGGAAAGGAGCTCTACGAGGAAGCGGTCGATGCCGGGATAAGACGTCCGGAGGCGCTCGAACTGGTCCCGGCCAAGAGACAATGTCTCGCACCGTTCCAACCCGACTACCGTGGCCCCCCGGTGATGGAGACCGCCGACCAGAGCAAGCTCACCGAAAGCGTCTCCGGGCCCAAGGATCGCGACCACGACGAACTCGCCGCCGCGCAGCGTTACGCGCACGCTGACGTGGCCCGCGGCAATCAGGTGGAGAGTGTCTGCCGGGTCGCCCTGATGAAAGATCACCTCATCACGACGGTAGGCCCGCCGCCTCAGGCTGGCGAGCAGCCTGCGCCGGTCTGGTAGAGGCAACGACGCGAGAACCGGCCAGTCCATGACTCCACTATGCCGCTAAATGACCTGCACCGACGACCCGGCGGCCGCGGAGCGGTTCTACGCCGAGGTGTTCGGCCGGACGGTCTCGCGCCCGAGCGGTATCGTGCGGAATTCAAGACGGCCGAGTGGATCTATTATATGCGGTTTCTTCCAGTGCCGCCTGCGCTTGAAGGGTGGCTCGTGAAACATTTGTTCTATTTGCTGGTATATCATGAAATAGGTGACAATGAAACGCATGCGCTCGTTGTAGTCTAGCCAGTTAGATACACCTTTCAAATCAGCCGGGTCCGGCGGTCCATACTGTTGAACGAGGTCGGCTACCTCTTTGGTCTGGAACGTTGAAGCGGCGCGCAGCAACGGTGGAGTTTTTCCTTGCGGGAAGTTTAGCGGCTTATTTAGCATGATCGTGTCGACGGCGGTCTTGAGCCAGAGGGTCCGCGAGTACATCCGAACCCAGCTGTCCTCTATCGATCGCATGGCCGGTGCCTGCTCCTCGTGCGCCCTGCCGTAGAATTTGAACCGTTCACAGGTGTGGTGAGTCGCGTAAAGGTAAGGCATTCTCCAGGATACTTGCAATGTCCACCTGACCGGCCGGTAAAAGACGTACTCGAGTGCGGGCTGGACGCGTTTCTGCTCGTACGCCGAGAGAGCGATACTGGCACCCAGTACCAGCTCGCTGCGGAGCGGTCCGGGAGCAGATTTTGCTCTGCTCAGGAGGCTATGGGCGGTGCGGAGCAGAGCTAGTCCCTCGTCGCCCAGATCCTCGAGTAGAGGGGGATACTCGTTTAGCGGAGTGACCTTCATGATCGCGGGTTCTCCGACGTCGGACAGAATATTTGTATGAAATGAGGCCATCTCGGCAAAGATCGAACGATTTGCGATAGATAGGCCGATGCCGTAGGAACCCCCGAGGAGAGTCAGCGTGAGCAGGCGAAATAGCCGTTCAGCAACCATGGGCACGTGATACAGGCGGCTAAGTTTCTGCAAGAATTTTGAATTATCGCTAAGCTGCAGTTCGGACCCGACTGCCCTGGATGACCACTGTGCGAAGCCGCACCAATTCAGATCCTCCCCGCCAAGCAGATTAGCGGAAAGCGCCTGGCTGATGCGACTATATTGGTGAGCAATTTCATATGCCTCGTCGGAGAGTGGGATATTTGTGTTTCTGGCAATAGCGCGGATTTCTTCGTTCGTGGGCCACTCGCGGGATATGGTCACATCGATCTCCTAGCCGGACCCAGCCGAAGGGCATGATGTCCGTGTGGTCTTCTCATCTGGCAACCAGCTTCGCTCGATGTTCGAGAAGCCCGGCCTTACGCCCGGCGAGCGTCTCTGCCGACCAGCGCCGAAGCTCCGCGGAACGGGGTCCGGCCACCTGATGGCGGTCAATCGCATCCGCCCAGTCGAGGAGCGACTCTGCGAGCAGGAGCGGGACCTTGCGGCGCTCGTGGATCTCCGCAGCCGCCTCGAAATGTCCCATTGCCTTGCTGACATCCCCCGAGGTCGCGGCGAGATGAGCGAGATAATGGTGACCACAGTGGTGCGCGACCGCGGACTGCCCGAAGGTCTCGGCATACGGTTCGAGCGCAGCGTACAGCGGACCCACCAGATCGCGGCGGTGTAGCCGGCACGCTGCCAGTGCGAGATTGTCGAGGGCGGCTCGCTCGGCAAGATCCCGGCGAGGTATCAAGCCGTGCGTGGTTACGATTCTGTCCAGGGCCGAGGCTGCCGTGGGATCGTCCAACTCGACGAGGTAACGCAGAGTGGAATGGACGGGGTCGAGCTGTGGTGCCTGAATCGCCCGCCGCAAGCCTTCCCCAAGCTCGCCGAGGCGGCCTTGGAGGCGGCGAATTTCGGCGATCTGATCCGCGCGGAACGCCTTGGCCTCCGTGCGCTTACCGATGCCGACACCGAGCGTCAGGGCCCGCTGTGCTTCCCTTTCTGCCTGGTCCAGTTCTCCAAGCATGATCGCCAATCCGGCGCGGGAGAAGCTGACGAGCCAGATCAAATGAGGTTGTGCAAGTTGCCGCGCCAGATTATCTGCCCGGTTCAGCAGCTCGGACACGCTGGTGACGTCCCCCACTGCTAGCGCTGGCCCAGTTTGCTGGAACGTTGCGTGGAAAAGGGCTAGGTCGTCTCCGAGGTGGGCGGCAACCTCAAGCATCTCCTGGCTTTCCGTGCGACGCGTGTCGATGGTGTCGGCCGCGCTGATGGTCAGGTTGCGGAGCCCAAGAACGCTTACAATTGTATGTGGGTCGCCTGATTGCCGGGCCAACGCAATAGCTTCGTCGCTCAATGCGAATCGGCGCTCGCCATCTGCTGCCCACGTCAGCTCTGAGGCGAGCATAGCGGTGAGCAGAGCACGGTTTCGCAGGTCTGCGGGTGGGACCAGTTCCTTGGCCTCGGTAAGCAGCGCGATGCGCTGCACGTCGGTCGCGCCGGTAGTGCTGAAGAAACCACGATCACCGGCGAGTGCGGCGGCGATGATGAGGTCGGGCCGATCACAAGTCCGTGCCAATTCCGCGGCGCGGAGCAATGTCGCCCTGGCGTCCGGATGACCAGCCAGCCACATCGCCCGGCCGCAGTCTATGAGCAATTCCGCATGCCGCTCTCTAGGCGTCGCAGGGACATGTTCCACCAGGTCCAAGAGCTGCTGATACCAGGTCACGGCCTCTTGGTACGCAAGCCGCGAAATCGCGTGCTGAGCCGCATGTTCAGTGGCGTACACGGCCTCTGCGAAACGCTCTGGCCGCCCACCGAGCTGCGCGGACGAAACCAGGTGTGCCGCGACAACGTAGGGACGCGACTGCATCACCGCCGGATCTGCGGTGCGCAGAGCGTCGGCGACAATCCCGTGCAGTAGGCCAGCACGCGGCGCTGACAACGATGCATAAACAGCGCTTCGGGTAAGTTCATGAGAAAACTGGCACGGACGACCGGGAATGAGTATGACCATGCCAGCGGCCGTCGCCTCCTCCACGGCGACGACGAAGCTGGCCTCGTTGACTCCCATGGCCAGGCTGAGCACTGCCGGTTCCAGTTGCTCGCCGACCCCAAGCAGATTCACCAGATCGCGAGCGGCAGGACTGAGTTGCGCCATCCGTGCGGCCACGACGCGAGTGACCGACTCGGGCACCGTCCAGGTTTCAGGGTCTGCGCGGTCAGGTAGATCCCTGATCATCTCGGTGACGAGGAAGGCGTTTCCACCCGTGACAGCGTGCAGACGAGCGGCATCCCGTTCTGTGGGGCCTCGCCAGGCCAGGGCGGTCAGAGCCCGCTCCACGTCCTGCGAGCTCAGCGAGCCCAGAGTGAGAAGCCGACTCTCGGCCTCCAGTATGCGCAGTTCGGCCGCGGTCACGGCGTGGGATTCGATGGCGACCGGGCGGGCGGTGGCCAAGATCAGGAGAGAAAGACCCTCGGTGTCGTAGTTGAGCGAACGTACCGTCTCGATGGATTCAGGAGTCGCCCAGTGCAGATCGTCGATGACAAAAAGCACCGGCCTGATATCCGTCAGCCGCTTCACCAGGGCTCGTAGGGACGCCAGCATTTGGTAACGATCGGAAAGCGGATCGGCGGTCGGCGGAACTGACAGTGCCAATGGCGGCGAGGCCAGGGATGGCGCCAGGCGCGCGAGCGGGCCGCATTGCTCGTCGATACCGGCGCGCAGCAGCACCGCGGGCGATGTGCTACTGAGCCATTCGATCGCGGCGGCGATGGGCTGATACGCCTGATGGGGCGGATCGGTGCACCGGCCGGCAAGCACGGTGAATCCTTGCTCGATGGCCCGCCGCACTACGACAGATGCCAGGCGGGTCTTGCCGCTGCCCGCGGCGCCCTTGAGAAAAACCATCTGGGTGCCAAACCTGGCACCGCGAAGCGCATCGTCTATCGACTCGAGTTCTTCGCTTCGGCCGACGAACGGGAGCAGGTACTTGCTCGTCAGCCACGGCGGGACTTGGTCGCCCGGGTCCCTATAGCTGTTCCGCCACAGCAGTTCGTAGATTTGCAGCGGCTCCGTGAAGCCCTTCGCGGGCACGGGGCCAAGGTCTTTGAACTCGTGTCGCCCCCGTCCCTGCGCGAGACGCCTTACCAGGTCGGTGCACAGAATTTGGCCGCCGTGAGCGACAGCGACCAGGCGCGCGGCCTCGACGATGGGCAGGCCGCTCACGTCCTCTTCCGTCCAGCACACGTCGCCCGCGCTGAGCGCGGCGCGGATGGTAACGGGAGTTATCGCCTGTTCGTTCTCGTTTTCGATTGCCTGCTCGATAGCCACGCTGGCGTCAAGCGCGACCGTGGCGGAAGCGAACAGGGCCATGAGCCCGTCGCCCAGGCCTTTGACGAACATCGATCCGTGCGCGGCCACGACGGCGCGCTGGAGTTGGTCGTAGCGCCTCAAGTGGCCATCGGCTAGCTCTTCGCCGAGACGAGTCCGCGTGACGGTCGAGCCGACGACATCCGTGAACAGCACCGTGGCCGTAGTCAGCGTGCCAGGCTGGCGAGGCGTCATAGTGCGCCCCGGCCGTGCGCACGCTCGGTGCGGCGTCGACCTTGCGCTCGGGCGGCGTGCCGGATGCTACGCCGGACCGTGCGGATCCTGCTGCCAACTGGCGTGGCGCGGATCCCCCAGCGGCTCGCCACCTCGTCGGGAACGCGGAATGGCGCCTGCCCATTCGAATAGCGGTCTGCGTAGCCAATAAGTACGTGGCGGCCCAATTTCTGAATCAGCAGGTGCGCCAACGGTGCCACGGGGCCAAGCAACCAGGAATCTCGATTGGCAGCTCGGAGCGAGGCCTGCAGTGGTGTCGACCACCAGGCCGCCGGAGGGACGTTAAGCATGTCCGGTACGCAGCTGACGAGGCCGGGCGCATCCTGGAACAGCCAGCGGACGACGCTGCGGGGCAGCTTGCGCCACCCCAGGGGCATGAACTCTTCCATTTCGTCGAGTAGTGCCGTCATCAGGCGCTGGCCCGCCTCGCTCGGTCCGAGCAGGCGGGTCAGCCCGGCGCTGATCTGCTGGACGTCGCCGAGGCTAAGCGGTCCGTCTTGGCACGCCTCGACGCCCATGAGGAGCCCGATGAAACTCCAGGTATGGAGGTTGGCGTCGCGAGCGGCGTCGCTCAGCACCACGCCCATCCGCGCCATCGCTTCCCACGACACAGTGGTGAAATCGAGCAGTGTCCCGAGCATGAGCTCCTGGTTCACAGGGCGGCCGTACGTCTGCGATGGCCATCGATCGGGTCCCTGCTGGTCAAGAATCAGGACCCGGACGGACGCATGCATAAGACGCAGGCCTATGGCCGTCGCGTAGCCAGTCGCGCCGGGCTCGAGGCTATGGTTGCCGCGAAGCCCCATCACGTCCAGCAACATCTGGCCAGTCTCAGCCACCCGCCGGGTCAGGTTCGCAGTGGCGAGGTCAGAAACGCGGGCCAGGACCTCTGCACCGTCAACGGTCGCATAGGCCATCGGGAGAGAGGCGAAGAACAACGCGGACGCTTGGTACAGACCATAGTCCGCAAACACCTGTTGCCCACGCTCGCTAAGCCGTCGGTCAATATTCCAGCGCGGCGGGGCGAGCGCGAGATTTAGCGCGGCAGCCAGCCATGTCCCGTCCTGATCAGTTGCGTCACGCGTGAACCGCTGAGGGTCGCTCTTTGCCTGACTCAGCTCCTGAATCATTGCTCTCACCAAGTCGCGAGCATCAGCAAATTCGGGATGTTCGCGATGATAGGCCTCAACTATCTGATCCATCTCGGGGTCGGTCGCACCGCGAAGTCGGGCGAGTTCATTCCGCGACCAGCGCTCGGTCGGCTTCTGTTCGCGACCGCCGCCCCCACCACTTTGAGCATCGATCACGCGATCACGCATCCTTCAACCGCTAACTACGTCGCCGTCGACGTTTGCATACTGTGGGCAAAACGGTCACAGTCGTTCGGCGCATCCATCGCGCATTGTTCAGGACGGATTAACGGCCTACCACCCTCGTTATATGACTCATGAGACCCTGGCCGGGCCCGAAACGCAAGCGCTGGTCAGGAGACGTACGTAACACGCCGAGTTCGGTGAGCCCCAAAGTTTCACGATCTCGGCGGAGCCGGGTGGCTTTCGTGTCTCACCAGCACCACGAGTGCTTGGTGATAAGCAGCCCGGCTTCTGACCACCCGATTCACCGGGCCGCCCTGCGCTGCCTGGCGATCTCGGTGAGCCGGTCCCAGGCCGGCGACGACACGTCGACGGTCGTGGTGACCAGCGCGGCGATGGCCGGGTCCTGAACCGGCCGCTGCGCGCTCTCGGACCTGTAGTACCACTTGGCCATCCACCGCTCGGTCCGATCGGCCAGCGCGGGCAGGCGCGGGTCGTCCGGGGACCAGTCGAACGCCGCGTCGCAGGTGAGGTAGATGGCGCGGAACTCCGGGTCGCGGATCGCGTCGCGCTTGTCGGCGATCCAGATGGCCGCCTGGTTCGGCGCGACCGACTGCAACAGGATCCAGATGTCGCGCTCCATCTGCACCGTGCGCTGGCTCACGCCGA
>Ga0074045_10005248_pt1 | contig 11353 bp, 14 predicted proteins | sample BogForMeECP23OM2_FD_94442 | JGI IMG/M metagenome (GOLD analysis project Ga0074045, IMG submission 94442) | Bog forest soil microbial communities from Calvert Island, British Columbia, Canada - Bog Forest MetaG ECP23OM2 | ecosystem: Environmental > Terrestrial > Soil > Wetlands ...
CAGGTTCATGAGTCTAATGCACCATGCGAGCAAAACGTCTAATCGGATTCATTGCAATCATTCAGTCCGTTCTGTTCTTGACGCATTTGCTCCTCTATAAGACCTGGACATTTTCGCCAGCAGGTCATGAAACACCGGGAACGCTCTGGACCAAACTGCCCCTCGGTTTCCTATCGGTGAGCTTTGTCGTCGCTTCGCTGCTCGCCTTTCGCTACACAAATGCTGCTCTACGCGCGTTTTACAGGGTCGCTGCCGTTTGGTTGGGCGTGCTGTCTTTCCTCTTCATCGCCGCGATTTCCTCCTGGATTATCTTCGGACTTGCGCGGCTGGCGGGGCTGGACCTGAATTTTCATCGGACCGTGCAATTGTTGTTCGGTGCTGCGGCCGTGGCCGGACTCTACGGAGTTTTCAACGCTAGCTGCACCCGGATCACCCGGACGACGGTGCAGCTGGCAAACCTGCCGCATGCGTGGCGGGGGCGAACAGCTGCTTTAATCAGCGACCTGCACCTGGGCCATGTACGAAACGGCAGTTTCCTGCGACGCATGGTCACAAAGATGTCGAAGGAACGGCCTGACGCGATTTTTATTGCTGGTGATTTGTACGACGGAACGGCCATCGACGCGCAACGAGCAGCGGAGCCATTGAGCGAACTCGTCGCGCCACAAGGGGTGTATTTCGTGGCCGGAAATCATGAGCAATTTGGGGACGACAGCAAATATCTGCATGCCATCGCGGCTGCGGGAGTCCGGGTGCTCAGCAATGAAAAGGTCGAGGTGGACGGTTTGCAGATTATTGGTGTTCCGTACCGCAACGCGGCGCATGATAGCCACCTTGCTGCGGTGCTCCGCGGTATTGGATTAGATCGCGATCGCGCCAGTGTTCTGTTGACCCATGCGCCTGACCATCCGGAGGTCGCGGAGGCTGCCGGGGTCTCCCTGCAGCTATCCGGACATACACACCTAGGGCAGTTCATACCCTGGAGTTGGATGGCCCGGCGGGTTTATCGGCAGTTTGTATATGGCCTAAGCCGGATCGGAAAGATGCAGGTTTTCACTTCAAGTGGAGCGGGTACATGGGGACCGCCGCTACGCTTGGGATCGAATCCCGAGATTGTGATGCTTGAGTTCCAGTAAAGGTCAGGATGTTGGGGGCCGAAATGCCACCTCACAAAAGTTCTTGTTTGTGCACCTTAGAAGCGTCAATCGTCATCTTAGGTCGAAGATATGAACCGAACCCAGCGGGGTGCCTGCAAATGCATCCCCAGAGAAATCGGCGATTCGGACATGACCAACGGTTCTAAATTTATCTCACACTTTGCGTGTATGAAGTATCAGCGAGTGCGTAAGAGGAGGTTGTATGTCCGATGTCCTGCCGCCGGGCACACCAGCGCCCGATTTCACGCTGCCTGTAACCCCCGACCAAAAGCTCTCACTCCAGGAATTACGTGGACATCCGGTGATCTTGGCTTTTTATCCCGCGGATTGGAGTCCGGTGTGCGGCGATCAGATGGCGCTCTACAACGAAATCTTGCCGGAGTTCCAGAAATTCGGCGCGGAGTTAATCGGAGTATCCGTGGATGGAGTCTGGTGCCATCGGGCCTTTGCAGAAGCGCGACACCTGCATTTTCCCCTGCTCTCGGATTTTGAACCCAAGGGAGCCGTTGCTCGCAGCTATGGCGCTTATAGAAGTGGGGACGGAATCTCGGAGCGTGCTCTCTTCGTCATTGACAAAGACGGAGTCATTGCGTGGAGCTATCTCTCGCCGATTGCCGTAAACCCCGGGGCCGACGGGATTCTGGACGCTCTCGAGGGATTGACCAAGCCGGAGAAGATCCATGGCTAATCTCAGACCGCCTGTTACGCCCGAAGACCACATCCAGGGCCCGGAAGATACACCAGTGACACTAGTCGAATATGGAGATTACGAGTGTCCACATTGCGGGCGTGCTTACTCCATAATCAAGCGCGTACAAACGCATTTTGGAAAGAGCCTCCGGTTCGTGTTCCGGAACTTCCCGCTGAGCGAGCTGCACCCGCACGCCGAATCCGCCGCGGAGACCGCTGAGTTTGCCGGCGCACGCGGAAAATTCTGGGAGATGCACGGCCTTCTGTTCGAAAACCAGGAGCGGCTGAGTGGGGACCTTTATTTGAAGCTTGCCGAGCAGCTGAGTCTGCCTAGTGAAGACCTGCGACAAGCGCTGGAAGAGGGTACATACCAGACTCGCGTTCGCACCGACTTCAGCAGTGGCGTCCGTAGCGGCGTGAATGGCACCCCGACGTTTTTCATCAACGGGAAGCGTCATGATGGGCCCTTTGATTACGAAACCCTTGTGCTGGCAATACAGGAACAGATCGGCAGGAACGGAAATGCTGCCGTCGCGTAAAGCGGACGAGGTTATCGCTCGTGCTCCGCAGAGAGGAGATTGCACCTATGGCCACCAAAAAGACAGCTAAGAAGAAACAGACGAAGTCGGAACAAGCGACTCGCGGCAAACTCGCTGCGATGAAGAAACCGAGCAAGAAGAAGGCGGTTGGTAAGGAACAACCTCCTAAGAAACAGTCGGTGAACAAGTCCGCTCACAAAAAGGCACCAGTGAAGGCGTCCGCCAAGAAGATAAATAACACGCGTCGGGGAGCTGCTCGAAGGCGAAGCCGGATTGCGGAAGCGGACTCATTCTCAGCACAGGAAGCAGCATCGCGTTCGGCCGGCCAGGCAGGAGATTTGCAGGGCTTGTCCGATGTCGAAGTCGCGGATTCCGAGAGTCCTGATGAGTTGCTTGAGGAAGGAAACGCGTTTGAGGCAAGCATAGTAACTGGCGTTGAAGATGCGGAGCGTGATACTCCGAGCGAGGTTCACACGCATGAAGTGCCGGAAGATGACGTGCCGGAGGAGTATCTGAATCCAGACTAGTCGGGGAAGCTTTTTGGGGAACTGTTCGGGCAGAGAGGAATCGAGGCCGTGAGTTCGAAAAGGGAGGCTCTGGTTCCTGTTCGAGCCGAGCCGGAGTGGAAATTCCACCGTCCATTGAAATCTTCTTAGATTGGCGAAGCCAGAGAGCCTTGCCGCCGTTGATTAGGAGTTCACATGCCAGACACGGGAGAAGATCGAGAGATACAGCGACGAGTTAACGCTAAAGAAGCAGTGCGCGTGTCGCAATCCAAGAAACTATTACAGAAATCGAAAGAGGACGAAGCAGCTGGCCAACGCCGTGCCAATAATGAAAAGAGGAAGAACCCGGGGGATCGATAACAGCCAGCCCAAGGGGAGACGGAACGTTTGGCGGGAGAGCTTATGTCCATTGTTCGAACCTGCAAGACTTGTGGTCGACAGAACCGAATTCCCGCCGAACTGGCTAGGCTGGTGAAGCAAGGCAAGTTCAACGACTGCTGACAATCCATCCGTCTTCTTTGGTTGTGGGACTGCTGTTGATCGTGGCCGCTATCCTTTATAAGAAACTGCGCTCCCTCTATCCCGAGGGTTTCCCGGGCTACTTCACAGTGCTTGTGATCGGTGGCGTGATTCCCTCGGCGACTTTTTTCCCCGCGGCACGCCGATTCATCAATTGGCGCGCTTTGAGTCTGACTATCTTCATGCTTCTGCTCATCAGCATGTTCTGGGAAGCGACCTTGGCCGTGCCCTACGGCTGGTGGGGTTATCAGCAAAAACAGATGATGGGCCTGTGCATAGGCGCATGGGCAGGGCTGCCGGTAGAGGCCGTAGTAGTATGGATCGCCGTCGCTTACGCAACCACAATAGTCTATGAAGTCGTGAAAGCCTGGCAGGCGTCAGGCAAAGACGCCAAACACGCATTTCTGGGCAGATCGTCAGAGGGCGCGAATCAGTAACCACCACTTGGGTAGTAATCCCTTTGCGGGTTGGAACAGGGCTGGTGCGAAGTCCGGAAGTAAAGCCAAGCTCCAGAGCGTCAGTTACGACGGGCACCTTCATGCTGGGCGTGTTTACATGTGCGAGTGAACCTCGGTGAAGACGTGCTTACCACTATCTTCTTTTATGGGAGCGCAAACGCAACGTATGCTGCTCCCTGCGGGCCCTTGGGATTCCGCGAGCCACTTGTAGCGATCACGACGTACTGCTTGCCATCGATCATGTACGTGCTGGGCGTAGCGTTGCCCGCAAACGGGAGATCACCCTGCCAGAGCAGCTTGCCGGTCTTTGGGTCGAATGCGTGCAGCTTATGGTCGAACAGCGTGGCGCCGATAAACAGCACACCTCCCGCAGTCAGGATGGGGCCACCGTAGTTTTCCGTTCCGGTGTCAGCCATGCCCTTTGCGGCGAGTTCAGGATAGTTGCCGAGAGGAATCTTCCACAGGTATTTCCCGCTGTTCAGGTCGATTGCGTTGAGTGTGCCCCACGGAGGCGCGACAGCGGGATAGCCGTCCGGATCGAGGAACTTGCGGTAGCCGGTGAAGACGTATTTCGGCATGGTGGAAGATGAGGGAGCGTTGCCGGCAAGCTCACGTTTATTGCCCACTTCGGCGCGTGCTGGAGCAGGTTCCATCGGAGCACCGAGGAAGCGCAGAAGGGCCGACGTATCATCAGGCGTGAGCGCGGGAAAGCCCGTCATGCGGCCTTTGCCGTTGTGGATGATTTCGGCAATCTCCGTCTGCTTCATCCGCTTGTCGACGTCGACGAGCGAGGGAAAGGCCGGCGGGCTGCCTGCGCGGTTGTCTCCATGGCAGATCGCGCATTGCGTTTGATAGACCGCCTCGCCGGGGCTGGCGTCACCATGGTTCTCGGTCAGCCCGCCAGTCCAGGCCAGGTCGTTGGCGTTGATGTAAATGACACCGGAAAGCGGATCGACCGCAGCTCCACCCCACTCCGCGCCACCGTCGAACCCGGGAAAAATGATCGTTTGTTTATCAACGGAAAAAGGGACGAACAGCCCTCCGCTACGAAATGACTTGAACCGTTCGACCGCCCACTGGTGCGCTTCAGGAGTGCGTGTCGTCAGCATGTCTGCCGTGAGCAACTGACGGGCGTAAGGCGCAGGGGCAAGAGGAATCGGCTGGGTCTTGCTCGCCACTTCGCCCGGAACTGTAGAAGCCGGGAAGGGGCGCTCTTCGATCGGAAACAGTGGCTGGCCGGTAACTCGATCAAAGACAAAGACAAAGCCTTGCTTGGTGGTTTGCGCGACGGCATCGACCCGCTTGCCGTTGTGCATTACCGTGACGAGTGCGGGTGGCGAGGGGAAGTCGCGGTCCCAGATATCGTGATGCACACCTTGAAAGTGCCAAACCATCTTGCCGGTCGCGGCGTCGAGCGCGAGCAGGCAGTTGGCGTAAAGATCGTTACCCACGCGGTCGAATCCGTAAAAGTCGGAAACCGCGGACCCTGTCGGAACGAACACCAGGCCCCGCGTCGTATCGACAGACATGCCCGCCCAGTTGTTGGCTGCGCCGGCGGTCTTCCATGCGCCAGCGGGCCACGTCTCGTACCCCGGTTCGCCGGGGTGCGGGATGGTGTGGAAGCTCCACACCAGCTTACCCGTGCGCACGCTGTAGGCGCGAATATCTCCGTGCGGTGCAGGGTTCGTTTCCGGAGCGCGGAAGCCAAGTATCAGGTTGTCCTTGTAAATAACGCCGGGCGTGGTGAGCACCACCGAGTTCTGTGTGTAATCTGAGTCGAGGTCCTTGCGCATGTCGAGCCGTCCGCCTTCGCCAAAGCTGGCAATAGGCTTACCCGTGGCTGGATCCAGCGCATACAGGAAGTTCATGATGAAGGCAAAAAGGCGCGAGTCTTTGCCGTCCGTCCAATAGCTCATCCCGCGGCTTGGTAGGCGGGCGACAATGCCGGAATCAAACTTCCAGATTTGCTTGCCAGTCACTCCGTCGAGCGCGAAAACCTGGAGGGTGGAACCGTATCCATAGACTACCCGGCCCACAATCAATGGGTTCGCCTGCAGGCCGCCATCGGTGCCGACGTCCACGCGCCATACCTGCCTCAGTCCGGCGACATTGGCCGAGGTGATCTGTGTGAGCGGTGAGTAGTGATCACCATTGACGCCGCCGTTATAGGCCGACCAGTCCGTCGGAGCGGCAGAGTCAGCCTGCGTTGCACGCGGTTGGTAGAGCCAGGTGCCCAGTGTCAGCGCCATGGCCGAAAGCGCGAGAGCTATCGTCTTGTACCGAACCATTTCCATAGTGGGGCCCTGTGTCTCGTACGGGAGCTGTTATTGAACGACGCCATGAAAACATGCGGCTCCGGCAGAGTCAATTATTCGCCTTCGCAGTGGAGAACTGATCTCTTCCCACTATCGATTTTCTGCTATGCCGACACAGGCCGCCGCGTACCAGGATCGTCTGGCCGAGCGTCACAACCGGTGTTCATCCGATGTGGGTCTACAGAATCCAGATGACTTACCTCCCGAAAAGTCAGCTCGGGTTGTGAGGTGATTCATTTCGAGCGATAAGACTGAACGCCGTGTGAATGCAACTGCAGAGCTGATAGCCACATCCTCTTCATCCCCATGCGCCGATCGTAATTGTCGCGTAAGGGGTAAGAATTACATTCATGTAGGGACTCCTCACCACGTAACCCCTTTGTTTTCTCTCTGGATTGTTTGGCGGCGCTATTGCTATAGGAATAGACAGACGAAGTGGCGCAATTCGGGTCACGCGGTTGGGATATCGGCCAGAGTCCCTTTCGTGTGGCCCGGACTTTTATTGACCGCCGCTACCAGCCGAAGGGGTTTGCAACCGTAACCTCACTCCGTCCCGCCAAAGGCTGCCCAAGCTTGACTTTGTTGTGGCGCGCAAATCCAATCTGCGCTATGAGCGACCCCGAAACCAGCGAGATCGTCGTCCTGCAATCCAGCCTAATCCGTCGACTTCAAGAAGTTGGCCTAGAAGATAGAACTCGGGACAGTCTCGCTCGAGAACTCGCCCACGTCGCGGTACTGGGGCGATCCTTCGCCGAGCGTACGCTGCCGCTGTTTCTGACGATAGACGCGGATCCAGTGGTATAAAGCCTGACGCAGGGCATCGTAGAACGCCTGTCCCATGCCGGCCTGGGCTGCCTCAAGTTCTGTGATCGCTTGACCCAGGCCCATGGCACAGGACGACTCCGTATTGAGAACGAGGAAAAGTTGTCCGGGAGAGGTTGGCTCTGCCTCGCCGTACACGCTGTCGACGATTGCTTCCCCCAGCGTCAGAGAAAGTTCGAAGTGTTCAGCAATGATAGATTGGCCACGGTCGGCCAAGTATCGGCGGAGCACATGTCGCGATTGCTGCGCGGCTATGTTCCAAGATCTCCACTCGGCTCGTCGAGATTCCCTCAGGTACCCAGCCCGACCAACTTGGCGCTGACCAGATTAGATGTCTTTGCATCCCGGGCTATTTCTAACCGCTTGTCTCCGCATGAGCTTTTAGCCATCACTCCCGCAGAAACATTCGGACGCGGTCGGATGTCCACGTGGCTACACCACATCCGAAGAAATCTGTGTCTTCCGTCCAGATGGGGCACCCAAGGGCGAGCGCCGCGGCCAGCATCGGCCAATCCTCTGGATCCCGTTGGCCCAACCGCTCTCGAGCTTCCGTTTCGAACTCGCTGTACACCTCGCTTCCGATCAGTTCCATCAGCTGACCCAAGGAGCGTAAGAGCGCGAGCGCCTTTTCAGGATCACCTCCACGCTTGATGACGAGTGCCGCCAGGTGTTCTTCGGCCTCGGCGTATGCAACTTCCGGAACAAAGAACGACGCGTCTCCGGCATATGCCTCGATTAACTCACGCACGCACTTCCCCAGGACAGCCCGTACGAGAATATTAGCGTCCACCACCAATGCTCTACTTGGCATTCCGCTTCTTCTCGCGAGCAGACCGGTGGATCTGCTTATATTCGTCCATCAGCTCGTCTTCCGTGGCGCCCCAGGACGCGATCATTTCGTCCAGGTCCTTCGCGGCAGCGCGCATCGCATCGAGCTCCGCCTCCCGGCTACGTTTTTGTGCGGGAATGTAGAAGCCGAGTGTCTCGCCGTGCCGCGTAATCGCCAGGGGCTTGTCAGATTCGAGATAGCCCGCGAGATTCTCGCGGAATTCACGGATGCCAATCTTGATGGTTTCCATATTGTGTACCCACTGTACACATTCTAGCATCTTCCCCGGCAGGTTACCAGTCATTTCCCGCTGGTGCCGCTGGCCGCTCCACCTTGAACTGGTTTCAAAAAGAAAAACAAGCGGGCCTGAGCGTACTATGCATCCAAATCGGATTCCACATAATCGAGGAACCAGATTTGGTCCACTTTGCGCAGGTCAATGTCGGTGGGGTGTTCGAGGATGAAACGGCGGACAGCCTTCTCTTGGATCACCGTGTGACTCTTTCATTCACTGCACCTCGCCGGTTTTGGCCGGCGCACCCGTCTGTTTGTCGTCCAATGACTCGGTACGCTTCCGACCCTCCACGTATACGCGGGATCCTTTTCGGAGGTGTTCGCCGACGACCTCCGCACGGCGACCGAAGGCCTTTATGGCAAACCACTCCGTGTGCTCTTGTGGCTCGCCTTCTCTATTCTTCCACCGTTCGGTGGAAGCGACGGAAAACTGCGCGATGGCCGTTCCCTGTTGGCTGTACTTCACCTCAGGATCACAGCCAAGATAGCCAATCAGCAAAACCTTTTGCATGGCGTCAAGCCTCCTTATCGAGAATGTGAGATTGATTGCGAGAGTGGTGAGGCGAGATCTTTGACAACCAAACAGTGGCAGGTTGGCCCGCAATGCTGGTCAGGATAGTTCAGGTAGAAGAATCAGGAGAGAATCAGGAAATGGTCGCGGGGTGCATGGCTTCAATGTCAACGAAGCGAGCGAAGTCCTTCTGATTAAACGTTAGAATGCGCTTCACTCCGTGCACCCGCATCGCGGCAACCAGACGCGCATCGTGAACTCGAACTCCTGACACGTTGTGCGTCACGATTAAACGGCGCCATTCTTGATGGATTGCCAGGTTGTCCGCCAGAAGGCGAAGCCGCGACTCAAATAACCGTGCGCGCCGGTCGGCCTCCTGCGGTGACAATCCATATCCATTTTGGTCGGCTGGTCGAGTGCAGGCGTTCCAAAACTCAGCGACGTTCTGTGAGGTGTAGCAGAGGACCGCTCCTTGGTTGGCTAGCCCCTCAAGAGCGGACTGAACGATTGGATAATCAGGTTCGCTGGGCTGCACCCAGCGGATTAGAATATTGCTGTCAATAACGTAAGGAGAGCCGGCCATTTTTAGCGGCGGTCCTTGTAGAAGCTCTCACGGGTGAATGCCGAGGTTGGCACCTTCGGCAACTTCTCCGAGCCTTCCGCAATCGCGTTGAGCATGGTGTGAAGTTCTGCAACAGAAATCTGCCCCTGGGGCTCCGCGCGGGTGGCAATAGCCTCCCGCAGCAGACGTTCCGCATATTCCTCCAAAGCAATGCCGTGCGCTGCGGCTTCAGCAGCAAGCTGCTCCATGATTTCCGGGTTAAGTTCGATCTGTATCGTCATAGCCTTGGCACCCCTATGCCGTCATTATCCTTCCTTTTCGCCCAGAGAGTCGAATCTTACGTGACACGCCGCAGTTTCCCCTTCGTCCGTCCTAACGGCTTTGTCCCGGACCAGGGCTGTATCGGCGACCGGGCCGGTGGCGGGTGCCCAGTCGCGTAGATTTCTGCATACTCCACCATCTCGAGCGTCAGCGACGGGTAGCCGTCCAGGATCTCGTCGATCGGCGTCCCTTGCTCGATCATGTCTGCAATCAGGTAAACGGGGACTCTCGTCCCACGAAACACCGGTGCGCCCGCCAAGATCTCAGGGTCGGACTGGACCAAGGTTCGAGCCCTCTCTGGGTTTTGATCCTTGCTACTCATTTTCCTGCTCGTCTCGTCGGTCAAACGGGTTCTCCGCCTCGACTTCCGTTACGCAAGATGCGTAACGCAACGTGCGTAATTCTAGCGCCATTTGATCCTGCTACTGCTGTGGGTTTACGCATAACGTGAGAATGGCGGGCTGCAAAAAAAGCGACTTAGCTTGACCGCGCCCCCATAAGGTGAAACTCGTGGACCCCATGAGGTGAAAATATCGCCACAAATTGCCGCATAAGATGAAAACACCGACACTTCCGACACGGCGGTTTCGGGGCAGTGTGACAAGCGAATCTTCGCAGACCATTGTGTCCGATTTCAGAGAGGTTACGACCCGGCCTATTATCAAGACTATCCGGTTTGAATGTCTGACGCTTTTTGGAGTCGAGCGCCAGAACTACTGCAGCTTTGCGTACTCGGCCTTCGCTTGTTTCAGGATGGGGACGTCGGGGTCGGCATCTTTCCATAGAGCGAAGAAGTCCTGATAAGCAGTCCTGGCCTTTTCAGACTCCCCTGCGATGGCATAAGCCCGGCCAAGCCCAAGGCGCGCCAGGGAGCCAATTGGTTCATTCACGACGATGCCGTAATGGTCGATTATTTTCTGGAATTCCGCCGCAGCCGCGCTGCCTTTGCGTGCTTCCAGGTAGGCTTGGCCCAGTAAGTAAACCGGATACAACCTTATGAAATTGATTCCCGTCGGACCGCCCAACTCGTGAAGGGTGCCAACCTCGAGCGCTTGCAACGCTTGTGCGGAGTTGCCGTTTTTCATGGCGACGGCCCCACGAATCATCGGCAGATAATAAAACTTCATGCCGGTGCTTTCCGGAAAGCGATGTTCCAGATCATCGGCCAGGCGGATGGCTTTTGCGGAGTCGCCGGAAAGCCCCAAAGCAATCGCGGACAGAGCTTGGGCGGGTTGCGCGTCCGAAAGCGCCATCGCATCGTCAGCTTGCTGCCTGGCCTCTGCGAGGTTGCCTACCAGCGCCTCGGTGAGCGCAGCCTCCGCCCTCAAGCCACCCTCTACCTGTGCACTGCCGCTTCGCTTTAGCTCGTCAACGGCACGGCTGGTCAACTCCTGTGCCTTGGATATCTGGCCGCCGTAGGCTGCCGTTTCCGATTCGTAGTACAGCGCATACGGGGGCCAAAACGGCTGGCCGAGCAAAAAAGCTGCCTCGCGCTCCATCGCCTCATTGTCGTGTTGCAGAAAGGCAAGCCGATAGAGCCGCGAATGAATCGTCGGAGAATCAATCTTACGAGCCTGGGCCTCTTTGATCGTTACCTGGGCTTCGTCCAGACGATTCAACCCCATGTAAGCGTCAATTAGCCCCCAATAGGTCACCGGGACATCAGGGCTGAGTCGCAAGCTTTGCTGTTTTAGCGCGAGCATCTTTTCGTAGTCGCCTAACCCCCCATACACCGTGCCCAGAATGTGAGGAGCGGCATCGTCCCGGGGGTAAGCTTGCATCCATGCTTCCAGGACTGGGGCGGCGGCTTCGAAGTTTTCGGCGGCGAAA
>Ga0074045_10005249_pt1 | contig 11350 bp, 11 predicted proteins | sample BogForMeECP23OM2_FD_94442 | JGI IMG/M metagenome (GOLD analysis project Ga0074045, IMG submission 94442) | Bog forest soil microbial communities from Calvert Island, British Columbia, Canada - Bog Forest MetaG ECP23OM2 | ecosystem: Environmental > Terrestrial > Soil > Wetlands ...
CAGTGATATTGGGGCGGCGCGATCCTCTGCGATCAGTCGCCACTCTGCTTCATACGCCCAGTGCATAGACTTTGTGATAAGAGGCTCATAATAGACGGTGGAAAGATCCCACGCCGGATAGGTAGTACGATATTCAACCTTCTCGACTTCTGGAAAGGGATAGCACCTGGCGTCGAATTCCAGACAAATGCCTGTATGCGATGCGGCGTAATGCCCCCACATCAGTGGTGAAGCGGGATGCTCCGTCAGGCAGTAGATTCGATATTGCGTACATATTGCCGCGTACATCTGTTTTTCCAATTCGAGGAACGTCACTTCTAATGTTGAAGTATCTGCTATAAATTCGATTAGTAATCGCTGACGCTCGTCTTCACTTATCGACGGATCACCGTTGCTGTGCACTTGCATAAAGTATGCTAATACTCTCTTAATCTCGTCCGGTTCTTTTGGCACTTGGTAGCGTACGCGACAATCCCAAGGATCATTGAAGCTATCCGGGCGCGACAGCTTCAATTGTCCGGCTGAAAGAAGCGAAATGAGGTGCGCTTCAACAAACCGCTGATAGTGGAATAACCGAGCGGGTTTCATGCAGTTAGCCTTGAAATCGTGCTCGGGTGGACGTTGTAGCTGCGCGCGATGTCGGTGAGCGTCTCGCCCCGGTCGCGGCGGCGTATCGCCTCGCTCCGCTGATGTGGGGTCAGCTTGAAGGGTCGGCCCAAGCTCTGCCCGCGCGCCTTGGCCCGCGCGCGGCCTTCGCTGGTGCGGGCGCGGATCAATTCGCGCTCGAACTCCGCCAGCCCGCCGAGGACAGTTAGCATCAAGCGCCCGTGGGCGGTCGTCGTGTCGGCCCATGCGTCGGCGAGGGATCGAAACCCAGCTTTTTTGCCGGTGAGCGCCGCGAGGGTGTTGAGAAGGTCACGGGTCGAGCGTGCCAGCCGGTCGAGCCGCGTTACCGTCACCACGTCGCCGGGACCGATCTCGGCCAGCAACCGGCGAAGCTGTGCCCGGTCGGTCTTGGCCCCGCTCGCCACTTCCCGGAATACCTTCTTGGCTCCGGCGGCGCGAAGCTGGCGTACCTGCGCCGCTTCGCTTTGTCCGTCCGTCGATACCCGCGCATACCCGTAGATCATGGCCTCATTCTGCAATAAACTTACGCAAGAAAAAAGCCTAATCCGATCAACGGCCCGCTGTCCTTGCGTAAGTCTTAATTAATGCAACGGCGGTTGGCGAGAGGCCCAGCCCTCTCATCAGCTCTTTTCTTTGCCCAAGCGAAATGTGTGCTTACTTCTTATAATATAGTGGATGATACACGGGCGGATTTACCATCTCAACTATCGAGTAATCTGACACCAGACGAGTATCATCAAATGTGAACTGGCCCAGATTTTTGTCTGTGGCGATATTTTTATTAAAGAGGTCTAGCGCCTCGTCACGGTCGTGCAAAATCGGCCCTAATCCAGATTCCAAACCATCAGGGTCTGCCAACGTCTTGTAGAGGATGCTGAAACTCGCCACGGTAGATTCCCTTTCCCTGCCCCGTTGTGATGGCCTGCCGAGCAAACGGCTTGAACGTCTTGAGGTCGGGCCGCCCTCGCTGTTTCCTTTTGACAAACCACATACGCTAGTAATGGCTTTGGCGCTCTTGAAGAACAATCTTCGTTGCCGTCGCAAGCACCCCTTCGGTGATTTTGCGTTCGAAACTTTGTCGGAATTCGTAGGTGGTAAGTCCGGCTTCGTACGTGTTGATCAAATCCTGCAACTCGCTACGGCACGCAGCTCTCACAGCATAGGCGATTGTCGAGGCATCAGATTTTCTATCGTCCAATTGATCCGCTTGCCGTTGCATGCACACCACGAGAGTTTCCATCGCGGCTTCTTTCTGCGCATCGGAAGCACCTCCGCATCCGCATAAGACTATCGTGGCAGCGAACGCCAATATCCTTCGCATGGCCGCTCCTAGCGTCTTGGGCATCGCCGGTTGTGGGTGCGCCCGGTCGGCTGCTCCGGTTCCAGAATAGCGCCGCCTCGTCGTCCGTCACCCGGCACCATGCCGGGGGCCGTACCTCCACATTCGCGGTCGGAAGTCACGGCGCTCAAGGCGCATCCGGGCCAAAGCTAGATCTTGTGGTTGCTGCGCGCCTCGGCGTCGTGTCAAAAGCCGCATAAGCGGCATTATGACAATTCTTTTCAAGTCCTTGCCAAGTTAAAACCTTAGCCTTTGAGTGCTCGAAGCCGGGGCGCGGGTTCAACTTGGTTTTGCGAGGCAGGCCTCGGCCGCGAATACTTGCCGCCCGGTGCTTCTATTTGAAGCGCCAGACGCAAGATGTAGGTCGAGGGGTCACCCTTCGGCGGTCCCGAAATTCGGTCTGATGTTCTTTGAGGGCCGCGCTTAATCGGTGGCTAAAAGCCTACGATGAGCCCTCCGACGGGCCGCCATCTTGGCATCAACATCGAGGCCTATAATGTGCGTCACTGCCCGTAGCGCGACGGCGCCGACCGATCGGGGTGAGTAGCGGCAACCTGGATGCCACTTGTCCGCGCGGTAGTTCGTCCACGCTGCCCCAGCGAATACCCCAGGCATCTTCTTGGCGGCTACGACGGCCACATCTCCTTGCTCGCGAGGCTGGCGCCGGCGACCAGCGCTTCGAGCTTAGCCCAGGCGAGCTGCGGATGGATGCGCCCGCCGAGGCCGCAATCGGTGCCGGCGATGACGTTCTCGCGCCCCACCACCCGAGCGAAGGTCAGGATGCGGTCGGCGACAAGCTCGGGGTGCTCGACGACGTTGGTGGCGTGGCTGACGACACCCGGGATCAGGATCTTGCCATCGGGCAGTTTGACGTCCTGCCAGACCCTCCACTCATGCGAGTGGCGAACATTGCCGGCCTCGACCGAGAACGCGCCTGCGTGAACCTGCAATAGGACGTCGACAATGTTGGCAAGCGGCAGGTCGGTGGTGTGCGGCCCGTGCCAGCTGCCCCAGCAGATGTGATAGCGGATCCGATCCTCGGGCAGACCGCGCAGCGCCTGATTGAGCGCTTCGACCCGCACGGTCGCGAACTTCTTGTACTCGTCGACGCTCGGCTCGGGATTGGCCATGTCCCAGGTGTCCGGCAGGCCGGGGTCGTCGAGCTGCAATACGAAGCCCGCCTCGACGATGGCCTGGTACTCTTCGCGCATTGCCTCGCCGAGAGCATGGAGGAACTCCTCGTCCGACTTGTAATACCGGTTCTGCCGCCGCGCGAAGCTTCCCGGTGCCACCGAGGTGATGAACCCCTCCTCCGCCTTTACCTTGGCAAGTGCGGCTTTGAAGTTCGCGAGGTCGACGCTGAGCGCCCGCTGGCCGCCATAGGCGATCGGGCCGGTGAACACCGGCGGCCTGCCGCCGAGCGAACTCGAGGAGCGAAAGCTCGTCGCATCGAGCTCGCGATAAAACTCGGGGAACTTCAGCCGGTCGCGTCGCCCCGCGAGTGCTGGGAGGCGGCCCGGTTCGCCCGGCTCCCACCCACTGAGGCGTCCCCAGGCATAGCTCGACCAGGCGCCGTAATCGATCGCCCCCGAGGTCGTCTTGCCGTACTCGCCGTCATTGATGACGTCGACGCCGATCTCCGCCTGCCTGCGGCAGACCTCCTCGACGGCGGCGGCCAACCGCGCCGCGTAAGCGCCCGCGTCGTAGGCCTCGCCGGCAAACTTGGCGCGGTTGATTTCGATCAGCGCGTCGGGCCGCGGCAGGCTCCCGACATGCGAGGTAAGAATCCGTCTGTCGCTTCGCTTCATGGTCTCCGGCCCCCTGGCATGGCGTCTCCCGCCGGCGGAGTGTACCGCACGCGCGGGTTCATGGGCATCTCCCGTCGCTCGCGCCAGCAATTTGGCCGACCCCTGTAAAACCGGGGAAAACAGGGTGAATCATCGATTCCCGCGCTGGAATTTGCCCGGATTATCCCCGATAAGGCCGTCTGATCAGACACTTACAAGCCGGTTTCCGACTCGAACGAACAGGGGGCCGATTTTCGCCGATCAGGGGGCCGAATTGATCTATCAGGGGGATAGCAGGGGAGGGAACCAGGCGGATTCGAACGGGGTTGTTCATTTCGGATGCGGGATGATGCGGATAATCCGGTAGGTGTCCCCAGCGATTTCAAAATAGAACCGATAATTTCGGTTCACCCGTCCCTGCCATACGTCGTGCCCCGCTTCGATATATTTCTTGGCCTGTATCGATGGATGCCGAAGGTGCTCGGGTCTGTCTCTCAAAAGATCGAGTTGCTTATCGACAGCTCGTTTGAGTCGGGATGGCAGAGCCGCGTAATCTCTCGTGGCGCGGGGTGTGAACTGAATGTTCACGTGGTACTAAATTTCTTACCCTCCGGCGTCTTCAGCCACGCCCTGAACTCCTGCATGGTGGCGAACTTCGGGGAAAGGCGGCCGGCGCGCAGCTCGGCGAGACCCTCGGCAAGCGCCGCGTCGATCTCCGGGTGACGCTCGGCTAGCTCAGCTTTGGGCGTCAGAACGATCCGGCTGCCTTCGGTGCTCACCTCGACTTCCTCTCCATCATGCAGATCGATCTCGTCCCGGATTTCCTCCGGGATCCTGATCGTCAGCTTGCCGCCTCGTATCTGTGCTTTCGGCATTATGTGTGCCTTCGATGCCATGATGGATTTGAAGTATACCCCAGCCGCACGATTTGCGCCCGCGGGCGGGCATATCGCGCGATTGCTGCTGGCGCCGTCCCACTTGGGCGGCACCGTCATGCAAACTCCAGTCCGACAGGCTGCTAGGGGAGACATATGGCTGGCGATCGAAATCCGCCAGACCAAGACCTTCGCGGCTTGGTTTCGGAATTTGCGAGACCGCCGCGCCAGGGCGCGGATCCAGATGCGAATTGATCGTCTGTCACTGGGCAACCCCGGCGATTTATTTCGTCCGCCGTGGAGCACGGTGATCGTGTTGCTGGCGGGGGCGACAAACGAACCCAGACCCTGGATATCGAAGCCGCGCTGAGGCTCGCCCGCTTCCCATAGGAGCACGTCGTGACGGTAACGAAAGCGATCCCCTGGAATACCGAAGACCACCTCGAAACGCCGGAAGATACTGCGGCCTATCTGGAAGCTGTATTCGAGGACGGCGATCCCGAGTTGATCGGTCACGCCTTGGGCGCTGTCGCCCGCTCAAAGGGCATGACGGAGATCGCCCGTCGCACCGGCATGGGTCGGCAGAGCCTGTACAAGGCTCTGTCGCCCGAAGGTCGGCCCGAGTTCGCAACCGTGTTGAAAGTCGTGCGGGCGCTCGGCTTGAGGCTGACCGTGACCGCAGCTTGACCTGCGGTATCCAGGATGTAACGGCTCTCAATCGAGCAGAAGCTTTACCACAGACGCATAAAGACCGTGCCGTGCGGCCGCCCCGGCAAAGCCTTTGTCAGCGGTGATCAGCGTGGCTCGTTCTGCGAAGGCTGCCGCGAGGTAAAGGCCGTCATAGACGGACTAATCGAGATCGAAGGCTATGGCCTGAGCGGCAGCGACGTAACCGGCCGCTGGAAGCAGCTCGACAGGGGTCGCCTGGAGCGCCGCCAGAGCGGCGCAGGCGAGGTCGCGCGTGAGCGCCCCGCGCCATGCCTTCGCCCAGAGAACGTTGGCACATCGCCCAGAGAACGTTGGCACATTCGATCATCAGCAGATCGGGCGCCGCGAGCGTTTCTTGCAAGATAAGGGCTCCGGCCCACGCTCGCTGGTAGGTTCGCCCGCTCCTTGCTCGTTATACGATATCCGAAGCGCCGATGGGACAAGCGAGTTCTACAGATAGCACCGAGGCCTAGTCTCGCAGATTGACCGGCCGCGAACCAGCGGCGTAGGCTGCGACGGAGGGCGGATCGCCGCTTATTCCAGATCTCGCGGGTCGAGCCGTGCAAGTCTCATACTTTGAAACCGCGCGCTACCAAGTACCGCCGGGGATGCCGGCCGAATGGCCCGTGCCGCCCGCGGCCTATGACCCCGAATCCGGCGCGCAGGCCTATCAGGGCATGGTCGACCGGGTCCAATATGTCGAGGAGCTGGGCTTCGATTGGGTCAGCGTTTCCGAGCACCACTATTCGCCGCGCATCCTGACACCGAATACCGCGGTCTCGGCCTCCTACATCGCCGCCCGGTCGAAGAACATAAAGATCGCCGTGCTCGGCCCGATCGTCTCGCAGAGCAACCCGGTGCAGGTCGCCGAGGAATTGGCGATGCTCGACAATCTGGCGCAAGGGCGCCTCGTCGTCGGGCTGTTGCGCGGGACCACCAACGAATATCTGACCTTCGGCCTCAACCCGGCGGAAGCGCGCGAGCGCACCACCGAGGGCATGGAGCTGTTCCTCAAGGCGTGGACCGAGCCGCAGCCTTTCGGCTGGCAGGGCCGTCACTTCCAATTCCGGACGGTGTCGGTCTGGCCGCGGCCATTACAACAGCCGCTACCGCCGATTTATTCGCTCGGCACGAGTCGCGAATCCTGCGAACTCGCCGCGCGCCATCACATCGGGCTCGGCGTCTCCTTCGCGCCATTCCCGGTCGTCGCCAAGTCGACGCGGTATTACCGCGAAGAGTGCCGGCACTACGGCTGGGAGCCGACCCCGGAGCAGATGCTCTATCGGGCCAATATCCTGCTCGCCGAGACCGACGAGGAAGCCCAGGAGCTCCTGGAAAAGCAGCGCAAGGGACCGGCGCCTTTCCCGATGCGTGCCGGGGTGCGCGACGCGCTGCTAAAGCTCGATTCGCGCAACGTCGCTGGTGAGCCGCGGACCCCGCCAGTCGGCGGCGTATTGCCGACGTCGTTCTACGGCAGCCCCGATACGGTCGTCGAACAGATCAAACGCTGCCGCGAGGAGGTCGGCGTCGGCGTGCTCGACCTCGCCTTCCAAAACCCCGGCGCGCCCGACACGGGACGCCTGATGCAGTCGCTCGAACTCTTTGCCGAAAAGGTGCTGCCGCGCATCCGCGAGGTGTGAGCTGCTTACCCTTGTCGAGCGGCGATGCCGCCCCTTGCGGAGGCCAAGTGCGCATCCATATCACCGGTTCGTATGACAATAACAATTATCACATGATATTTATGCTAAAGTCACCAGAAACAGACCGGCTTACTGCCCCCAAACCGAATGCTGCCGAATTCTGCTGCCGTTCCGCTGCCGGCGCGCCAAAATTCCACTGCCGTTCCGCTGCCGGCGCGCCAAAATTCCACTGTCGACAGGCTCGGTCAAAATGTATCCAAGACACTGATATGAAAGTCATTTTTGACGTTGCGAGGGGGTTTTTCGGGCGCCGAAAGGCGTTTTTCCACTGCCGACAGGGGAATCTGCCTTATCGGCCATGGCCCGACCCTGTCGCGGATCGTGGTCGTACCAAGAACCCGCGATCGCCCGCGGCGAGGCCATGAAGGTCTCGTATTTCGAGACCGCGCGCTACCTGGCGCCGCGGCAATTGCCGGCCGAATGGCCGGTGCCGCCCGACGCCTATGATCGCAAAGCCGGGGCGCAGGCCTATCGCGGCATGATCGAACGGCTGCAATACGTCGAAGCGCTCGGCTTCGACTGGGTCAGCGTCTCCGAGCACCACTACTCCCCGCAACGCCTGACCCCGGCCCCGATCGTCTCGGCCGCACACCTGGCAGCCTACGCGCAGCGGATCAAGATCGCGGTGCTCGGCCCGATCGTCTCGCAGAGCAACCCGGTGCAAGTCGCCGAGGACCTGGCGATGCTCGACAATCTGATGCCGGGCCGCCTGGTGGTCGGTCTGCTGCGCGGCATCACCGGCGAGTACCTGACCTTCGGCCTCAACCCGGCCGAGGCGCGGGAGCGCACCACCGAGGGGATGGAGCTGATCCTCAAGGCGTGGACCGAGCCGCAGCCCTTCGGCTGGCAGGGCCGTCATTTCCATTTCCGCACCGTCTCGGTCTGGCCGCGTCCCGCGCAGCAGCCCCATCCGCCGACCTATGCCCTGGGATCCAGCCGCGAATCCTGCGAGTTCGCCGCACGCCATCACCTCGGCCTCGGCGTCTCCTACGCGCCGTTCGAGGTCGTCGCCAAGGTAATCCACTATTACCGTGACACGTGCGCGGGTTACGGCTGGCAGCCGGCGCCGGAGCAGATCATCTACCGGGCGAACATCCTGTTGGCCGAGACCGACGAGCAAGCCCAGGAGTTGCTGGAAGCTGCACGCGGTGCACGGAGAGCTTTTGCGCCGCGCGCCAGGGTTCGCGATGCCCTGCTGCAGCTCGATTCCCGTAACATCGCAGGCGAAGCGCGGACGCCGAATGTCGGCGGCGCGCTTGCGACGAACTTCTTCGGCGGGCCGGATACGGTTGTCGAGCAGATCAAGCGCTGCCGCGCCGAGGCCGGCGCTGGTGTCATCGACCTGATGTTCCAGATCCCGGCTTCCGGTGACCTGAGCTTCCTGATGCGCTCGCTCGAACTGTTTGGGAAGAAGGTGCTGCCGCGGATCCGCGAGATTTAGGGCGCTAGATTGCCCCTCACCCCACCCTCTCCCCGCAAGCGGGGCGAGGGAGCAGCCGGCCGCAAATCCCCTCGCCCCGTGTCAGCGGGGAGAGGGAGGGGCCCGCGAAGCGGGAGGGTTAGGGGCACAGCGGGGGCGAGAAGTAGCGGGCATGCGGCTAGTCGTCACGATGGGGATCCGCCAGCTGCCGAGCCGTCCGCGGCCGCTGCAGGACCTCTATAGGGACCACCTGGAGGAGGCGGTGCTCGCCGAAGAGCTCGCCTTCGACAATGTCTGGGCGAGCGAACACCACTTCGCGGAAGACGCGTGGAACCCGTCGCCGATCACGTTTCTGGCCGCGGTGGCGGCGCGCACCGAGCGGGTTCGCATCGGTACCTATGTGCTGCTTCTGCCCTTGCACAACCCTGTGCGGGTCGCCGAGGACATCGCGGTTCTCGACAACATCTCGGGCGGCCGGGTCGATCTGCCGGTCGGCGTCGGCTCGGCCGCGGAGGAGTTCCATAGCTTCGGCATCCCGTTCAACGAACGGCTCGGGCGGACCTTCGAGGCGCTGAGGATCATCGAGCGCTGCTTCGCTGGAGAGGCGTTCAGCCACAAGGGCAAATACTACGATTTCCCCGATGTCCGCATGACGACGGCCCCGGTGCAGAAACCCGGCCCGCCGATCTGGGTGGCCTCGATGGGCGACCAGAGTGTGGCCTGGACCGCGCGGCGCGGCTATCACCTGGCGGCGGGGGCTGGGCGCGGCCACGGCAAATACGAGGAGCTGCTGCGCCAGTTCGGCCACGACCGTTCGAAGCGCCAAGTCGCTTCGATCCCGGTCCGCGTCCACCTCGCCGAGACGCGCGAGAAAGCCTGGGACGAGGCGGAGGCCGGCCTGCACCAGGTGCTCCGCTTCTACCGGAGCCGGGTCGACCTTCAATCGGCGACCTCCGCAGCCGGCGTGCTGGACGATCTCCCGCCGGTGGGCGAGTTCCGCAATTTGCCGGGCACCGGGCATCGTGGGTCCCCATTCGTGGTCGGGACGCCGGACGAAGTGGGTCGGGCGCTCGCCCTATACCGGGACAAGCGGCTGACCCACCTCAGTCTCAATTTTCATCAGCCCGGAACGGACACGAACGCGGTCCGGCGGTCGATGGAGATATTCGCGAAGGAGCTGATGCCGGCGATCAAGGCGTGGTAGATCCGCTCTTCCCGCGGCCGGCGATGGCGACTAAACAGAACCCTACGAAAGCGGTAGAGGATCCCGAACGTGGTGCAGGAAAAAGACGGATCGGTGCCGGGCGCGGCGTTCAAGGAAGGCCATGTCGAGGCCGACGGGTTTCGCATCCGCTACTTGGCGGCCGGGCACGGGGCTCCTCTGGTCCACCTTCATGGCGCAGGGGGGTTGCGGCTGACGCCGGGTCACGATCTTTTGAGCCGGCAGTTCCATGTGATCGCGTTCGAGATGCCCGGGTTTGGGCAATCGCCGGAGAATACCCGGACGCGGAATATGCCCGAACTCGCCTCGACGATGGCAAAGGCAGTCGAGAAGCTCGGAATCGACGGCTTCAATCTGATGGGGACCTCGTTCGGCGGCAAGACCGCGCTCTGGCTAGCGCTGCAGCAAAGGGAGCGGGTGCTGGCCCTGGTGCTCGAAGCCCCCGCGGCGATCCGTCCCGAGGGTGCTGCACCGCCCTCCGGCTCGCCCGAGGAAATGGCGCGCCGGCTCTACGCCCACCCCGAGCGGGTTCCCGCGATCCTGCCGCCGGACCCGGCCGTACAGGCCAAGACACAGGCACTGGTGAGACGCCTGCGCGGCCCCGATCGCGACACCGATCTCGAGCGCCAGCTCGCCGGCCTCACGACGCCGACCCTCGTCCTCTTCGGCACCGTCGACCGCGTCATTCCCCCCGATATGGGGCACATCTACAAGGAGCTGATGCCGAACTGCCACCTCGTCTTCGTCTATGATGCCGGGCACGCGATCAGTACCGATCGCCCTGAGGCATTCACCGAGGTGGTGGCCGACTTCCTCGAACGCCACGAGGCCTTCGTCATCAGCCGGACCGACACGGTGATCCACCCATAGCGGGTACTACGCGCGGCGCTTGGCGCCGGCCTTATCGAGCAGCTGCTCGAGTACCTCGTAGGGCTGTGCGCCGACAACGCCGTAGCGATCGGCTACGAAGGTCGGCACGCCGGTGACGCCGTATTGGTGCGACTTCGTCCAATCGGCATCGACGGCGTCCTTGAAGCGGCGCTCGGTCAGCACCGCCCGCGCCTCGTCCGTGGAGAGGCCAACAGATTCCGCGAGTTCCACCAAGATCTCGGGGTCGCCGATGTTGCGCGCGTCGACGAAATAGGCCTTGTACAGGGCGTCGTGGAGGGCCTCGCCACCGGGCTGGGTGTCGGCCCATTTGCCGAGCTCCTGAGCGAGCCTGCTGTTGTAGGTGTGCGTCCGCCGGCCGTAGGGCAGCCCTTCGGCGTCCATCAACCCTTTCATCCGGGCGTACATCGCCTCGGGGTCGACGTTGCGCCCCGCATAGAGCTCCGCCATCGGGCGGCCTTCCATCGGGGTCTCGGGATGCAGCGGGAAATGCACCAGGGTTGCGTCGATCTCGAACGTCTGCTTCAGCTTTTCAATACGCACGGTACTGAGATAGCACCAGGGTCAGACGTAGTCGGTAAAGATCTCCAGCTTGATCGGCTCGGTCATCGGGTTCCTCCGTGAGCCCCACTATATAACCTGCTTCTCCCTCAGCTGCTGAATTTCTTCGCGCGTGTAGCCGGCGAGGCTGCGCAATATGTCCTCGGTGTGCTCGCCCTTCAGCGGCGCGCGCTTGGCGGCGACCGGGGAGTCGGAGAGCCGCACCGGGCAGCCGATCACCGAG
>Ga0074045_10005250_pt1 | contig 11349 bp, 8 predicted proteins | sample BogForMeECP23OM2_FD_94442 | JGI IMG/M metagenome (GOLD analysis project Ga0074045, IMG submission 94442) | Bog forest soil microbial communities from Calvert Island, British Columbia, Canada - Bog Forest MetaG ECP23OM2 | ecosystem: Environmental > Terrestrial > Soil > Wetlands ...
GGAAGAGGCGGCCGCAGCGCCAACAGCCATGCCGACTACCATGCCCACTGCGGCTGCGCCTGCCGTCGATCCCGAGCTGCAGTTGTAACAGCTTGCTCCGTAGTAACCCACGGTGGTGGGTGGATGGTATCCGTAATAAGCGGTGGGTGGATGATATGGGTAATAAGCAGTAGGCGGATGATACGCGGAGGCGTAGGTTGTCGATCCGTACGGCGTGGTGTGCTCCGCGCCATACCCAGCCTCTCCAGAAGTCGTTCCACCATAGGCATTCGTATGGCTTGTCCCGCCGTAGTAGTTATGGGAGGTGCTGCCGCCGTACTCATTGGTATGCGATGATCCCTCACCGTATGTGTGTGACGTGCTGGTCCCGTAAGTGCTGGTGTGGCTTGTGGAACCATAGCTGTGCGAGGTGCTGCCGCCGTAACGGTTGGAATGCGCATACGCCGACGCTGTCCCCGGTAAGAACAGCGCGATTCCCAAACTTGCCAAACTCAAAGTGATTTTCTTAAACATGGGGTCTCCTTCCGCCATCACTGTTTTGCCTTTGGTGGTATGGCCTTCGCCGGGGGCTTATCGCCCGGGGCGGGCTGCGGGTGGGGATGCGCGAATTGAATACGCTTTGCAGTGCCGGCGTTTGAGGACGAGAAAGCTTCCAAGGGGACAGGAACATCGAGTTGCCAGTTGGAGAGTTCCAACTGATGCCGCATGCGCTCCGGATCGTTCAGGAAAACTGCATGAACCATCCTGGGAAGTTTGTCTTCAGCTCCAATCCAAAGTTGCAGGAACACGCCGTTGTCGATGTATGCCACGATGTCCGTCGTAGTTCCGCCAACCACGTGGGATTGGCCCATGTAATAGGCGAGCTGCAGCCCCTCGGCCATATCCTTGTACGGATCCGTCACAATCAAGTCAGTGAAGGGGAAGTAGATTCCGGCTGTGTTGTAAGCGGTCTCTAACGTTGCGTCAATAGTGGGTGGCGCATCAGAAACCGCAAGCAGGTTTTCCGCCGGTGCATAAGCCATCATGACTTTCCCGTCGTAGTAAAACTCGGAGGAGGGGCCATCGCCACCAAGGAGCACGCGCAATCTGTCGGGCCGCTGCAGAGTAATGTCGGACTTCGTCGCATAAGCGAGAGGATGGCCGTGGCGACTGGGATACTCGAATATCTCCACCGCGGTGAAGGAGAGCGTATGCGCCGCAGCCAGGCGTTCGCTCGTGGCTTTCAGAAGCTCAATCGCCTTGGGCTCCAGCTCAGGCTTGGGCGAAGTCGCCGGCGGTTTCTTGGTTTGGGTGGTCTTCTTCTTTGCGGGCGCCGCTGTAGTTTGTGCGATCGCAGCTCCCGTCCCCAACAACAGGGCAAGCAGTGACAGAAACAATACATTTGCAAAGACTCTAGGTCGAGCTTTCATGGCACACCTCAAAGAAGTTGACTAAGTAGACGTAGGTCAAATCAACTCAAGGAATCATTCCGCACTGGAACATCTTGTTGGCGATGGGACCTGCGACCTTGTTAATAAAGATGGTGCGCATTTGCGGATCATTCTTTAGAAATTCAATGACTTTCTGTTCTTCAGCGCTTGGCGGAGTTTTCTTGCTTTTCTCCTCCCACAACTGCTCGCAGGTGGATTGCTGGTACTTCTGGATGACCTTATCGGCGACTCTATCCAGGATCGGGTATTGCTGCGGATCCGCCGTGGCGCGACCTGGTGCGAAAAGAGTGAGAGTCAAAACCAGAACAGCGAACGAAGAAAGTGCCAGAATCCAGCGGAAATAACGCTTAGCCATGCTTCCTCCTAAAATAAAATTCAGGCCCGGGTTCTATTGCCACTTCCTGACTTTTGAATTGAAGCCACAGCCGCCTCACCAACCCCGCTTCTTTGCGTGAGCACCGTACAAACCCACGGGAAGACTCACCTCTGGATTTGCCTCGACCGCGCTGGGCAATGCGAGTTCGTGCATTCCCACCGCGGCCCGGGCGCGCAGAGGCAGAACTGCTGCTCGACTAACCGCCTTGAATTTGCGAAGGCTCCATTTTCCGCATTCGTGAACAAGAACGAAGAAAAGCAATATGCCAGTTCCTACCAAAAACAGGACTGTCAGGGTGCCCCAAACAACTAGCAGTTCACGGACAACATAAACCTTTGTTGCGAACGAGACTGCCGCGATGGGCAACAGTCCAAGTTTGAGAAATGAAATCGCGGCTGCCCCACCACCTTGTCGGGTTGTTCTGGCCACGAAATTTGAGTTAGTGCGCAAGATGCTATCTCCGCGCAGGACTCGGGGGAGGGGTGTTGCGCCCGAGTCCTGCGAGCTACGCTTCGGGCTCGATCGGACCTATGCCGATTGACACTAAAAACGGAACTGAACTCCAGTCTGGAAGCGGAAATTGCTTTGGCTGTTGTTGCCGCCCGTGAAATTGTTGCCGAAGCGGGTCAGCTCATAATCCGCATCGACGAGCCGGATCGCGATGTGCTCCGAGACCGCGAGGTCAATCCCACCGCCGATCGCCAGAGCAAACGCATTATTACTGGGAGATTTGCTTCCACAGATTCCGGTGTCTTTGTTGCAAGCATTCGCGTAAAAGTTGCTGTGGGCACCACCTAGCAGTACCTCGGCGAACGGTTCAAATTTGCCTGCGCGGTACTTGATCTGGGGACCGAACGTGTAGGTGAACAGGTTACCCGAGGCGCATCCGCTGAATTCCGAACTCGACTTCGGGCACTGCGTAAAGCTGCCATAGCCTTGGAAATCGACCGCCACCGCAAGCCACGACTTGAGGTACAGTGCAGCCTGCGCGCCACCGCCATTCAGGTTCTGGCTATTCCAGACCGAAGGCAGGCCAGGGTTCAACCGAAAATAGGAATAATCCCCGGTAACTTCCACCTTCGGAGAATCCTGCGCGAAACTAACGCTGCAGACTAACAGTGCAACCGCAACCAATGCTAAAAATCGACCTTTCATTTCCGTCTCCTCACTGGGTTTGCCTTGCTCGAAACGAAATCTGACTATTTCCGCACTGCTGGATGACTGCAACTTCTCGCCACGAAAGGTCCCCAATTCGCACTGCTTGCATTCCGGTGTTGAAGCAGCGCGGCACAGACGGGGACCCCCGTGGGCGAATTGGTCTTAATCTCCTGCTGCCAGTCCCTTATTCACCAGAACCTTCACGTCGACGCGACGGTTCAGAGCCCGTCCTTGGGGATCAGAATTTGTCGCGGCCGGATGCGTGGCGCCGTAACCTGCGGGGGCAACGATTCGACGCATGGGAATATTTCCTTTTTGAAGGAGATAGTTGGCGACGGCTGCGGCGCGATCTTCGCTGAGTTTTTGGTTGAGCTGTTTTGTCCCAGTGTTGGAGGCGTAGCCAGCTATTTCGACTAAGTAGCCCTCGGCGCCCTTGGTCGCAGCGGCCAGAACATCGAGATCAGCCTTGGCGGCGTCATCGAGAGTTGCCTTATCGCTGGGGAAATATATGCCAGCTTCAGCCACAGTCTTGTAGTCATCCAAATCCGAAACACGCTTATTGACTGTCTGGATTGCAGCCGCGTCCATCACGGCCACATCGCCAGCCGCTGCCGCGGCGTTGCCAGCTTGATTCGCCGAGGACTGCGCTTGATTCGCCGAGGACTGAGCCTGATTCGCCGAGGACTGAGCCTGGCCAGCTGCAGTTACGCCCTGATTAGCTGTCGTCTGTGCGTTCGCGGCGGCCGTCTTGTTTGCCTGAATCTGTTGCTCTTCTGCGACTTCAATCGCAAATTCATCAGGAATAAATGTGATCTTGCTTGCTACGAGTTGTCCCTTCGCATCGCCAACACCTTCGGCGCCGATTGTTAAGCCAGGCACCATCGCCGTGACATCCATGTCTTTATGCCGGAAGAATTCAACTTTGCCCTTCTTCCGTTCGATCTTTGTGGTGTCGGAGATGCTCACGACAACAAGTTGTCCCGTCTTCTTGTCTTTAACCTGTACCAAGTCTCCGCTGCGAGCGACAATCGTCCCGCTGACTTTGGATTTCTCGTCGGCTTTGATCTGCGGTGTACGCGCCGAAGCCGCATAACCGAAACCTAGAACTGTTGCCACCGCCAGAAACGCAAATATGACCCGTGTGACTCGCTTTCCCACTGTATTGATCATGAAATTTCTCTCCTCTAGATTCTGCAATGCGTATCGATTGAAGCTGTTGACGTGACACAGCTAGTGCAGGCCTGCTGCCAATCTCAGGGTGCGCGAAGCCAAGCTTCGAGTTGTCTGAAACCAAATACCCTTAGGAGAGATTTGCGTGGCTTCGGAGTACTAGGACCAGTTTCCAAAAGGACGACATGTCGCCCGTAGGACTGAATCTCGTCCTGCTGCTCTTGAGCTCCATTGTGATCTACGTCACATTACTTCGAGATTAGCAGAGGTAGCTTCTGTCAGTGCATTGCGCAAGGTTGCCTCGAAACGCCCACCGAGAAGCAGCTAGTCGCCCCAACAAACCCCATGTCTGAGACCATTTTGGAGGAACCCCTACTGATGACAGGCGCAGAGTTAAGTGAACAGCTAAGCTTTGAAACGCTCCTCGCTGATGTCTCTGCAAGTTTCGTAAATCTGCCTGCGGATCAAATCGATGGCAACATCGAGAATGCACAGCGAAGAATCTGTGAATGCCTTGGTATTGATCATGCCAGTCTCTGGCAAACTTCCCAAAGTGAGCCGGGGATCCTCCTCTTAACTCATCTTTATCGGGATGCAAGCTTGCCTCCTGCCACAGATCGAATGAACGCGGGGGAATACTTTCCTTGGGCCCAAGGGAAACTCCGTAGCAAGGAGCACGTATGCGTCCCAAACACCGCGGACGCTCCGCCGGAAGCGGCGATTGATCAGCAGACATGGCAGGCTTTCGGCATCAAGTCAACACTTGGGTTTCCGCTTTGGATTGGGGATGGTTCTGTCTTCGGAGTGCTGAGTTTCGATTCCACAACACTGCCGCGAAAATACTCTGAAGTTCTTGTTAAACGGCTCCAACTACTCGCCCAGGTATTCGCGAACGCCATTGCTCGGAAACGAATCGAGCAGGTTTTGATCGGAAGTGAGATGCGTCTCAGACTCGCCGCCAGTGCCGCCAAAGCAGGTCTGTGGACATTGAAAGCGGACTCTGGCCAGATTTGGACGACAGATGAGACCAAGATGCTCTTCGGCTTTGAGTCGACAGAGGAACTTACACTCAACAAATTACTGGATTTGGTTCATGTGGAGGATCGAGAGTCGGTTAGAAACATCATCGAGGAGGCTTTGCAGTCCGGCGAAGAGAAAAACGTGGAGTACCGGATCAATCGCCCGGATGTTGGGGTGCGCTGGATCTCTTCGCGTGGCCGTTGTTGCTCCGAAGTATTCGGCGAGCCACACCTATTAATGGGTGTATCGTTCGACGTGACAGAGCAAAAGCAACACGACGAAATTCGGGTCAGACAATCGGCCATTGTCGAATCGTGCAACGAAGCAATCATTTCTATGAACCTGCAGGGAGTCATCCTGGACTGGAACGCTGCTGCCGAATTGCTTTACGGCTACTCTAAGGAGGAGGCGACTGGCCAGAAGATCGATTTCGTTATCCCCATCGAACTCCGAGACGAAGAAGCCAGTATGCTCGCGCGAATTATGGCGGGTGAGCACATTGACCGCTCCGAGGTCGTTCGCGTCAGGAAGGATGGGAGAAGAATCGATGTCTCGTTAAGCCTATCCCCAATAAAAGACTCAATTGGGCGGATAGTCGGCGTTTCAAACATCGCACGCGATATTTCTGAAGCCAAGCGCGTTCAAGAGGAACTCCTGAAATCCTATGTGGAAATCCGACAACTGAAGGAAAAACTTCAGGCCGAGAGCGATTATCTGCAGGAGGAAGTCAAGCTCAGTGGCCGGTACCAGGAAATTGTAGGTCAAAGCAAAGCCCTCCGAGAGGTTCTCAGCAAAGTGGAACAGGTAGCGGGCACAGATTCGATTGTCCTGATCACGGGCGAAAGCGGCACAGGCAAAGAACTCGTGGCCCGTGCCATCCACGCTCAAAGTAAGCGCAAGGAACACGTGATGGTAAAAGTCGACTGCGCATCACTGCCGCCGACTCTCATCGAGAGCGAACTATTTGGCCGCGAGAAAGGCGCCTATACAGGAGCCCTCACGAGACAGATTGGCCGTGTTGAGACCGCAAATGGTTCCACCCTTTTTCTCGATGAGATTGGGGAGCTGGGAGTAGACGTGCAGGCGAAACTGCTGCGTGTGGTCCAAGATGGCGAATTTGAGCGCCTGGGAACTGCAAAAACAGCTCACGCCAATGTCCGAATCATCGCCGCCACGCACCGCGATCTTGCAGAACGGGTGAAGAATGGGACCTTCCGGGAAGATTTACTCTATCGGCTGAATGTATTTCCGATTCACGTTCCCCCACTACGCGAACGACCGGAGGACATCCCGTTGCTGGTGGTGGCATTCCTTCGAGAGTTTGAAAAGAAAATGGGCAAGAAAATTCCCATCGTGCCCAGCAGGGTGATGGATGAATTGCGACTCTACCCGTGGCCAGGCAATGTTCGGGAATTGAGGAATGCTATCGAGCGAGCAGTGATTATAACGAGGGGCGAAAGGCTGAGTCTTCAGCTACCCAAGGCATCCATCGTTGCCGCTACCCGCACGCTGAAGGAAGTGGAGGCTCAACACATTCTTTCCGCACTCGAGAAGAGTAGCTGGCGGATTAAGGGACTGGCAGGCGCTGCGATGACGCTTGGAATGAAACCATCCACCCTTTTCTCCACGATGCGGCGCTTGCACATACACAAGTCCCTCAAAAAGGGCGAAATGTCATCCTGAGGACGAAATGTCGCCCGTCGAACATTGCGCCTAGCTCGGCCGCCCTGCCTGGATTCCTTATCAACAATGTTTGCTTTCAAGCGGCTACGCGAATGGGCCGAGCGTCCACGGCGATGGGGGCAAAATTGCACTTCAGTCCGGGTGGCGAGTTCCTTGAAATTAGGTCCTGTCCAAGGCCCTCCGCGTCAGGGAGATTCATGATCGTCTCTCTTATTGAACTAAAGCCCAGCCCCGGCAAGCGGGCGGAAATCCTTGAACTGTTGCGATATTCATCCGACCACTTGGAAACAAAACCGGGATGCCTGAGTTCTGGAGTGTACGAACAAGACGATGGGAAACAGACCATCCTCTACGTGGAACGATGGAGCAGAAAAGAGGACTTGCGTCGCCATGTTCAGTCGAATTCCTATCTAGGAGTCTTGAATGCCCTAGACCTGGCCATGGAGCGGCGCGAAGTCAACTTTTACGAGGTATCTGATACGAAATCCATGGAATTCATCGTGGCGGCAAGGAACTCTAATTAAGGGTCGTTTCCGGACGGGGCGTACAGGTCGCCAACCCTTGAGCATGCGAAGACTCCCCGCGCGATCTTCACCTGCGCGGGATTGTGGTCGTGCTATTCAGGAAGGCGGAGACATTTATGAAGACGAGAGTTGCGGCAACGGCGGCTTCGGCGTTGGTCCTTCTCAGCATCGGCGCCCTGATTTCGTGCAACAAATCTGAAAGCCCACAATCGACGGGCCAGACTGCCCGAACGTCGAATGTCGAGCAGCCACCCCCGCGTAACCCGGACCGGAACGCCTACTTCGGTGAGGAACACATCCATACGAGTTGGTCGTTGGACGCCTGGGTTATGGGCAACCGCCTCACCGGCCCTGATGACGCCCTCAAGTATGCTCAGGGCCAAACCATCAAGCATCCCATGGGCTACGACATCAAAATCGACACGCCTATGGACTTCATGGGCGTGACCGACCACTCCGAGTACGTCAACGTCACGAAGGAGGCGAACACACCGGGGTCGGCGCTCAGCAAGATGCCCGAAGCACAGCCCTTAATCCTTAGGAACCCCAACGATCCAGCGGAAGTGCAGAAGGTCTTCCTGTATCTTCTATCTCTCACCAGCAAGCCGCCGATTAAGGCTTTCATGAGCCCCGAGGTGGCGGGCACGGCCTGGAAGGAAAACGTCAAGATCGCCGACGACAACAATCATCCAGGCAAGTTCACCGCATTCTGCTCGTACGAGTACACCTCCCAGTTTGACAATCGCAATCTGCATCGCAATATCTTCTTCCGCGATTGCGCCAAGGTGCCGGCGTCGCCATTCAGCATGTTGGACTCATGGCATCCGGAAGACTTGTGGAAGTGGATGGACGCACAGCGTAAGGCGGGCAACGAGTTGCTGGCGATTTCGCATAACGCCAATTTGAGTGACGGCTGGATGTATCCCGTGGACCTCGATAGCTTCGGAAGACCGATCGATGCGGCTTGGGCAACTTCTCGCGACCGCAACGAACGGTTGGTCGAAATCAAGCAAATCAAGGGTGCATCCGAAACCCATCCGTTGTTGTCTCCCAACGACGAATACGCCAACTACGAGATTTTCAGCGCCCTACTCGGTCTTCCACCAGATGTTGGCCGCGTTGACCACATTCACGGCAGCTTCGCCCGGCAGGCCCTGAAAGATGGCATCGCAATGCAGGACACGCGCGGCTACAACCCTTACAAGTTCGGCATGGCGGGTGGCTCCGACTCGCACAACACCGGCAGCCCTTACCGCCAGGATAATTTCTATGGTGGACACGGAGAGGCGGACGGAACCGTTCAGAGGCGCTTGGCTGGGGTCATGCTGGGAAACACCATTGATGTGCGCCTGGAGAATCCGGGAGGACTGACCGGAGTGTGGGCCGAGGAAAATACACGCGCTTCCATCTGGGACGCAATGTATCGCAAGGAAACGTTCGGCGTCAGCGGACCGCATATTAAGGTGCGCTTCTTTGGCGGATGGGGATACAACAACGACCTTCTGAACGCGAAGGACTGGGTACATCAGTCATATGCGGTTGGCGTCCCAATGGGCGCGGACCTTCCACCGATGAACGGCACGGCTCCGACTTTCGTGGTGTGGGCGGTAAAAGACCCGACTTCCGGCAATCTTGATCGCATCCAGATCATCAAGGGGTGGACCCAGAACGGGCAGAGCTTCGAGAAGATTTTCGATGTGGTGTGGTCCGGCGACCGCAAATCCGATAAGTGGACGGGGCGGGTTCCAGCGATCCAGAGCACTGTGGACCTGGAGAAAGCCACCTACACCAACACCGTCGGTTCGACGGAACTCAAAACTGTCTGGACCGATCCGGAATTTGATGCCAGCCTTTATGCGTTCTACTACGCCCGCGTGCTGGAAATCCCGACTCCGCGCTGGACGCTGATTCAGGCAGTAAAAGCCGGAGTTCCGCCGCCGGATATGGTTCCGCTGACGGGCCAAGAGCGTGCCTGGACTTCACCGATCTGGTACACGCCAACTACCGACGCGCGGAAAAATGCGCCGGCAGGCATGACCGTGGCGGACCTCAAGAAGAAGGGCGCAACAGCGCTCGGAGATGCACAACTGAAGGCGATGATTGTGGGAAAGGCGTTCTGGGTGCGCAACACGGTGACCGGTGATCAGTTCAGCGTGAGCTACACAACAGAAGGTCAGAGCAACGTCTGGCATCTTGGTAGGAGCGCTACACTCCCGAGCAGCGTCGGGAATCCGTTGCGCGACGGATACCAAGGAACGACGACAGGCTACAAGATTGAAAATGGCAAAGTGGTGACAACGATTTCCCAGGATCCGTTTGCTGTGACGATCTACAAATTAGGCGACACCTATTACGGGGCACGCAGCAACGAATTCGGCTATGCCAACTACGAGATCATTCCGACACCACAGATCGTAATCAATCCGCTTGCGGCAATGATCAACCAGTTCTCAATTGAGCTGGGTCTGACGGAACAACAGAAACAGCAAATCGTGCCTTTCCTGAAGCAGGAACTGACACAATTGGCAGCGATGAAGAAGGATACCTCGCTGACGGCGGTGCAGAAGATCGAGCAGTTGAAGCAAATCAGTGGCGCTGTCGATGCCAAAATCACGCCTCTCCTGGATCCGGCGCAGCAGCAGAAGTTCCAGGCCATCCGCGAAGAGAATCGACGGAAATTGATCGAGGAGATGGGCAGCAAGGTGATCCAGAACGTGGAAAGCAAGATAAAGCTGGAGATGTAAGGAGACGCCATGAGATTGAGTTCTACGTTGTTCAAGCAGGGAAAGCGGGCGTTGTTGGCGGTACTTTCTTTGGCTGTGGCGATGTCCCTGGTCAACTGCGGCAAGGTCAAGGAGGAGGTCACGTACGTCGTTGGATTGGAGGAATACGTCTATGGGTACCCGCTGGTAATGATGGATGTGACTAGAGAAGTGATGACTGCCACGCCCGTATCTGGGCAATACACCGCTCCGATCAACCAGTTCGAGCGCCTTCGAACGTATGTGAGTCCTGAATACAAGAATGTGGTGCGCATCAGCGTGAATTCCCTTTGGTCAACGGCGTTCCTCGATCTCGACCAGGAGCCGATGATCGTTTCTGTTCCTGACATGGATGGCCGATACATCGTTGTGCAGGCGATGAACATGTGGACCGACAATTTCCTGTCGGCCGGTACACGTACGAACGGAGGCAAGGCGGGGAAGTACCTCATCGCCGGACCGAAGTGGAACGGCAGCGTGCCCAAGGACGTGGATCAGGCTTTCAAATGCACGACGCGTTATGGCTTTGTGCTGATCCAAATGTCGGCGGGCAGTCCCGCCGATTTTCCGGCAATCAATGCCAAGCAGGATCAGTTGAAAATCACGCCACTCAGCGCCTGGGGAAAGCCCTACACTCCGCCCGCCACGGTCCCGGTGAATCCGGACACCGACACTACGGCAACACCCTTTGATCAGGTACGGTTGATGTCGGGCGAGATGTTTTTCAGCCGGCTGGCGAAAGCGCTCGCCGACAACCCGCCTTACCCCGCCGATTCCACAAAGATTGAACTGCTGAAAAAACTCGGCGTGGAGGCCGGCAAACCCTTCGATGCGTCAAAGCTGAATCCGGACGTTCTCAAGGGCATTAACGCGGTGCCCTACGAAGTCAACAAGTTATTCGAGGCCGGACCTTTCACGATGAAGACGGTGAACGGGTGGATCAACATGCTCGATATCGGAGCGTACGGGACCGACTACCAAACGCGGGCCTATATCGCGTACATGGGGCTTGGGGCATTGAGCAAGGAAGATGCGGTCTATCCCACCGCGTTCGTGGATTCCACGAATACCGCGCTCGACGGCAGCCACAAGTACGTCATGCATTTCGAGAAAGGCGGGCTGCCGCCCTCGAAGCCGGGAGTATGGTCGATTTCGCCATATCGCGGCAATTTCTACGTGAAGAACTCGCTCAACCGCTACGGAATTCTGTCTTCCATGCCACTGAA
>Ga0074045_10005251_pt1 | contig 11345 bp, 1 predicted proteins | sample BogForMeECP23OM2_FD_94442 | JGI IMG/M metagenome (GOLD analysis project Ga0074045, IMG submission 94442) | Bog forest soil microbial communities from Calvert Island, British Columbia, Canada - Bog Forest MetaG ECP23OM2 | ecosystem: Environmental > Terrestrial > Soil > Wetlands ...
GCTGAGGGAAGCTTGAACACCGAAGGCGCCATCGCCAAGTACATGGCAACCGAAGCCGGCAACGCCGCTGCCGAGGCCAGCATTCAGGCGCTGGGTGGTTACGGTTACACGCACGAATACATGGTGGAAAAAATCAGCCGCGACGTCCGCATCACCACGATCTACGAAGGCACCTCCGAGATCATGGAGATGACCATCAGCCGCGACCGCTGGCAGCTTCATCTCAAAACGCGCGGCCAGTACTATCACGAGCGCGCGCGGGAATTCGAAGCGCTGCACGCACGCCATCCGAGCGTCGGCGCTGATATCGCGGCGCTGGCTTTGCATGCCTTGGCCGAGGTCATGGAGAAAGCACGGGTCGCTCGCCTCACCCGCTATCAACATATTCTCCTGCGCCTCGGTGAGTTGATCGCTTACGCCGAGTGCGCGGGAAGTTTGTCCCGCCGCGCCGCGCTCTTGGCTAACGGCAAGCTCAACGAAAAAGCCAACCGGCGTTTCGACGCCACGGCCCTCGGAGCTATCAGCCGTGTTTTCGCCCGCGACGCAGCGCTCAAGGTGGCCGAAGAGGGTTTGCGCTGGGTCATCGGAGCCGGAGGCGTCAGCGATTCCGAGATTGCTGCCTTGGAAACACGTTTAGGATTGCCCGCCATTCACCGCGCTCAGTCGGGCCTTATTTCAGATCTGGATTACATAGCAGACGTACTGTACAGCCGCGCGGTCAAGACCACGGTAGTGGCCGCGTAGCGATTATAGATGCACTTTGCAGGAGTCTCGTCATGGAAAACACTTCTTATCGTGCCATAGCAATTGTGGGAGTTGGAGCGGTTTTACCCGATGCTCCGAATGTAGCTGCTTTCTGGAAAAACGTGAAGGACGGCCGCTACAGCATCAGCGAGGTAAAGCCCGAGCGCTGGGACCCGGCCCTCTACTACGACCCCGATCACAGCGCCCCGGACAAGACTTACTCAAAGATCGGCGGCTGGGTGCGTGAGCATGTGTGGGATCCGATCAAGTGGCGGCTGCCTATCCCGCCGCGCGTCGTCGATGCCATGGACGAGTCGCAAAAATGGGCGATCGCCTGCACCCGCGAAGCGTTAGAAGACTATGGCTATCCCCAGCGTCCGCTGAACAACGATCGCACGGCTGTGATCATCGGCAATGCGATAGGGGGCGAAAAACATTATTTCACCGTGGCGCGCGTGCTCTTTCCGGAATTCGCGCGCGAACTTGCCGAATCGGCCAGCTTCGCCGCGTTGCCGGAAGCGGTCCGCCGCGACATTACCCGCCAATTCCACGACCGGATGGGAAAGCTCTTTCCTGAAATTACGGAAGACAGCATGCCCGGCGAATTGTCCAACTGCATTCCAGGCCGTATCGCGAACGTTTTTAACTTCCACGGCCCCAACTACGTTTGTGACGCCGCCTGCGCATCGGCAATGGCAGCGATCAGCTCCGCGACGGAAGGACTCGTACAACACCATTTCGACGTGGCTGTCGCCGGCGGCATTGACCGCAACATGGGCGCCTCGAGCTTCGTCAAGTTCTGCAAGATAGGCGCGCTCTCGGCTACTGGCACGCGTCCCTACGCCGAAGGGGCCGACGGCTTTGTGATGGGCGAAGGCGCCGCGATCTTTCTGCTCAAGCGTCTGGCCGATGCCGAGCAAGATGAGGACAAGATCTATGCCGTGCTGCGTGGCATGGGCGGATCGAGCGACGGTAAGGGAAAGGGCATCACCGCGCCCAACCCGATCGGCCAAAAATTTGCCATCGAGCGCGCTTGGCAAAATGCCGGATTATCGCCAGACACGGTGACGTTGATCGAGGGCCACGGCACATCCACCGCCGTGGGCGACGTCGTCGAAGTGCAAAGCATGATCGACGTGCTCAGCAATTCTCAACTTCCCTCGCACTCCGTGGCGCTTGGTTCAGTCAAATCGAACTTCGGGCATCTCAAAGGAGCGGCCGGCGCTGCCGGACTGTTGAAAGCCACTCTGGCCCTTCGAAACAAAGTGTTGCCGCCGAGCGTGCATTGCGAACATCTCAATCCGAATATTGACTTTGCCCACTCTCCGCTCTACGTCAACACCGAACTGAAGCCGTGGACGATGCCCGCAGACGGCGTGCGGCGAGCGGGTCTGAGCGCTTTTGGTTTTGGCGGCACCAATTTCCACGCCGTGCTCGAAGAATACATTCCCCACCGGCTGAACGGAAACGGCAAGCGGTCAGTCGCTGTGGGCTCCGTCCCCGAGATATCTCCGAAGGTGAAGGAGCAGATTATGAACACAGAAAGTGTTCCCCGCACTTCTAACTCCTCTTATTGCAAGGCTCCGTTACGAGGAGCACTGGTAATCGGCGCCACGTCCGAAGCCGCGCTCGCTGAGCGTTTGCGTGTCTTGGAGAAGGAAGCCAAAGCAGGCCGGGCTCCGGCGCCAATGGCTCCGGCTGAAGCGGACCTGCGCGCGCCCGAGCGTCTGGCCATTGACTACGCCAACGCCCCTGAGCTGGCAGAGAAAGCTGGCAATGCACTCAAAGCGCTGGCAGCCAATCAGCCGGCGGTGTGGAAAGCCCTGCGCGCACAAGGCATCTTCCGCGGTCACGGTCCGGCTCCGAAAGTCGCCTTCATGTATACCGGCCAAGGCTCGCAGTACGCGAACATGATCCAGTTGCTCTGCGCAACCGAGCCGATCGTGGCTGAAACCTTCGCCGAAGCCGATCGTGTGATGACGCCTTTGCTCGGCAAGCCGCTCAGCAAATTTATCTTCGTCGACCAAGCCGACGCCAACGCCGTCGCCAAGGCCGAAGACGATCTGCGCCAAACTGAAATCACTCAGCCAGCCGTGCTGGCGATCGACCTCGCGCTGACCCGGCTCCTCGCAGCGTACGGGATCGAACCTGACTTCACGATCGGACACAGCCTGGGCGAATACGGAGCGCTGGTCGCCGCCGGTGGCCTTCCCTTTGTTGATTCCCTCGAGGCCGTCAGCGCTCGCGGCCGCGGCATGACCCAGGTGGCGATGGAAGACAACGGCCGCATGGCCGCAGTGTTTGCTCCGCTTGAAGAAGTCGAGCGAATTCTGGGGACGATCAAAGGCTACGTCGTTATCGCCAACGTCAACAGCAGCCGTCAGGCAGTTGTCGGAGGCGCGAGTAAGGCAGTCGAGCAGGCGATGGAAGCTTTCCAAAAAGCTGGTTACGACGTATCTGCATTACCCGTCAGCCACGCCTTCCATACATCGATTGTGGCGGGAGCCAGCAAGCCGCTGCGCGAAGTTCTTGAACGTCTGCATCTCCAGTCGCCGCGTTTGCCCATCGTCGCCAACACCAACGGTGAGTTTTATCCCATGGGGCCTGACGTCGTCCCCCAGATGCTGGATATTCTTACGCAGCAAGTCGCTTCTCCTGTCCAATTTGTGAAGGGCCTGCGCACGCTCTACGATGCCGGCGCTCGCCTGTTTGTTGAGGTTGGACCCAAGAAGGCATTGTATGGATTTGCCGAGGATGTGCTCGGCGGCTGTAACGATGTTGTTTCGTTATTTACCAATCATCCGAAGGTCGGCGATATCGTCGCCTTCAACCAGGCCCTGTGCGGCCTGTATGCGGCGGGACTCGGCCGCGGGACCGCGGAAGCCTTGCGCGCGGCGGCGGTGACAACTGTGTCCGGTGTTCCCCTGGCCGCAGAAACTTCTAAGCCGATTCCTGTGGTAGAGGCCACAACCAGCGTATCCGCACCAGCCTCTTTCACCCCCGCGCCTCCAGCAGCATCCACGCCCTCAAACGGGAATCGCTACAACGAACTCGGCCGTTTGTTTGCCGATGTTCTCGATCGCGGCTACGAGATCTACCACGGCCAGAATGGCGTCTCGAACGGTGCTCCGGTCGTCATCACGGGAGCGGCGTTAGGCCTGCCCGGAACCGAACACATTTTCGACGATGGCAACATCGCGCGCATTCTACGGGGCGATCAGTTTATCGCTTCGATCCCCGCGCAATTCCGGCAAGCCATGCTCGACAAACACATCACACGCCTGGTGAAGAGCGAAAATGGAGAACCCAGGTTTGAGACCCTCAGCAGCGTCGTGGACGTCATTAAACTCGCGGGCCGTGGAGGCGCCTTCAATCTGCAAGATGAATTCGGAATTTCCGCCGAACGCGTGGGCGCCCTCGACCGTGTCACCCAACTGGCGATTGCCGCCGGCCTCGATGCATTGCGCGACGCCGGCATCCCGCTGGTCATGCGCTATAAGACTACGACCAAAGGCACGCAATTACCGGAGCGCTGGGGATTGCCCGACTCCCTGCGCGACGATACCGGCGTGATTTTTGCATCCGCCTTCCCCGGGTACGACTCGTTTGCTGACGAGATGGCGCGCTATTACGCGGACCACGAACGCCGCCAGCAGTTGGCCACTCTCGAAACCCTGCTCACAGGTAAAGTCGAGGCAAATGGAAACGCCAGTCTGGTTCAGGAGATCAAGCAGCGCATCGACGAATTGCGCGCCGCCATCGACCAAGAACCATACGTCTTCAACCGGCGCTTTTTGCTCCGAGTCTTGTCCATGGGACATTCGCAATTCGCCGAATTCATCGGCGCTCGCGGTCCCAACACTCAAATCAACGCTGCCTGTGCGAGCACCACACAAGGTGTCTCGCTGGCGGAGGACTGGATCCACGCCGGGCGCTGCAGCCGTGTGATTGTCATCTCGGCCGACGACGTAACCTCTGACCATCTCATCGATTGGATGGGCGCTGGCTTCCTGGCCAGCGGAGCGGCGGCCACCGACGAAGTGGTCGCGGACGCCGCCATTCCTTTCGACCGCCGCCGGCACGGCATGATTATCGGCATGGGTGCCGCGGCTCTGGTGGTGGAGAGCGCCGACGCCGCGCGCGAGCGCGGAATACAGCCCATCTGCGAAGTCTTGTCTACTACGACGAACAACAGCGCTTTCCACGGCACTCGTCTCGATGTCCAGCACATTGGCCAAGTGATGGAGGCCTTAGTAGCCAAAGCCGAAACGCGCAGCGGCGTTTCGCGTCAACAGATCGCGCCACAGACGGTTTTTGTTTCTCATGAAACCTACACGCCAGCGCGCGGGGGCAGTGCTTCAGCAGAGATCCATGCGCTTCGTAGCGTCTTCGGAGATGTGGCCGATCGCATCGTAATCGCCAACACGAAGGGTTTCACCGGTCACGCCATGGCTACGGGAATCGAAGATGTCGTCGCAGTCAAGGCGCTCGAAACCGGCTGTGTGCCCCCGGTCGCCAACTTTAAAGAAGTTGATCCCGAACTGGGGCAATTGAACCTGTCGAAAGGCGGTAGCTATCCCGTCGAGTACGCCATACACCTGGGAGCGGGGTTCGGTTCGCAGATCAGCATGATGCTCCTGCATTGGGTGAAGACGAAAGACGGAGTTCGCCCCAGCCCAAAGGCTCTGGGCTATGGCAACCGCATCGCAGATCCCGCAGTCTGGAAGGCTTGGCTGAATAGCTTCGCCGGCCGGCCGGTCGCCGATCTGGAAGTCGTCCATCGCACGTTGCGCGTGCGAGATCAAGCGATGGCAGCGCGTGTCTCCGAGGCTGCTCAGGAGTCACTCGCCGGAACCGCAAAAACGACCGCGCCAGCCCGCGCGCCCCAGGCACCACTGCCCACACCAGTTGTCACCACCAAACCGGCGCCACCGCCGGTCATCCTCCCTGTCCCTGCGGTAGTTGAACCAGCGGCCAAAGTTCAAGTCGCTGTTGCTGCACCATCGACACCGCCAAAACCGGCGGCCAAGGGCGATCCGAAATCCGTTCCAGCGCTTAATCCAACGCCTGATCCGGGGACCGATCCGGGGACCGATCCAAAGACCGATCCGGTGAAAGAGCGGGTGTTGGCCCTAGTAGCCGAGAAAACCGGCTATCCGGTAGACATGCTCGATCTGGATCTCGATCTCGAAGCGGATCTCGGCGTCGACACGGTCAAGCAGGCGGAGGTCTTTGCCGCCATCCGCGAGATCTACAATATTCCGCGCGACGAGAACCGTAAGCTGCGCGATTATCCGACCTTGGCGCACGTGATCCGTTTCGTCTATGAGAAGCGCCCGAACTTAGTCGCCGCGACTCCGGCGCTGGTTCCATCCCCAGCGGCGCCAGTCGAGAAGCAAGAAACAAAAATCACCGCCACCCCGGCATCCGCAGGTCCCGCAGCAGGTCCCGCAAAAGACACCGGCGATGCTGTTAAGGAGCGCATTCTCGCTCTCGTAGTGGAGAAGACAGGCTATCCGAAAGACATGCTGGATTTGGATCTCGATCTCGAAGCCGACCTCGGCGTTGACACCGTGAAACAGGCGGAAATGTTCGCGGCCATCCGCGAGATCTACAGCATTCCGCGTGACGAAAACCGCAAGCTGCGCGATTACCCCACGTTGGCGCACGTTATCCGTTTCGTGTTTGAGAAGCGTCCCGACCTGGCCGTGGCGTCGGCAACTGCGCCCTCACCAACTGTCAGCGAGCCACCTGCGCCAACGCCGCACTCGGTCGCGGCCAGCGCGGCTACAAACAACTCCCATTCCGACTCGATTAAGGAGAAGGTGCTGGAGATCGTGGCCGAGAAGACTGGCTATCCAAAAGACATGTTGGACTTGGATCTCGACCTCGAAGCCGATCTCGGTGTCGACACCGTGAAACAGGCGGAAATGTTTGCGGCCGTGCGAGCGGCATACAACATTCCCCGGGATGAGAATCTCAAGCTGCGCGACTTCCCGACCCTGGCCAGCGTGATCAAGTTCGCTAGCGACCGGCAGCCCGGCTTAACCGCCGGGACACCGCCCTCGCCAACCAGCGCGCTATCCGCACCCACAACGACTTCTGCCGCAGCGCAACCGGCCACGGCCACCGCCGACTCTATTAAGGAGAAGGTGCTGGAGATCGTGGCCGAGAAGACTGGCTATCCAAAAGATATGTTGGATTTGGATTTAGACCTCGAAGCCGATCTCGGTGTCGACACCGTGAAACAGGCGGAAATGTTTGCGGCCGTGCGAGCGGCATACAACATTCCCCGGGATGAGAATCTGAAGTTACGCGACTTCCCTACCCTGGCCAGCGTGATCAAATTCGCTCGCGACCGGCAGCCCGGCGTGGCAAAAGCGCTCCTTGCCAACTCCAGTGCTCTGCCAGAGAAACAGGAACTAACACCGAAGAAACCGCCGGTGCCTGCATCTTCGGGTGCGGCTGCAAAGCCGATTACAACTGCGCGTGCGGTCCCCGCCAGTTTCGACGCGGCCAATCGTATTCCGCGCCGCGTGCCTGTTCCCAACCTGCGGCCGCCACTTGTCCTTTGCAAACCAACCGGCGCAACCCTTGGGCCCGGTCGGCGAGTGATCATTATGCCCGACAAGTCTGGTGTAGGCGACGCACTGGCCGAACGGCTACAGACTCTGGGCGTGGAAGTTCTCCGCCTCGAGCAGACCCCCGACGTGGAAGCACTGGCCACTCGCCTCAAGAATCTGCTGGCGGTGGGTCCCGTCCACGGAGTGTACTGGCTGCCCGCGCTCGACAACGAGGGTGACCTTGCCGCGATGAACCTCGCAAGTTGGCATGAAGCCCTACGAGTGCGCGTCAAATCGCTCTATGCCACCATGCGCATCCTGTACGAGCAGGTGGCGGCGCCAGGCACATTCCTCGTCTCGGCAACGCGACTGGGCGGACAACACGGATACGATGAGGCCGGAGCGACAGCGCCGTTAGGTGGCGCAGTCACAGGCTTCACCAAAACGTATAAGCGAGAGCGGTTGGACGTTGTAGTCAAGGCGGTTGACTTTGAAGCCGAACGAAAACCGTCAGAAGTCGCCGACCTCCTGATTGAGGAAACTCTCCGCGATCCTGGCGCAGTCGAGGTCGGCTACAAGGAAGGCCTGCGCTGGACCCTTGGGCTGCAAGAACAGCCCGCCGCCGATGGCAAGCCGGGTCTGACCTTGGACAGCGGCACTGTCTTTGTCCTCACCGGCGCGGCGGGAAGTATCGTATCCGCCATCACCGCCGATTTGGCGACGGCCTCCGGAGGAACCTTTTACCTGCTTGATCTGGTGCCCGAGCCTGATCCGGAGAATCCCGATCTCAAGCGCTTCGCCAACGATAAAGATGGCCTGAAGCGCGATCTGTTCGCGCGCATCCAGGCACGCGGTGAGCGGGCGACGCCGGCGCTGGTTGAGAAAGAGCTGGCAGCTTTGGAGCGCGCGCAAGCGGCATGCAGCGCTATCGCTGCCGTCGAAGACGCCGGCGGTACAGCGCACTACTTCAGCGTCAACCTCACGGACGCAGACGCTGTAGGCAAAGTCATCCAGCAAGTGCGCGAGCGCAACGGGCACATCGATGTGCTGCTGCACGCCGCGGGCATCGAGCGCAGTCACTTCCTTCCGGATAAGGATGCGCGCGAATTCGATCTGATCTTCGACGTCAAGAGCGACGGCTGGTTCAATCTTCTGCATGCCATCGGCGACATGCCTCTCGGGGCAACGGTGGCATTCAGCTCGATTGCCGGACGCTTCGGCAACGCTGGACAAACAGACTACAGTTCAGCGAACGATCTGTTGTGCAAGATCACATCGAGCTTCCGCACTACCCGGCCCGTGACACGCGGCATCGTCATTGATTGGACGGCATGGGGCGGCATCGGCATGGCGACGCGCGGCTCGATTCCAAAGATGATGGAGTTGGCAGGTATCGACATACTGCCGCCAGAGGCGGGGATTCCCTTGATCCGTCGCGAACTGACGACAGGAGGAACGCGTGGAGAAATTGTCGTCGGTCAGCGCCTTGGCGTTCTGCTGAATGAATGGGACGCAACCGGTGGGCTGGAAACATCAGCGGCTGGAGACCCGAAGACTTTTCCAGCACCGGGACCTGGTTCAGGGCCAATGCTCGGCAAAATCAAGAACGTGAGCATTCAGTCCGGCCTCACCATCGAGACCACACTGGACCCGGCAATTCAACCCTTTCTGCACGATCATCAAATTGACGGCACACCGGTACTGCCCGGGGTCATGGGCATCGAAGCGTTTGCCGAAGCTGCGTTGTGCCTGCTTCCGGGGTGGCATGTCGCCGCGCTCGAAGATGTGAACTTCCTGGCGCCGTTCAAGTTCTACCGGAATCAACCGCGCACAGTGACGGTCGAGGCGCTCCTCTATTCTCAGCGCGACATCCATCCGCAACGCGACAATTTGACCTCGACCCTGCTGGCAGACTGCCGCTTGCTTGGCAGCCGACCGCTCCCAAACCAGGTCGAGCCACAGGTGACAACACACTTCACCGGCCGTGTGCGGCTCACGAAACAGGCGCCCCAAGCGATGACAGTCGCGGCGCTCGGATTGCTCGACGGACGCATCATCGAAGCCGCCGACATCTATCGCCTCTACTTCCACGGACCCGCATACCAGGTTGTCGAGCGGGCGTGGTGGGACGGACACCGGATCGTCGGGCTGATGGCCAAAGGCTTGCCGCCAAACCATCTGCCGTCCCAACTGCCAACCATAATGGCGCCCCGCCTGATTGAGCTTTGCTTCCAAACTGCCGGCATCTGGGAGATGGGCGTGCAGGGCCGCATGGGTCTGCCGCAGCACATTGATCGCATTTCATCATTATTACCGGTGCCGGAGTCGGCCGACACCCGCCTATACGCCGTCGTCACTCTCGATCCTGCTCGTGGCAGCTTCGATGCAGAGGTTGTGGACACGAACGGAAACCGTTACCTGCAGCTTGGCGGATACCGCACGGCAGCGGTTCCCGACGCCGTGGATGCCGAGTCGTTGAAGGCATTGCAAGCTCTGATTTCACTGGAAGAGGTCGCCATATAAAGCGCATGACCCGGTCCTCAGCGGTTGATCGGAAACTATGGAACTCGAATTTCAACGCGTGGTCATCGTAAATCGCGGCGAAGCCGCCATGCGCTTCATCCATGCTGCCCGCGATTTCAATCAAGAGCACAGCACATCGTTGCGCACGATCGCGCTCTTCACCGAGCCTGATCGCCATAGCATGTTTGTGCGTGAGGCGGACGAGGCAGTGTGTCTTGGTCCCGCTCAAGTCCTCGATGCCAATACCCAGCAACTTAAGAGCAGTTACGTCGACTATGCCCGGATTGAACGCGCGCTGGCGAACGCGCGCGCAGACGCGGTCTGGGTGGGATGGGGTTTTGTGTCCGAGCATGCCGCATTCGCCGACCTATGCCGCGATCTAGGCATTGTGTTTATCGGCCCGGATGGCGATGCAATGCGGCGCGTGGGCGACAAGATCGCCTCCAAACGGTTGGCGGAGCAGACCCAGATACCGGTCGTGCCTTGGAGCAACGGGCCGGTGGAGACGCTCACCGCGGCCCATGGCCATGCCGCACGCCTGGGTTATCCGATCCTTATCAAGGCCACAGCCGGAGGAGGGGGGCACGGGATTCGTAGGGTAAGTTCGGCGGCCCAACTTCCGCAAGCTTTCGCCAGCGCCCAAGCGGAGGCGTTCAAGGCCTTCGGCGACCCGACCGTTTTCCTGGAGCAACTGGTGAAAGACGCGCGCCACGTCGAGGTCCAAATTATTGCCGACCACTATGGGACGACGTGGGCCGCCGGCGTGCGCGACTGCTCCATCCAGCGGCGGCACCAGAAAATTCTCGAAGAAGCGCCTTCCCCGGCGCTTTCGCCGGAACAGGATCAGGCGCTGCGCGAAGCAGCGGTGCGCTTGAGTCAAGCTGCGGGATATCGCAACGCTGGCACGATCGAATTCCTTTACGACCCGGAAAATAGCCGCTTCTCGTTCATGGAAGTGAATGCCCGGTTGCAGGTTGAACATCCGGTGACCGAATGTACGACCGGACTTGATCTCGTGAAACTTCAGATTCACGTCGCTCGCGGCGGCCACCTCGAAGGCGAACCGCCGCCGACCACCGGTCATGCCATTGAAGTGCGGCTGAATGCGGAAAATCCACACGACGGCTTTGCTCCGGCTCCAGGAACGATTGAGCGCTTCAGAATTCTACCCGGGCCGGGAGTGCGGGTCGACACCGGCGTGGCGGAAGGCGACGTTATCCCGCCAGACTTCGACTCGATGATTGCCAAGATCATCGCCTACGGACGGAATCGTAACGAAGCGCTTTCCCGCCTGCAGCGGGCGCTGCGCGAGAGCGTAGTTGTCATCAAGGGCGGAACCAGCAACAAAGCGTTTCTACTGGACTTGTTGAACCGGCCCGAAGTGCAGTGTGGAGAGTTTCACAACGGCTGGCTGGACCAATTGGCGGCAACTGGTGGACACCTTTCCCGGCGCTACGCCGATGTGGCTCTGGTCCAAGCCGCCATCGAGGCCTACGATGCCCAGTTGGCGGTGGA
>Ga0074045_10005252_pt1 | contig 11344 bp, 12 predicted proteins | sample BogForMeECP23OM2_FD_94442 | JGI IMG/M metagenome (GOLD analysis project Ga0074045, IMG submission 94442) | Bog forest soil microbial communities from Calvert Island, British Columbia, Canada - Bog Forest MetaG ECP23OM2 | ecosystem: Environmental > Terrestrial > Soil > Wetlands ...
AGTAACTGAGGAATTTTGCGCGACGGTCCGGGTGAGGTCCTTCCCGCCGCAAACGACGCGGCTCTCAGGATGACAGTGCGGGTTGCGCGGGACCAAACGATCACGTGGAAATCTGGGCTAGAGAGGCTAGAGGGTGCGGCCGCCGTCGAGGACTAGTGTGTGGCCGGTCATGAATTCGGCGCGGGTGATGAACATGACTGCGTCGGTGACGTCCTGGGGACGGCCGGTTCTGGCAAGCGGGGCGCGCTTGATGAAGTCGGCTTGCCATTCCGGAGGATCGCCGGGCATGGTGATGGTCCCGGGTGCGATGGCGTTGACGCGAACCTTGGGGGCAAGCTCCTTAGCAAGAATGCGAGTGAGGAGGATGACGCCTGCTTTGGAAATGGAATGGGGAAGAAATTCGCGCCAGCCCATGAGCCCACCGATGTCGGAGAAATTGATGATGACTCCGTTGCCCGATTGCGTGAGATACGGCGCAGCGGATTGGCAGCAGAAGAAAGGAGCCTTGAGATTGGTCTCGAGGGAGGCATCCCAGGTGGCTTCGGAAGTCTCGCCGAATTTGGTTTCGAGGAAATTGGCGGCGCTGTTGATGAGGATATCGAGACGCTGGAATTCCTTTGCAACGCGCGCAATGAGATCGTGAATCTGCTCGACGTGAGTGAGGTCGGCCTGCAGGGCGATGGAGCGGCGGCCGAGCTTTTCGATTTCGTGAACGACCTCGAGGGCTTCGGCTTGAGATCGACCGTAATGGATCACGACGTCGGAGCCTTCGCTGGCGAGACGAAGAGCAATGGCGCGGCCAAGACGCTTCCCTGCCCCGGTTACGAGGGCGACGCGGCCGTGCAAGCTGGGTTCGGTGGACATGGAGTCGGTGGCCTAGGAAAAGGTAGCACAAGAGGTGGAAGGAAGTGCTAGTGCGTCGTCGGCGCAGAGGAATTTGGTTTTTCTCCGGGCTGATGCGAAAGCAGATCCCTCACTGCGCTCCAGATGCTGCATGAGGGTTGCGCGACGACATTCGGTGAGGGGATGATTCACCACAGAGGACATGCGGAGCACAGAGGAACCCAATTCTGGCGGCAAGGTGATTAGTGGTGTTCCTTGTCCATGTAGAGGTAGGAGGATTGCGCGAGGGAATCGGAGACGGCTTCGCCGGTGATGAGGCGAGCGCCGCGGCTAAAGGTAAGGTATTCGAAACCCCATTCAATGAAAACCTGGACGCGACTTTGGAATTGAACGATGTACATGAGATGGATGAAGAGCCAGATGAACCAGGCGAGAAAACCGGAGATGTGCAGACCGAAAACATTGGCGACGGCAGCAGCGCGTCCGATGACGGCCATGTCGCCCTTGTTGAAATAGTGGAAAGGCGGAACCGTTTGCTTGCCTTCGAGGCGAGCCTTGATTGTTTTTGCGGCGTAGCGTCCTCCCTGAATGGCGACCTGAGCGACGCCGGGGAGAGGCTTGCCGTGTTCGTCGAGAGAAAGGGCCAGATCGCCGACGACGAAAATACTGGGATAGTTGGGAATGGTGAGATCGGGAAGCATCTTGATGCGGCCGCTGCGATCGGTTTCGGCGTGAGTGCGTTCGGCAACTTTGCGACCGAAGTCGTTGGCGGTAACGCCGCCGGCCCACAGCACGGTGCGTGCGGGGAGCTTGATGTCCGCGCCGTCGTGGGAGTAGTGAACACCGTCGGCATCGACACTGTTAACCATGGCGTTTTTGAGAACTTCAACGCCGAGATGGGAAACGAGTTTTTCCGCTTTGACGGAAAGATCCTCGGGGTAAGTGGTCAGGACGCGAGGAGCGCCATCGAGAAGGATAATGCGGGCTTCGCTGGGATTGATGTGGCGAAAATCATTGCGAAGAGTCTCGCGAGCAATTTCCGCGAGAGCGCCGGCAAGTTCGAGGCCGGTGGCGCCAGCACCGACGATGACAAAGGTGAGCCAGGCGCGGGCTTCGGCTTCAGAGCCCGAACGTTCGGCGCGTTCGAAGGCGTAGAGAAGCTTGTGGCGAATGGCGGTGGCTTCCTCAATGGTCTTGAGGCTGGGAGCGAAGGCGCGCCAAGCATCGTTGCCGTAGTAGGAAGTCTGCGAACCGGTGGCGATGATGAGGGAGTCGTAGGGAAAAGTGCAGCCGTCACGAAGGCTCACTTTCCTGGCGCCGGGATCGAGATCGACGGCCTCGCCTAGAAGGACTTCAGTGTTTTTCTGGCGGCTGAGAACCGCGCGAAGTGGAGAGGCGATCTGACCGGGAGAAAGAGAACCGGTAGCCACCTGATAGAGGAGAGGTTGGAAGAGATGGAAGTTGCGCTTGTCGATGAGGGTGACCGAAGCGTTGCTGCGCTTGAGAGTTTGCGCGGCGACAAGTCCGCCAAAACCGCCGCCGAGAATGAGAATTTTGTGTGTACCGGCCATAGCAAACCCGCGGCTGCTGCTACCATGGACTAGCAGAATTAGTCTACAGTAGTCAGTTTTAAGTCTTAAGTAAGAAGAAAAGGAGATCCCTCGCTGCGCTTGGGATGACAATGGGGACCGAGCGACCGCGGATTACAGTTTCGCGCGCGGGAAAAAGCGAGTGCCGATGAACGAATGCTGGGGCGGACCCACCTGAGAAGCCAGCCAATACAGAAACCGCGCAGAGAGGAATCGTCTACGAAGAACTATGAGCGAACATTCAGGAGAGGAAGCAGGTTGGAACGAGCAAACTGAGAGGAAAGCGCTGAGGCTATTGCTTTCGGACTTAATTCAACCAGCGACGCGGGTGGAGTTGCTGGGATTGATGGACGAGGAGTTGTTTGTGAATGATCTGCACCGAGTGGTGTACGAGGAGATGCGGGAGATGGGGCAGTTGGCAGCGCGAGAAATGCGGAGTTTGCTGCCCGCACGAATCACGAATCGGGGATTCCCCGACTTTGACTGGAACGAGTTTCTGGGCGCGAAGGTGGCCAGCGAAACAGAGATCGAGGAGTTATATACGAGCGTGTTGCGAATGATCGAAGTGCGTCACCGCGACGATTCGGAACCTGGAGCGAACTAAAAGTGAGGCAAAGTCGGAGGCAGATCGGGTACCTGGCGGAGGCGATCTGTTTTGCAGGGTATGTGGGATTGTATATCTGGAAATTGCAGGTGCAGGTTCCCGCATCGTGGTGGATATTCGTGGTGTGGCTCGGCGCGAGTATGGTGCTGCGGAGGGATACGCCAAAAACGCTGGGGTGGCGCGTGGACAATTTGTGGGCGGCCACGAAACGGGCGGGGTGGTTCTTTTTTCCGGCGGCACTGGGGATTTGCGTGATCGGAGTTTTTCTGGGGATGCTGAAGCGTGTGCCGGGGCACTTGACGGAACCAAAACATCTGTTCGGGTACATGGCGTTTTGCCTGTTGCAGCAGGTGGGCCTGAATTCTTTTTTGACGAACCGGTTGTTGAGCGCGTTTGAGAAACCATGGATCGCGGCAGTGACAGCGGGAATTGCGTTCGCGGCGCTGCATTGGCCGAACCCGGTACTGGTGCCATTGACGCTAGTGGGCGGGATCGCAATGGCATGGCTGTTTGCGAAAGAGCGGAATATTTTGCCGCTAACGGCGGGGCAGGCAATTCTGGGAGCGCTGGTGTGGTGGGCGTTTCCGCTGGCGTGGCACCATTCGATGAGAGTGGGGCCGGGGTATTGGAATTATCATCCGTAGGAAAGGTTCTAAGTTGTCAGTTGTCCGTTTTAAGCAAGGCGAGAATAAGCAGATCCCTCGTTTCGCTCGGGATGGCAAACGGCACGGCGGGGCTGCAGGAAAGTTGAGACACGATGCCGCCTTCGGTGAGCGAGTGATTCGCCACAGAGGACACAGAGGACACAGAGGAATATAACTGCGAAGAGAAGATGGACTGCGGAAAGAGTGGTCTGTGCGAACGCGAACGTAGAGCGGCCGCCTCGCCAGGCGGCCGCAACAAAAGCGAAAGGCAACCGCGGAACCGACCTGAAGGTCGGCCACTACAAGAGTCAGCGGAAGACGGACAGCCAAGCGAGATGCCTGGGCTACAGGGGCTCGTCGCTGGTGCGGTCAGCTTGCCGTAAGGCCAATTCAAGAACTTTGGTGTCGGTGATGTCGCTGGCGCGGCCGGCGATTCGCACGATGCGTCCAGAGGAGTCACGGATGGCATAGCCTCGGTCGTGAATCCAACGCTCGGCACCGTCGGGACGGCGAATGCGGTACTGGACGTCGAAGGTGTTGTCAGAGGTATCGCGATTGAAAAAGACCAAGGCGCGGTCATTGTCGTCGGGATGGACAGCATCAAGCCAGGAATGCGTATGGGCGTAGAGGCTCTGGCAGGAGCGCCCCCAAACTTTTTCATAAGCAGGGCTAACGTAAAGGATGCGCTCCTCGAGGACGTCGATAAGCCAGAGGACATCGGGGAGGGCAGCAGCGATCTGTTGAAACGGTTCGCTTGCTATGTTTGAGGAGCGCTCGGCATCGATGCGATCGCAGACTTCTTCATGCAGGGCATCGACAGTCTTTTGCAGGAGTGCGGACTTTTCGTCGACGATGGCCTGCATTACGGAATGCAGGCCGAGGAGTTCCTCCTCAATGCGGCGCCGTTCGTAGACTCTGGCGGCGACCAACAGGGGCATGGTACAAGCAACGCAGACAAAGCTGCCAAGCAGGAGGGGAGCACTGCGGCCGACGGCAAAAGGACCGAAACCGGCGAGAGAACCCCAAATCGCGAATCCGCTGAGAACGAGATTGGTGCCTGCGGACTCAAGCGGGCAGAAACGAAACGCGGCCCAAACGGAAAAAGGCAGACAAAGAAAAGCGAGGCCGTACCACTGCGGCCAGAGAAGTGAGGGAGGACCGAATATAAGAACACAAAGAAAGCACAGGCCGGCGAGGAGGAGGAACAGTTCGAGAAGCTCGCTGAGCGCCGAACTGTGGCGAGTGGTTTTGAGGACGAGGACGAGAAAGGGAGTGACGGTGATAGCGCCGAGGGCATCGCCAACCCACCAAGTGAGCCAGACAACGCGAAAATCATGCCAGTTGGCGAAGCCAGAGCTGCAGATGAGGCAGACACCAATGGTGGCGCTGATGGCGGAGGCGAGAAAACAAGCAAGGCAGACGAAACGAAAAACGTCTTTGGTCCTATAGAAGGCTTTCGTGCCGTTGGCGAACTGATTTACGAGATAGGCTCCGACGAAAGCCTCGAGGGTGTTGCCGATGGCGATGCCCGCGGAGACGACGGTGGAGGCGTTGACGTGGTGATTAACGAGAAAGGCCCCAGCCAGGACAGCGGGCCAAGCGCGATATCCGAGAAGCAGAAGAGCGGCGATGGAGATGCCAGCGGGTGCCCAGAGAACGGTGGCATGAGGATTGACGCTGGCCAGACCGAGACCGAACCTGCCGGAGACGTAATAGATAAAAGTGAGCAGGGATAGTGCGGCGAGATGAGAGAGGAAAGGGGAGCGTGATTGAAGCACCTGAGCGCGTTCAGAAGGAACGAAAGGAGAGTGATGAATGAAAACGTTGCGCTCAGGAATCATGTGAAACATTTCCTCTTGCTTGACTGCCGAGAGGCCTGTTCATACGCCTGAACCTGGTCGTGGAAGAGAGGGCGGAGGGGAAACGTCCAAGTTGACAGAGGACAACCTATACTACCGGCGTGGAAGAGTGTCAACGGAAGAAAGTTGTCAGTTTTACGTTCCAAGTAAGGAAAAAGAACAAAAAAGAACCCCACCCGCGTGAGGCGGCGGGCGGGGCGGATTGGATGGAAGAGTTGCCCGGAGGCTACTGCCGGGCGCTCGGCTACCAGCCCGTACGATACTGGCGGCTGAGATACTGATTGGCTTCGGGGACGTTGGTGACGCGCATGGAAGCGCTGTCGTAAGCGATTTTCCTTCCGGCACGCAGTGCAACGACGCCGAGGAGCATCACTTCGGTGAGTTGGGCGGCGTAGGAGAAAGGAGAAGCGGCCTGGCCGTGACCTTTTGCAGCGGCGACCCAGTTGAGTTCGTGGGCTTCCCCGTCGATGCGAGGAAGTTCTTGAGCAGGCTTCTTGACGGAATCCTGGAGTGACTTGGGCAAGAGGCGCGGATTGGCGCCGTAGGTGTCGTGCATGAGTTTGCCCTTGCTGCCGATGATGATGGCGCCACCTTCCTTTTTGAGCTGATCTTCGCCGAGTTCGACGGGCTTGGGAGGAGTGAGGCCGCCGTCGAACCAAGTGAGTTTGACGGGAGGCATGGAGCCGCGCGCCGGGAACTCATAGAAGATGATGCTGGCGGCGGGGTAAGAGGCATTGTTGAAAGGACTAGAGACGGTCTCGATGGCGGTCGGGAAACCGAGATTGAGACTGGTCATGGAGACGTCGAGGAGATGAGCGCCCATGTCGCCGATGGCACCGACACCCCAGTCGACCCAGCCGCGCCAATTAAAGGGATGGTAGATGGGATGGTAGCTGACGCTGGGACCTACGCCCAGGAAAAGATCCCAGGAGAGGGTTTGGGGAACAGGGTAATTCCCTGCCATAGCGTTCGCGAGACGAGCGTTGACACCGTTCATATCCCACTTGAGCGAATCAAGCGATCCTGAGGCGGCCTGCGGACGAGGAACGCCCTGAGGCCAGAAGCCGACGGGGCGATCGGTCCAGACATGAATTTCGCGAACTTCGCCGATGGCACCAGACTGAATCAGTTCGACAGCGGTTTTCGTATCGTTGAGAGAGCGGCCCTGGTTGCCCATCTGCGTGGCGAGCTTGGGCTTGTCCTTGGCCTTAGTGTCGAGTTTGCGGCATTCATCGACGGACCAGCAGAGAGGCTTCTGAACATAGACGTGCTTGTCGAGATCCATGGCGGCGAGAGTGATAGGCGCGTGCATGTGATCGGGAGTAGCGACGACAATGCCGTCGATGTCCTTTTGTTGCTCGAGCATTTTGCGATAGTCAGAAAAGCGCTTGGCTTTGGGGATGAGATCGTTTTTGAGATGCAAGATATTGTCGAGGCGGGCCTTGGCCTTGGCGGCATCGGCAGCAGACATGGCTTGGGCCGCGCCGGAGGCATCGGGATGATCGATATGCTGCTGAAGATTGGAGGCATCGGTATCGAGTCGGGAGAGTTTCTCATCGGTGTATCCCCAGTCGACATCGCAGAGGGCGACGATGTTCTGACTGGCGAGATTAATGAGATTGCTACGACCCATTCCGCCGACGCCCACACAAGCAACGTTCATGGTATCGCTAGGGGGAACAAAACCGCGACCGAGAACGTGACGAGGGAGAATGGTGAAGGCAGCACCTGTAACAGCAGCCTTGCTGATAAATTCGCGCCGCGAAACTTCGATCTTCTCTGTTAAATCGATATTCTTGCTGGGTTCTTTACTATTTTCACTCATTCAGGGCTCCTTTGGAACGCCGCCGACATTATGACTCTGCGAAGGAAAGTTTGCGAACAAGAAAAGTGCGGGCTTGAGGAATTCTCGGGGGACAGAAAAGAAAGCTATCTTCGAGAAAAGGGCAAACAGGGATGCGGATTCGCGTTCGCGAGCTCGCAAGCGCCAAGGGAATGCCTCACGCTGAAGGGGGAGCTACAGGGGGGCCATCACGGACTGCCGGATCTCCCGCAAGACGGCCCCATCGATGTTGGGTCTAAGAGCCTCAAGAGTAAGGGGTTTTTGGAGAACCTCTGTCGTGTTTTTGACAAAGAGCGGGAAGGCAAGGGCGAAGAAGTCCAAAGTTTTGCATAGTCTGGAGCATGGCGCGATTCCAAACATCATCTAAGTACTTGGAATATTTGAAGATAATAGCGGAATGGGGCGCGCCCAAATGCTGGCCGGCGGCATGCTCTCCTGGACTCAATCTCTCCAGAATGCACTCGGGTGTGTGCCCAGTCACCCTGATCGACGATTTCGGACAGCACGACCAGATGGATGAACTCTAGAAAAAACACTCTTTATGCTGTGCTGATTGGGCCTTGTCTGGTGGCGCCTTACATCTATTGTAACGATTCCTCCCCACGCCCCCCTTTTTCTGAATCGCCGACATCTGATATCTTTTTTCTGGCCCGCTGTCGCCCACCGTTTGCCGTTCGATCTACCCATGGAAGCACAAAAGGCAGGACCCAGAATTGGCAGGAGAGAAGAAATGCGATGCATGGTAATCGTCAAAGCAAATAAGGACTCTGAGGTCGGGATTATGCCGAGCCAAGAGCTTCTGACCGCCATGGGCAAATACAATGAACAGTTGGTGAAGGCAGGGGTATGCTCGCGGGCGACGGCTTGCATCCCAGTTCGAAGGGCAAGCGGGTGAAATTTCCGGGAGGAAAGCTGACGGTAATCGACGGGCCCTTCGCCGAGACCAAGGAATTAATCGCGGGCTATTGGATCTGGCGGGTGAAGTCGGTGGACGAAGCAGTGGAGTGGCTGAAGCGCAGTCCTTTTGGCGTCGGCGCCGAACTGGAAATTCGGCCAATCTTTGAAGCCGAGGATTTCGGGCCAGCGATGACGCCGGAGATGCGCGAGTCAGATACCAGGGTGCGCAAACAGTTGGAAAAGCAGAAGTAAGAACCTGAGCGGCCAAAGCCGGTTGCAGGGGCACGCTCAAGCGTTGCCAGGCAAAATTTTTTCTTGGTAGCCTGTCGACTTAGGGCTGCGCCATTCGATATACCTTGGGAGGCGACAAATGAAGTACATGCTACTCATCTATGGGGACGAGCAGGCGTGGAGCGACCCGGAACGGCGCGAGTGCTACCAGGAATCGACCCAGCTTGCCCATACGCTCAAGTCCAGCGGCCATTTTCTGACGACTTCGCCGCTGCAGTCTGTCTCCACAGCGACCACGGTGCGGGTGCGCGAAGGCAAGCGGCTGGTAACCGATGGCCCGTTCGCGGAAACCCGGGAACAGCTCGGCGGATTTTTCATGATTGAAGCCAAAAACCTGGACGAGGCCATCGACATTGCCGGGCGAATTCCGGGCGCGCGCAAGGGCTCAGTGGAGATCCGCCCCGTCATCGAAATCCCGGGCATACCCGTCTGATTCGAACGATGACAACCAGCCAGCCCGTCGGTCAAAACGAAATGGAGGATAGCAATGACGCAGTCCGGAACCGGAAAATCATCTGCGGTGAAACTTGATCCGCCACGGTTTGTCAGTGGCAAAGCGATGCTCATCGGTGGACTGAAGGAGCATTTCACGCCAGAAACAATGAACACTATCCCGCAACTCTGGCAGCGGTTTGTACCGCACATTGGAAGTATTCCGGGACAGCTCGGTCGCGTAGCGTATGGGCTGTTTGCGAACATGACGGCGAACCCATTCGGCTTCGACTATTTGGTGGGAGTCGAGGTTTCCGGTACTGCTGGACTGCCGGCGGGATTCAGTTACGTGAGCGTGCCTGCGCAGCGTTACGTGGTTTTTTCGCACCCTGGGCACGTGTCGAATATTCGCGAGACCATCGATGCGGCAAACAAGTGGTTGCCCACGTCGGGGCTTAGCGCCGCGCAACCCGGGCGTGATCTTCCCCTGATGCTGGAGCGTTACGGGAAAGATTCGACCCACAAGCCGGCAGCGGAGACATTGAGATCTGGAGGCCCATCGAGGAATAAGGTTGTGGCTTTCCTTTTGTTCTTGTAAAACGCACTGACACTCTCGCGCACCGAGGAACGCTTCATGCAACCGACTTCGCAAACGATTTCCAAATCGCGTCTTTGGACAGGACGCATCATCAGCTCTGTCCTGGTGCTGTTTCTGCTGTTCGACGCGATCGCGAAATTGCTTCGGCTCGCACCTGTTTTGCAAACCTTTGACCAGCTGGGCTGGTCGCGGAGCCTGGCGATTCCGCTCGGAATTACTGTGCGCAACGACAGACTTCGAATACTGTTGCCGCTCGAGGAGTAGCCTACAGGAGTAGTGAAACGATATTGCCCACGTGGAGAAACGATGTCGGGCTGCGACCGTCGAAACATGTGTCAGGGTTTCGCGGCATTGGATTGCAGGGCCGGTGGAAGGACTGGAGGAGTTATTGTGGCGTTTCGCAGGGTGCGGTACTCTCTGCGGCGCGCGTTTTTTCGGGACGTAAAGCGCCTGCCTCAGAAGGCGGCCGCTACAAAGCTAATGAAGATGCCGATGCTTTTTTGGTTGTGAAAGACTAAATCGCAGTGCGAAGGAGCAAATACGATGAGCAACGTTCGAGTGTTGGTAGGCACCAAGAAAGGCGCATTCATTCTTTCATCCGATGGCAAACGCGAACAGTGGGAAGTCTCCGGGCCGCACTTCGCTGGATGGGAGATGTATCACCTGAAGGGTTCGCCCGCCGACCCGAATCGCATTTACGCTTCGCAGACCAGCGGCTGGTTCGGGCAAGTAATCCAGCGCTCGGACGATGGGGGCAAGACCTGGTTTCAGCCGGGCACGCCTCCGGGAGAGACGACCGGCCCCGGCGGAATGCCCAAGGGTGAAAGCAATAAATTTGTCTACGACACTTCGGTGGAAACGGGCGCGCCTCTGACCACGCATCAGTGGTACGACGGAACGCAGCATCCGTGGGAGTTCAAGCGCGTATGGCATCTGGAGCCGTCCCTGACGGATCCGGACACGGTGTATGCAGGAGCGGAAGATGCGGCTCTTTTCCGTTCGACAGACGGAGGCAAGAACTGGCATGAATTCTCCGGACTGCGCGGCCACGGCAGCGGTCCGCGTTGGCAACCAGGCGCGGGCGGAATGTGCCTTCACACTGTGATCCTCGACTCGAAAGATCCCGGGCGCATCTATATCGCCATCTCCGCGGCTGGAGCGTTCCGCACCGACGACGGCGGCAAGACCTGGAAGCCCATCAACAAAGGGTTGCGATCGCAATATATTCCCGACCCAAACGCCGAGGTCGGGCACTGCGTTCACCACATTGCCATGAATCCCGGCCGGCCGGGCGTGCTGTTCATGCAAAAGCACTGGGACGTGATGCGCTCCGATGATGCCGGCGATTCGTGGCACGAAGTCAGCGGCAATTTGCCCTCCGATTTCGGATTCGTGATCAATGTGCACGCTCATGAGCCGGAGACGATTTATGTTGTACCGATCAAGAGCGACGGCGAGCACTTCGTGCCTGACGGCAAACTGCGTGTATTTCGCAGCCGCAGCGGGGGAAACGAATGGGAAGAACTGTCGAAGGGGCTGCCGCAGAAGGATTGTTACGTGAACGTGCTACGGGACGCGATGGCGGTGGACTCGCTGGATAAATGCGGGATTTACTTCGGCACGTCGGGAGGTCAGGTGTACTGCTCGCCGGATGCTGGCGACACGTGGTCTCCGATCGTGCGCGATCTGCCGGCCGTTTACTCGGTTGAGGTGCAGACATTGCCATGATCCGCGTGGAACTGCC
>Ga0074045_10005253_pt1 | contig 11342 bp, 9 predicted proteins | sample BogForMeECP23OM2_FD_94442 | JGI IMG/M metagenome (GOLD analysis project Ga0074045, IMG submission 94442) | Bog forest soil microbial communities from Calvert Island, British Columbia, Canada - Bog Forest MetaG ECP23OM2 | ecosystem: Environmental > Terrestrial > Soil > Wetlands ...
CTTCTCCTGGACACGGCGACGCTATCCCGTCCGGATCGCGAGACGGCCATCCGCTCCATATTGGACAGCGTGACCTTGCCCATGCAGCTGGAGCCGTCGCAACCACAACACAATATCGACCTCCGGCTCCGCGTCTGGCGGGTCGGTCTCGACGCGACGCTGTTCAGCGGCCGGGGAACAGGAATGCGAATATGCCGGACCGCACGGCATTGCTCGTCCACAGATACCCCCTTCGTGTGCGTCGGCGTTCAACCACACGGCCGCGCCCGGTTCGTCCAGTACGGACAGGCGCAGCAGGTCGGTGCGGGAGTGATGTTCCTCGCCGACGTGCGAAGGGAGTACGAGTACTTCCGGGGCGGAATGGGGGAGTCCTCCGCCGTTCAGCTGCGACTGGATCGCCTTGATCTCAACGCAGACGATATCCGCGACGCGTCACCGAGGCTGGTCGCCAGTCCGCTGTACGATCTTGTCCGAGATCACGTCTGCGCTCTCGTGGAGCACGCCGACGTGCTCGACATCGCCGAGCTAGATATCGCCGACGCAACGACGGACCTTGTTCGCGCGCTGATCATCTCCGCGCTCGACGACCACCCAGCCATCCCTCTAGATGAAGATGCGCGCTGGGCAGCAATACTTGCCTACCTCCGCAGGCACGCCCGCGAGCTCGACCTCAACGCGGAGCGGGCGGCGCACGCGCTCGGCATGTCCAGCTCGGTCCTCTCCCGGCTGGCCCGGCAGCGAGGAGCTTCCATCCCTCAAATCATTCTGGCTCACAAGCTTGAAGGCGCTCGGCGGAACATCGAACGATTCGGCACAGTCCGCGGCGTCGGCTGGATAGCCAGGCGATGGGGCTTTGCGGACTCAGACCAACTCCGCCAGCTGCTCCGCGAGGCTAATGCAGTCACCGCCGATGACTCGCCACCCGTCCCGCCTCCCTCCCCAGCTTCAGGCCGATGACCAGGGCCGCGGTGACCGAGAATACGAAGACGCCGATGGCGATCCCGAACGTCACTCACACGACGGGTCGTCGCGGAACAGGTTCAGCCGAGGCGACAGGTTCCCCTCAGTGTCCCGGTCCGGGCAAGCGCCAGGGAGGCCGACCACGCGCCGCACTGCCCGTCGTGGACGCCTCGGCCCAGCCGGATCCGCTCGTTTCTGAAGACCACTACGGTCGATTCCGCGATTGCATTCTCGACCGCGCAGCGGCTGGAGGCACGCAATGCAACGATCTGATCTGCCGGTCCCCAGGACGGGAATAGTGGCCACCCACTTCGTCGTGGCTAGCGCTTCGCATCACGCAGGCAGGATTCCTTCGCACACATACCTCGACGGCGCGACAGAATGTCCCGTTATGTGCGGCCATAGCCAACCAGGCGCCCTCTTACCCAGGCGTACCGATCGGCGGCTACGTGTGCGGGTGGCCACGGCGACTCGACCACGCACCGTGATCGGCATCAGGACCGGTGCGTAGACGCGCGAGCGTCCGCGACGCCGTGTCATGCGGCATAGTGGGCAGGCGAGTCCTCATAGCAGGCCCCTGCCTGCCGGAGACTCGATGATCCCGACGTACCTCATCGCGGCAGAAGCGGGCATTCGCCCCAAGGATGGCGATGTATAAATATACAGAACAGGCGACCATCCAATAGGCCATACCGGGGCTGCTGAGATGCCCCGCCAACGCCCAAATAACCGCGCGCCGACCCGCCGATCGGAGCGGTACTGCCGATTGCCGGTGTTCGGCATTGGCGGGCTCATATCTGGCGGATCTGTGCGGCGGCGGAGCGCCGCCGGTGCCGGCCCGAGGGTCGGGTCAGGTTGCGCGCTTGAGCTTGCGCCAGCCGCCGGCCCGGTTGTCGGCGATGATCTGCCGGAACACGGCGGTGAGCGCGGGCGCGTTGATGGTCTGGCCGTCGCGGATCGCCACCCTACGGGCGGTCTTGTTGTCATGCCCGCCGGTGATGATGCCCTCGGGGTCGGGAACGATGGCGCCGTCGTAGAGGAAGACGTTGACATGGTCCTTGGCTGCCTGCAAGGCGCAGATGTTGCCGTCCAGCACGAAGTAGGGGCGGGAGGGCATCGATGTAGGCGTCCACACGCGGGTCGGTCGGGTAGGTCATGGTGCCTTCGCGCTTTCCTGACCGGTGCGAGGCTGTCCGGGGCGGGCTGCCTGTCCCGGGGCTGCTGGGCGGTAGTAGCTGAGGAACGTGTCGACGCCGCTGGTCAGCAGCTCCTCGGTCGCCTGCGGGTCCAGGCTGATCCCGAACATGGACCGGACAATGTGCGGGTAGACGGTCAGCGCGTAGAACTGGATAACCGCCAGCTCCAGGTTGGGCACGTCCGGTTCCCCGCGCTTTGCGAGGTCTCGCAGCGCGGTGGCGATGGCCGAAGCGAACCGCTGCGGGGTTTGCTGCAGCCATCTGCAGGCGAGCTCGGGGAACCGGCGGGCCACGCCTTCCCCCCGACGTCATTGTTCAGCGTCGGGGAAACCTGAGGCCCGTCGTGGCGGTGTTCGTTGACAGAGAATGTCGCTGTCCCAGCTACACTACGGTCCCCCATGGCCGGTACCCTTGCCGTCCTGCTCCGGACCACTGGGGTATCCAAGGTGCGGACTCGGTCCTACGATGACCCAGGAGCCGGTAGATCTCATTAGGGGTACCGCGTGATGCTGCAGGGCGCAACCAGCAGTGGGGGATGCTGGATTGGGCGGCGACAGATACACGCAGCGAGCCGGATACCGGCAATGCCGCATTGCGGGGCTATGCGACCATTCCTGCACCTTGCTACCGGGCCGCCCGGGCAGAAGGTGTCAAGCCGCAGATTGAGCTGCCGTTCGCAGCGCTCCACGAGGCGGGCCGGGAATGCTGGATCGGCTGGAGTGGCTGCCCGACCCCAGTGCGATGTGCTGGTAGTGGCGTTCGGCCCGGCGGCAGGGCAGCGCCAGATCGTTTTGTGGCAGGGCTGGCTGTCCTGAACTTGCCGTCGGAGGTGGCCGCCGACCAGCCGCCCTGGTGCGCATCGTCGGCCGGCGTCGAGATCACGTTGTTGTGCGGCTATTTGCACGCAGATTAGGCTCACTGCTGTGGGCGTGCTGGGCTTGGTCGGCACCCGCAAGGGGCTTTTCCTGCTGCGGGGGGATGACGCCCGCCGTACCTGGCAGGCCGAGGGCCCCCTGCTTGACGGCTGGGGCGTGTACCACGCGACGGTCGATGCACGTGACGGTACGGTCTACGCGGCTGCGAACCATCTGGTCTATGGTCCGACTGTCCAGCGCTCGGCCGATGGCGGGAAGACGTGGCAGCGGTCGAAGCAGCTCAGCTTGCCCGAGTGGTCGGGGCTGACAGTGAACGCGGCGTGGCACATCGAGCCGGGTCTCCCGCAGGAGCCTGGAACGCTGTACCTCGGGGCGGATCCCGGCGTTCTTTTCCGCTCTGATGACCACGGCAAGACCTGGGAGCCGAACCTCGGCATTCTTGAGCACCACACGCGTGACCGCTGGTATCCCGGTGCCGGCGGGTTGTGCATCCATTCGATTCAGGTCGACCCTGGCGACCGCCGGCGCATGTACGTGGGTATCACCGCCGCGGGCACCTTCCGCACGGAGGACGGCGGGCAGACTTGGATGCCGGTCAACCAGAACGTTGCCGTCGACCACCTCCCCGAGCTATACCCGGAGGTAGGGCAGTGCGTGCACAAGCTGCTGCTGCACCCGGCGCGGCCGGAACGGCTCTGGCAGCAGGGCCACTGCGGTGTGTACCGTTCGGATGATTGCGGCGACTCATGGGACCGGCTCGACGGGAACGGGCTGCCGAGCAGCTTCGGCTTTCCGATCATGATCGACCCGAAGGACCCGGACACGGCGTTCGTGATCCCGGAGAAGAGCCCTGAGTATCACTACAGCCCGGACGGGCAGCTTGCCGTCTACGGCACGCGGGACAGCGGGCAGACGTGGGAGTCGATGTCCGACGGCCTGCCGAGGCCGGCCTGGGCGGCCGTGCTTCGCGAGGCGTCGGCCTTCGACGGGGACTCGCTCTACTTCGGGACCCAGAGCGGTTCCTTCTTCGCGCTCGCCAACGGCACCTGGGTTGAGGCGGCGCGGCATCTTCCTCCCGTCCTGTCGGTGGAGGTCACACAGTGGTCCACGTGATAGTTCCGAGCGTCCTCGCCGCGCAGGCGGAGGGTCGGCAGCGCTTCGAGGTAGCGGCAGCGGCAGAGACTGTGGGGGACGCGCTGCGAGCACTGCCCGTCGCCGACCTCCTCTTCAACGAACGAGGCGAGTGGAATAGGTATCTGAATGTGTATGTCGACGGGACGGACACGCGCGAGCGGGGCGGTCCCGCCTGCCCGCTGACCGGTGCCCGCGAAATACGCGTCATCGCCATGATCGCCGGCGGTTAGTCCCGGCCCGGGCCCACGAGATGGCTCCTCTCCCGTCTCAACACGCCAATGCCGGGCTCGCCGGACGTAAAGCCGAGTGTGCCAGGCTGGACCGGCTGCTGGCCGATGCGCGGGTTGGGCGGAGCGCGGTGTTGGTTTTGCGCGGCGAGCCGGGGATAGGAAAGACAGCTCTGCTGGGTTATGCCGCCGACCGTGCTGCCGGCTGCCGGGTTGCCCGTGCGGTCGGGGTTGAGTCGGAGATGGAGCTTCCGTTCGCTGGCCTGCATCAGTTGTGCGGGGCAATGCTGGACGGCCTCGGACGGTTGCCGCCGCCGCAACGCGATGCACTGGGGACGGCGTTTGGCTTGAGTTCGGGGGCACAGCCCGACCGGTTCCTGGTGGGCCTGGCGGTGCTCAGCCTGCTTTCTAACGCGGCCGAGGAACGGCCGTTGCTGTGCCTCATTGACGATGCCCAGTGGCTTGACCGGTCCTCGGCACAGGTGCTCGCGTTCGTGGCGCGGCGCCTGGAGGCGGAGTCGGTCGTCATGTTGTTCGCGGAACGTGAGCCGGGCGAGCTTGACGCACTGGCCAGGCTGCCGGACCTGCCGCTCCAGGGGCTGCCGGACGACCGCGCACGCGAGCTGCTCGCGTCGGTCATGACCGCGCCGCTAGACGAGCGCGTGCGGGATCGGCTACTCGCTGAGACGCACGGCAACCCGCTGGCGCTGCTTGAGCTGCCACATGAATTGTCCCCGGCGAAACTGGCCGGCGGCTTCGGCCTGCCGGGCGAGCAACCGCTGCCGGGCCGGATCCAAGCGAGCTTCCGCCGACGCGTCCAGCAGCTGCCCGCCGCCACCCAACGGCTGCTGCTGGTGGCTGCGGCCGAGCCGACCGGTGAGCCAATTCTGCTCTGGCGAGCGGCCGCGGTACTGGGCATCCCAGCTGAGGCGGTGGCTCCCGCGGAAGCGGATGGCCTGCTTGAGCTCGGCGCGCAAGTCACCTTCCGCCACTCGCTGCTGCGTTCGGCGGTCTACCGGGCGGCGGTGGCCGAGGAGCGCCGAAATGCGCATGGGGCGCTGGCCGCAGCCACCGATGCCGAGGTCGATCCGGACCGCCGGGCCTGGCACCGCGCCCACGCGACGCTCGCGCCCGACGAGGACGTCGCCTGGGAGCTGGAGCGCTCCGCCGGGCGGGCCCAGGCGCGTGGCGGGCTGGCAGCAGCTGCTGCTTTCCTGCAGCGCGCCGCGGCACTGACACCTGACCCAGGCCGGCGGGCGCGGCGCGCGCTCGAGGCCGCGCGGGCCAAGCAGCTGGCCGGAGCACCCCAAGAGGCCTCGACGCTCCTCGCAACCGCAGCGGCCGGGCCGCTAGGCAAGTTCGACCAGGCCATGCTCCAGCGCCTGCGCGGGCAGATCGCCCTGGACCTGAGGCGCGGCGGAGCCGCGGTGCCGCTGCTTCTTGATGCGGCCAGGCAGCTGGAACTACTCGATCCCGGCCTGGCGCGGGAGACATACCTGGAGGCGTTGCGCGCGGCGAGCATCGCAGGCCGCCTTGGCGGCGGTGTGCTCGAGGCCGCTGAGGCCGCTCGCCGGGCCCGGTCCCCACAAGGGGTGCCAGGTGCCGCCGACCTGCTGCTCGATGGCCTCGCCGCTCGTTTCATGGACGGTTACGCGGCCAGCGCGCCGGTGCTCAAGCAGGCACTCAGCGCAGTTCGCGACCAGGGCCGAAGTGGCGGGCAAGACGTGCGCTGGCCGTGGATTGCTCGTCGCGTCGCGCCTGACCTGTTCGATGACGATGCATGGGATGAGCTGGCCACCCGCAACGTGCAGATCGCACGCGACGCCGGTGCGCTGGCTGTGCTCCCGCTCGCCCTCAACTTTCTCGGGAATATGCGCGTCTTCGACGGCAATCTGGATGCTACGGCGGCGCTGCTCGACGAGGCCGACGCGATCGCGGATGCAACCGGCACCGCACCCATCGTGTTCGCAAGACTGATTCTCGCTGGGTATCGCGGCGACGAGGCACAAGCATCGGTGCTGATTGAGGCCAGCGAATCAACGGCGATCGCCCGGGGTGAGGGGGTGACGCTCACTTTCGGCGAGCTCGCGCGCGCGGTGCTCCACAACGGCCTCGGCCACTATCAGGCGGCGCTGGGCCCGGCCGAGAGCGCGAGCGCGCGGGACGAGCTGCTGGTCTCGGTGTGGTCGCTGCCTGAGCTGGTCGAGGCGGCCACACGCTGCGGCAGGACCGAGCTCGCGGCCGAAGCGCTGGAGCGGCTCTCCGAGCGAACGCAAGCGGCCGGGACCGAGTTGGCGCTCGGCATCGAGGCGCGGTCACGAGCGCTACTCAGTCATGGCGAGCGCGCCGAGCGCCTCTACCGCGAGGCGATCCAGCGGCTCGGTCGCACTCGCATGCGCCCCGCCCTGGTCCGCGGCCATCTCCTGTACGGCGAGTGGCTGCGGCGCGAGAAACGCCGCGCGGACGCACGCGTGCAACTGCGCATTGCCTACGAGGGGTTCATCGCGATGGGTATGGAGGCGTTTGCTGAGCGCGGCCGTGGCGAGCTGCTGGCCACGGGCGAGACTGTGCGCAAGCGCACGGCCCAACCGGTCGATGAGTTCACCGCGCAGGAGGTACAGATCGCGCGGCTCGCAGGTGACGGGTTGACGAATTCGGAGATCGGCGCCCAGCTGTTCCTCAGCGCCCGCACCGTTGAATGGCACCTGCGCAAGATCTTCACCAAGCTCGACATCAGCTCCCGCAGACAGCTTCGCGTGGCACTGCGCGACGCCGGACCGACGGCCGTGCCGACCTAGCCAGATCGCTGCCCGCAGGCCCCCACACCCACCTGGCCGCCGTATTAGCCTGGTCTCGCGGCACCTGGCCGGGTGGCCGCAGGCCGAACCCGTGGCCCACCCTGGTGCCACGTCCCGACACGACCAATGTGCAGGCACCGGCCACGGCGGCGACGTCACCGATGTGGCGGAGTTCCGAACTACGCCCTGCAGGAGCGCAGCCGACCCGGGATCGGCAGCAACCACCGTCCCACCGTGGTGCGCCCGGTAGTCTCTGGCTACACCCGAGATCGGCTCCCGCCTCCGACCGCTCCGTCTCGGGCCGAATCGATACCACCACGTCCGCGTACATCCATTCAACGACCACAGTGCCGCCCGGTGTACGGCCACGTGATTAGGCATTCGACCCCCGGCTGCTGCGGGCTCGTCATGGGCGTAGATAACATGGCCGGGCTCCCTGATCTAGCCGAAGGTGAACGCGTAGGCCTGGACCTCGGGGTCGAGGAAGGTGATCTCGAAGGTGCGGTCGGTAATGGGACCGGGTTGCCGGAGAAGCTGGTACAGCCGCTGTTCGGCCACCGTTCCGTTACCTTGGTCGTCCACATCGACCCCATGTGCCGCGCCCGGCGGCTGTCCGTCGAGAAGCATGCGGAATCGTATGGACGTGTCCCGTACGCCCGGGCCCATGACCAAGTGGAGGTCGCGGGCGTGGAAGCGGTAGCTAATCCGCCCGTTGGCCTCGTTCAGCGTGGCAGCCTGTTCCGCCACCGTCCAGTCCCCGGACAGAGCCCAGTGATTGAGTCTCAGCTGCGCCGGGACCGTATAGACCTGACGCTTGCCCAGCACCGCGCCACCGGGGGACGAGAAATTCTCGGTGCGCTCATAGCCGGTGTAGTTCTCTGGTGACCTCAGGTCGGCCCAGTCGGCGGGAGCTTCAACTCCACGGGCATCGACTGACACCAGCTCATGACCTGCGCCGACTGATCCCGCCTCGGCCAGCAGTTGCTGGATGATCATCTCCGACTGCTGGTATTCGCCTTCACCGAAGTGGTGATGCCGGATCAGCCCTCCGGCGTCCGCGAAATGGATGGCCGGCCAGTAGTGATTGTCGAAAGCACTCCATACCGCATAGACATTGTCGATCGCGACCGGGTAATCGATCCTCATCTCCCGTACGGCCCGGCTGACGTTGTCGACGTTATGCTCGAACGCGAACTCGGGTGTGTGCACGCCGACTACCACCAGTCCCTGGCTGGAGTACTTCCCGGCCCAGGCGCGGAGAAAGGGAAGCTGGCGTAGCCAGTTGATGCAGGTATAGGTCCAGAAGCCGACCAGGACCACCTTCCCGCGCAGCCCGGCAGGCGTGAGCGGCGGCGAATTGAGCCATCGCGTCGCGCCACCGAAAGAGGGCAGCTCACCTTCGATGGGTAGTCGGGCCGAGGCCGTGTGCAGCCCGGCGGGCACGGGCCAGCGTGATTTCATGACAATGCCTTCCTTGTGACTAGATGACCTGGCAAGCGGGCCGCGGCCGGTGTCGACCATGTGCCGGTAGATGGCCGTCGCGTCGGATCGGCCGTGCTTGGCTGGGAATCGGCGGTTCTAGCCAGCGCTGGTGAGGAATGCCTCGACGTCGGCAGCGAACTCGGCGTGATGCTGGAACAAGAACCCATGCGCCGAGTCGCGGTAGATCTTCACCCGAGCGTGCGGGATAAGGCCCGCGAGCAGGTGCGAATAATGCGGCAGGATCATCGGGTCGTTGTCGCCGTTGGCCACGAACACCGGCATGTCGATAGCACTGAGCCGCTGCAGCAGCGCGTGATCGGGGATCCCCCATGTGCAGACGGCGTCATACTGTGCTTCGCGCGTCGCCCACGTCGTGGCCGTGTCCCGGTCCTCAGTCCTCGCGTTCATGCGCTGCAGCGCTTCCTTACCGGCTTGCCGACTTGCGGCTGACCGGGCGAAGAACACCTCGAGGTAGGCCTCCGGGCTGGTGTGCGGCGTGCCGACCGCGTCGATGACCTCCGGCGCCCAGCCGTGCATGTCGGCCGCACCCTCCGGCGCCGCGGAGGCCAGGACTAGCCTGCGGACAATCGTCGGCCGGGTCAGCGCGATCTGCTGCGCCACGAAGCTGCCAATCGAGAAGCCGAGCAGATCCACCTCGCCGAGCCCCATCGCAGCCAGGAAGGCGAGGGCATCGCGCGCCATCTGCTCGATGGTGTCCGGGGTGGTCCCGGTCGAGCCGCCGACTCCGGCGTTGTCGAACGTCACCACCCTCCGGGCCTGCGCCAGCGCGTCGATCAGCGCCGGGTCCCAGCCGTCGAGGTTCCCGCGGAAATGCTGAAGCAGGACCAACGGCACCGTAGCCTCGCTGCCGCCTGTATCACGGTAGGCGTAGTCGGTGCCATTGGCGGCACTGACCATTTCGTTCCGAAGAACCGAATATCCCATGATTCCTCCGCGCCTGGACGTCGTCCTGCAGTTGGGTTCCGACGATTACGGGTGCGTCCTTTTCAGGACTCGGGAGCGAGGAAGTGCTCGGCATAGGGGGTGCCCGCGAGCTTCCCGCCGATCAGCCGGGACAAGAGCAGCAGTGTGCTGCGTGGCCGGTAGTTGCCCACGACGTGCTGCGTCTGCCCGGCGGCGTTGCGGGTGACCATGGTGAAGTTGCTGATCGGCTCGCCGCGGACCCCGGCGGTGTAGTCCTCGAGCCAGCCGTTGTCGCCGTAAGGGCCGACGAAGTGGAAGTCCTGGTAGTCATAGAGCGTGCGGATGGCCACCAGTACGGTCCGCACTGCCTCGGGGCCCTGCACGAAGCCGTCCATCATCGAGCCCTCCAGGGTGACGTCGTCGGCCAGGTTGTCCAGCCAGGCCGGGTAGTAGTTGGCGAGGGCGGGATCGCCGCTTCCCGTATGTGTCATGCCGTGCCTCCCTCGGGATCCGGCAGCGGGCCAGATGCTATGTGTGGTACCCCCACAGGGTCGCGCATCGGGCCGCCGAGTCGGACCAGTGACATTGCCTGGCCGTTACCCTGGTCTCCGCCGTGGTCTGTGATAGGGCGCGGACGGAGACGGAAGAGGTCATTGGTTCAAGTCCAGTGCGGTCCTACGATTTCCGAAAATCTGTCTGGCGGCGCGGAAGCCAATAGGGAGCCAAGCTTCCGCGGATCCGGTGTCCTTCTGGCGGTTCAAGATCGTGCGCATGGCCGTGCCCCTGCCTGCCGTCACCGAGGCCGTCCCACCCGGCGTGCGCGAACCCTGCGAGCCTGACGCGACGCAGCCGCTACCTGAGCCGTATCACGGACCAGGGTACGGCCAGGGTATTTGACCGGTCCGGCTCGGCCGCCCGATGCGCGACGGTGAGGCAGTACCACGTGAAAGGGATCCTCATGAACTCACCGTCTTTCCCCGAAGGTCCCGGCTCTGTCTCCGGGGCGCCGAACCTGCCGGACGGGTTCGCCGCCACGTTCACCAGCCGGTACATCGACACCGGCGGGCTGCGCCAGCACGTGGTCACCGGCGGCGACGGCCCGCCGCTGCTGCTGGTGCACGGCTGGCCGCAGACCTGGTACGCCTGGCGGCTGGTGATGCCCGGGCTGGCCCGCGGCTTCTCCGTCGTGGTGCCCGACCAGCGCGGGTGCGGGCTGTCCGGCAAGCCCGAAGATGGCTATGACACCGGCACCTTGGCCGGGGACCTGGCCGCGCTGATGGACGCGCTGGGGCACCAGCGGTTCGCCGTGGCCGGCCACGACACCGGCATGTGGATCGGCTACGCCCTGGCCGCCGACCACCCGGACCGTGTCGACCGCCTGGCGGTCGCCGAGACCCCCCTTCCGGGCGTGTCCCCGTCCCCGCCGCTGTTCGCCCCCGCGCACCTGAACAACGCGCTGTGGCACTTCGCGTTCAACCGGCTCGCCTCGGTCAACGACCAGCTCGTGGCCGGCCGGGAAGAGATCTACTTCGGGTGGCAGTTCGCCACCAAGGCCGCCCGGCCCCTGCCCGAGTACGCGGTCCGGCACTACATCGGCACCCTCGCCGCCAGTCCCGAAGCGCTGCACGCCAGCTTCGCGATCTACCGCGCGCTAGATACCACCATCGCGCAAAACCAGCAGCGCACGACCCGGCGGCTGAGCATGCCCGTGCTGGGCATCGGCGGCGAGCACAGCCTGGGGGACCA
>Ga0074045_10005254_pt1 | contig 11341 bp, 7 predicted proteins | sample BogForMeECP23OM2_FD_94442 | JGI IMG/M metagenome (GOLD analysis project Ga0074045, IMG submission 94442) | Bog forest soil microbial communities from Calvert Island, British Columbia, Canada - Bog Forest MetaG ECP23OM2 | ecosystem: Environmental > Terrestrial > Soil > Wetlands ...
GGCCGGAGCCAAAGACAAGGTTTCCGCTCTTCGAATGCTGATTGCAGCCCTAAAGAACAAGCAGATCGACAGGAGGCGGCAGCTTAGTGAAGAAGAGGTGATAGAAACTATCCGTTCTCTTATTAAACAGCGCAAAGATTCCATTGAACAGTTTGCCAAGGGACACAGGCAGGATCTCGTGGACAAAGAGACCGCCGAGGTTGCAGTGCTCGAAGCCTATTTGCCCGCGCAGTTGTCCCGCGAAGAGCTTGAAGCGATGGTGCGTAACGCCGTGGACCAGACCGGCGCACTGGGCGCCCCGGACATGGGTAAGGTCATGAAGGCGGTTCTTTCCATGGTGGGCGGCCGCGCTGACGGAAAACTGGTCAGTGAGCTTGTTAAACAGGCGCTAGGGAAACCACCTGTAAACCTGTAATAGGGAAGGCGACTTTTATTAATTGTGCCAATACTGAAAAGGGGGCTATGATGACTAGGCCCCCTGATTTTTTCGGAGTTCCCACCAGTGAAACTTCACGAATTCTTTACATTAGCGATCCAGGTTGGCATCGATGCAGACCTGCGCGGAAGGGTGGCAGTAGAACAGGATCTGAACGAGGTCCGCAGATCATACGATGATTTGAAGCCCGACGAAAAGGCGGTCTTTGATGCCGAGAAGTTGGAAAATCCTTATACGGACAGCAGAATTTTGTATGGTTCACACCATAGTGAAATCAAAAAAATTCTTGCTGGGATCGATATTGAAGCTGGTGAACTCCTTCTCGCAGACCGCTTAAATCAGAAGGGCGCTGGCATCGACCTCGTGGTGGCGCATCACCCCGAAGGACGGGCGTATGCGAACATCTACGATGTAATGAAGATGCAGGCCGATATTTTGAATCGATTTGGCGTGCCGATCAATGTGGCTGAAAATCTTCTTCAGGACCGAATGAAAGAAGTGGAACGCAAGCTTTTGCCGGTAAACCATGCCCGCGCGGTGGATATTGCCCGGCTACTCGATATTCCCTTCATCTGTTTGCATACCCCTGCCGATAATATGGTCGCCGGCTATCTGCAGGACCTTTTTGACCGTGAGAAACCGAGGCGGCTTCGGGATGTGATGGGTCTTCTCAGAGATATCCCCGAATATCGGGAAGCAGTCAAGAATAACGCAGGACCGAAAATCCTTCTGGGTGCGGGTGACCAACAAAGCGGGAAGGTTTTCGTCGATATGACCGGCGGCACCGAGGGGTCGAAAGATATCATGGAGCATCTTTCACAGTCCGGTGTGGGGACGATGGTGGCCATGCACTTGACCGAAGATCATCGGAAAGAAGCGGAGAAGCATTATATCCATGTAGTGATCGCGGGCCACATATCGAGTGACTCGCTTGGGCTGAATCTGCTGCTGGATCGCATAGAATCACGCGAGCCGCTCACGGTTGTTGAGTGTTCGGGATTCAAAAGGATAAAACGGTCTGAATAAAAGAGTCCGTTCGAGATCGGGCCTGTTTCACAAGGGCATCAGTTTAGAGAGCGAATTCACATAAAGAGTCATGAATGAACATACCCTGCAGGTGCTTGAATACCATAAAGTTACAGGCATCGTTGCCGGATACGCGGCGTCAGAGCCGGGAAGGACTGCTGTACATGAGTTTCTGCCGTCTGGGGACGCAGAGATTGTTAAGACGCGGCTTCAGGAAACGAGTGAATTTACCCGGATTCTCCAAAGTGGTGAAATGCCGCCGCTCGACGGTATTTTAGATATCAGGCCTGGAATCCATAAACTCGGAATCGTAGGAAGCATACTCTCCCCGACTGAACTTTTGAACACGGCGCAGACGCTCAGCATCGGCAGGCGGGTAAAACAGTTTTTTCGGAAATTCGAGGGAAAAGGAACAATGTCACTTCCCTCGACGCCGCTGTTGTGCGCCAAAGCAGCGACTATTCAGCCCCAGAAGCATATTGAGGATGCAGTCGCGTCCGCCATCGATGAGAGAGCAGGGGTCAGAGACTCGGCCAGTCCGGGACTGCGGAAAATACGCAAGCAAATCGTGAGGACCCGTGATGATATTTTGAGCCGCATGTCGAACATTCTGCAGGACAACGACTTTCAGAAGATCATCCGTGAACCAGTAATCACGATCCGCGATGACCGGTATGTATTACCGCTCAAACCCAACTTCAGGCAGAGTCTGAGAGGTGTGGTGCACGGTCAGTCCGGCTCGCGATCCACGCTCTTTGTGGAGCCGCTTGATATACTGGAACAGAACAACTGGCTTGCGGAACTCCGGATGGACGAGCGTGACGAAGTGGAGCGCATCCTGCGAGAAATCACATCTCTCATGGCACAGGAAACGACTGCAATAGCAGCAGCAAGCAATACTCTTGCAGAGATTGATGCAATATGTGCGCGGGCACGGTTCGGAATAGAATTTAAAGGCATTGTACCGGCCATCTCTACGAATGGCGATATCCTCCGGCTCCGTGCTGCAAAGCACCCACTGCTCGTGGAGAAGTACAGGAATGCCCTCGGTGACAAGAGCGTCACCCCGAATGATATAGAGTTAGATGCACCCGAACGGGCGCTGGTCCTGAGCGGACCGAATGCGGGCGGCAAGACCGTGATTTTGAAGACCGTGGGACTTTTGAGTCTTATGGCGCAATCGGGTCTGCCGATAACCGCAGCGGAAGGGAGCGAGCTCCCGTGCTTCAGTTCGATCTTCGCCGATATCGGCGACGAGCAGAGTCTGGAACAAGACCTGAGTAGCTTCTCGTCCCATGTGATTCGAATTGCCGAGATTCTTCGACTGGCAGAGAAGGGCTCTCTGGTGCTCTTGGATGAACTCGGGTCTGGCACAGATCCGGGTGAAGGCGCAGCGCTGGGCTCTGCTGTACTCGAGGGACTTATCGAGTGCGGCGCTGTCACGCTTGTTACGACGCATCATAATGCTCTCAAACTCTTCGGATCGCAGACGGCCGGTGCCGTCAACGCTGCCATGGAATTCAACCTCCGGACGCTCAAACCTACTTATCGGCTGATAGCAGGCCGGCCGGGTAGGAGCTATGGGCTTGACATGGCCGCTAGGCTTGGAGTTCCGCAAGAAGTGATTCGGAAAGCACACGAGTGGCTGGGTGCTGACGATTCGAGACTGGACGATTTGCTTAAGCAGGTGGAGGACGAATCCCGTCGACTTGTTACAAGGAGAGAAGCACTGGATAAAGAGCTTACGGCTGCAAAACATGATCGCAACGAATCGGCATCACTTTTCAGAAAAGCTCAAGAAGAAGTTCTTGCGATAAAAGCAAAGGCCAAGCAGGAAACGCTAAATGTGGTTTCTGCTCTTCGCCAGAAACTTCATGAGCTTTCCCGTACCACGGCTCTTGACCGGGCAGCGGTGAAGGTGGCGATTACAGAAGTTGACGAACTGGCGAAGAAACTTGATCCTGAAGTGCCCGCGGAGCGGGCTGTTGCCGAATTTGTTCGTAACTACCGCGCGGGAGATCGGGTGCGGGTTCAAAAGGTGGATAAAATCGGCGTTGTACTCGGCTTCCAGCGGGGTATTCTTGAGATTGAGATCGGTGGCAAGAAGATAAGACTTTCCGCCAACGAGGTTGCGCCGGTTGAGCCTGGTTCGCAGAAACAGCAAACCACCTTTGCGCCTGGATGGGGTGCGGAACTCCGCGAAGTCGAGGGTGCACCGGATCGATTAAATATTCTCGGCTTCCACGTGGATGAAGGGCTTACCGAGGTAGATCGTTTTATTGACCGGGCGAAGATCGACGGCTTATCGATTGTGACCGTTATCCATGGTTTGGGTACGGGGACGCTTAAAAAAGCTGTCGTGGAATTTATGAAGAATCATCCCTTGATTGCATCCATCCGGCCTGGTGAAGCGGCAGAGGGGGGCGCGGGGGTGACGGTGGCGGAGCTCAAAAAATAACGTGTTCTCCGAAGATACCATAGGCAGGGTTCGAGACAGCGTTGATATTGTCGATCTTGTCTCGGGATATGTGTCCTTGAAAAAAGCCGGGAAGAACCATGTAGGACTCTGTCCCTTTCATGCCGAGAAAACGCCCTCCTTCAGTGTCAACACTGAGAAACAGATTTTTCACTGCTTCGGCTGCGGCGTCGGCGGGAATGTCTTCAAGTTTATCGAGCTTCATGAAGGGCTGACCTTCCCTGAGGCAGTACGAAGGTTGGCGGCACGTTCTGGAATTCAGCTTCCCGAGGATGACAGGAGTCGTATTCAGGATAAGCGAACCGGGGATGAGAAAATAAATCTTCTAAAGATTGCAACCGATGCGGCGGATTATTTCCGTCGGGAGTTCGAAGGAGAGGGTGGGAGCGCGGCGCGGGCCTATTTGAAGAAGCGTGGCGTGAGCGATCAGTCAGTGAAGGATTTTGCGCTCGGCTACGCCCGACCCGAGTGGGATGGTTTATACCGGTTTTTAAAGCAAAAAGGGCATGCTCTGTCCGTTATGGAGAAAGCCGGACTTATTATCAAGCGGACGGAGGGCGATGGTTTTTATGACCGGTTCCGGGGAAGAATCATATTCCCGATCCATGATATATCGGATCAGGTGATAGCCTTTGGCGGCAGGGTGATGGATGACTCGCTGCCCAAGTATTTGAATTCGCCCGAGACGCCGCTTTACAGTAAAAGCAATGTTCTCTACTGTCTGAACAAGGCCAAGGAGGCGGCAAGGAAATACGACCACTTCATTATTGTTGAGGGTTATCTCGACGCGATCGCTTGCCACCAGTATGGAGTCAGGAATGCGACGGCGACGCTCGGCACAGCACTCACTGAAGGTCATTTGCGCCAGATGCGGAGATTTACGAAAAACCTAAAGCTGATTTTTGATCCGGATCCCGCGGGAGTGAAAGCCGCGATGCGCAGTTTTGATCTTCTTGCCGGAAGCGGGATGGTCGCCAAGATCGTAACACTGCCAGGTGGCGATGATCCTGACACATTTCTTAAGAACAACGGCTTTGACGCTTTCAGCTCCTGTCTGAGGCAGGCGATACCATTAATGGATTTTGTTCTCAATCAGGTGGTAAAGGAAGGGGCGGGAGCTGCTATCGGCGAAAAAGTGGTGCGGGCGGGCGAGATGCTGGGGTACATTGCCAAGCTGCCCACGGGCATTGAACGCAACCATTACCTGAAGAAGACGGCAGAAGCGCTTGACGTGGCTGAATCGGATTTGAGGCAGGAGCTGTCGCAATCCTTCAAGCAGACGCCGGATTCCCGCAGCAAAGAGCAAACCGCTTCAACTACACGACAGCAACGGCCAAAGGCCGAGGAGATACTGATCCATCTCCTGCTTAAGGACGAGGGGATTGCGAAGACCCTGCTGGAAGAAATCAAGCCGGAAGATTTTTCTGACCCTTTATACCGTCGGGCGGCGAAGAAAATTTTTACAGTGCTGAGAGAGCACGGTTCGATAGATTTCCGGATTTTTATCGATGATGGGGATGAAGAACTGAGCCGTTTGATCTCCCATTATTCGGTTCTGGAAATTGATTATGAAGACCCGCACAAGCATTGCCGGGACTGCGTGAACCTGATAAAACAGCAAAGTCCGGAAAAAAAGATGAAGGTGTTGTATAGAGAGATTCAGGAAGCAGAGGCGCGGGGCGACTCAGAAATGGTCGCACGGCTCATGGAAGAACAACAGGATCTAAGCAGGAGGCCGGGGAGAAGTATTCCTGGCAGGTAAAAGAAGAGCATCTGGTTGACGTTACCGCGTGCGGAAGCGACAGTGGTCAAGATGAACGCTAATCGCAAAAAGGAGCAGTAGAGTATGTCAAAGCGGGGCAAGGTAGGCGATTCGAAAAAACCGGGTATGACCGGCAAAGAGCGGAACTTTGCGCCATTTGAAGAAACCGGTGACACCATCCCACATGAAGATGTATCAGCCGAACAGCTGGACAGTATAATCCATCTGTTCGGCGACAATGACTTGGAGATCGATATCGCGGACTCCCGGCATGACGGCAAGGTGCGCCAGTCGACTGAGGACGAACTGGAGGATGGTGTTGAGCAAGAAGAGGCTGCCGTAGATGAGGCCGTGGAAGAAGAAGTCGAGGAAGAGGAAGTCGAGATTGGGGTGGGAAAGACCGACGACCCCGTTCGTCTCTATCTCAAAGAAATGGGCACGGTGCCGCTTCTTTCTAAGGAAGGCGAGGTAGCGATCGCGAAACGGATCGAAGAAGGCAAGCGGGAAGCCGCACAGATTCTCTACAGCCTGCCTTTCTCGCTCCGGGATGTGCGAGAACTGGGTGATAAACTGCGGAAGGGCAAGATCAGCATTCACGAGGTTGTGCATGCCGGAGACGAGGACTTTGACGAGTTGCAGACCCAGGATGAAGAGGATCTCCATGCTCGCGTGATCAAACTTATCAGTGAGATCGACAGGCACAGCAAGGAACTAAACATGTTTACGACCTCCATCCTCAGCGGTCGGTGCAGCGAAGCGCGAAAAAAGGGTCTGCGGGAGAAAATCCAGACGTCTCGATATGTCCTCTTCAATAAGCTTGAAACGCTGAACATCCACTGCCATCAGACGGACCGACTGGTCGCAAAACTGCGGGAAATGGTAAGCGATGTCCTTCAAGCGGAGCGCGATGTTCACGGACTCGAACGAAAAACCGGCATGGAAATTGCCGCGCTCAAAGATACATTCAGGAAAATGCGGCAGGGGGAACGCGAGCTCAAGAGTGCCGCGCGCAGATTGGAGATGAAGCAGGATGCTCTCATCGGGATGGAGAAAGCTTACCGGAACGCCGTCAAGCAAATGAGAAAAATCGATACGGAATGCGGCGTTTCCACGGAAGATCTAAAGAAAGCACTCCGGGCGTACGAACGGGCCGAGGAGCGCGCCAAGTATGCAAAAAGCGAGCTTGTGGAAGCGAACCTGCGGCTTGTTGTCTCCATTGCTAAGAAATACACCAATCGAGGGCTCCAGTTCCTCGATCTGATTCAGGAGGGGAACATCGGTCTTATGAAGGCCGTGGACAAGTTTGAATGGCAGCGCGGATACAAATTCAGCACGTACGCCACCTGGTGGATCAGACAGGCGATCACGCGGGCGATTGCCGACCAGGCGCGCACGATCCGCATTCCCGTACACATGATCGAGACCATGAACAAGCTCATCCGCACCTCGCGCGGGCTCGTGCAGGATTTAGGCAGGGAACCGACCACCGAAGAGATTGCCGCGTCCATGAAGTTGCCGGTTGAAAAGGTCAGAAAGATCATGAAAATTGCAAAGGAGCCCATCTCGCTCGAGACGCCCATTGGTGAAGAAGAGGACAGCCATCTGGGCGACTTCATCGAGGACAAAAAGGTGGCGTCGCCGCTCGAGTCGGCGATCCGTCGGAACCTGCACCAGCAGGTTAGGAAAGTGCTGAACACCTTGACGGAGCGCGAGGAGAAGGTGCTTCGCTGGCGGTTCGGCATCGGTGAGCACACAGACCATACCCTTGAAGAAGTGGGACAGGAGTTCGACGTAACGCGTGAGCGCATTCGCCAGATAGAGGCCAAAGCGCTTAGGAAGCTGCGTCACCCGAGCAGGAGCAAACAACTCAAGAGCTTCATGGAATAAAGAGGATAACCACGCCTTGACATTTCCGGGGCTTTATGTCAAGATATTCGCTCGATATTCAGAGAATATTGAAATAAGAAATCAAAACACAAACTGAAAAATAAAGACAGACGGCGCCGATATTTTTCAGTTTTTAATTTTTGTTTTTATTCTGCAGGGCCCATAGCTCAGTTGGTAGAGCTACCGGCTCATAACCGGTTGGTCCCAGGTTCGAGTCCTGGTGGGCCCACCAACCATTTTGAATAGTCTCGACGAAGGAGAAAACCGCAGGTGATAGAAACACAGTATCATACGGGGTCACTGCACAGACTGCAAGCTGACCAAAGGACAGAATGGAAGAACTGCATAACAATGCGCCGTGAGGCGCATTTTTTATTGGAGGCGGGATGGATGAACAGCTGAACTTGCTTATAGAGCTTCAGGAAATAGACGCGGAAATAAAATCCCTTGCAGCACAGAAGGGTCGGCTCCCCGACATGTTGGCCGCGCTGGAACGCAGACGCACAGAGAATCAGCAAAATCTCGATACCGTGAAGGAATCGCTCCTGACGGCTCAGAAAAACAGGCGGGACCGGGACCATGACCTGGAGAGCGGAATCCAGAAAGTGGAAAAGCTCAAAGCTCGCACCTCCGAGATCAAGAATAATAAAGAGTACCAGGCGCTGCTCAAGGAGATCGAGGCTGTAGAGCAGGAGATCAAGGCCATCGAGGATGAGATTCTTATTCTCATGGAAAAGATCGAAGCAGCAGCGGCGGCTATAACGGCCGCCGAGAAAAATTCTGTCGAAGAGGAAGCGAAAATTGTTGCAGACCAGAAGGAATATAAAGCCACCATTGCTAAAGTCGCAGAGGAATTGAAAACAGTCGAACAGAAAAGGCAGGAGATGATTTCACGCATCGAACCGCCAGTGTCCGCTCGTTACCAGAGGTTGCTGGCGTCCACGTCTGGCAATGCCGTTGTAGAAGTTCGCGGAGAGTCCTGTTCTGGCTGCTATATGAGCATCCCTCCCCAGGTATTTGTGAATGTAAAAAAGAACGAAAGCATTAATACGTGCCCTCAGTGCGGACGTATTTTGTATTACAAGGAAACAATCGTACAGAAGAATTAACGAACATGAAATATTAAATTTTTCTTATTCGTGGCGAAGGATTATTATGGAAATGAACATTTATACCGACGGCGCATCGCGGAATAACCCGGGAGAAGCCGGTGCCGGAGTATTTATCCTGCAGGATGGTTATCCGGCTGAAAAAATAGCACGGTACCTGGGAAAGACGACGAACAATATTGCCGAATATACAGCCGCTATTATGGGTTTGGAGTACGCCGTAACGCAAGGGGTTTCGCGGGTTAATCTGTTTGCTGATTCCGAACTTCTGGTAAAACAGCTGACGGGTGCATATAAAGTGAAGAATGAGGGACTGAAACCGCTTTATTGCAAAGCCAAGGAATTGATTGCTAAAATTGGAAGCGTTGAGGTACAATATATTCCGCGAGAGAAGAATCAGGAAGCTGACGCATTGGCGAATAAAGCAATTGATGAAAAAATTATGTAAGGAGTCAGCAAGCTGGAGCCAGGAGCCAATAGATAAGCCAAATAGTGATGATTGATTATTCTGGTTCCTGACTTCTGAATTCTGCCTCTAAATCAGCTAATCAGAGCGGGTGAGGTGATTGCTCCCCGGCAACGGGGGGAGGAAAGTCCGAGCTCCGCAGGGCAAGGCGGTCCCGAAACGGGACAGGGGGAGACCCCATGGAGAGTGCCACAGAAAAGAAGACCGCCCGCAAGGGCAAGGGTGAAACGGTGGGGTAAGAGCCCACCAGACTCCTGGGTGACCGGGAGTGCTTGGAAAACCTCGCCTGGAGCAAGACCACATAGGGAAGCGTCTCCCGCAAGGGAGTAAGGACGGCTCGTCCGAGACTTCCGGGTAGGTCGCTCGTGTCCCGCAGCAATGCGTGACCCAGATAAATGATCACCGCCCCGGGTGACCGGGGAGACAGAACTCGGCTTACGGCCCGCTCTGATTTTTCTTTGCTAAATATAGCCACAGATATTCACGAATTAAAATGAAATGAGAAGTAGCAAGAGGCCATGGGTCCCCATAATTGCGCGAAATGCTTTTCAGGTATTTCGTAGCACCAGAGGTCTCCCATGAGCAACAAGACCTTTGACAGCCGCCCTTTTGAAAAACTCAAAAAGAAGATTGAGAGCAAGCAGACAGTATTTCCGCCACCTCACCCAAAGAAAAAAGAACAATTTACCGAAGAAGAGCTATTCAGCACTGCCATGAGTGAGGTTCAAGAGATCAAGGAATTCAGGGAACTGCCCTTTACCCAGGGACAGAAGAAGGCAGCGCCTTGCCGCGGAAAAAGCGATCCTGATCGCGAAGCGCTCGCAGTCCTTTGCGAGATTGCAGAAGGACGACGCGCGATCAGTCTGCCCGATACGCAGGAGTATGTGGAGTGGACAAACCCTGAATACCACGGCGACTTGACCCAGAGGTTGCACGAAGGCGAGTTCTCGATCCAGGACTTTCTCGATCTTCACGGTTATACTGTCCCCGAGGCGAAAGCAAAACTAGAAAGCTTTCTCAAATATTCCGTTGCGCAGGGGCTGCGCTGCGTCAAAATTATTCATGGAAGAGGGCTCCGGTCCGTCAAAGGGCCTCAGGTCAAGGGTGCCGTAATCAAGCGGCTTTCCGGACACTTTCGAAAAGATATTATTGCCTTCGTGACCGCGAGGCAGTGCGACGGAGGCCTCGGCGCACTGTATGTGCTTTTGATGAAGGGCAACCGTTCTGCTTGTCGCCGTTGATTTATTGTATTTGCATACCTTATTTCATTGTTTAATAATTGCCCGCTCGATTCCCTTAACAACCGGTAAATTATGGGCATTCAAAACGTTGCATAGAGTGTAACAACGGTCAGCTGCCATTAGAAACTTAATGTGGTCATTCCTGCTCCAATGATGTGGATTTCAGATTTTATTTGTGGCCACTTTCTGGTATACTCAAAAAAATCTGTGTATGCAAAGTTAAGTAATGAAACGATCCATTCCGAAACCGAAGCTTTCCCCTATCGCGCAAGCAAAGCCCGGATCAGATGCTTATCAGGATCGCCCTCTCCTGTTAAAACAGCCGCGCAAGAAGCCAATGAGCAGGGTACGTTCATTTCAGTCCATAAACAAGTTTCAAAAAATAGTTTATGATCATTATCGCATCCATGGCCGCGATCTTCCGTGGAGAAAGACGCGGAATTCATATCGTATCCTCGTTTCCGAAATCATGCTCCAACAGACACAAGTGGAGCGCGTGATCGAAAAGTACAAGCAGTTTCTCGCGGCGTTTCCGAATTTTTCCGCACTTGCTGATGCGCCAGTGCGGACAGTGTTGACCGTGTGGCAGGGCATGGGATATAATCGGCGCGCCTTGGCGCTTCGGTCTCTCGCCAAAAAGGTTATGGCCGAGTACACAGGCAGGTTGCCTTCCGATCCAGAAACATTAATTACTTTACCCGGTATAGGGAAATACACAGCTGGTGCAGTAGCAGCTTTTGCGTTCAACAAGCCCGTGGTATTTATGGACACGAACATCAGACGCGTCTTCATCCACGAATTTTTTTATGGCAAAGAGTATATCAGAGACGATGATATCTATCCGCTGGTCGAAAAAACGCTCGACAAGAAAGATCCCCGTTCATGGTACAATGCGCTCATGGATTACGGAAACATGCTGAAGCAGGAGCAGATCAACC
>Ga0074045_10005255_pt1 | contig 11340 bp, 6 predicted proteins | sample BogForMeECP23OM2_FD_94442 | JGI IMG/M metagenome (GOLD analysis project Ga0074045, IMG submission 94442) | Bog forest soil microbial communities from Calvert Island, British Columbia, Canada - Bog Forest MetaG ECP23OM2 | ecosystem: Environmental > Terrestrial > Soil > Wetlands ...
ATTGCTCAGCGTCCAGCGCGCAACCTCGCTGGACGTCCTGCAGGTGCAGGTTGCCTTGACTCAAGCCCGGCTTGACCTGCGCACCGCGCAAAACACCCTTGCCACGGACCGCAAGAACCTTTCCCTCGCCCTCGGATGGCCTCTGGACAAGCAATACAGTGTTGCGGAGACCACTGTGCCGGAGCTGCCGACGAATACGCCAGAGGAGGCGCTAAAGACCGCCTACCGGGACAGACCTGAGCTTCGCACGCTGGCCCTCAACCTGGAGGCGTCGAACGTGAACCTCGCGCTGCAGAAGAGCCAGTTTTCTACCGTGGTTTCCGTGACCGGATCCCTTGATTCCGTCCAGGATTGGACCCAGAACTTGAACCTGGGCACGGCCTTCACCGCCGGACTCTCCGTGGCGCTGCCGCCGCTGTACGACGGGGGCCAGACGAGCGCCCAGGTGCAGCAGGCAGCGGCCCAGGTGGCAGCGTACCTGCTCCAGCAGGGCAAGGAGCAGCAGAGCATCACGATCGAAGTGCAGAACGCGCTCTTCGCGGTCCAGGATGCCCGAGACCGTCTTGACCTGGCCGGGCAAAACGTCCAGCAGGCGCAAGGCGTGTATGATCTGCAGAAGGCAAGGTTCGCGGTCGGCCAGGCAGCAACGCTCGACGTCCTCACGGCATTCTCGACCTTGATAACGGCACAGACGGGTTTGGAGCAGGCAAAGAGCACGTACAACCTCGCCGTGCTGAGCCTTCTCAACGCCATGGGGGAATAGGCGTGGGCCCCGGCCCGCGCGAGCGTGTGCGCGGGAACCGGCCGAGCGCTTGTCCCCTTTACTTCCCCGCCTCCGCGGCGGCCCGGCGGGGCATCGTGCCTCCACTCATGCGTGTCTGCAGACCGTCCAGGTACGTATAGATGACCGGCGTGAAGTAAAGCGTCAGGAGCTGGGAGAACAACAGTCCTCCGACTACAGCGAGACCAAGCGGCCTGCGCGAGGCGGCCCCGCTTCCAATCCCTATGGCGATGGGGAGCGTACCAAAGAGCGCGCTCATTGTCGTCATCATGATGGGGCGGAACCTGATGAGGGCCCCCTGGAAGATTGCGTCCCGGGCGCTCTTTCCTTCCTTTCTCTGGGCGTTCAGCGCGAAATCGATCATCATGATGGCGTTCTTCTTCACGATCCCTATGAGCATGAACACGCCGATGAACCCGTACAGGCTCAGGGACTGATGGAAGATGAGGAGCGTGATCAGGGCGCCGAACCCCGCAGCCGGAAGCCCGGACAGGATCGTGAGGGGATGGATGAAGCTTTCGTAAAGGATCCCCAGAACGAGGTAGATCACGAGGAGGGCGATTCCGAGCAGGGTCACCAGGCCGGCAAAGCTCGACTGGAACTGCTGGGCCGTTCCCTGGAAGCTCCCCGAGATCGTGCCGGGCAGCGTGCCCCGGGCCGCCTCCGTGACGGCGTTCACAGCGTCCCCGAGAGCAACGCCGGGAGCGAGGTTGAATGAGAGGGTCACGGCGGGAAACTGCGACTGGTGATTGACCGCCTGCGGGCCGGTTGATCGAACGGCGCGAGCCAGAGTGGAGAGAGGGATCAGCTTGCCCGAATTGGAATGGATGTACAGCATGGACAGAACGGAGGGATCGTTCTGGTATGCGGGGAGCAACTCCATGATCACCTGGTACTGGTTGGCGGAACCGTAGATCGTCGAGATCTGGCTCGACCCGTACGCCGTGTACAGAGAGCTTTCGATCTCCGCAACCGTTACCCCGAGCTCCGCCGCTTTGTCCCGGTCGATCTGCAGTGTGATCTGAGGGTTATTAAGGTACAGGTCGCTTGCCACGTCCTGCAGCATGGGGATCTGACGGATCTTCTCCTGCAAGAGTGACGAATACTTATACAGGTCCGCCGTGTTGGGGCCCTGCAGCGTGTACTGGTAGAGGCTTCCGCTCACTCTCCCCCCGAGGGGAAGAGAAGGGGGATTCTGCATGAATACGCGCAGGCCGGGGACCGAGCCCAGCTTGGCACGTATCTCCTGCAGCACCTGGTCTGCGTTGAGCCTGCGCTTGTCCCGTGGCTTGAGCTTGAGCTGCAGATAGCCCGAGTTGGTCCCTGACGTGAGCCCCCCTCCGCCGATCGTGGACATGTACGACTCGACGTTGGGGTCCTTCCCGATGATCGCTGCAACCTGCGCCTGATGTATCGCCATTGCGTCGAATGATGTCCCCTCGGCCGCCTGCGTATAGGCGACAAGCTGGTTGGTGTCATCGCTGGGCAGGAAGTCCAGCGGTATATGCCCGAAAAGGTAGATGGTTGCAGCCATGATGACGACCAAAGTCATCAAGGTTGCGAATCGATGTTTCATGACGACGGTGAGGCTTCTTTCGTATACGTTTCTCATCCCGTCGAAGAAGCGCTCCATGACGTTGTACACAGCCCCATGACGCGCCGCCGCCGCAGGCCGCAGAAAGCGGCTGCACAGCATGGGGGTGAGGGTAAGTGAAACGGCGCCTGACACGAGGATTGCCACTCCGATGGTGACGGCGAACTCGTGCAGGATCCGGCCGAGAATGCCGCCCATGAAGATCACGGGGATGAAGACCGCGACCAGGGAGAGGGTCATGGACACAATCGTAAAACTGATCTCCTTCGAGCCCGCCCGCGCCGCCTCACCGGCCGTGATCCCTCCTTCCATGTGACGGAATATGTTCTCCAGCATGACGATGGCGTCGTCCACCACGAATCCCACGGCAAGAATGAGCGCCATGAGGGACAGGTTGTTGATGCTGTACCCCAGCGCGTACATGGCGGCGAAGGTCCCGATTATCGCCATGGGGAGGGCAAGGCTCGGGATGATAGTCGCCGTCACGTTGCGGAGGAATGCGAAAATGACAAGGATGACAAGCACTATTGCGAGGAGAAGCGTAAACTCCACCTCCGAGATGGAGGCGCGTATGGATTGAGACCGGTCATAGAAAACGTCGAGACTCACTGTGGCCGGGATCTGCCTGCGCAGCTGCGGGAGCACCTTGAGGATCGAGTCCACCACCTCGACCGTGTTCGTCCCCGGCTGGCGCTGGATGGCGAGTATGATCGAGCGGGTGTTCACGAACCAGGCCGCCGTCTGATCGTTCTGGACGCTGTCGATCACATTTCCCAGCTCCTGCAGCCGTACGGGGTTTCCGTTCTGGTAGGCCGCGATCACGGGGCGGAACGCTGCGGCATCGTTGAGCTGGCCGGTGGCGGTGATGACGAACGACCTCTGGGGGCCCAGGAGGGAGCCGGTGGGCAGATTCACGTTTGCCGCTTCCACCGCCCCTGCAATCTGGTCCAGGGATATCTGGCGTCGGGCCAGTTCCAGCGGATTGAGCTGCACCCTCACCGCGTATTTCTGCGCGCCGAAGACGTTTACCTGCGCCACGTTGCTCAACATCGAGATGCGCGGGCCAACGACGTTTTCCGCGTAGTCATCAACCGCGGAGGTGGGGAGCGTCGGGGAGTTCATGCTCAGGAAGAGAATCGGTGCAGCGGCCGGGTTCACTTTCTGGTACGAGGGCGGCGCCGGAAGATTGGCGGGGAGCTGGCGGATGGTTTTGCTGATCATCGAGTTCACGTCCTGCGCCGCTGCGTCGATGTTGCGGTCCAGGTCGAACTGGAGGGTGATCCGGGTATTGCCCAGGTAGTTCTGAGAGGTCATCGAGGAGACCCCCGCGATGGTGGTGAACTGCTGCTCCAGCGGGGTGGCGACGGAAGAAGCCATGATCTCCGGGCTTGCACCCGGAAGGCTCGCACTCACCGAGATGGTCGGAAAATCAACCGTGGGCAGGTCGTTGACCGGAAGGAGTCGGAATGCGACCACACCAAACAGCAGAACCGCCCCCATGACGAGGGTTGTCATGACAGGCCGTTTGATGAAGATCTCCGCAATGTTCATTTCTGACCCCCCTGGGTCTGAGCGCCCTGAGTCTGGGTTCCTTGAGCCTGGGCGCCTTGAGCCGGGGCAGGTTTCACGTCTGCCGTGGCGCCCGGAACGAGCAGGAGCTGGCCGTCAGTCACCACTGTCTCACCGGGCTTCACTCCTGCTGAAACGACGGATACGGGGCCGACTTGTCTGGCCACTGTCACTGGTCTCATTTCCACCGTCCGGTCCGTCTTGACCACGAAGACATACTGGCCGTTCTGCCCCGATTGCAGCGCTGCCGTCGGGATCACAATGGCGTCCTTCTGTGTGGTCACCGTGAGGGTGACGTTCACGTACTGCCCGGGCCACAACCTGCGGTCCGCATTTGCAAAGGTCCCTTTCAGCGCGAACGTGCCCGAGGCGCTGTCTACGGTGTTATCGATGAACGTGAGGGTGCCATTGACCGGTGTGCTCTCCTCACCAGTGACGGTGGCCTGGATTTTCAGATCTGCCGCGGCCATGTAGCGCTTCACGTCCGAAAGGTTCTGCTCCGGCAAGGAAAAGCTCACGAAGATCGGGGCAAGCCTGTTGATGGTGACCAGCACGGACGCATTTGCCTGGACAATATTGCCAACGTCCACCTGGAGGTCCCCTGTGCGGCCGTCGATCGGGGAGATGACGGTGCAGTAGGTGAGCTGAAGCTGGTCGCTTTCCACCTGCGCCTCGTCCGCCTTGACCGCCGCCTGCAGCGAAACGGTGTTGCTGTGCGCCGTGTCGAGCTGCTCCTGCGGCGCGAGCTTCTGGGCCACAAGCGATTGAGTTCTCTGCTCATCCTGCTCCGCCTGCGCCGCCTGTGCCTGGTCCCGGGCGAGCATCGACTTGGATTTGTTCAGGGCATCCTCGTAGGACCGCGGGTCTATTCGGAAGAGTACCTGTCCTTTTCGAACCTCCTGGCCTTCCTTGTATGCCACCTCCACGAGCTGGCCGGTCACCTGCGGCTTCACTGCCACGGTCTCATACGGCAGGGCGTGCCCGATGGCGGTCAGGAGGACAGGGAGCGCCTGCTGGGTCACGGTTCCCACGTTCACGGGTACGCCGCGCGCGCCTGCCCGCTGCGGCTTGGGATCGGGGGCGCAGGAGACCGCCACGGCGAGGATTGCCGTGATGGCGAGTAAGCGCGTGACCAGTCTGCGGTGCCACGCGTGAGACTTTGCTTTCATAAAAATCCAACCCTCATCATTAAAGTATGGTGAAATCCTGGCCAGAGCGGCAATGGGACCTCAAGACGGGTCCGTGCGCTACTCATATCGAAGCGCATCGATGGGGTCCAGCGCTGCCGCGCGCCGCGCCGGATAGAAGCCGAACACGACCCCGGTGAGCGCCGCGGAAGCAAAACCCGCAAAGATGGAGAAACCGGTTATTACAGTAGGCCAGCCCGCGAAAACCGACACCAGGACTGATACCCCGATGCCCATCCCGATTCCAATGACCCCGCCCGCGCAGGCCATCGAGAGGGCTTCGATGAGGAACTGCAGCAGGATGTCGCGTCCGCGCGCCCCTACCGCCATGCGCAACCCGATCTCGCGCGTGCGCTCCGTCACCGACACCAGCATGATGTTCATGATACCGATCCCCCCGACAACCAGGGACACGATGGCGACGGCAGCCAGGAGAAGAGCCTGAGTGGATGCGGTAGCGATCCGCACCTGCTGCACGTTCGCGATATTACGAATAGTGAAATCGTCCGAAGCGATTGGCGACAAGTGATGCACGAGCCGCAGGAGACGCTCAGTGGCATCGATCACGCCCGCCACCGTGTCCGAGGACGAGGCCGATACCATGATGCTGTTGACCCACGTCTGACCTGTCAGCCGCTCCTGGTGCGTGGTGATTGGCACGATCACCACGTCGTCCTGGTCCCGGCCGAAGCCGCTCTGCCCCTTGGCGGCAAGCACGCCCAGCACGCGGAATGGCACGCTCTTGACCACGATCGTGCTGCCGACTGCTCCACCGGCAGGGAAAAGGTTGGCCGCCACCGTACTGCCCAACACGGCAACTTTGGCGACCCGTGAAACGTCACTCGCCGTGAAAAAACTCCCTTGAGCGATGCTCCAGTTTCCCACGGTCGGCCACGCGGGAGTCGTGCCCCCGATCACGGTGAACCAGTTGGCCCCGCCTGCCACCACCTGTGCGCTGGTTTGAGAATACGGCGCAACGCCGGCAACCTCCGGCACATTGGCCTCGATGGCGGAAACGTCGTCCTGCCTGAGGGTGGTCCGTGCCCCGCTGCCCAGGCTCACTCCTCCGCTGGTGACGCTCCCTGGGGTGATGACGACCAGGTTGGCTCCCAGGCTCTCTATCTGCTTCAGCACCACGGCCTGGGCGCCGGCGCCGATCGCCACGGAGGCGATCACAGCCCCGACGCCGATGATGATTCCCAGCATCGTGAGCAGGGACCTGCTGATGTTGCGCAACAGCGCTTTCCAGGCGGTGCGGACGAGGACCATGAAGCTCATGCGTGACCCTTTCTCGCTTTTGACGCACGATCGTCCACGATCAATCCGTCGTGGAAGGTGACGACCCGGCCGCACCAAGCTGCAACGTCGGTGGCGTGCGTCACGATGATAACGGTGATGCCGTTATCCTGGTTCAGATGCTGGAACAGGGTCATGATCTCCACACTGCTCGCGCTGTCGAGGTTGCCCGTAGGCTCATCTGCCATGAGCAGGGGCGCGTCATTGGCAAGCGCCCGGGCAATGGCAACGCGCTGCTGCTGGCCACCGGAAAGCTCGTTCGGTCGATGTTCCATGCGCGTGGCCAGGCCGACTTTTTCCAGGATTGCCTGCGCCCGTTCGTCCCGGGCCGCGCGTGCGACCCCTGCATACAGCATGGGCAGCTCGACGTTCTCCCGCGCACTCGTCCGTGAGAGAAGATTGAAGCTCTGGAAGACGAAGCCGATCTGCCGCCCGCGCACCATTGCAAGCTGGTCCCGTGAGAGGCCCGCCACCTCCTGCCCGGAGAGCCGGTAGGAACCAGAGGTCGGATGGTCCAGGCACCCGAGGAGATGCATGAAAGTGGACTTGCCGGAGCCCGAAGGGCCCATGATGGCCACGAACTCACCCTCGTGGACTGTCAGGCTCACTCCCCTGAGTGCCTCCACCTTGGAGGGCCCTTCGCCGTAGACCTTGGTCATGTCCTGCACTTGGATGAGCGGCTCCCTGTCGATCGTGCTTTTCATTGCGGGCTCTGCCTCGGGGCGTTTCCATTTGAACCGTTCCCCTGTCCGCCGCTGCGGGCGCCGTTTCCGCCTGCCGAGCTGCTTCCGCCCCCCTGGCCACTGCCACCGGTCTGGCTGCCTCCGCCTGCCTGGCCGCTTCCACCGACTGCTGATCCGTTTCTCGTACCGGCGCCGCCTGCACCGCCCCGGCGTTGCGCGACGATGATCCGGTCTCCTTCCATCACCCCATCGCTTGTGATCTCGAGGTTCTTGCCGTCCGAGAGCCCGATCACCACCTGCTGCGGCGCCGGTTTCCCCGCGACCAGCTTCCAGATCGTGACCTTGGACCCCGGGGCGCCTGCGACCGGCTGCGCCGCCGCGCCGCCCGAGGACTGCACGACCCCCGCTCCAAAACCTCCCCCGCCGAAGCCGCCCCCGGGGGCTGCGCCTGCCGTCGGGGCGGCGAGCGGTCTGTAGAGAACGGCGGCAATGGGTACGGCCAGCACGTGCGTCTTGCTTCCCACCTGGATCGTCACCTGGGCCGTCATGCCGGGAAGGAGGCGGCCCGACGTGTCGTGGACCTGCACCACCGCATCGTATGTCACGACATTCTGAACAGTGGTCGGATTTATCCGGACCTGCAGCACTGTCCCGGTGAAGACGACGTTCGGGAAAGCCGTCACCGTGATCTCGGCGGTCTCCCCTTGCCGAAGACCGCCCACGTCAGCCTCGTCCACGGAGGTGTCTATCTGCATGTCCGTGAGGTTCGTCGCCAGTGTGAAAAGGGTCGGTGTCTGCAAAGATGCAGCCACGGTCTGTCCTACATCGACGTTGCGCGCCATGACGATCCCGTCGAAAGGACTCAGGATCACGGTCTTGGACAGGTTGTACTCCGCCTGCGCGAGCTGACCTTTCTGGACCCCGATCTGCGCCTGGGCCACGCGCACCTGGGCCTGCGAGGCAAGGTAGTCCTGCTGGGCGGACTGCGCCGCGGTCCTGTCCGTGTCCATCTGGTTCTGGTTGATCAGGCCCTGTGTGAGCAGGGGTTCGTCCCTCTGCACCGTCAGGTTCGCCAGGTCGAGCTGGGCTTTCATCTTGCCGACGTTCACCACGGTGCTTTCCGCGTTTGCCTGCGACAGCATGAGGTTCGCCTGGGCGGAGTCCACGGCTGCCTGATAGGTCGTCGGGTCCAGCTTGGCAAGAACCTGTCCCTTGCGCACCTTGGAGTTGAAGTCCACATTGAGCACTCGGATAGTCCCGGATACTTCGCTCCCGATCAGGACCTGCGTCACGGGATTGACGATCCCTGTCTCACTGACCGTCGCCGCAATGTCCGCGTAGGCGACCGGCCGGGTGACGTACGTGATGCCGTCTCCCTTGGAGAACAGCGGGCGCAGGAGGAAGAATCCCGCGAGGGCCGCCACCACGACCACGCCGACGATGACCTCTGTTTTCGTTCGCACCTTCATTTCGGTTTCCTTTTCTACAGTCCCATGACATTGTCGAGATTGAGAACCGCAAGCAGGTAGTTTATCTTTGCCTGCTCGAGGCCGACCCGCGCGGTTGCAAGAGTGGAAAAAGCCGTCAGCTCATCAAGGGTTGTTCCCAGGCCCACCGCGAGCTTCGCCTTCTGCAGATCGTACTGTCCTTGCGCTGACTGCAAGTTCTGCACCGCCAGAGTATTGCGGTCTTTTGCGTCCGTCACGCCGAAGAGGGCGTTTTCAACGTCGATTGAAATGCTCTGCCCCTGTTGATCCCGCTGCACCTCGTAGGTTGAAACCTGGTTCGAAGCCTGCTGCACCAGTGAGCTCTGCAGGCCGCCGTCCAGGAGCGGGGGCAGCGCGATGTGCACTCCCGCCGTGAAGGCGCCGGTGTACGCATTCGCCGTCCAATCCTGTCCCACCCCCACGGAGGCGTTCAGCGAGACGACCGGCAGAGCCTGGCTCTTCTGCAGAGAAAGAGAGATGTGTGCCGCCGCAATGTTCTGCTCCAGCGTAAGGAGCTCTGACCTGTTCTGGAACGCGGTCTTCAGCGCATCATCAACCCCCAGCGCCGGCACGTCGGGCAGCGGGCTGTCAGCCACGCTGTACTGCTTATCGAGGGGCCATCCGACTGCCAGGGAAAGCTTCTTGCGATCTGTGACGACCGTGTTCTGCGCAGTGCGGACATCCAGCTGCGCCTGGGTCAGGGCCACCTGGACCTGCAGGACGTCCAACGTCGTGGCCTTCTGCGCGGCGTACAGCCCCCGATACAAGGCGAGATTCTCGGCAGCCTGCCCGGCGATTGCCTGGCGCAGAGTGACGGTATCCTGGTCCCCAAGGAGCGTATAATAGGCCTGCTTGACCTGGTACACGGTGCTCTTGAGCGCCGCCTCATACGTGACCTGGGCGATCCGGTAGGCCGCCTCCGCCTGCTGAACGGCCGCCGTTGCCTGTCCCCCGGGATAGCCGTCGAATACCGTCTGGCTGCCGGAAAGGACGAGCGCGCTCACCTGATCGCTCGAGGGGCCTTCTCCGATAGTGTGCTGGGCCGAGAGTCCGACGCTCGTCGCCGGGCCCGTAAGAGAAAGGCCCCCTTTGATGTTTTCGCCGGTCAGTCCGCCACCGCTCGCGGCGGCTGCGGCCAGCGAGCTCGGCGGGGATGCTGTGCTCGTGCCATTGATGGTTCCCTGGTGGGAATAGTCGGCGTTCTCCCCCAGGGCCAATCCGTTCTTTGCCCGTGCCTGGCCAAGGGCGGCCCGCGCCGTGTCCAGCCCAATGGTCGTCAGTCTCAGGTTCGGACTTGCAGCCTTCGCCGCCGCCACACTTTCCTCCAGCGTGACGGCAGGCAGGGCGACGGCCGGCTCCGAGGTCGGCGCCTGCTGCGCGGCGGGTGCCGGCGGATTGGCGGCAGTCTGCGCAAAGCCGGGGACGGCGCCCAGGCAGATCAAGACGACGAAAGATTTCAGCACTGCCATTTTATGCATGTTCAACGTTTCACCTCACGCACGCTCAATGTCACGCCTCCTTGGAATTCGGTGAATCTGTATGGAAGCTACGCTCTCAACTGGTAATTTTCCATTAACAGGACATGAAAAGAAAATAACATCTGCGGCCCAGCCGCGTTCTGGCGCTCACTTCGGGGCCCAAAGCGGCTAGATCGCATTTCCCTTGAATTGACTCAGGTAAAGATGGTGATAAAAGCCGTGTCGATCAAGCAGCTCCTGGTGGCTCCCCTGTTCGACGATCTCGCCGTTGTTGATGACCACCACCACGTCGGCATCCCTTATGGTGCTCAGGCGATGGGCGATGACGAAGCTGGTGCGTCCCCGCATCAGGCGGAGCAGGGCTTCCTGGATGCGCAGCTCGGTGCGCGTATCCACGCTGCTGGTGGCCTCGTCGAGGACCAGGATGGCCGGATCCGCGAGGATGGCGCGGGCAATCGAGAGCAGCTGGCGCTGGCCCTGGCTCAGGTTCCCCGCCCGCTCGGACAGGTTGGTATGGTACCCCTGCGGGAGCTGCCGGATGAAATGGTCAGCCTCGGCCTTCCGCGCCGCCTCGATGCACTCTTCGTCGGTGGCCTCCAGGCGGCCATACCGGATGTTTTCCATGACCGTATCCGCGAAGAGGAAGGTGTCCTGCAGGACCAGCCCAAGGCTGCGGCGCAGATCCGCTTTCCTGATGGTGCGGATATCCCTGCCGTCGATGCAGATGGTGCCGCCCTGGATCTCGTAGAAGCGCGTAAGGAGGTTGATGATGGTCGTCTTGCCGGCGCCCGTGGGCCCGACCAGGGCGATCGTCTTTCCCGCCTCGACCTCGAGGCTGAAGTTCCTGATGATCGGCGTGCCGCGCGTGTAGGCGAACTGCACGCCGCGAAGGCTCACGTCTCCGCGGACAGGTGAAAGCGGCAGGGAATCCCGCGCATCCGCGATTTCCGAAGGGGTATCGATGATCTCAAACACGCGTTCGGCGCCCGCGAGCGCCGCCTGGATGGAATTGTAGAGGTTCGCCAGCTGGCTCAGGGGGGACGTGAAGTTCCGCCCGTAGTTGATGAAGGCGGCGATCGTGCCGACGCTGACAAGACCCTGCAGGGCAAACCAGCCGCCCAGGCTGGCCAGCACGATCACGAAGAAGTTCCCGAGCACGCCGGTGAGCGGCATCATCAACAGCGCATAGGAATTGGCGTAGACTCCTGCTTCGAAGACCGCCCGATTGCGCGCGCGAAATGCCTCGATGACCGACGAGTTGCGCC
>Ga0074045_10005257_pt1 | contig 11339 bp, 3 predicted proteins | sample BogForMeECP23OM2_FD_94442 | JGI IMG/M metagenome (GOLD analysis project Ga0074045, IMG submission 94442) | Bog forest soil microbial communities from Calvert Island, British Columbia, Canada - Bog Forest MetaG ECP23OM2 | ecosystem: Environmental > Terrestrial > Soil > Wetlands ...
ACGCCGCGTCGCCGGCATCAATGGCGATTTGCATTCCGGCGTCGCTGGCCGCCGCCAGCTTCAGCCGGCGATCCGGATCGCGCGTGCGCAACAACTCCAAGTAGCGCGCAAGATCGATGTCTTGGGGGTAATACGACAGCACGCGGAACTCGCTATCGGTGTCTCCCGCCACGGCATAAGCCTGCGCCGCCTGGCTGAGCACACCGAACTGGCCCGCCCGGTCGCGCTGAACGGTCCAGTAGCGCTCCAGCATGGAACCCAACTCGGCGAATTGCATCCTGGACTTCTGCAGCTCGATAATCCGTGCCACGTGGTTTTGAGCGTTGGGCGCATCGGGTGCCGCTAGCAACAGTTCGTTCCGCCAGCGAACCTCGCGCTCTTTCAGGCCCGCGATCTGCGCCAATCCAAGCAGGCTGTCGTTCCAGGATGCCGGATTGCCCGCCGTCGCCCGGACCTTTTCGAGGAACGCGGCCAGCGAGACCTTCTCTTCCGGCGTGAAGTACGTGTTGGCCGTTTGCCCAATCTGCCGCAGCGCGAGATCGGCCAATTGCGGTACGGCTTCCTGTTGCGGCAACTTCGTGCCGGCGCGCTGCGCGGCATACAGCAGCCGGTAAGCCGCTTCGTGCTTGCGCAGGCGCGTCATTAACCGCGCATATAGATTGGCGCCATCGCTCTGGTCGATTAGCAGCCGCGCGCCTGCCAGATCGGCTCCGCGCGCAGCGAAGGCCGCGGCCTCCTGCAACAGGCCCCATTTCTCCAGCGTCGCCGCAGCGTCGAAATACAATTCGGGCTTCGCCGGCCTGCCCGCGATCATCGCGCTTTCGACGGCTTTGACCGCTTCAGAGTTCCGCCGCTCGCGCGCCATCAGTTCGGCCACTTTCAGCAGCCATTGCGGGTCGTGGTAACTCAGCGCGTAAAGCTTGTTGTATGCATCGATCGCCTGATCGAAGCGCGTCAGTTTCTCCTCCAACTGGGCCTGGACAATCCGCAGATCCAGCCGGTCCGGACGAACCGCGATGGCCCGATCATAAGCCGAAACGGCCGCCGGATAATCCTCAAACTGTGTTTCGAGCCGCGCCAGCGCGATGTGCAGCCGTACATCCTTCGGAGATCCGGCGGACGCCTTCGCGTAATAGCCGGCTAGCTTTGCCTGAAGACCGTGCCGGATTGCGAAGAGCGCCGCATCCTTCACCAGGTCCTCGTCTTCCGGATATCGGTTGACGATTTCGATGTACTGATCGACGGCCGCGGCATATTCCGTCAGGTGCTCCAGGGCCGGAATCAGGCCGCGCCGCAGACCGGCCACGCGATCGTTGCGCTCGACCACGGGGATGAGCGCTCGACTCATGTCCGCGATCTTCGCCGCATAGAAATCGCGGAGCTGCTGGTATTCGCCGGCGCGCGCATAGGTGCCGGCCATGGCTGCCAGGTAGTCCGCGTTGAACGGATCGCCCGCCAGCAGTTCGCCAAGCAGGTCCCGCGCGCGTGGATATTTCGCCGAGTCGGCGGCTTTCTGCGCCGCTTCGAAGGTGAACTGCCTCTGGAAAGCCGGATTCGAAGCACGTGCCGCCCCGACGAGGGTATCCACCGCCTGTTCGGACAGATGGTTACGCCAATAGAAATCGGCCGCCGCGCGCACCACGCCGAGGATGGCCGGGTTGGCGCGCAGAACTTCTTCGATCACGGTTCGAGCCGCCGCGACGTCCGGCTTGCTCTCGTAATAACGGGCCAGCGCGAGGCGCAGGCGGACGCGCTCGACATCGTCGGATGCGAGCGCGATCTGCCGCACGAGCACCGATTCGCGCACGTTTTCGAAGCCGAGGCGCGCGGCTGCGGCACTCACGTCATCCAGCAACTCCGGCGAGCCGGCGGCGTGCGAGAGCGAGAGGAGAAACGCGGCCGTATCGCTGCGGCGGTTCTGCTGCTCCAGGATCGCCAGCCGCAGCGCTACTGCCGCGCGATCGGGATTGTCACCTTTCACCAAGGCGGTCGTCCGGGCTTCGATCGCCGTCCGCAACGCAGGCCGGCGCGCGAGGCGCAGCAAGCGTGAGCGCGCGGGCGAAGCGTCGCCGGAATCCCCATCACCGCTCGCGGTTACCACGACGCCGCTCGCCAGCGCACCCTTGATGTACTCCTCGACCGCGCGATCGTATGCGCCCTTGTTCTCGTAAATCGCGCCCGCCTGGTAAGCATACAGCGCGGGATCGGATAGCTTGCGGCGCCCCTCCGCCAGCAGGCGCAACGCGTCGTCGAATTGGAAGTAGTCCCAAAACACGGTAGCGGCTTCGAGATACCCGTCCGCACTGCCGGGCGCGGTTTGCGGGATGCGGTTCCAGAACGGAGCGGCCTGCGAGTAGTGTTCCCTCTCGGCGTGGATCTCGCCGGCGGCGGTCAGCGCCGCGTGGTTGCCGGGATCGTACTGGATGGCATTCTCTACCAGGGCTACCGCCTTCGCCGCGTATTCGGGCTGGTAGGCCGCCAACGATCGATCGACGGCCGCGGCGCGCAGGGAAATCGATGTATCGCCGGGAAACTGCGCGGCCAGTGCCTCGAAAGCGGGCGCGGCTTCTTCGAAGTGCGATCTCCAGGCAGCCATCTCGGCCACCAGCCTGGCGCCCCACGGGTTGGCGGCGGCCAATTTCGCCGTATCGCCCGCTTGGGCACGCATCGTATCGGCCTCACGCTGCTCTTCGGCTCCGTAGTAGGAAAGGAAGGTCTGGCGCAGGCTGTCGTCATAGAACCAGTACTGGCGGAGCAGCTCGCGGCGTTCGCGGGGGTCGGCGGTCTCTTTGGTCGAGTACGCTTGCAGCAGATTGCGGACAAACTTCAGGTTGTCCGGGAAACGGTGGTGGGCGTACAGGTTGACCTGCCTGTACGCGACCGGGCCGATGGCGGACGAATCGACCAGTTCCTGGAAATATTTATCGAGATCGGTGCCGGAGAAAATTTTGACCACGTTGAGCGTCAGCTTCTCAAACTCGGCGTGGCGCTCACGCCGTAAATACCAGCGCGCCAGCTTGTGGGTCCAGGAAGCGTCGGGGAAGCGCTCCATGGCTTTCCGGTAGACGCCTTCGACTTGCGCGCCGAGATTATTCTGATCGAGAAATGCGGCAAGCCGTTCGTAGAGCCCCGGATCGTCGGGGTTGCGGCCAATCTCATTGCGGCAAACCGCCAGGGCCTCCATCACCCGATCCATCGAAACCAAGCGCGAGATGTAGCGGTCGAGCACGCGAGCGTATTCGGGCGAACGTGCGCCGCTGGCGGAGTCCGCTTGGCGCGCAGGCTGGCCGCCCGCTTGCTCGTTATCCGCGGGAGCGGATACTGACGCTGCTACCGCCTCGCCCAGCGGCACGCCGTCCGTCTTCGCGGCCAGTTCCTTCAATAGCGCATCATAAAGCGCGAACTCTTCTTGCGGCTGGTCTTTGCGCGCGTAGGCATCGGCCATGGCCAAGGCCACCTCGGTGCGTTGGGGAGCGGACGGAAATGCTTTCAGAAAGTCGCGGCCTTGGCGAATCACCCCATCGCTCTCGCCGTATATGGCGTAAGCTTCGATCAGCCGAGCGTGCAGCGCGGACCGTTCCGCCGATTGTGGAAACTGCCGGTCGAACAGTCCGACCAGCTCGGAGGCGCGTGCGCGATGGAAATACGCGGTCGCACCCTGCTCCTGTTCCGTCAGGCTGCCGCTCGGCGATTCGGAATTCAGCAACAGCGAAAGGACTCCGTTGAGATAGCCGGGATAAGGGTCGATGGTGCCGATGTCGCGATACAACGACAGATCGCCCGACCCGAATCGAATGGGAGCTTCCGGCGACGCGAGCAGCACATTCGCAATCCCGGCCAGCGCCCGCTCGCGGGCTGCCGCGGGAGCGCCCGGCAGGCTATACAGGGCGTAGTAATGGCGGATCGACTCGTTGGCATCTTGCGCCTGTTCGAACAGGCGGGCAAGCGTGGTCAGCTCATCCGCCGTCCAGATCGCGTGGCGAGCCTCCTTGCCCAGCCGGAACTCGACCAGTGCGCGCCGTGCGGCGGGCTGGTTGCCGAGCTTGCGCAGGCAGAAGAACAGCTTGGCTACCGAACGTAGGTCCTGCGGATTCTTCTGCACCGTCGCGCGCGTTTCGGCGAGATATAGACGGAGCCCCCCCGCTTTCGCGAGCATGTCCAGATAGGATTCGATTAGGCTCGGGTCCCAGAGCGGTTGGAACTCGCGTTCATAGAGCGCCAGCGCCTGAGCGGTATTGCCGCGAAGCAATTCCAGGTCGGCGCGGGCGGTAAACGGGTAAACCTTATCGTCCGGAAATGCCATCTCGTAAACGGCGATCTGCCGGCCGGCGTCGTCAAACTGGCGGTGGTCGCGAAGATAGTCGAAATACTGCGTGTATGGCTGCTGTTCCTTTGGGTAGCGCGCTATCCAATCGCGGTAGGTCCGATCGACTAAGCTGGCTGGTAACTGCTGGTTCCGAATTAACTCGAGCATTCGCGCAAAGGTGCGCCAGCTACGCTGCCCGGCGGCAGGAGTGAGCCGCTCCGCCGGCGAGGACGGGGCTTGCGCGGCTGCTCGTAGCGCCGTCAACTCATCGGTGGGCCGCTGACGCCGATGATAGAACTGAGCTAGCGCGAGTTGCCCGTCGGCGGAATCCGCCGCCACCTGCGCGTACTTCCGCCAATCGGCTTCGGCGGCAGCGAAATCCAATTGTAATTCCGCCTCGCCTGCCCGGAGACGGTATAGCTCTGCATTGCCGGGTGTTGCGGCGATCAGGCTGGTCAATGCGGGCCGCGTCTCGCGCGGTGGCCTGCGCATCCCCACCGCGCCATTAGGCCACGCGACACTGCGGAAGAAGGCATCCTGAATCGAATTGGCCTCGAGGTATTGCAGCCAGCCGCTCATCTCCGCGCGTAACTGCGCGCTGGACACGGAGAGCAGCACGGCTCCGCCGAACAGTCCGGAGCAAAGCAGCAGACGGGAACTACGGCACCACTTCAAGGGCCACCTCCTGGGTTCCGATGTTATGCGCGAAATCTTCCGCCGTCACTGTCAAATTGTACTTACCAGCCGGGAGAGACGAAGGAACGACGATCTTACCGGCGTTTGTCTCCTCACCGGAATTCCAGTAAAGGTGAACCGGAGCCGCTCCGTAAAGCCGCGCGATTACGCTGCGTGTGTTACGCGACGCACTTACTTGCATTTCGATGGTTTCGCCCGGCCGGTAACGCGCCTTGGTGAGTTTCGTCCGCACCACCGGCGGCTTACTCGCGATCACGAACGTCTTAGCTTCGCGGTAGATGTGGCCGGTACGGTCGCGCAGCACCAGTCTCACCTGGTAAGATCCATCGGCCATGTCGGCCGGCGCGAGAAAGCGCGTCTGCCAGATGTCCTCTTCCTTAAGGAACCGCAATTCCTTCACCAGCCCGAACGGAAACAGCGCCACTACGGAAACGATATCGGGATCGGTCCTCACGCGCAGAACCGGATCGCCGGGGCGGATCACGCGCGGCCGCAACAAGGATCGCGGCGCCGCGAGAAACGACGTGTAGGGCGTGACGAATTTGTACTGGCGCGCCAGGCGGATAATCTCATCGACGCTGGCACGGTCCTCGCCGTCGCGCTCAATCTTGGCGAGCAGCGCGTCCACGCGCGCCTTGGCCCAGGTGCGCGGCAGGTCCGCATGTTCCAGGCTGTGCTCCGGCAGTTCGGCGGTCGCGCTGATGCGAAGAGGCCGGCCCTGATCGAGCCCCACGGCGGAAAACACCGCATGTGGCACAGGCTTTCGATACTCGCCTACCCATGAGGCCAACGCGCCTCCGAACCAGGTGTCTTCGAGCGGGTAAACGAGATCGAAGTTCGCCTTCGGCTCGGCGGTCAGGCGCAGGCCCTCCACGGGGCGCCGGCCCAGCTTGGACAGAAACGCGCCGAGTTTGAACTCGATCGGCTCGGTGGAACGCACCTGCTCCCAAACTCCATCGTTACCCGCCAGCAATTTGACCAGCGGCAGATTGGCATCGTCGCCAATACCCAGCACGAAGGTGCGCGGCCGCTGCCGCTCGGGAATCTTCTTCCAGGCCACCGCGTAAATGGCCGCCAGCTTTCCGTTCTGCAAGGTGCCTGCGGTGGCGCCGCCATCCGAGAGCAGCACCAGGTACGACTCTTGTTTCGCTGGCGCGGCCTGCGCCAGGCCAGCCTTCAGCGCCTCTTCGAGGTTGGTGGCTCCGCGCAGCGAGCTCTGGCGCACAAACGCCAGTGCCTTTTCAATCGTCGCCGGGCTGGCAGCCACCGGCGCCGGCGCGAATGTAGCTGTGTGCGTGTTGAACAGCAGCACGTTGAACGCATCCGCTGGCTGGAGCGCGTGCAGCAATCCTTCGAGCGCCTGGAACTCTCGGTCCAGCTTCTCCCACTGCATGGACAGCGAGGCGTCAAAGAGGGCGATCACCGTCTTGGGTTTCCGCGTGGCGTCGGAACCGGCAGCCGATTCGGCGAGCAGTGCCGACGCTTGGAAGAAGCCGGGTTGCGGACCGCTGGGGCGCACGGTGGTATCGGTTGGCGATGGCGGCAGCGGCGACGGATTGCGGTAGGCGATGACTTCGAGGGTATTGGTGCGGCTGCCGTCCAGGCGGTAATCGACCGCGAAGTCCTGATCCATTTTGAAATTGGCGGCGGTCAAGCTGCCGCGTACCAGGTGCGCGTTGCGCTCCGCGATTTGCAGCGGGAAAAGCTTGCCGGCGATCTGAAAGTCTTTCAGCGCATGTTGCGAACGCAATTCGAAAGTGATCTTCAGCTTGCCCGCCTGTTGCGCCTGATACGCATCCGGCCGCAGCGGGATGGCGAAATGGGACATCAGGTTCTCCACCGGGATGCGCTCGTGATACTCGATTTCGAGCCGCTTGGTCCCGCCGTATGGAATCGGCACAACGCGGGCGCGGAATTCGGTCGAGCGGCGCGCTTCGTCGGCGCCACCGTCTCCGACTTGCAACAGGCCGGGATCGATCGCCTGCCACTTCAGGTCGTTGTAAACTTCTTCGGCCCGGCGCCGCTCCATGATCACGCCGGGAATGCGTGTCACGTCGTCCCACACCGCGAAATCGGAGACGGTCGCGCGGGCAGGCAGCGCGAAAACGTAAGTCCCCTCCGACACGCCGGAAGTGTGGTTGGCGAAGATCTGCCGGATGCTGACGCGCGCGTCGCCGTTATCGATGCGAACGTCGATCTGCATCTCGGCCAGCGAAAGAACGGTGCTGTCGGGCCGGTCGTGCCCGTTGGCGATCAACACGCCCGCATCGCCGCGCGCCAGCGCGCATGCCGTCATCAGCGGCACGCACAGTTTCAAAAGGGGTTTCATCGGTTCTCCAGATTTTGTTCCAGAATGCGCACCAGGCCGTTATCGGTACCTATATATATGTAGCCATCGCGCGCCGCCAGCGCGGTCACGTTACGGGATGGCAAGCCGGCGGCGATCGCCGTCCAACGCTCGCTGCGACGGTCATAAGCGTAGAGGCCGCGGTCGAGCGTACCGGCGTAGACACGATTCCCAGTGACGAGCATGGCGTTCGGGTTCACCACAAACGCGTCGCTCGCTGCCGCGAAACTGTGCCATTGTCCCATCCCGTCCAGCCGCTGCACGCCGGCGCCGTACGTGCCGGCAAACCATTCGTCGCCGACCCGGCCGAGCGCGGTGATCCAGTGGTGCTTCAGCCGCGAATTCGAAGTAGTGTAAGAAGCCTTTACCACGCCGTTCTCGAGTACCGAGAGACCGCCGAGCGTGCCGGCGAGAATGGTCTGCCCTTTGGACGCGATGGCGTACACGTGATTGTTGATCAGTCCTTGAAACGCGTTCAGGCTGCGGGCTCCCCCGGCATCGACAATGGTGAGCCCGGCGGGGGTGGCGATCAACATGCCATCGTCATGGAGCTCCACGTCTGTCACATGATCGGCAATTAAGCCGTCGCGGCGCGTCAGCGTTTGGCGCTGCTGGGCCGCCGCATCGAACAGGACCAGGCCGTTGGCGGTGGCTACCGCCGTGCGCCGCCCTCGCGGGTCGAGCGCGATCCGGTTGACGCAGAACACGGCGTCGTTTTCGACATGAGTCGCGCGAGCAAGGCCGGCATCGATCACGTCCAGCCCGCGATCGAAGTAGCCGACCCACAACCTACCCGCCGCGTCCGCCGCCAGCGCCGAAATGTGCACGTCGGCCAGCAGAGCAGTCTCGGGCTGCAAGATCCGCTGCCACGAGTTTCCATCCGAACCGAGCGAGTAAACGCCATCGCGCGCCACGGCGTATAGATTCTCCCCCATGCGAAAGATGTGCTCAATTCGCGCCGCTGGCATCTCCGGCTGACGGACCATCGGGCGCGCGGCCGCGGTCCGCAAGGGAACCGGCACCACGCCCTGCTCCAGAGTTCCGATCAGAAGCGTGTCGCCGTGAACGAATAGGGTGCGGGCGAACGTGCCGGCCGCCAGGACGCGCGCGAACTTTCCGCCATCGAATTCCGCCACTCCGACCGGAGTGCCGGCGAACGCGCGCGCGCCATCCACCGCGATCGAGAGCACCTGCGGATCGGGCAACCCTTCGCCGGTTCCGAAGTTGTCCAGTTGGCCGGCATGGAAATGCACCAGCCCCCGATCGATGGTGCCCACCCATAAGTCCGCGTAATCGCCGGCCAGGGACGTGACTCTGAGTTTCGCGAGCGACGGGTGGAATAATTTGATCTGCTTGCCGTCGTAGACGATGACGCCATCCTTCTCCGTGCCGAGCAGCACCTGGCCGGTCGAGAGCGGCAGCACCGCGGTGAGCTTCCGGTACGCGGGCTCGACGGGCCGGATCTGGCGGAAGCCGCCATCGCCGAGGATGACCAGGCCTTCTCCAACGGTCGTAATGTACAGCTCGGGCTGCCCGCTGCCGGTACCCACGGCCAGCGTCCCGAGCGGTGCGGGAGGCAACTCCAGGCCCGGACGGAACCGCCGCTTCAGCGCGCCCTGTGCGTCGTACTCGAAGAGCCCGGCCGGACCGCACAGGTACAGACCTTCGCGAAATGAAACTGCGCTGGCGAACACTGCGGGTGTCGAGAACCACTCGAAGCCGCCGCGCGGCGGGCGATCCAGCCGCCCGGTGGTGAAGTGGATTTCCGAGGCTGCCTGGAGCTCGCGCGCAGATTCCGTGGTGGCGCGCGAGGCTCGCCACAGCACACTCGCCGCGTATGCCGCGATGGCCAGGACGCCAACCGCGCCGCCGATCACGAGAGCTTTCGTCCTTCCGGGCCTCGTCATCCGAAGATCCTCCATTATCCGCGAAACAGAGCGCAATGGTGGGGCATGCTTTAGCTTGCCCGTTTTGTTTTCCCGACTCGGCACCACGCGGACTGCCTCAAGCCTCCGCTCGGAATCCGCCATGTCCTATGTTGCGAACCAACCGCCAACCGTGACAACCGAGGTAAAGCAATTGTCGAGCCACGCCGGAATCGGCGCAATGCGGCCCGAATTCCGTGGTTTCGCTCCAGCGCGGCAGTGTCAGTTCGGCCACCCGTGTCTTGCGCGACACGAAGCGAACCGCGCGACACCTCCGCCGCGCGACAATTGGAGCGGGACCCTCGACCGCCGAAGCGGAGTGGGATACTCTGGTGTGGTGTCGCGAATGCGCGCCCGCAAGCGCGCTCACGCGGGCTTCGCAAAATGCCGGTTACTCTGTCGCAGGCGGCAACGATCAGGCGCGGAACGCACCTCTGGGCCCTGGCGCTAGCGGCCCTGCTGCTCGGCGGCTGCGCTCACAAGCCGCGCACGCGGCGAACGCCTGCCGCGCCGGTGCGAGCGCCCGTGGTCGGCGACATCGAGACCGGGCTCGCCAGTTGGTATGGACGTCCGTACCACGGGCGCCCGGCGGCCGATGGCGAAATTTACGATATGGAAGCCCTGGTGGCGGCGCACCGCACACTGCCATTCAACACCTGGGTGCGAGTGGTGAATGTGTCCAACTCCAAGTCGGTGGACGTGCGCATCATCGACCGCGGACCATTCGTGGACGGACGGGTAATCGACTTGTCGCGAGCGGCAGCACGCTCAATCGACCTGCTGGGTCCTGGCGTCGGCCCCGTGCGGCTGGAGGTGATCCGCCTGCCGGAGAATCCCGAGCCCGGGGTCTTCGCGGTGCAGGTGGGGGCATTCCGCGTCCGCGACAACGCGGACCGGCTGCGCGGCGCAATGGCCGCCCGTTACGGCGCGGCGCGCCTGGTCCTGCGGCCCGGCAATCCCGACCTTTGGCGCGTGCTGGTGGGCGCAGAGGCAACCACGGACGGCGCGGCCGCTCTGGCCGCCTGCATTCACGCCGAAACGGGTGAGAATAGCGGCTTCGTGGTCCGACTAGATTCCGAGTAGCGTTCCCCGGGAGCTTCCCATTCCTCGCGGGGCGAGAGAAGCGACTTCATGAACCGCACCGTGCCGGGCGCCGCCCAGGGCCTCGTGGGCGAGACGTCCGCGATCCACGATCTCCGCCGCCTGATCGAGAAAGCGTCGCGCAACCGGCTGCCGGTGCTGCTGCTGGGCGAGAGCGGCACGGGCAAGGAGGTGGTGGCGCGCGCCATCCACGACGCCAATCCGCGCGGCCAGTTCGTACCCATCGATTGCGGCTCGCTGGTCGGCACGCTGGTGGAAAGCGACTTGTTCGGCCACGTGAAGGGCTCCTTCAGCGGCGCGCAGGAGAGCAAGCGAGGCCTGGTGGAAGTGGCCGACGGGGGCACCGCCTTTTTCGACGAGATTGGCGACCTTCCTCTCGAGATGCAGGTCAAACTGCTACGCCTGATTCAGGAGCGCCAATTCCGCGCCGTGGGCGCCCTGCAATGGCGCACGGTGGACCTGCGGATCATTGCCGCCACGCATCGCGACCTGAAAACCGAAATCGCCAAAGGCCGCTTCCGCGAAGACCTCTACTTCCGGCTCAACGTGTTCACCATCCGGCTGCCGCCGCTGCGCGATCGCAAGGCAGACATTCCGCCGCTGGTCGATCACTTCCTCGAGCGCGCCCGCGCGGCCGGCCTGCCCTGGTTCGACCCGAGCCCGGAAATCCGCGCGCGCCTCGCCGCCTACGATTGGCCCGGCAACGTGCGCGAGTTGAAAAACGCCATCGAGCGCATGGCCGCGATGCATTCCGAGCACGATCCCGAAGCCGCACTCCCCTCGGCGCTGATGAATCAAGCCCGCTCGGCGGAACTGGAGCGGCTCTCGGCCGCGGTCGCCGTGGCGGAGGAAGATGCGGCCGGCTGCGAGTCCGGGGGGCGGTCGAAGTCGCTGGGCTTCACCATCTCGGGAAGCGAAAAGACCGCCATCAAGCGCGCCCTGGCCGAGGCTCATGGCGAACGCG
>Ga0074045_10005260_pt1 | contig 11337 bp, 11 predicted proteins | sample BogForMeECP23OM2_FD_94442 | JGI IMG/M metagenome (GOLD analysis project Ga0074045, IMG submission 94442) | Bog forest soil microbial communities from Calvert Island, British Columbia, Canada - Bog Forest MetaG ECP23OM2 | ecosystem: Environmental > Terrestrial > Soil > Wetlands ...
CGGCTCACATCAGAAAAATCGGATTTAAAACCTTATAAGTTCAAAAAAATATCCTCTTTCTCCGCAAAAATCCGTATCATTTCACATCTGGTAACCTCTTACTTAAACCGTTCCTCCATGAGCTCTGCGGGATGTTTCGCCTTGATCTTCGAGCCAGATTTGTCGAGCCCTCCCGCCAACTGTATAAGGCAGCCGGGGCACTCCGCGGATACATACTCCGCACCTGTATTCTCGATATTCTTCAACTTCCGCTTCAGCATGTGCATGGAAAGTTCAGGTTGTTTTACGGTATAGGATCCGCCCATGCCGCAGCAGGTATCGTTCTCAAACATTTCCTTCAGCTCGTAGCCGGCTGTTGTAAGCGCTGCACGAGGTTCCTTGTAGATCCCCGCATGGCGCTTGGCATGGCAGGAATCATGGTAGGTGATCTTCGCGATTTTTTGTCTGTCCTTCGGGGTCAGTTTTTTTGCTTCGATCAGTTTGCTCACCAACTCCGAGAACATGACTGTCTTTGCAGCAAGCTTTTCCGCCTTGGGAATCAGATTCTCCATGTTTTCACCTTTCAGCACATGCGGCCATTCCTTTTTCAGAGCTGTAGCGCATGTTGCACAGGCCGTGACCACGTACTGCACATCGTTTTCCAAGAGCGGTTTGATATTATGAGCCGCTGCCAGGGCTGCCATATCAAAAGCGCCGCTTCCCCAATGAGGAATCCCGCAACACGACTGCCCTTCAGGGAAAAGCACTTCAATTCCTGCCTTATTCAAGACCTTGACCACTGCTTCCCCGATTTTTGGGAATACAAACTCAATGGCACAGCCAGAGAAAAACGCAACCTTCGTCTTGCTTGCCGGCTGCCTAATCTTTTTAAACAGCTCTCGGAAAGGAACCGCCGCAATCGTCGGCAGGCTCCGGTACTCGGAAAGGCCCGACAAAAACATGGGAAGGTGCCGAATAAAACCGTCTTTGACAAAGGGCTTCTGTGCGAGCGAGGCGGCCCGCAGCATGGCATGAAAGAGCTTACGGTTATTGATCAACGACAATGCGCTCTTATAGATAAAAGGCAATCCTTGTTTTGTTGCCAAGCGGCGGCGAATTTCAAGGATCAGCTCAGGAATATCAATCTTACCGGGACATATCTCCTTGCACTTGCCACACCCGATGCAGAGACCCTGGATGTCCTCAGTTGCCTTCAGCTCAATGAACCACGCCGTCAGAATGGTGCCGATGCCACCGGTATAGATATGGCCGAAAACATGTCCCCCGACCAGACGATAGACCGGGCAGACATTCAGGCAGGATGCGCAACGAATGCACTGAAGCGCCTGCTTAAATTTTGGATCCCTTGCCATCTCGGTCCGTTTGTTGTCCATAAGAATGATATGGAGATCTTTCATTGAGCCATCGTCATTCGGTGTTGGACCGGTAATAAAGGTGACATAGCTGGTCATCAGCTGGCTGGTTGCACTCTTGGGCAATGCGATCAGGATCGGCGCCGCATCAGCGTAGTTCGCCACGAGTTTCTCAAGACCGACAATGGCCACATGAATTTTTGGAAGCGTAGTAACGAGACGAGCATTACCTTCATTCGTTACCGTAACGATCGTCCCGGTCTCGGCAATGGCAATATTGGCGCCGGAGATACCCAATTCGGCGTTAAAAAATTTCTCGCGAAGTTCTTTGCGTGCGACTTTGACCAGCTGTTGGATATCGTTGGACAGTGGTTTGTTGACTTCCTTGCTGAAAAGATCCGAAATCTCCTCCTTGGTCAGATGGAGGGCAGGCATGACAAAATGCGAAGGTGTCTGATGGGCGAGTTGCACAATCCATTCGCCCAGGTCCGTTTCATCCGCCTGAATCCCGTGCCGGGCAAGATGCTTGTTCAAATGGATCTCTTCGGATGCCATGGATTTGGATTTCACAACTTTCTTGACGCCTTTTTCTTTGCAGAGACTCGTGATATAGTCCTTTACAACCTGCGTGCTGTTTGTTCGAATGACCTTCGCGCCACGTGCTTCAGCGACTTTTTTAAACTGCGCTGCCAGCTCATTAATATGATCCGCCGCATAGCTTTTACGTTCGGCGATCAGGGTTCTAAGTGCTTCAAAATCAATTCCTTCGTATGCCTTGGTGCGGGTTGCTGGGTAATTCCACCGGTCGAGAATGCCCGCAAGGTTCTGGTTCTTCAGAGCCTTTTGTATGGATTTCGTAAATTGCTTTGTCATGATTTCTTCCCTCCTGCTTCATCGATACAAACGATAACAAGACGCTCGGGACCATGAACGCCGATGGCGAGCACACGCTCGATATCTGCGGTCCGGCTCGGTCCGGTTGTCAGCGTGATATATCTATTTCGACTCGGATGCATCCGCGACATGAGCGCGGGCAGGTCGGCTACAATGGTGTCGGTGCTAAGCAGCGCAATGTGAATCCATGGCAACGCGGCTGCCAGCCGCTGGTCAACCGCTGTGGAGTCCTGTGCCACCGTACCGGTATTGGCTATTCCCCAATCCACTTGAGTGATGCAGACTTTTGCCTCCTTTGCCAACTGACGGGTTACCTCGAATTTTAAGCCCGGAATTTTTTTTTCAAGGGCCTTAATGTCAACTCCCTTGAGGATGGGGCTATCTGCCCAGAGGGCGTAACTGCCAGGAGCGTCATTAATGTCCTCCTCTTTAAAAAACCTCTCGATAAAATCGAGAGCCTCGGCTTTGGTGCCGAACCGGTGAACTTCGCTGCCAACCGCTTCGGCTTTTACTTTAAACTGAGTAAACATAGGCCTCATCTCCTTTTAACGGGCATCGAGTGTTCCGTGCCCCGTAATAAACGGCGAAACAGGACATAGCTTGACAACTATGTAAGATGCACTATGGCCGGAAATCATCAGAGAGCCTTCATGCAGCTAGCGCTCCGGATTACGGTAAAAAAACAGTTTTCCCGCAATGGAAAAACTGAAGTACCTGCCACCTTGTACTACCTTGACTATTGCGACGTCAAAGTGCTTCTTGTTGTATTTTTCTATAAAGTTCTCATAGAGTGTTTGACCGTATCGCTTGGTGGCCATTTATTCGATAAAAAACTCGATGTCCTTGCCATCGCCTTCGGCCCGGAGAGCAGACTCTATCCCCATGCTATGTTGTCAATCCAGTTCATGCCTTTGCCATAGGAATTGATAATGAAAAGGTGTTTTTTTTATGCGGTATTCGGGCATGCCCATCCCTGGGAACTACACTACAGAAAACTAAAGCACCGGGATAAGTTGTATGAACAATTTTTTCATTCCGCTTGTGAGCGATCTTTTTGCGTATTATACCCGATTTTTGGATGAATGCTTACAAAATAAAAATATGGATTTTTTATATGATGCGATGTAGCTTACTTGGTCCAATGGAAGATGTTTTGTAACTAATATAAAGGCAAGAAAGATGACTCCGCCATCGTAAAAAAAATGATGGTATAATAAAAGTAACTATCCAAGAGCGTCCGGCTTTTAACATTTATGCGGTATCAAGGAAAGGAGAATCGCCATGCCTGTCATAATCGGCGTGCCTCGGGAGAAGGCTCCCGAAGAGCGGCGTGTGGCTGTCGTTCCTGAAGTGGTCAAGAAGTTCAAATCGCTTGGTGTTGATTTCTGTATAGAGCGTGGGGCGGGAATAGGCAGTTATTTTCAAGACGAAGATTTCGGTGCGATGAGTCTGGCTGCAGACAGCAACGATGTATATGCCAAATCCAGCATCATTTTCAAAGTGCAGCCCCCGACGTTGGGCGAAATTCGTGCGATGCGGCCGCATACCGTTCTCATCGGCTTTTTGAATCCTTACCAGGACCGGGAACGAGCAGCTCTTTTCTGTGAGCAAAATATCACGAGTTTTGCCGTTGAGTTGATACCGCGCATTTCCCGGGCGCAAAGCATGGATGCGCTCTCTTCGCAGTCTACGGTGGCAGGCTACCAGTGTGCTCTGATTGCCGCCATACTTTCGCCCAAGTTCTTTCCCATGATAACGTACGCTGCAGGCACGCTGCGTCCTACGCGAGCGCTGGTAATCGGGATTGGGGTAGCGGGACTTCAGGCGATAGCAACTACGCATCGCCTCGGCGCCATCGTCGAGGCTTATGATGTTAGACCAGAGACCAGGGAACAAGCCGAATCCTTGGGGGCAAAGTTCGTCGACACCGGCGTGGCCGCAGGGGGCACTGGCGGCTACGCGCGCGAGTTGACCGACGAAGAGAAGAAGCGTCAGCGGGAAAAACTGTCAAAAGCCATTTCACAGGCCGATGTGCTGATCACGACGGCGGCGATTCCTGGGGAAAAAAGCCCGCTCATCGTCACTGAAGACATGGTGGGGGGAATGAAACCGGGCTCGGTCATTGTGGATATGGCTGCTGATTCAGGAGGAAATGTTGCCGGTTCGCGTCCTGGAGAAACTGTCGTAACGCACGGCGTCAGCATCGTAGGCACCATCGACATCGCCTCCCGAATGCCGGTGCATGCATCAGAGATGTATTCAAAGAACTTGTTCAACTTCATTTCACCCTTTATCATAGCGGGCGAGCTTCAACTCGACTGGAATGATGAAATCATTGCAGGCAGTGTCTTTACACATGAGAGGCAGATACAGCATGAAGGCGTGAAAAAGGCGCTGAATGGTGTTTAGGATTTTTTGGCCGGTTTGATTTGTTCGGCAAAATTCGTCATGCTCACGAAAGTGGGTCGCAAGCAATATTTTAAAAAGACTAGTACACCGTAAATTTAATTGTTGTTGGTTCGGAAACCGCCATTCCTGTAAAAACCGTACCGGGTTGATACACGAAAAGAATGTTATACCATCAAAAATAGTTTTACAGTGCGCTAGATTCCCGTTTTTTAGCAATGATGCAAGATGCAGTATTTCTGCCGATTAAAATATCATCAGGTTTTACTTTGTACGTATCAATTTCCAAGCCCTTTTTTCTGGGTCGGGGAGGTATTTCAATGGAAGGTTTTGTTGCGCTCTATATTTTCATGTTGGCCGCATTTACCGGCTATGAGGTCATCTCGCGCGTGCCCGTGATCTTGCACACACCGCTCATGTCAGGTTCCAACTTTGTCCATGGCGTGGTGCTTGTGGGAGCTATGGTCGCACTGGGACAGGCGCGGACGCCACTTGAACAGGGGATCGGCTTCATTGCGGTGCTGCTTGGCGCGGCCAACGCTGCCGGTGGCTACGTGGTTACGGAACGCATGCTCGCCATGTTCAAGAGTAGGAAGGCCGACAAATGAGTGCGAGCGTCCTCATAAATGCAAGCTATTTCATTGTCGCTGTACTCTTTATCCTAGGCTTGAAAAGCATGTCATCGCCAGTCACCGCCCGGCGTGGCATCCTTTGGGCCGGCGCGGGCATGCTGCTTGCCACTCTTGTCACTTTCGGCTGGCCCGGCATGGGCAACTATACCCTGATGGTCATCGCAATCGCCATCGGCGGCGGCGCAGCCTGGTGGTCAGGTAAAACGGTAAAAATTACCGATATGCCGCAGTTGGTAGCCATCTACAACGGCATGGGAGGTGGAGCAGCAGCGGCAATTGCAGCCGTTAAGTTTGCAGAAGGCGAGGTGCGTGGTACGGTCGTTCTGGTACTCGCCGTCCTTGGAGCTGTAATGGGAGCAGTGTCCTTCTCCGGCTCATGTATAGCTTTTGCTAAGTTGCAGGGCCTTATGAAAAAAGCGTTCCGTTTGCCGGCCCAGAACGCTATAAACGTAATTTTGAACGCAATTACATTTTTCGTGAGTGTTGCGATTGTCACCTCCAGCCACCCCTCACCAATCCTGATCGTCGCTCTTTTTGTGCTCGCGCTGTTGCTAGGTATTGTCATCACGATGCCCATTGGAGGAGCCGACATGCCCGTGGTGATAGCGCTTTTTAACGCAACCACAGGTCTCGCGGTGGGTTTCGAAGGCTTCGTGCTTGCCAATCCGGCACTTATCATCGCCGGTATCGTGGTTGGGTCGGCCGGCACGTTGCTCACCCAGCTCATGGCAAAGGCCATGAACCGGTCCCTATCGAGCATTCTGTTCAACCCGATAACCGGCGAAGCCCGGGTCGGTGGTGAAGGCATCATCGGCACGATGAAGGAAGTGACCGCGCTTGATGCTGCAGCTATGATGCGCTATGCGCGCAAAGTCATTATCGTGCCTGGTTACGGTATGGCAGTGGCCCAGGCCCAGCACAAAGTATGGGAGATGGCTAAACTCCTTGAGGAAGCGGGGGTAGATGTCAAGTTTGCGATCCATCCCGTGGCAGGACGCATGCCCGGCCATATGAACGTGCTGCTCGCAGAAGCAGGCGTTCCTTACGAGAAGATCTTCGACCTCGATGAGATAAACGCGGAATTCCCGCAGACAGATGTTGCTCTTGTAATAGGTGCGAACGATGTGGTGAACCCCGTAGCACGCACTGACAAGTCAAGCCCCATTTACGGCATGCCCATCCTGAATGCCGACAAGGCGCAGAACGTTATTGTTGTAAAACGGGGCAAGGGCGCAGGGTATTCCGGCATCGAGAACGCTCTCTTCTACGCCGAGAACACCCGCATGCTCTACGGCAGCGCACAGCAGGCCGTGAACACAGTTATCCAGCACATCAAACAGATGGCATCTTGACGAAATTTTCCCATCCAAGTGCGCTTATAGCCATTGAGAGTATTTGCTGTGATCCGGCAATCCCTTTGGCTTCGAACTGTCGCCGTAACCCCAACGATCGCTGATAACTACAGTAAAGTCCTTCGCAAAGAGCGGTGCAATCTTGTGCCACGTCACATGAGTCAAAGGGTTGCCATGCAGCATCAAAAGCGGAGGCCCCTGACCACCGTATTTGAGCTTCATTTTTATCTGCGGGTCGCCGGTTTGTTGCTGTGTGTGCTTAAAGCCTTTAAACAGATCACATCTCCAGGTATACTAGTATGAAAAAGCGTAAGCATAATCGCAACGAAGAGGGCTAGCTTGGGTTCCAGCCGTAAACACTGCCATTCATCTTAGTCTTTCGTTGTTTCTGTCGGCTTAATTTTCTTCCGGAACTTCGGTTCTGAACAGCGCTAGAATTGCAGAATGGGGAACGATCAGATACTTCTTTTCCTCAAACTCAATCTCCATTGCAGGTTCTTTAAGGAAGATGGCAAAATCGCCTTCCGCTGCCTGGAGGGGCAGATACTTTATGTCCTTCTTACCCGAGGCCCAGGATTCTGCTGGCGTCGTGTCTGGTATGGGATATCCAGGGCCGGCCTTTACCACATGGCCGCCGATGATTTTTTCCTTTTCCTTGACCGTCGGCGGAAGATATAGGCCTGAGGGCGTCCGATCCATCCCTTCGTCAGGATCAATCAGAACGCGGTCGCCGACGACAATAAGGTTCTTTATGGTATGCATGTGTCTCGTGCTCGGGCGCTTGGCCTTGTCGAAGGTTGCGAAAGAAAGCACGTCATCATCCTTGACCGTGGGGAATGTAACCTCCGCCGAAACTGCGTTAAGCTCCTGCTTTGAACCACCGCTTCGCTTCAGAACCGCCTCAATGTCCGTTGGCGTGCTCACGCAAATTTCAACTTGCCGGTTTAGAATTATTTCAAGCTCGTCTATTGCCGGCAGGTTGTTGGGATCGGCCATGGCCACAACAAGCAGTTCCCCGGCATCCTCCATGGGAACAAACCGATATCGCTCCATCAAGTCAAGAGGAATGGTTTCAATGAATTTGGCGTCGATATGGAAATCCATAAGGTCGACATAGCGAAGATCCCGCTGCTCTGCCAGTGACTTTGCGAGGTCCTCTTCACTGACCAACCCCTCCGCCACGAGGAGTTCTCCCAGCCGAATACGAGTACCGTCAGTCTTCGGCAGGATGCCGTTGATCTGCTCCTGTGTCACGAGTCCCTTGGACACGAATATGTCGCCTATCCGCTTTCTTCTAAATGACGTCATGATAACTCCGCTCGCATTGCAGTAATCGACATGGTAGTCTTAACGCTTTGCTTTCAAAAGAAAGTATACACAAATTGGTGGATTTTTCAAGTAAGTGCGTGGCGGTCGTACAATGTTGATAGTGGTTGGATATTGATGGGGCATCTTTGGCGCAGCTTGCTAAAACATAAGCTGCGTAAGCCCATGAACATGAGCCTTAGCGGATTCGGATGACTTCCAGTCTCCCTAATAACCTCTTCGTCAAGGATGACATTCATCCCCTCGGTGAGTCGACAGAGGATTCTATCTCATGATTTACTAAATCTTCTCAAGCTTCTCATAAACCACCATCTCATCGCGAACATGCAGGTCGCTGGGGTGGTACTGAGGAATCGGATATTCCAGCTGTTTGAGCTGAACTGGTGCGGTCTTTTTTTCCACCAATCCAAGCGCCACCGCTACGCCGTAAATAATGGCTTCGGGGCGCGGTGGACAACCGGGGATATAATAATTGACCGGAATAATTTTTTCCACCGGCCCGATAACGGAGTACGAATCAAACCACAACCCGCCGCCGCAGGCGCAAGACCCGATGGCAAACACAAGTTTCGGAGCAGGCATCGCTTCATAAGCCCGCTTGAGCGCTTTTGCTGTGGACCGCATGGCCGGACCCTGGCAAAGCATCACGTCCGCATGGCGCGGTGATCCGACCAGCTTGATGCCGAAACGCTCTGCATCGTAGTAAGGCGTAAGCACATTCAGCACCTCGATATCGCAACCATTGCAGCCGCCGCTGTTGGCGTGATAAACCCATAACGAACGGCCGAACATTTTTTTGCAGAGATTTTTCAACATAAGTTGTTATACCATTTCTATTTTGATGTCGTCGGCAACCGGTTCGTTCTCGAGATAGCTCTGCGATCGAAAAATCCACCGCTCGTTTTGCAGATCGTCAAACCGGTATCCCTTCATCTTCAACTGCTCCAAAGGCGACGGCTCCTTGAAACACCGACCGCAGCGCTGACAGGTGCTCATGAACAACTCCAGCTTCTGCCCGATGTCGCCAATGCTGTTGGTGGCGTTCTCGAACTCATGGCTCATCGTAATGGCTTTCTCAGGACAGAGCTCGGCGCAGCGGCCACAGTATGCACAGCGGCGCCCAAGATATTTCAGGATGCGAATCTCCTGACACACATCAAGCACAAGAATTTCCCGTGCCGGACAATTGTTTGCGCAACCCCCACAACCAGTACATTTCGCCACATCGAAAATGGGTCGGCCCCTGAATTTTGGCGGCACCGGTTGAGGTTGTGCCGGATACGGCAAGGTCACCCGCCCCGCTTTCAAGCAGACTATTGTTTCTTTCAGTTTGCTCAGGATAGACATGTTGTCACCTTAATCAAAAACCGTAACTCGCCAGAACCAGCGCTGCGAGCGCCGTTGCCAGCAGTACCCCGAAAAATCGGATGGCCTGATCAATACGATAACGTGCGTGCGTCGCTGCAACAAGAGTAACGAGCAATACCAGCACAAATACCTTTGCCCAGAACATCATCCACCCCATCGGGAGAGGAAATCCCATTCCCCACGGCGTAAACATCGCCACGAACAGTGCGCTGTAGACTACCAGTTTCACCATGGACGCATATTTAAACATGGCAAGCTTTGGCCCCGAATATTCCATGAGCGGGCCTTCCATGATCTCCGTCTCGGCCTCGCTGATGTCGAACGGCATGCGCTCAACAAGCGCCTGGAACGCCAGCAGTATTACGGCCAGTATCAGAAGTCCCGACCACGGAAAACTGTCGCTCGCATACACCGAGCCGCTCAGCACCGTATCCAAACGAAAGGACCGCGTGTGGACCGCACCAATTATGATGGCAACGGCAAACAGTGGTTCCAGCACAATCATGATCATCATCTGGCGGCTGATGCCGACGAGAGAGTATGTAGAGCCCGCTGCCAGCCCAGCCAGCATTGTGCAGATGCCTGAAAGGGTCAACATATAGATCAGCAGAATGGCGTCCCCTTCCCCCTGCATGGGTGCCGAGAACCCCATCGGCACAAAGCATGCCACTGCCAGGACGGTCGCAAGCGACAGATACGCTGCAAACCGTTGCATCAGGGGCGAGTCTCCCGATTCGATATCTTCCTTGCCCAGTAGTTTCAGCAGGTCGTAGTAAGGCTGCAGAATCGGCGGACCCTGCCGGGATTGGATGGAGGCCGTCACTTTGCGCAACACCCCCTGGCAAAGCGGGGCCACCAGCAACACCATGCAGACGTTCGCCACTCCGCTAAAACTCGTCCAGATCACTTTATTGTCCATATCAGCTTCTATGCCTTCTTTGCCCGTGTTAATTTCTGCAATTCTTCATGCGACCATATCGTAGTCGCACCCGACTTTAGATCGATTGTCTCCAATCGGTCCGTACAGGAGAAACAGGGGTCAATGCTTCCCAGTGAAATAGTCATGTCGGCAATCTGCTGGTCCTTGATCATCATCGGCACCGCCTGGAGGTTTTGATACGTCGGGGCGCGGACCCGCCAGCGGCGCGGACGATTGTTTTCCCCCGTGATAACAAAATGATGGCTTTCACCACGGGGGGCTTCAACCGATGACAGGCCCAGACGGCCTACAGGCAGTACATCTTGTATTTTTGTCTGAAGCGGCCCCGCTTCCATTTTTTCCAGGCATTGCCGGATGATTTTTATGGACTCAAACACTTCCCGGGCCCGGACCAGTATGCGCGACCACACATCTCCGCACTGTTCGGTGATCACGTTGAAATCAACGCGGTCGTAAGCCGCATAAGGATGATCGAGCCTGCAATCAATATCTACGCCGGCAGCGCGAGCAACAGGACCGATAAGTCCGACATTTTTCACCGCAGTTCTGTCTGCAACACCCACACCCCGAGTGCGTTTTTGAATATTCTTGTCTTTACTCACTGCTGCAACGACGGGCCTCCATTCGGCTTCGAGTTTGTCGAGCACTTGGCAGAGTTCTGTCTTTATCTCCGGCGCGATGTCCCAGCGTACGCCGCCGATGACACAAAGCGCGTAGGTCTTGCGGTTACCGGTAATCTTTTCCGCAATCCACATAATCGGTTCGCGGATGCGAAAGCTCTGCATAAACAGAGTGTCGAAACCGACAATATGACAGGCAAGGCCCACCCACAGCAGGTGACTATGCAAACGCTCTATTTCAAGCATGATGGTGCGCATGTATTCGGCACGCGGCGGCGGTTTAATGGCCGCCGCGGCTTCGACAGCCTGACTGTACGCCACGCTGTGCACGCAGCCGCAAATACCGCAGATGCGTTCAGCCATCATATTGATATCGTTGTATGACATCACCGATTCTGCAAGTTTCTCGATTCCACGGTGCACCATGAACCCACGATATTCACAGCC
>Ga0074045_10005263_pt1 | contig 11334 bp, 11 predicted proteins | sample BogForMeECP23OM2_FD_94442 | JGI IMG/M metagenome (GOLD analysis project Ga0074045, IMG submission 94442) | Bog forest soil microbial communities from Calvert Island, British Columbia, Canada - Bog Forest MetaG ECP23OM2 | ecosystem: Environmental > Terrestrial > Soil > Wetlands ...
ATCTTTATTATTCGCGAGCACTGAGTACCTCAGTCTTATTTCCCTCGTCGTCCACACAGACAAAAGTCACGTTTGTAGAGAACACTCCTCTTACGTCACCGCGCCCAACATCTTCATTGAAAACATTTACAGCATACTGCACTGACGTTTTTCCGATTTTGACTCTTTCCACGAGGAATCTAAGAATAGAACCCCCTATTACGCTTTTCCGGAACTCAATTTTATCCATCCCAATGGTAACAAATTTACATCCCGGAAAGTCCAACGTCACAGCTATCCAGGCTATTTCATCAACCCACTTTAAAAGGTTGCCGCCGAATAAGTAACCAAATTGATTAAGATGCTCAGGAAGAACTAGTTTATAATTTTCCATATGCTCATTTTGTTGTCGTTATTGCCGGCCTGTAATATTTAAGTATATCATGATTCCCCGCCGGAACCTGCGGGGACAAGAATATAAACACAAACTTTCCGCTAGGGAAGGAGCAACAGTATCCCACAAATTCGGCAAGGAGCTAGAGTCCAGCTGGAATCTTCGTCCACATCATTTTCTTTCGATTTAACCTACGCCCATCTACTATAAATGTTCCATCGCCAATTGCGTGAACAGTTCTCTTCTCTTTTCGTGAACTGTCAAAGTACGCGGCGACACCTTCGAGGACAACGATATTGTGCTTTTGGACGATATCGATAACTTTACATTCGATATTCGCCAGGCATTCCTTAATCAAGGGCGACCTAACATACTTTCCCTTCACAGGAGTTAGCCCAAACTTTTCAAATTTGTCCGTGTCTGCGCCGGAACATGTTCCTACACCAACGACCTTATCAAGCAGGTCAACAGTGGGAACTGAAATTACACATTCCTTCGATTTCCGAAGTGCGGCATACGAATAGTTCCAGGGCCCAGTGGTTATGGCAATCACCGGCGTAAAGTCCATCACCATGGTCCACGAGATCGTCATTATATTGTCTTTCTTTCCGTCACTTGTCGTAACAAGAACAACTGGACCAGATTCTATTAGCGTGAACGCTTTACTGAGCTGCATTTTTTTCATGAGCGCACATGCTCCTGTTGACCTGCAGTCTTGATCGTTCTCATATATTAGATATTCTTCAATTTTCGTTGTCTACAAAATACCAGATTTCGAGACAGTAAAATCATCTGATCTAATTCCTTTAAATATCTGCTATTGGAGTCTCAAAATGCAAGCGGGTTTTTTGAGAATGTCGGCGCGACCTGCTCACAGTACTAAACGCGAGTTGCAATATTTCATAACTGAGTAATACGTCCCGAATTATGCATAGTCTGACCACGTCAGGAGGGTACCCTAGTCTTGCCGGGATGCATAAGCCCTTTTGTCAATAATAGCAAGGTTGACACGTTTCCTGATACATGTTGACTTATTCTCTGACGCGTGGTATAAAAAGATAAAGAGATGAATGAGATAAGCAAGATACAAGGCATACCATCAGCAACTCCGGAGGCCCGGAAACCTTCTGATCAGAAGGTTTCAAATGCCTTTAGCGAAGTTTTGAATAACGTGTTGTCCGATGCTGCGAAGATCCAGGACGAAACTTCCAAATCTATTGGAAATATCCCCAATATGGGAGTTGAAAATATCAAGATAGAGATGGTAAAGGCGGGGGACGCCATGAACAGGCTAATGCAAGCCCGGCAGGATCTGCTGAATGTGTATAAATCAGTTAACGAGAACCAATAGCTTAATCCGATAATTAAACCTCCCGGGGTTGTATAGCTCAATTCTCCGGAACATTGTCCCTTGTAGTGACCAGTACTATGCCCTGTCCCGGCCTGAGGTCGTATGAAAATGGCGCAGGTATATAGTCAAGGGCATATTCCGGAGAAACATCAACCAGCGGCGCTCCTGCCTGAAGATATTTCTGCAGGTTTGCTGAAAAGAAATATTGTTTGTTGTAAATGTCTTTATTGAGTATGAGCAGCGATTCTTCCTGTGTTTGGGCTGATGCCTTCCACATAAGCAAAATATTAGGATTGTCGTCATGCAGTATCTCTGTGGGGGATTCTTCCTGAAATACGGCATGTCCTGACTTGACCCCGTTGACGCTCGTTATGAAGGAAGTCAGCTCAGTGCCTGTCTCTTCCCAATCTTCAGGTCTTGTCTTTACCACATGCAACTTCCTGCGGAAGCCGAATTCGAATCCTATCGGCATCATGACACCCGCAGAGAACAAAGCAGAGAACAGGTAACGCTGTTTGACCCCTTCTATGTTGCCGCCTAATTCTTCGCAGAGCCTCACCGTATCATGACTTTCAGGGAAGCTTATGGATGGGGCAATTTCCCGTGTGAGGGCATATTGTTCCATTAACCAGGGATGGTGGAAATCCCACCATTTTGAGCTGTTAAAAATATAATCAAAACCGGCCCCCGCGGTTTTTCTGGTCTGGTCCGGAGGGCATCCGAGGGTCTCAGCAAAAAAAATCACATCAGGATATTTTCTCTTTATTTCGCTGATGAGTCTTTGCCATAAACTGCCCGGCACCTGATAGGCCGCATCGCAGCGGAATCCCTTGAAGCCAAGTTTAGCCATAAAGGTTACTACGCTGAGAAAGAATTGAAAGAGCCCTTCTTTATCTTTTGTATCCCGGTGGTCAAACCTTGCCAGGTCTTTCCAGACTACCTTTTTCTGGTCTTCATAGGCGAAGGGATGCGCGATACTGCCGTTGGATTCATGGAGAAACCATTCCGGGTGTAATTCTGTCAGGTCTGAATCTGCGGAGCAATGATTGATCACCAGGTCCACCATTACCCTCATGCCAAGTTTCTCTGCAGTCCTTATCACGTCCATTACCTGTTCATGAGGTTTTTTTTCAATTTCCCCGTCAACGAGCAATGGATTGAAATCAAAATAATCGGCTATCGAGTATAGACTTCCCGAATTGCCGGTACGCTGAACAGGATTGACAAAAATCCAGTTGAACCCCATTTCCGAGGCCCGCAATAAATGCTTTTCCCAGCCGGCAAACTTCCCTGCCAGCAGAGGGAACAAGTTGTAGATGATCATCTTTTCCGGTTTTCTCATAATTTCCCCTCCTTTATCAATCATTCGTATTGTCAAAAATTAACCACAGAGGACACAGAGAAATGCTCTGTGTCCTCTGAAAGACTTTATGGCGCTTTTTATCTATAAGGGTTCCTCTGTGGTTTCATTTTTATCCCGTTTTTTCATTAAACTTTTAACATTATCGCACGCATCCGATACGAGCTGATAGTTTTTACACAGGACAGAAAGCCAGAAATTCATCCGTTCAGCATTACCTTTATCCCGCCAGTGATGGAAAAGATAAGATTTATCTCCAAGCGGAAGCCTTCCTTCAACCGGATGAATTTCGAGTGCTAAAGAAACGTGTTCGGGACCCGGCAACTCCAGGGCTTCAGCCACAATCCCTGAAAGCCCGGAAGGCCCGAACATCAGGTCGAGATATCTTTCCCCCATGTGTTCAAATGGTAGCATAATTTTGTCTAAAAAGCTCAGGTGGTCCGCCACTCCGAAGGGGCTGAAGGTAGAGAGCGGGTGTGCGTCGTGCAGGTGATAATGCATATGTTTCCCCAGACTGCCGATTTCCCGTATCACGCGGAGCACTTCAGCGGGGGCGGCTGCGACCGCTTCCTGAACGTCGCGTATTACGTCCTGAAGACCGGCGTCGTGAGGCTTGAGAGTGCAAACATCTTTCCCGGGGTGTTTGCCTGAATAGACGCGCCTTGCCTGCCAAAGGCCCAAATGTCCTATATCGATGCAGCAGCTCACGCGCTCAAGGCTATGTGAGGCCCTGAAAAGTTCTATGAATAGATCAGGCTCAAGACCTGCAGCGTATTCGATAAAGAGGTAAGGACTTCCGCCGATTTTTCTTAATCCGGATTCCAGACTATGCAGGACAGTTAAATAATGGTCAAAGCGAAAGGCGATCTCGCTGTGATCATGAACTATTAATCCGGAAACCCGGTTTTTAAAGTTTTTGGAAAAATCGAGGACCAGGGCACGGCTGTTTTCGTCAAAGAGGTTTATCCATCTGGGCAAATGCACGGTTGCCGGTGCTTCAGGAGTCGGTTTGAACTTCAAAAGCCTCTCCAGTTCGTCCGGAGTTTCAGCGTAAAACTCGGCTCCCAGTCCGGCCTCTTTAAATCGCAGGGACGCGAGCTGCAAAAGGGCGTCATCGCCGTCGATCCTTTTTTGAAAAAGCGCCAGGATTGGAGGGATCGGGCTAGACATGTCCCTGTTGGGCCCTCGATTGAACGAGGTAGACCTCATCTCCCGAAACGACCCCCTCAATGTCCTGTGGAGGCCCCAGGGCCTTCTCCACAAACTGTCCTATTGACCCTAAACGTCTGCCCATCATGTCCCTGTATGTTCTGTTTTCAGAGAGGCCAATATCTGAGTAATCAATAGTTTTTATTATGGTTCCCCCGGAGGGAGCAGGCCATAGGGCATGACTGAAGCTCGCAAAGGCCAGCATCCGCACCTCTTTCGTTTGTTTATTGCAGACCATCCGGTAAGGAACGCCGGACGCTCCTGCTGAAGCTAATGTTTCTCCGAGACCAACCGCCAGCTCGATATAAATTTCTTCTGTATTATAGGTTACAGGATTGATAGTATGCATTATAAATGAAAATTCAGGAACTATCATTTTCTGAATGAGCACGGCCATATGCGCCCTGTCGTGCTGTATACGGGTGTTCCTTCTGTTCATTACTGCACGCTTGTTCCATAACGAGGCCCATACCCTGCGTATTGCCGCAGCAACATCGGAAGGCGGCACATTTGCAACAGAATCGTAGAGGCCCGCCCCGGCAAATCTTTCCATATCTTCACAGTTTGAGCTTGAGCGTACTATCAGCCGATCATCCGGCAGGAATTCTTTAATGACGCCTGAAACGATTTCATCCGGAGCCGTAAGGTGATTTATGATCTCTTGCAATCTTCGCGTGGTACCGGCAAAATCCTGCTGCCGGCAACTGTTAAGGCCGCTGATTAACAGCCGGTACTCTTTTTCGAGTTCGGGTTCGGCAGACAAAGATGCTTCCATCGCTCCAAATGGAATTACAAGTCCCGGCGCGGTCCTGAATCCGGCACGTGCAACCACGGATAATTCCTCAAGCTGACGTGCTGCAAAGGCTTTGCCGCCACCGATTTCCGGAGTGACCCTGTTGAGAGACAATAGCGGGGGCAACTTATTTGCAGGGGATAAAACTGCTTCCTGAGGGTCAATAACCGGCAATTGAATTCTATCAAGATCATTATTTTGTTTTCTTTTTTTGCGATCCTCAGAAAATTCGGGAGAAATTGATATATTTACTCTTTCGGCAAAGACATCCAGGTTGACCAACCTTCCGGTAAGATTTTTTAACTCTTCAAACCGCTCCCTTTCTTCACACGATGTGAATGCGATATGACTTTGACGGGCACGTACAGCTAAGTGCGACAGGTGGGGGATTTCATGCGCAACTATAATACCGGCAACCATCCCCGGTATATCCTCTTCTCCTTCGGCCTCTTCCAGAAGTGCGATAAGCGGACCGTTGCACGTATCCGGCAAATACCTCATACCTTGCGCTGCAACCAGGCGGCCGGATGCGCTTCCCGGCACTATTACATCCCAGGCAGGGATATCTGCGAGTGTCCGGATCCTTTTTAGAAGCAGGGCAACAAGTTTCGATACCTGGAATACAGGGTGACTCCTGATGTCCGACTCGCTGAAAAATTTTATCGCATGCTCAGCCACGCCCAGGGCATGGCCCAGACTTTCGGCCTTTGCAGGGAATGTCGCCAGAATTTTAGAACAGTAGTCATCTGCCAATCTGGAGCATCTGTCGAGGGTGGCTTTAATGCGGAGCAACTGTTCGACATCCTCCGGGGCAAACGTACGGGACCAGTTTTTCAGTTCGGACTCTATTGCCAGGCATTCTCCAACATCGAATCCTCCTGATCTAAGGTCCCGGGCCGCCTGCAATAGCGACGATAAGGCCAATTTCCATGGGGCCCCGTCCTTCAGAGTTTCGAGGTGATTGTTTAAACGACTAAGGAGAGCAAAGGAGAAATCTTCCAGGCCGATGTCCGCCATCTGAAGCTGCTGCGCATTCGGTCCGTTTTCGAGTTTGAGCATTTCCTGAAATTGAATGCGAAGTCCTGTTAAATGTTCCAACGCGGTCAACATCCGGTCCGGGGTATTTATTTTTCTCTTGAGCTCAAGGAATTTAGTTATAGATGATGTTTCGCCGGTGCCGACCTCATTTAGCAGTGTCCCGAGGCGTTCATCAAGAGATAACGCATTAAAGAATTCTTTAAGTTCTTCATGGAAGCGTTTGAACTCCTCAATAAAAGGCGTGGGATATGCTGTGCCCGGCGCAGTTATCTTTTTCAACAGGCCTTCCGAAGTAACGAGGTCTTCGGGTCCGGCGGAACGGTGGAGTTTGTTCTGAAGTGTATGTTTGATTTCACGTTTAAGTTCTTCCGGAATATCATTTCTGTGGGCGATATCCCGTATGCGCGTGAGGGGTTCCGCCCTTGTAAATGCAGTGTCGAAAGAGGGCAGCCAGGGGTAAATTTTTCTAATGATAAAAACGTTTTCAGGGGTTGTTATTTCAGAGAGCCTCTTATATAGTTGCTGTGCCATTTTTGCATGATGGGAGGGCCGGTAATGCCCGCTATCTTCGCTGCAGGGGACTTCGCCGGTACCGATAAAGCGGAGATAGACAGCTATATAAGTGAGATTTTCTGTGTTCAGCTCGAAGGTGCTGTCCTCAAAGAGGTCATGTATCCAGCCGAGCCTGTTCCTCCAGCTCAGGAACCTGTGGTTCGCATCGACTATTTTATTTACAAAATCCTGCACAGATCCCGGATTTTTTGCTAAACAGCGATTTCAAACGCTATCCGGTCATAACTAATAACCGGCGCGGTCTTACGTTTATCTTCCTTCATCTCGATCAACCCGATCCGGCCCAAATATTTCACATCCTCGGTAACGTTTTTAATATCCCTGTGCGCCATCCGCGCGAGTTCGTTGATAGAAGAGGGATGCTCTGTTTTTATAATGTGCAGTATTTCGAGCCGCTTCGGAGTTAACGCCTTCCTGACCCCCTCAAAGCTTGTAAAATACATCTCAGGCTCTGTTACCGGCTTTAGCTTCTCCCCCCGTTCGATTTTCTTAACCGTTTCGCTCACGTCGCTGAACACATCTTTAGCACTTCTTATCCCGATCTTAACCTTTTTTACTTTCATGATTTACCCCCTCTGATAACGTTTTATGTCTCTACTGAAATCTGCCAATAATCTATCAATACTCCGAAAAGAATACGCCGTCTCCTTGCCGCCATAGTGTCTGTGATCACCCTTCCTTTCGGCATTGTCATAGCCTATGACCCTCACGCCGTCTACAAGATATACCAGCGGGTATTTATACCCGTGAGGCTTGTCCGGGTGATGGTTCTTGTAACTGCCATATTTTTATTTCCATGAGATTGCCTGTATCGTCTTCAACCTTCACATATTTTACAAGATAGGCTTGCATACTGGTATTATATACCAGTGCTAAAACGTGGTCAATGGAATGTAACTACAAAGTGAAATTTTCCGGAAGCAAATTTTGCGTTCTCACCTGATACACCGCACCGCGTCTTGTCTTCCGATAGTGTTTATTTCCGAGAATAAGTGTTAAAAATAGCTTGCGTGTTTGATCCCGTACTCTTTATGGACAGATAGACGTCCGAAACAATAGTTCAGCCACAAAGAAACGCAGCAGTGACCAAGTTTCATTTAACGATTATGAGACGTAAGGTTTACCGAGTCTACTCGGTGCATGCATAGAACCAATCACGGGAAGTTGAAGCCCCAGAGGAGCCATATGCCCCCCGTCCAGGGCTCTTTTAGAAGTCGAACTGGTTAAGCATATACATAACGGCCTCATTTTATTCCTCAGTTATTCCATTGGCTCTAATTTTTTTAGTTTGATCTTGACTGTATATTGGATAAACACTTGACAAGCTATAAACATTATGGTATATGTCAGTATACAACAGCCATGGCTGAAGTAAACATAGGAGGCTAAGATGAAGATTTCATTTCCGGCAATGAAGGGTAACATGGGGAAACGCGACTTTTATGTAGCAATGATTAAATTAAGTCTTATTCCTAAAATCTTTTCTTATCATGACTGGGCGGAACTTCCGCCAGAACAGAGGGCGCAACGTGTACTTCAAAAAAGCCGTATCCCAGAGATTACGCAGTATATTCTTGATAATGAAGAAGGCTACCTTTTTTCATCTCTTACTGCTTCATATGATGGGGAAGAAGTGTTTAGGCCCTCTGTTGAAAGTCCTGAGCTTGGCATTCTTGAATTACCACTTGACAGTCAATTTACAATGAATGATGGTCAACATCGTATGGCTGCTATTATTGAGGCACTTAAACAGAATCCTATATTAGCTAATGAGACTATTTCCGTAGTTTTTTTCCCATATGAAGACCTTGATCGTATGCAACAAATGTTTTCCGACCTTAACCGTACTGTAAAAGTAACATCAAAATCTTTAAATATTCTTTATGACCACAAGGATTTATTAGGGCAGTTGGTGCTGGATGCAGTGGAAAAGGTTTCAGTGTTCAGAAATATGGTTGATAAGGACCGTGTTTCACTACCACTTCGTTCCCCCAAACTTTTTACATTGAGTGCTGTGTATGATGCCTCTAAAGAATTAGTTGGTGTTGTTACTTTAGAAAATCAGGATGAGAAGGCAGGAATCATTAACAATTACTGGGAAGCAGTCGGTGCTAATATTCGTCAATGGAGGCAAGTGCAAAAAGGAGAACTTAGACCTTCTGAATTGCGATCTGAGTATGTCCACTCCCATGCAGTTGTTTTATGGGGAATAGGTGCGATGGGTAGAACTCTTATCGAAGAATATCCTGCAAACTGGCAATCCAAGTTAATCTGCTTATCCGACATTGATTGGCGCCGTACAAATAAGGAATGGCAGGGTGTTTGTATGCAAGGGACTGATATAGTAAACCGGAGGCAATCAAGAAAAGATATGGCTTCTTTTCTGAAAAATAAAATGGTCCAAAGTCCAGGAAAGCCACTGGATAATCATACCGACAAAAATATCGAGGAGTCAAAAAACACTTTGGGTTTTAGTAGCCCTGATGAATCCAATAAAAAACGTAAAGACTTGTCATTAGAGTTTGGTGAACTTCTGAAGAAGCAAGGTGTAACATATGAAGTCTTAGAAAGGAAAAATGGGTCTTCTCCAAAAGTTATACGAATCAATCAAAATAAGTATCTAATAGCTCATGCTAATCTTAATCGTGCCGGTAATTATTGGTTTGGTTTTCAACCTGATGATATTAAAGTAGATGAGAAAGATCTCCATGTAATTCTTCTTTGTGGCGATAATAAACTTGAAAAAAAATATGTTATGCCACACAACATATTTAAGAATTTTGTGTTGAAAGGAACGTTGGTAAAAAAGGCTGGGACGGATCATTCAGATTATCAAGTAAAGATTTTTCCTGATAGAGGATACATAATGAAGGTAACAGGGTATCCTGATGACGAATTAACTATGAATAAATATCAAGTTGAGAATTGGTGATCGGTGATTAAAAAAAAGAAAGACAATGAGGAGGGACGGTGGTGAATTAGTTGACTTAATTGCTGACAATGATAACAGCGCCTGTTTAACTTGATAATTCCCTGTAGCTTGCTGCAGGGTTACCGAACGCCTGTCATTCCGGCATGTCCGGAATCGTTTTTCGAACTGAGCAACTCGATTCCCGACAAGCGGGAATGACAGGCAGTAAGACTTCAGTTTTTAGATACCCCGTGGTCTTGCCACGGGGAGATTTATTGAGGAAGACCAGAATACGTGAGAATGCCCCACTATTCGTTGGAAAGGGGCGCGGCAAAAAAAACGCCGCACCCCTCAACTCATTGGTTATGATATGCGTATGTTCCTTCAGAAAATCTTCATTCACGATCCTTTATTGATTTTGCGGATTAGTGGAATTGAGATCGCCGCCCTGCCCAAAAGTTGTTCTTTTGAGGCTGCACAAATTGCGTCTTTCGGTTGCTTTTTCCAGTCATTTCAAGGGAGTACCCGGCGGCGATCATTACACGGGAGCAGGTGTGAATCATTTTTACCTCTGAAATGTATTTCTTGCAACCGGGATCGGACAGGGACAAAGGGACACGCCCGGAAAAAGGGGTTGACATTACATCTTACTCGATGTAAAATTGGCTTGAGGTATGGATAAAAGAAAATGGCAATTGGTGTATTATGAAATGGCCGACGAAAGCGTTCCGGTAAAGGAATTTATCGATGGCCTTGATGAGTTGGAGCAAGCCAAGGCGTTTAACTGGATGCGAGCCCTCGGTGAAAAGGGCCCCACGTTTCCGAGACCGTATGCGGATTATCTGCGAGATGGCATCTATGAATTACGTCTCAAACTGTCGGGTGACAACGAAAGAATCCTTTATTTCTTTTGTTTTAAAGACTTCATTGTGCTTACGCACCAACTAACAAAGCATACGAAAAAGGTTCCAGACGGTGATATAGAAATTGCATTACAGCGAAAGGCCAATTTCTGTAAACAGTACAAAACAAAAGAGGAGCTCATTAAAGCCCTCAGAAAGAAGGGGTGTCTATGCGTTGTGTAAACGATCATTTGAAAGAGAAGTTGCAAAACCCGAAGTTCAAAGAAAATTACGAACACTTCAAGGTGCTCACTGATATAGCTGTCAAGATTGCTATTGAAAGAGAGAAGCTTAAGTTGTCTCAGGCTGCGCTAGCAGAGAAAGCAGGGATAACTCAACAGCAGTTGTCACGAATTGAGAATGCTCATGATTATCAACTCTCAACGCTGTCCAAGGTTCTAAGTGCATTGGGGATCTCGTTTGGATTCACAAAAGCAAAGAAGGCTGATACCACTCATTGCACTCCGGCTCTATTGCGTTAAAGAGGATGTAGGAAAAATAGTGTAACCCACCGTCTCACACGCACGCAGATAACCGGGCAACTCTTTTTTGGGGATGCCCGGTTTTTTGTTCCCACTTAAATACTTACCTGTACGACCCCGATATCTGCGATACCGCGGCCATTTGTTGAGTACGAGGTGAAAGTTTACACTTCAGATGATGTCTTGTACCTCTCACTTATAGGGAGAAGGGGTGAACCGTTGCTTCTTCCAAAATGCGTTGACTACGATCGGTATTCATGGTATATCAAAAAGTAAAGCTCCCGTTGACTGCAGAAAGGAATTTTGCCCAGGCGTTTCCTTTCTGACAGGAGTTTCACAGGA
>Ga0074045_10005264_pt1 | contig 11333 bp, 12 predicted proteins | sample BogForMeECP23OM2_FD_94442 | JGI IMG/M metagenome (GOLD analysis project Ga0074045, IMG submission 94442) | Bog forest soil microbial communities from Calvert Island, British Columbia, Canada - Bog Forest MetaG ECP23OM2 | ecosystem: Environmental > Terrestrial > Soil > Wetlands ...
CAAAGAAAACCGTCTGAGGTTTGCGTGATCGCATACATGCCGGATGGCGCGGACCCGTCTTGTATTCGCCAGGAGTTATGTATGTACTGGGTGAGATGCTTGTTCGGATCGAGGGCGTGAACTGCGCCTGCCAGTAACAAGACGCAGGTGAGACAGGAGCCCACCATGACCGCAATCGCGCCGCGGGCCCAGTTGAAACCAGGCAGAAGCGGTCGGCGAGTAGCTATCTTTTCCATGTTCGTAGCCGAACAGCGTCAGACAGTATGGTCCCGTTCAGTTCTTACGCAGGTTACTTGCCAGCCAATGTATCATTCTCTCTGGCGCTTGTCAGTCACTCAAGTCTGTCGAGGAATGGCGTTGAACAGGCTGTGCCACCACTCTTCAGGCGATCAGCGACAGTCTTATTGAAAGAGCGACGCTCGAAATAACGAGCGGCTGACTGGTTTCGGCACTAGGGTTAGTGACACCGGGTAGTGGTCCGAAGCAAGAACGAAGTCGTGCAGCTCCGCACCGACGCAGGCTAACGGGCCTCGTATCAATGTCCAGTCGATCGTTCGAGCGCGGCCAAGTCGAGACCGGGTTGTGGTCGCGCGAAGATTGCCGTTGTCGAACGGATTCTCGAATGGGGCTCCGACGCGTGAGGCGCCAGCAAGTAGAGAAGTGGCCGGCTCTTCCGTCAGGTCAAAATTGAAGTCACCGGCTATTATGACAGGCGCGTCAGAGGCACATCGGTTGACATCCTCAAGAAGTTCAGCGAGCTGCCCGGAACGAAGCCCGTCGTTGCCGCGGCTTTCCAAGTGCACGTTGTACACGACCAGCGGCTTTTCAATCCAGCTCATGACGCTGACGAGTGCCATCCTCCCCCCGAGTCGTCTCTGAAAATGATGCGTGTTAGGGACGAACCAGCGAGGACGCCAGAAATCTGATTGCTTTCGGAATCGAAGAATACGCGACTCTAAGAACGGCAATCGCGAGAGGTTGGCTTGGCCGTGGTAGGCGGGTGAGCTGTGGTTCCCCTGCGTGAGTTCCTCGAATTCGCAGCCGAAAGCGTAGTCCATGCGCAGCGCCTGCGCGATTTCCCGGGCAACGTCGCGGTATTGGGTTCGCCGGGCATTTACATCCGTTTCCTGCAACAAAATCAGATCCGCTGGCGTTCGGCGCAGAAATTCGATTACCCCGTCCAGTTGCAAACCACGGTTGATATTCCAACTGACGACCCGGAGCGTAGCCGCAGGAACGAAGGCATCGGCTGCAATGAACGACCCTGTTTCAAGCTGTTCCATCACGTCTCACCCGGACAATGAGTTCCAAACCAGCGTATCTCTCTGTATCCAGCAAATTGCCTCTTCAGAGGCTTGCCGCGGCTGCCGAACTAGCCGATAACGTGCCCGGTTTCGCTTCTTTGGGCGAAAACGTAATTACCGAATACGCCGAAATAATCCATGCCAGGTTTGCCCCGACTGCACCCACGCAGATGGGGATCCAAGTCAGATTCAAAAGCGCAAACGCAAGAAGCGCATAAGGCAGGAAACAACGACGGATAATGAACTCGAGATGCCGGCCGATATATGCCAGGGGATTCGACATTTGGCTTTCGGCTTTCTTCTGCCACACCGCGAGATACTGCTCTGGACGCTGACCCGAAAGCCGTCTGCGCCCGATGGAGGCCATAACGAATGTAGCGATGGCGCCCAGCAGAAGCATTCCGCCCCACGTTAGATAACTCGTCTTTCCTGTGCTACGGACCAGTCCAACGGTCATTCCGACAAAGATGAAGATGTAGTAGAGGTAGTCGCAAACCGTGTCCAGCCAGCACCCAAAGTCCGATACTTGCAGTTTCAGGCGGGCAACCTCTCCATCGCAGCCATCGAGAATGCTGGCCCAGACCGACAATACGGCACCGATGAGCGCGTTCCGATATCCGCCTAACCCGAAGTACAGGCCCGAAGCAAAGCTCACGCCCAAGGTAAAAAGGCTTACCATGTTCGGAGTAATCGGAAATTTGATGAGCTGGCGGCTGATGGGTATGGAAACTTTTCGATTCATTCGTGCGAAGATCCCATCAGTAGGCTTGACGAGCCAGCTCTCAAGCTTCTTTTCCGCCACAAGGCGGTCCTGTTCGTTGGCTACCTTTTGCCAACTGTCTTGCGGTACAGTCTTGCAGTACACAACGGTTGGTCCAAACTTGGCTGCATGACGCGTGCGAATCCATTCATGCAGATCCTCGAGGCTACCAATCTTCGAGTTGCTATCCCTGACGAGGTCGAGTGCCAGATCCCGAGACAGAACCGTCAATCCAACTAGAGCACCGCCCGAGACTATCTCCAGCGCGCCGTCACCATCCCATTCGCTGGCGGTTCGATAGAGAGAAGGATGGTAGCTGCCATCTCCTCTGATTAGCACGACCCGCTCAGCATCACCCGCCACACGCGTCGCAACGCTGGAAATAGCCGTTTCCGAGGGTAGCTCGATCCACTCCGCCGATGAAGGCAAGCGTCCCGTGCGAATCAGGTTCCGACGAATACGGTGGCCAGTGACCGGGTCAATTACAACGATGATTCGATCGGCCCCCGCGCTCTGTGCGCTCAAGATCGCACGGAGCACTAGGGGAAGGGCTCCGACTTTCGCAAGTAGCGAATTCGACAGGGCGGTATCCGGCGTGGACTGGTTCGCGAGTACGATTGCCGTCTTCAAGAAGGAACGCGGCTGTTCGCTATTCTGATTTGTTCCATGTGCCAACATAATGGCCGACTCCATTTGCTTACCGACGCTCTCATGCGGTCGGGTGCGTTGCTTGGAACGCGAGAAATACAGCAGGCAAATCCCGCCGATAATCGCCCAAACGATGCTCCGGAAGCGGCGGCACAATCCGAGCGTTAGCCCCTCAGCTCCGGAAAGGCCAAGGATCCTAACCATGGCCATATTCCCACCCTCATAGGCGCCCACACCGCCGGGAATAAGTGCTCCTGCGACATTGACGAGTTTGGTGAGGGCTTCGAGCAGGAGCGCTCCCACAAGACTAACCTTGCTTCCCATCAGAATGAGGATCAGGTACACCTCAGCAATGGCGAGACCGTGCGCGGCAAAGTTAAGAACTGTGCTGCCCCAGAAAGCACCCGGCGCTTCATTGTGAAATCTAAGCAGCTGTCGCTCGGCCGATAGAATGACCGACTCTCGACGTTGCAGCCACGCGCCCAACCACGGTACTCGTCTGGCGGCACGCGCCGTGCCCGACAAAACCGGCCAGCCTCGCCGGACAGCCAATACCGACAGAGAGACCAGGGCGAGTAGGACAAGGGCAAACAGGCTGGCGAAGAGTTGTAATCGTCTGGCGACAGCGGGCGTGAAAATGACTGTTATCAATCCGGCAATGGTGACGAGGAGCCCAGTCAACATGAAGAGCCCACGGTCGAGCGCAACCGAAGAGATGATGCGCGAGCCCGGCAAGTCCGAAGCAAGCAGAGACGCCCTCGTGGCGTCACCGACGACCTGTCCCACAAAACCGAACTGTCCGATGGCCTCGGATACCAGTCGCAGTCCCAGCGTGCGCGAGAAGGAAACCTTCTTAAACGCGCCTGGTAAGGTCAGCCGCCAGGCGCACGTCTTTACGAGGTGTGAGATACCCGCCAGCCCGAGAACGAGGAGAATCCCCCAACCTATCGCCTTTGCGTTCTCAACAAGCTTGTCCGAACCAGCGCGTACAACCAGATAACCCAGTAGGGCCGTACCTGCAAGAACGGCCACGATCCGCAGGTAACGTTTCGGTTGGGGCGCGGGATTAGACATAAGCATAAGTACCGTGCTGCTGTGTCGAGATTCGCAAACCCGTGGTGGAGAAGATGCCCTTGGCATAGTCCAGGGCTTCTGGGGTATCAACGTCCTGCCAATGGGCATCTCCGATATCGAAGCCCTTGAAATTCCCGGCGCGTGCCATGAACCGTAGTCCGTCCGACAGCGAGCAATTCCAGTTGAACATCGCCCGTTCGAGTGCCTGGAACAAAGCTGGCGTACACAGGAACATGCCAGTATCCAAGGCGTCATACAACTGAAGGTTCTTTCCTATGTCCACGATCCGCTTGCCATGCATTCTCACCTTGGTGGCATCATCCAGGTCGAAGACAGAATCGATGTTCTTGTCCACCGCCAGTATGACCTCGCCGTCATGCACTGGCTGGCGCAAGAGGGCTCGCGCTGTCGCTGGTTCGAACACGTGATCTGCCATCAGCAGCAGAAATGGTTCCTGAATGGCTTGTCTGGCCCGCAACACCGAGACCCCGTTGTCCTTCAAGTACTCGGGGTTTTCGATCCAGGTAACAGGAACGTGTTTCAGTGCGCTATTTGTCAGCCAATTCTGAATGAGATGGCCGCGATAGCCGACGACGATGACAAACCTTTCGATCCCGGCCTGCTGAGAACCACGGATCACGTGCTCCAACAGCGGCTTGCCATCCAGTACTACTAACGGTTTGGGAAGTTCTCCTGATCGAGCGGCCAGCCGTTTACCGTTACCGGCAGCAAGGATCAAAGCAAGTTTAGTGTTGGACATAGTGTGCCTCCATAACCTTGTCAGCGTGCGCTGGTTCGCAAGCTGGCCGGTAATCGAAATAGCGGATGGTGACGTCGGTGGTGCCAAAGATCCGTGCCTCCGTAACACTGGTGGTGGACGTCGGATACCAGAAGGGACCAGTCTTTTGATACTGCTGGACGAAATGAACACTGCGAGTCCAGAAGGATGGGTTCTTGGCCGGCCGACCCTCAACGCGGGCGACTGCGTAGTCTTCTGCATCCACCCATATGCGCCCGCTGAACAGATACTTGTCACTGCGCTGGGGAACAACATCAAGTACATAGACCGGGCGGCCGGCCATGGAGTCCGAACCGATTAGCTGAAATTGGTAGTTGTCGGGAACTATCCGCGTCTTAGGGCGGGTAGTTGGCCTTGAGCTCTCCGATTCCGACTCCAGCATCTTGCGCAAAACATGCTTGTTTGCGCCCTTCCATCCCTCTTCCGAAACAACCTGGAAGTGCTTCGTGCCGTCTGCGTCGCCAAAAACCGCCACCGTCATCACGGCGCGTTTGTTCAGTTTCTTGTTCTCAAGGAGATACTCCCGGCTGCCGATATAGCCACCCGCCAGGCTTTCGCGTATGGTGTCCCTCGCGAACATTCTGGTAATGATCTCGTCAGCGGTCAGGCTGGCGGCTGCGGGCGCCTGGCTGAACAAGGGAACGGATATACAAAGTAGAAGAGCGCTAATGAGTAGATGTTTTTTCATGGCTAGAACTGGAAGACCAGCTTTCCACGGAATGTTCTCCACGCGTCGTTGGAGAAATCGCCGAACTGTGGACTATTAACAATGGTCTGCACGTCGCGAGGATTGTCGTGGTTGAAAACATTGAATACGGCGAAGCCGGCGCGCATCTTGAGCTGCCGCTCGCCCCTGTGAACGGTGAAAGGCCGGGTCACTTGCAGGTCGGTGGAAGAGAACCGTGGGTACCGCTGCGTGTTGCGCGGTCCCAGATACTCGCGATACTCATTCTGCACTGACCACGGGAAACCGGTATGGATGTCCCACACCGGCATGACGGTCAACTTCCAAGGCCCTTCAATATCTCCCCAGACGAGGAATCGGTTTGGCGCGTCAAACGGAAGCCGCCCGCTTGCGTTCGGCTGAATGACGGCCTGGGGATAGTTGCCGAAGAATAAAAATGGGTCGTTCAAGGTACCATAGGCGCGGGAGCGCACATAGGAGCCGTTCAATAAGAAGCGGGCAGTGCGATAGCTTGCCGTAGCCTGGAACTCACGATAAGAGTCGTTGCCTCCATTGGAGAGATCAATGATGCCGGAGTTGCCTGCGCCTACAGGAGATACGATGAAGTCCTTGGCCGTATTGCGATCTTCGTACCCCACGCGAACGCTGAGACTGCTGGTAATCTGTCTCTGCAGCTGCACATTCCAGGCAGTGCTGCGCGGGTTCTGCAAGCTTCCGGTGATGCGATTGACGTAGGCCGTCGAGCTGGTCACCTCGCCATTCGTGCCCAGGTACGATACGGTACGGTCAGGGAACGATTCGAAGACCGGAAGCATCAAGGGCACGCGATCGTAGAAAATGCCGCCGCCTGCCTTGAGCAGCGTCTTCCCGTCATTGGTCAATGCCAGCATTACTCCGGCGCGCGGCGAGGCGTGCGTGGTGCCGGTAACGCTGTCCGTGTCAGAACGGAGTCCGAGCGTGAACGTAAGGCGCTGAGATGGGTTCCATTCGTCGGAGACGTACAACGCCGCGACATTCTGGTTGACACTGAAAGCAGTTGGCCGGGTGAAGGTAATCTGTTCGATGGGCGAACCGGAAGAGCCAATTAACTCCGCTGGAAGAAACGTTTCGCGCCCATCGAAGTCGGAATAGGAATAATCCAACCCCGCCTTGAGGCGATGAGAGCCGAGCAAGTGTCGGGGCGCAAAGGCATAGCTCTCCTGCCACTGGAAGCGATTCGTCCGCCGGTTCTGCTGGTTAAAGAATGCGCCTTCGGTGGTGTTGATGAGTAGTTGATAAGGACCGGTACCTTCGGGCGTCGTGTCAGCGTTGTAAGTTTTATAGCTGATCTGGGACGTGAGAGCGCTATCAGGCCCGGTGAGGAAGCGATGCTGTGCGTAAACCTGGTAGCCGCGCTGATGATAGTCCACCGTCGAGGGCTGAGGAGTAAAGGTATTCAGCCCCATGTACTCCAGCCTCTGCGGGTAGACTGCAACCGATACTGTCGCAGTCTGCTTAGTATCGATATTGAAATCGAGCTGCGTATAAGAGTTGAAGCCTTCCAGCGTCTGGTCGCGCTCTAGCGGAGGCAAACTAGTAACGGGTGTCCGCACAAATCGATATTCAAAAGATTGGGTAATGGCAACCTTGTCTTTGACTAGCGGCCCGGTGAAGGTCATTCGAGGGGTGGCTGACTCGACACCCATCAAGCTACCCTCGCGGAATCGTGGACGGGGCAAAATGTTCTGGATTGAGAAATGAGGCTGCTCGTAGTTCCCGGTCTTTGTCTCCGCTGAGGAAACCGCTCCCGTCAGGTTGCCGTACTGGGGATCGTAAGGATTGGAAATAACCTGTACTGACGAGACCACGTCAATGGGCACATTGATGGCTGGGCCTCCTGTGGCGGGATCAGTCACGTTCGCACTGTTGACCAGCGCTCCGCTCTGGGTGTTGCGAGCGCCCTTCATGTTGATTCGCCCATCGGGACCGCGCACGACCCCCGGAACCAGCGGCAGCAAGCTTTCAAAGCGCTCGTTTACGTTGGGCGCATCAGCAATGGTCTTTTCTGTGATGGTTTCTGTGACGGTCGGCGCCTTCGCATCATTGTTGTCTGTGTCGCTCACTGTGACGGATGTCTGAACGGCAACAGGCTTCAACTCCAAGTCAACCGTGATGGTCGCGCCCGCTGGAATCGTGATGCCCTGTGCGGCCTCAAGGCTGGGAAAACTAGCCGTTATGGTGTAGGCGCCGGCTTCAACAGCCTGAAGACTGTAGCGTCCCTTTTCATCGGTCTCCGTCTGAATTGTCTTGGAACCTTGCAGAATGACCTTTGCTCCCGGAACATAAGAGGGGCCTTCTGAGTCCAAGACATATACCGCTCCTTCCACTGCTCCCATCGCCGTACTGCTCTGGGCACCGGCAAGTCCAGGCCCGATCAGCCACCACATCAAGAGCAGGAGAAACACGTGACATCCACAAAACCGAAGACGCCGCAGTGCGCCTGGTTTCCTCAAATTCACGAATGCCACCTCGATACCCATATCCCCTCCTGTTGATCGCACTCGGATGAATACTCCGAACTGCCTACAAAACCGGCAATGGAGGTGAGAAAACAGCCTGACTCGCGAGATCAAGTTCGGTCTGCCGTCGGGCTGTTTCGTCGCGTGTCACGCGGGTGATAGTGCATAAGGCTTGCCAGAGTTCAGAGCGTGTAAGTCTTTGTCTTGCAATGTTCGGCGTATGGCCTGATCGCTAGAGTGCTGCCCGTAGTTGGGCAGTGACGGCACGCAGGCAGGATGGTCCGTCAACACCGGCAGGAACAACAACGGCCCTGCGAACGGCCAACGGTTCTCGGGTTCAAGAATGATTCAGGCCTGATACGAAGACGGAAAAGAGTATGAGGACGAAATGAAGTGTGCGAGGCCCAGACCAGCCGATCGTGCGGAACCATGGGTAAGTACAGTGGCTCAAGCCGTAATCACCGGCTACGGTAGCGGATAAGCCATCGGCTTGCTGTTTGAGCGGTTGATCGTCTCTTACGGATTCTGCTCAGACCATTGCTCTCCCAGTCAGAACGCCAATCTTTTCGACAATGTCCTTGGCATTTGAACTCTTTGGATGCTCCACCCAATGGTCCGCCGCAACCAGGACAGATAAGATTAAGGATAGAAGAGACGTCATCAGCCGTAAGCGACGCTTGCTGCACTGTGATTGAATGCATAACACCTCCAACAGAAAAAGATGCATCACCGTTTGAAGAGCAATACTTGTTCCAAAGTCCCGCATTGTAACTGCTTGAGGGACAATCCCTAACCACACGCGCTCTGCCCTCTTGACCGTATCTCGGCACGCCGTCATGGGCCGAGTACTCTGCAGTTCCTTACGCCACGCGGTTGGCCAAGGTAGGCAGAAAGGCAAATGAGTGATTGCATTAGGGCACCTGCCGAACCTAAGGCAGTCAATGCGGCTTCCGAATACTTGGTTTTCCAGTAACTGTCTGCAGCGCAAACGCTTCCGCCGCTTCTCCTCGGCACATGGATTGCAGAGCTAGTTATCGTGGGCACTGGCTCTACCGACAGCCGAGGGCCTTGACGGAATTGGAGTTCTAACATGTTACGAATAGAGTTCTACGAAACCCCGCACGGCATCACCGTGCGACTGCAGGGCCGCTTTGTAAAAGAGTTCGCCGAACACGCCTGTATGCTGATCGGAAAGTCAAGTGAGCCATCGCAGTTTGTTGTTGATCTATCGGACGTGACCTTCGTCGATGCTGTCGGCGAGAGAGTACTGATTTGGTTCAAAGAGATGGGGATTGGATTCACCGCAGATTCTGCTTACTGCCTCGACATCTGCGAACGTCTAAATCTGCCGCTCGCTGCTACGCGCTCCCAAGCTAACAGACGAGCAACCCGGGAGCATGCGGGAGTTCCGCCAAACCAACCCGCCGCATCAAAGGACCTGGGGGCAAAAATATCAACCTTCTCCTTTGCTGGGGAAACTGGACCGGAGCGGTTACCCAGTGCCAGCACAGCAGACCTTCCACACGCGTGATTGCGTAGGTTTAGCCCTTCGCCTTAAGACATAGTGGAGGTCCGCTTCAAGCAGGCTGTTTCATTCCCGAGAACTCTTGAAGTTGGGTGTGGGGTGTTGATGACTAACTTCGCAGCATGTTGGACGAGGCGACCTGCGATGAATTAGGTGCTGGGCGAGCTCTCGGATGGCGGGGTCTCTGTCGTCAAGGGCAGCAACGAGCTCGTTGTAAGCTGCTAAATGCCGACGGTTTTTCCATTCCACGTGGCAGAGAAACAGGTAAAGTGGATCACGATGTGGCATCTCTCAGGCTTCGCTGTGTGAAGGCCCAAACTGATACTGCAACCGGCAGTCGCGGTGCCCAAGCCAGAGTATGGTCTGCGCTTGGCCTACAAGCCCAGAAGAAATAGCAGCGCTGCACTCTGCCGCTTCCGGTTCTCAAGAAACATCAATTTCATTACCTTCGCGGCGAACCCGGCCGCGATCCGATTGCCTGCCAGTTCCCGACTGCGATACCAGTCATAGACCTGGACCAAGAGGTTCATGTGTTTCATTTCGCGCCTCCTTTTTCAAAGTTCGTCGTCATTCTCCGAAGCGCATGGAGCGCCCATTCGCGTCAGCAATCGCTTTGCGATCGCTCATTCGGCGACGGCCAGAAAAACTGTGACAAAATCCACGATGGCAAGTACGAAGGCCACTCCGCCTAATACCAATGCTGCCATCACGCGCGCTGCGTCATCGCCTGCTTGGAAATAGAGCCCTGCTGGGTACTCGACCACCAGTACGTTCAGCAGCCCCAAAATCAACCACCATTTCGGATCGCGTTTCCTGTTCATGTCGCCACCTCACTCGAAGACCATCTACGATCTTCGCGTTTCACGCAGGTGATAGTGCATGAGGCTTGCCAGAGTGCAGAGCTTGTAAGTCTTTGTCTTGCAATGTTCGGCGTGTGGCCTGATCGCTAGAGTGGTGCCCGTAGTTGGGCAGTGACAGCGCATAGGCAGGATGGTCCGTCAACGCGACGAGCAACAACGGCAGTGCGAACGGCCAACGGTTCTGGGGTTTAGAAGGGTTCGAGCTTGGATGGTTAGCTTCGCAGCATGTCGGCGAAGCGAGCTGCGATGAATCAGGTGCTGGCCTCATTATTTATGTCCAAGCTGAGCGCATGAGTTGGTTGCTGCCAACGCAACGTCGAAGATTGCTTGGTTGCGTTCAGCCCAAGGGCGAGCGTGCAAGCCTGATGGATTTCTACGCCCGGATATGGTCAGTGCCGCGATAAGGGCGAACGTCAGGATTCAGACCATAGTGTTCCCAGTGCAAGTCTCGCCAGATCAGAGGCTCGGATACACGGCTTGTTTGGTATCTGGCATGCTCATAAGACTCTGCTACGCAGACCATGAGGAGCTTTCGAACGAGTGCAATAGCAGATATCTGCCGCGCGAACATAACCATCAATCACCGGAGGGGAAAATGAAACGACCTACTTCTACTCCTGATACCGAGCCTCAAATAACCAGAGAAGCACGACCTTTAACCGAGCAAATTCGACAACGTGCCTACGAGCTTTATGAACTCCGCGGTCAGGGCGACGGGCATGAGCTCGACGATTGGCTTCTGGCAGAATCGGAGCTGATCCAGAAACGGGAAGCGACGGACTCACAGGAGCTGAGCTGAGGAGTCCTGACCCGAGCACATGGACGAAACGATGCAATTCGCTGGACGGCACCCAGCCTGGATAGGGCAGCGACTTCAAGGTGGGGAAGTTGCTGCCTCCTTTGCGTGGATGATACAGCCGGCTCAGACCTTAACGAGGCGATCCTCATGTCCTGGTTCCCTGCTGTTAAGCTAACGAATGCAGCTCGGACGCAGGCGTCCGCGTCTGACATCACGTCTTGTTTTCACAACGAGAAGGAAACTCTTTTTCGGCTTGCGTTCCTAATTACCGGAGACGAGGCCCAAGCAGAAGCCTCTGTCATCAACGCGTACGAATTGACCCTGCAAGGTAAGACACCATTTCGGGACTGGCTTTTTGAATGGGCCAAATCTGCAACCGTA
>Ga0074045_10005266_pt1 | contig 11332 bp, 9 predicted proteins | sample BogForMeECP23OM2_FD_94442 | JGI IMG/M metagenome (GOLD analysis project Ga0074045, IMG submission 94442) | Bog forest soil microbial communities from Calvert Island, British Columbia, Canada - Bog Forest MetaG ECP23OM2 | ecosystem: Environmental > Terrestrial > Soil > Wetlands ...
CCAGCTCACTCCGAATTTGTGCTCGTGGAGACCCGTCGAGATGTGCGGGTGGCCTCCCGCCTTCACATCGGGATTCACGCGCACCGAAACGCCCGGCACAACGCCCCGCCGCGACGCTTCTTCCGCCAGCACCTCCAGTTCCGCCGCCGATTCCACATTGAAGTGCAGGATTCCCGCCGCGCTCTTCCGGCTGCCCTTGTACCGCAGGGCTGCGCGAATTTCTTCGCGCGTTTTTCCTACCCCCGAAAACACGATGCGCTCGCCGCGCACGCCGATGCGCCCCAGGTGCTCAAGCTCGCCGCCCGATACAATGTCGAACCCGCTGCCGCGTTGCGCCAGCAGCTTCAGAATCGACAAATTGCCGTTGGCTTTCACCGCGAAGCACAGCAAGTGCGGCAGGCTTCCCAACCCGCTCTGCAACTCGCCATAGGCCTCTTCGATGGCCCGGCGGCTGTACACATACGTCGGCGTCCCGAAACGCTTGGCAATCTCCGTCAGTGCCACACTCTCGCAGTACACCTCTTTCACCGCGCCGCGCGCTTTCCACGCAAACTCTGGCGTAAACCGCGCGGGGTCCACATACTCCAGATTCTTCCGGGCCTGACCAGGTTTGCTCATTTCACCTTGGCGATGACCAGTGTGCGGTCGTCGGAAAGCGGCGCGCTCTGCGTGAACCAGTCCACTTCTTGCAGGATCTGGTCGGCCATTTCCGCCGCGGTCATTTCGTGGTGCTGTTCGACTAAGCGCAACATTCGCGTGGTGCCGAAAAACTGGCCGTCGCTGTTCGTCGTCTCCGCGATTCCGTCCGAGTGAAATACCAGGATGTCGCCAACCTGCAGCGTCACGCCCCATTCGTCGTACTGCGTCTCCTCGAAAATTCCCAGCGGGAACCCCGTCAGATCAATGCGCTCGCACCGCCCATCCTTATACAGGAGCGGCTGTGACTGTCCCGCGTTCGCCACGCGCAGCTTCTGCCGGCCCTTCTGCCAGGTCGCAAAACATGCCGTCATGAACCGTCCTTCAATCCGCCGCTCGCCCACCAGATGATTCATCTGCCGCAGCATTTCCGCGGGCTGCAACTTCTGCGGTGCCAGGCTGCGCATGATGCCGATGGCCACTGCGCCATACAACGCCGCGGCTGTGCCCTTCCCGCTCACGTCGCCCAGGGCAAACCCCAATTGCTGCGGCCCGTAACGCAAAAACTCGTACAAATCGCCGCAGACTTCCCGCGCGGAAAGATATCGCGCCGCAACATCCAACCCGTAGTCATCCGTAGGCACTGGCCGCAACAGCGCGCCTTGAATGCGTTTCGCCGCCTGAACTTCGCGGTCCAGCCGCGCTTCGTCCTTCGCCACCTGCTCATACAGCCGCGCGTTTTCCAGCGACACCGCGAGGTTGGATGCCAGGATCGAAAGCGTCTGCACGTGGTCGGCGTTGAAATAATTGAGTTGCGGACTTTCCAGGTCGAGCACGCCAATCACTTTGTCCTTGTGCATCATGGGAATCGCCAACTCTGAGCGCGTTTCCGGATTGATCATCAGGTAGCGCTCGTCCTTGGTTACATCGGGCACCAGCACCGGCTCCCGCAGCGTTGCCGCCGCCCCCACGATTCCTTCGGTCGCGGCCACGCGCATCTTGCCTTGCACTCGCTGTCCATGCTTCACGTCCACGCGGTGCCGGAAAATGTGCTGCTCTTCGTCGTACAGCATGATGCTCAATATCTGGTAATCGATGACCCGCTTCACCTGTTCCGCGGCGTGGCGCAACAACTCTTCCACATCCAGAATCGAGCTGATCTCCCGGCTCACTTCATTCAGCACCAGCAGCGTTTCTGCTTGCGCGCTCACCTTCTGAAACAGCCGCGCGTTTTCGATGGCCACCGCCAGGCGGCTCGCCAGAAGTTCCAGGATGCGCTGCTGATCCTTTGTGAAATAGTCCAGGTGCCGGCTCTGAATATCCAGCACACCCACGCACTTCCCGCGGAACATCAGCGGCACGGCGAGTTCCGAGCGCACGCTGTCTATCGCATTGATGTAGCGCGGGTCCTGCGAAACGTCGCTCACGCGCACCGGATGGCCGGTCGCCGCCGCCGTTCCGGTAATCCCCTGCCCGATCGGCACGCGCAAATTCTCGGCGAGTCCCGGCGGGTAGCCGATGGCGAAACGGTGCTTTAAATACGCGCCCTCTTCGTCGGCCATCAGCACGCCGAACATTTCATAATCGATGTGCCGCTTGATCAGCGCGGCGGTGTGCGCCAGGACTTCGTCCAGGTCCAGCGACGCATTCACCTCTGCCCCGATTTCCGCAAACGTCGCCAGCACTTCGGCGGAAGTCTCCGGGCTTTCCGTGGGGGAAGACGCTTGTAGTATGGGATCCGTAGCTGCCATGTATGTCTTAATTATAGCAGGCGTTTCCGGGAGGTTTTGGTGGAACAGGGTTCTACCGGTGAAAATCGGTTGCGCGGCCGGATATTGCCGCACCGGCAAAAAAACGCGCTACCCGCTCTTTGCTTTCCCGCGCGGCCCGAACTGCAACACGCACACATCCGGCAAATTCCGGTAGCGCTCGTCAAAATCCAGTCCGTAGCCCACCACAAACTCGTTCGGGATCGGGAACCCTGTGTAATCCGCTTTTACGTCCGCAATGCGGCGCTCCACTTTGTCCAGCAGCACCGCCACGCGCAGGTGCTTCGGTTTCCGCTCTTCAAACAATTTCAGCAGGTATTTGAGCGTCAACCCGGTGTCCAGGATGTCCTCCACGATAAGCACCGTGCGCCCTTCAATGCCCACGTCCAGGTCCTTGGTTAACTTCACTTCTCCCGTCGAATCCGTACCCTTGCCGTAACTCGATACCCCGAGAAAATCGAAGGACACCTCGCCGCCCAATTCCCTTGCCAGATCCGCCAGAAAAAAGATCGACCCTTTCAGCACGCCGATCAGATGCAGCGTGTCCTCCGGAAAATCCCGCCGGATTTCCTGCGCCATCTCCGCAACCTTCCCTCGGATTCGCGCGTGCGATATCAGCTCGCGCAGCGCTTCGCCCGAGCGGAGCCCTTCCCGTTCTTTCGCTTTCTTCTTCGTGCGGATTTTGCCCACAGCCGGCCGCTCCCTGAAGCTGACGTTACACCACCCAATCCGCAAGAAACACGTTGGTTTCATGCGGCGCATTGCCATTGCGCTTTGTCATTCTCGCTGCATCAAATTTCCATCAATCCTATGTTCTGCTTTCAGTGCTGTCAATTCAGCCCGCTCCTTGATGGTGGGTTAGCCTGCGACCAAATAGGGCTACTCCTCATCGCGAAGTTCCCACCACTTTTTATCCGCCAGGACCACGGACGTTTCAATCTGGCGTTCGGGCACGGTCCAATATTTCTTGAGCAGCCGGTCCTTCTCCCGGGCACCCACCATTTGAAAGCCGTCTCTTTCGTAAAAGTGGATCGCCCAAGCCGCATCCGCCCAGGTGCCGATCAATATGGGGCCGCTCGCCGTCCTCCGCAAATAAGACAGCAACTGCGCACCAATCCCGCGCCTCTGGCTGCTGGTGCGAACATAGGCGTGCCGGATGAGGGTCACGTCCTGGACCTCTTGAATGCCCATTACGCCCACCAGGGCCTCGTTCTCCTCGTAACCCCAAAACACAACACCCTCGTCGATTTCATGCCGCAGTTTTTCCCGGGACATGTACGGGTCTGTCCAGCGATCTGCAGGAATGATTCCTTTATAAGCCTGCGCGCCATCATTGATGACGGTCCAAATCAGTTCAAAATCGCGGTCTTCGCAGCGGCGGATCATGGATGCTCAGCCTCCTGGCCCGGCCTCTTGAGATTCATTCGGGCCAGCCAGACGATAATACTGGTTTGTTCGGAAAACTGAGCGATTGCTCCCGTGAAGTTCGCTTTTCATTGACCTCGTCTGCACATCTATCCCACCAAACTTCCCCCTTCTGGCCGTCTTTCATCTTGAGCATTACCGCGCTTCGTCGGCTATACTTCTTCTCTGTTGAATTATGTTCCCCATCGCCAAATCCAGCATCCTGGTCGTTTCCGCGCTCTTCCCCATCGTCAACCCGCTCGGTGGCGCCCCGATTTTCCTTTCGCTTACGCACTACTACTCCACAGTCCAGCGCAAACTGCTTTCCCGCAAGATTGCTATCAACAGCTTCCTGCTTCTCCTCGGTTCTTATTTCATTGGCACGCACATCCTCGCGTTTTTCGGAATTTCCCTGCCTGTCGTGCAGGTCGGCGGCGGCCTGGTCGTTATGGTCGCGGGCTGGAACATGCTCAAACAAAAAGAAGGAGATGAAATCCGCGGCAATGTCCAGCAATCCGTGGATCCCCGCGCCCTCTCCACCCGCGCTTTCTACCCTTTGACCCTTCCGCTGACCGTCGGCCCCGGCTCCATCTCCGTGGCCATCACACTTGGCGCCAACGAACCCCATCATGGCTCCAGCATTCTTTTTTCCATCATTGGCGCCATCATTGGCTCGCTGCTCATCGCCGTCAGCGTCTATTTCTGCTATGCCTTTGCGGACCGCCTCGCGGATATTCTCGGGCCCACGGCCATGGCAGTGATCCTGCGGCTGACCTCATTCCTGCTCGTCTGCATTGGCGTGCAAATCTTTTGGAACGGCCTTTCCGCTCTCTTGAGCTCCCTGCCGGGGATGGTCCGCTGACTTCTACGTCCCTTCTTTTTGTCACTTCCAATGCGGCAACGCTCTTCTTCCCAGAATCGCCTCGGCGGCCCAGCATCCCAAGTACACCGATTGCGCTACGCCATGGCCTGAGTACGCCCCCAGCACAATTGCCCTTTCGCTTTCCGGATGCTGTTCAAACACCGGTTTCCATTCCCAGGTCATGCAGATTGGTCCGCCCCAGCGGTGCGTGATTTTCACCTCTCTCAGCACTGGATGCAGCCCATGCACGCGCCTCTCAAGCTGCTCGAACAACTCCGCGGCCTCGCCATGCTCGATATCCAGCGTCCCCAGTTCGCGCCAATCCTGCAGGAATACCAACCCGCTCCCGAAGATCACCTGGTTCCCTGCCAGGGGCCGCCCCCACAGATACGGCAGGTCCACGGTATAGAAGGGCTTCCGCTCAGCCAGCCCAATCTCTTGTAACTGCGCGTCCGTCAGGGGCTGCGTCGCAACAGCCAGCGTGAATGCCGATCCCGCCCTCTCATTTAATCCCGTCATTTCCAGCGCAAACGCATTCGTTGCGAACAGGACTTTTCCTGCCCGAACCGCGCCGTTCTTCGTTCGCAGTTCCACTGGGCCGGTAAACGCCGTCTCCTCCACGCCGCAATCCTCAAACAACATCACGCCGGCGCGTTCCGCAGCGCGCGCCAACCCGCTCAACACTTTTCCCGGATTGATCGTGCCGCCGGGCACTTCCTTCACTGCACAGAGATCCCCCGAATCCTTCCAGCGTATCGGCGTTTTCGCCAGCGGCGCGCTTCTTCCCAATTCGTAAGCGCCCGGCAACGATACTTTTCCATCCACTTCCAGCTCACGCAGAATTCTCTGATATCCCCCGAGCACATCGCCCAGCCCCGGCAACTCTCCCGCCGCGCTTTCCGCGAGCGCTACGCCTCCCGTATACCCGCTTGATCCCTCGCCCAAATGCCCCGCCTCAAACAACGCCACACTCTTCTCGGGCGCCAAACGCTTCAACCACGCTGCCGCCGCCAATCCCGTGAACCCGCCGCCCACCACGGCAAAATCCACCGCAGCCGGCAATTGGCGTGGGGTCGTCCGGAACTCCACCGTCCACGGCCGCTTTCCCCAATTCTTGTTTCCACTCATGCTGCCCTCTCTCGCTCTGCTCTGCTTCACTCTATACCCGCCACTCTCTCCGCTTTCTCTTTTTGTAGTGGCCGATTTTTGGATCGGCTCCGTTCCTTTCCCTCGTCTTCGCGCAGGTCTATAATCCGCTATAGGTTTTGGGCGAAAGGAGTACGCCCATGAGTGTTTCCTCGCGTTTGAAGTCTTTTCTGGATAGCAAGCAGACCCCCTACGAATCGCTGTCTCACTCGACCTCGTACACTGCTCAGGGTGTGGCTGCGGTGATGCAAATCGCCGGTAAAGAGATGGCCAAAACCGTCGTGTTGCGCGCTGGCGAGCGAGGCGATGAAACGATTCTTGCGGTTCTGCCGGGCCCTCGGCATGTGAAGCTCGACAAACTCTCCGCGGCCATCGGCAAGCCCGTGCGTCTGGCCACCGAGTTGGAGTTCAGCTCTCTCTTTCCCGATTGCGAACTTGGTGCCATGCCGCCGTTCGGCTCGTTGTACGATTTGCCAGTCTACGTGGATGATTCGTTGGCACAGGACCTCGAAATCGTCTTCAACGCAGGTACGCACCGCGATGCCGTGCGCCTGCGCTACGCCGACTTCCTGCGTCTCGCGAATCCGACCGTCTGCTCCTTTGCATGACGCTCGCTCGACGCTCCGTGCCTCCGCCTGTGCGACGTTCGTTGTGTGCCTGCTCGCTCGACCCCTTTGGCTCCTGACTTCCAGCCGCTTTGCCGGCCCTTCTAAGCCGCGGAATGCGTCCCTTTGTTCCCAAATAGAAAAGGAGAGGGCCGCCCCTCCCCTTATTGTCGTTTCAGTTTTACTTGTCTCCTAGATGTGGCAGCTTTCCTGCCCTCTCTTCTCCAGGTACCGCTGGTGGTACTCTTCGGCCCGCCAAAAAGCTCCCGCAGGCGTGATCTCCGTCGCCACCGGGCGGCGTAATTTCCCGCTCGCGTCCAGCGCTTGTTTGGATTTCAGTGCTTTCGCCTGCTGTTCCGGTGTGTGGAAGAAGATCGCCGTGCGGTACTGCTTCCCGAAATCGGGCCCTTGCCGGTTCACTTGCGTGGGATCGTGCAGCTTCCAAAACACCTCCAGCAGTTGCTCGTAGCTGACCTGCGCCGGATCAAATGTCACCTGCACAACTTCGGCATGGCCCGTCTGATCGGTGCACACCTCTCTGTATGTGGGGTTCTCTGTGCGTCCCCCGCTGTAGCCAGACACTGCATCCACCACTCCCGGCACGCGCCGGAATTCTGCCTCCACTCCCCAGAAACACCCCGCTCCAAATGTTGCAATCTCGGTCATACTGCTCCCCCTGATTCATCTTTACACACTTATATCCGCTTTTTTGGATGCGCCAACCGTGTTTTTCGATTCGCCGCGTTCCTACTCGGGCTTCCGCCTCGGCGTGGGCTTCAATTCGGCCAGCTCCTTCGCCTTTTCCGCGGCTGTCTCTTTGTAAGGAGAATCCACAGAGGCAGCTTCGTTGAAGGCCTGGATGGCTTCCTTCTTCTGCTTAAGGTGGACGTAGGCATACGCCAGCCTGTACTGGTTTTTCGCATAGCTTGTGGCGTCAGCCTTCAGGAGGGGTGAGGCCGCCAGGAAATTCTTCTCTGCTGCGGCATCCTGTTTCTTCTGCAGGCCCACCTGGCCAAGCGCGCTAAGCGCCAGCCCTTTCTGCAGGTCGTTCTGTTTTTTCCAGTCCTCTGGCGTCACGTTGTCCGGCTTCTTCGCCGCGTCGCACAATGTCCCCACTTTTGTAGCGTACTCCTCCGCCTTGTCCAATTGCGTGCCGGCGTCGCTGTAGATATCCGCCAAAGCCAGCAACATCCCAACGTTATTCGGATCCTTAGCCAGAACGCCATTTGCCAGCTCCTGCAGCTTCTGCGGCTCCTTTGCCTGCTGATAGGAATAGGCGGCGCCAATCAGCGCGCGTTGGGCGTTCGGCGAATCGGGAAAACTCTTCGCAAAGCGTAACTGAAAATCCCCCTTCTTTGCCGGTTCCGTCGTCTGGTATGCCGCGCTCAACATCGATTGCTCGATGTAATCCTGGTCATCTTTCGACTGCTCCAGCTTCAGCAGCTTCTGCTGATTCCAATAATCCGCTGATGTTCCCTCCGGTGCGGGCGCTGCTTTGAAGTTCTGCAGGATTGCAGCCGCTTTCTCGCCGTACGCAAACACCCGTTCCGTGTCTCCCTTCTCGTTCGCCGCGCGCACCATGTTCACCCCGTTGGCATAACTCTCCGGGTCTCGTGCCCACAGTTTGTCGCCATACTCGAAAGCCTTGTCGTATTGCTTTGCGGTGATGTAATAGTTTGCATACTGCTCGTCCGCGATGATCTGAAAATCATCATTGGGATGCGCGTTGGAAAACTCGTCAATCAGCTTCAGCTTCTCTGCGGGGTCGGTCGCGGCGCTGATCGCCTCGAGTTGCCGGGCCTCATCCGAACCGAGTGGAACTGGAATTGTCTTGCCGAGTTGTGCCCTGCTGGCGGGAGCAAAAATCGCTAAGAGCAATAACAGGCCAGTAAGAAATCGTACGCGTGCCATGCTTACCTCCTGTGTCTTCGGAAGGCCTTCACCCGTAACCTGGGTTACTTCGCATCTTAGTTCCCTGCGGCCCTGGGCGCAAATCCTTTCGCTTCCCTTCCCCTCTGCGCCGGTATGGTCAGAGTCATTCCCCTCGTGCCTCAGGATTTCAGCAGCGGCGGCCAAACGACCATAGCACTGGGACCGACCGCCCCCCAACCCCATTTGACGCGTCCCTCCCTCTCGCGAGAAAATTAACAGTTTGAATTGCATCCCCAATCGAGACTGTGGGGCATGGAGGTGCGGCAGCAGCCGTGGTCTTCGCCTCATTGATCTAGTAGTTCTCATGAATCAAGGAGACCGTGGAATGAGAATCCGAATCACCGGCGGGACGCGCAAGCCGGCAGGTTTTGTTGCCGTATTGAGCCTTTTCCTCGTTTTGCTAGGCGCCATACCGCTCTCGCACGCCGATGAACCCTTCGCCCGCAGCAAGGATTACGACCTGGAGCACTCCCGCATCGCTCTGAGCTTTGATCTGGATCAGAAAAAGGTCATCGGAGATGTCACCCACACACTCACCATTCTTCGCGACACCCAAAGCATCACCTTCGATTCCGCCGGCCTCCAGATCCAGAGTGTCACTCTGAACGAAGCTGCTGCTACGTTCGAGACTTCCGAAGACAAGCTCCGCGTCGCCCTTCCCAAACCAGCAAAACCCGGCGAGAAATTCACCGTCGAAATCAAGTACCAGGGTAAGCCCGCCAAGGGCCTCTTTTTCGTCCTCCCCGACAAGGAATATCCCAATCGCCCCAGTCAGATTTGGACGCAAGGCGAATCGGAGGACACACACTACTACCTGCCTACCTACGACTACCCGAATGACCGCCTCACCACGGAGACGATTCTCATTGTCCCGGCCGGCTGGCTCACCGTCTCCAACGGAAAACTCATCAGCGTTACCGAAGCGGGCGGCGGTCTGAAAACCTGGACGTGGCGCGAATCGCAGCCCAGCTCGACCTATCTCTTCTCCGTCGTTGCCGGCGAGTTCGCCGAAGCCAGGGATTCCTGGAGGAACATCCCCGTCACCTACTATGCGCCCAAGGATCGCGCCGACCGCCTCACCGTCAACTATGGCCGCACTCCCGCGATGATTGACCTCTTCAGCAAAAAACTCGGCGTGGATTATCCCTGGGAAAAATACGCGCAATCCATGGTGGATGATTTCGTGGCAGGGGGCATGGAAAACTCCAGCGCCACCACGAACACCTCCAGTTCACTCCGGCATGCGAAACTCGTCCCCGAATACCCGGAAGACGAAGATCCACTCATCTCGCACGAACTGGCCCACCAGTGGTTCGGCGACCTGGTCACTTGCAAGGACTGGGGCCATGTCTGGCTGAACGAAGGCTTCGCCACCTTCATGGAATCTGTCTGGACCGAAGCGCATTTCGGGAAGGATTTCGCGGACTACGAGCGCTGGGAAACTTCGCGCCGCTGGTTCTCGATGACGGGGCTGTATGCCAAACCCATCGTGCGTCACGATTTCGACGATTCCAGCGAATTTGACGAGAACGTCTACGCTAAAGGCGGCTGGGTCCTCTACATGCTTCGCCACCAACTTGGCGAGGACGCCTTCTACGCCGGCTTGAAACATTATCTGGAGGTCAACCGCGGCAAGAATGTAGTCACCGCGGACCTGACCAAAGCCATTGAAGAGGCCACACACACAAACGTCGACCAGTTCTTCAGCCAGTGGATTTACGGAGCCGGCGCCCCCAAGCTGGACGTCAGCTACACCTTCGACGAGGCCAGGAAGCAGGTCATACTCACCGTCAAGCAAACCCAGAAGCGCGAGGGGTACGTGGGGCTCTTCCGCTTCCCCGTGGATGTTGAAATCACCAATTCATCTGGCCCAAAACTCTATAACCTCGTCGTCTCCAAGGAATCGGAGAGCTTTTCCATGCCCTCGGAGACAGCCCCGCGCATGGTGCTCTTTGACAAGGGCACGCAAATCTTGAAGACCGTCCAGTTCACCAAGGACAAAAAGGAATGGCTCTACCAATTAAAGAACGCCTCGGAGCTGGCCGACCGCGCGGATGCCGCCGTCGCGCTCGGCAAAATCAAAAACGATGACGAAGCTGCCGCCGCCCTCGGCGAAGCGCTGCGCGCGGACAAAACTGACGGCGTGCGCATCACCGCGGCTAAGGCTCTCGGTGAGCTCGCCAGCATTGCCGCTTCCAAGCAGCTCCTTGATGCACTTCCCTACGTCACCCAGCCTTGGGTCCGCTACCACATTGTGGACGCTCTCGGCAGCTTTAAGGATGACGCCGCGATCAAGACCCGGTTGGAAGCCATCGCCCGGGACGATAGCTCCTATCGCACGCGCGCTGCCGCATTGCAGACCGTTGGCCGCCTGAAAACTTCGAATGCGCATGACCTCCTCATCGCCGCGGTGAACTGCGATTCCCCCGACGGCTTTCTCCGCGATGCTGCTCTGCGTTCCTTCGGCTCGCTGGGCGACGACAAGGCCGTGCCGCTGCTCCGCGATTGGGCCGCCCCTGGCAAAAACATGGAAGCCCGCGAAGCCGCCATCGGCAGTTTGGCGCGGCTGCAAAAGGACAACAAAGAAATCACCAATCAGATTGCCGCATATCTTTCGGAGCCGCACTTCCCCATCCGGCTGTCGGCGATCTTCGCTCTCGGCTCACGCGGCGATGCCTCCGCGATTCCCGCGCTCGAAGCCCTTCTGAAGAGCAACGACCTGAGCATCGAAATGGTCCCGATGATCAAAGGCCAGATCGAACGCCTGAAAAATCCCAAGTCGAAGATAAAGCACTATGGCCAGATGGAAGAGGAGGAAGAAGGCGCCGACGGTGAAGAAGCAAGCGCAAAGCCCCCGGAGGATCAGCGCCTCAGCCACATCGAGCAAATGGTCGAAGAGATGAACGACCGTCTGAGGTCCATGGAAGGCCGTTTGCCCCCGGCACCACCGAAAAAATAATTCGCTGTGGCCGGATAAG
>Ga0074045_10005267_pt1 | contig 11330 bp, 13 predicted proteins | sample BogForMeECP23OM2_FD_94442 | JGI IMG/M metagenome (GOLD analysis project Ga0074045, IMG submission 94442) | Bog forest soil microbial communities from Calvert Island, British Columbia, Canada - Bog Forest MetaG ECP23OM2 | ecosystem: Environmental > Terrestrial > Soil > Wetlands ...
CCGGCCCCGAAGGAATATTGCAGGGGCTGCGGCCCGGCGCTCTGCATATCTCGATGAGCACGATCTCGGTGGCCGCAGCCGAGCGCATTGCAGCGCTGCACGCCGCGCGCGGTCAGCGCTTTTTGAGCGCCCCGGTATTTGGTCGCCCGGAGGCGGCCGCTGCCGCCAAGCTGTTCGTCGTGGCCGCCGGCGGCCGCGCCGAGATGGAGGCGGCGAGCGCGCTGTTCCCCTCGATCAGCCAGCGCGTTTTCTACGTCGGCGAAGTGCCCTCGGCCGCCAATTTGGTGAAGCTCTGCGGCAACTTCATGATCCTTGCGGCGATCGAAGCGCTGGGAGAAGCGATGGCCCTGGCACAGCGGGGCGGCGTCTCCAAAGGACAGCTCCTCGAAGTATTGACCGGCACGCTGTTCGACTCGCCCGTGTACCGCAATTACGGCGCTGCGCTGGTCGAGGATCGATTCAAGCCGGCGGGATTCGCGGCTCCCTTGGGACTCAAGGACATGCGGCTCGCGGGTCAATCCGCAGAGGCGCTGCGGGTACCGATGCCGCTGCTGAACGTGCTGCGCGACCACCTGCTCCAGACCATCGCGGCGCAGGGCGAGGATGTCGATTGGTCGGCGATTGGACGCACCATCGCGAAGAATGCCGGACTCTAAGACGACCGCAACGAGCACGGCTCCGGCGCGCGTCGGCACCGCCGCGCGCCAGGCAATGGTGACGGCCGCGGCCGGCTGGCTCAGCTACAGCTCGAGCACACTGATCGGGCTGCACGAGGGCTATTGGGCGGCCATTTCGGCCATCGTGGTGATGCAATCCGATTTGACCGACGCCAAGAACTCCGGCCGCGATCGGTTCATCGGCACCGCGATCGGCGGTCTGGTCGGCTGGGGCTGCGCCGCGTGCTGGCACCAACAGGCGTGGATTTACGCTCTCGCCGTGGGTCTGACGTTTCGTGGGGCATCGCGGTCGCACTGGCGATCGTGCTGGTGACGGCCCGAATCGCGCGCCGTCCGCAAGCTACTTGAATCGATACCTCGCCTGAAAGCCGACCGTGAACGGCAGATTGTCGTCGGGAATCGGCGGGATCAGGATGAAATTCATACCAAATCGCCCAAATTGGACGATCGCGGTCGGGGCAAGCACCGGCCCGGTATGATTATTCGGCCCGCCGATGCCGAACCGTCCGAAGTTGTAGCCTGAAATGACGCCGCCCATCACGCCCAGGCGAAACCAGCCCCAGTGCGCGAACTGCGGCGTATACGCGCCGCCGGCGTAAAACGACGGCCGGTCCAGGGAATTGCGGTAGTAGCCGGCCAGTGCGGCCCACTGCGGCGTCATCGAACATTCGACCCCGGCGCCGGGATTGAATTCGTCAAAATTCCGATACGGATGAATGTGATATGAGCCGAGCATCAGATCGGCCCACCAGCCCGTGGGACACAGATCTCTCGCCCGTGCACGCTCGACGCCCCCCGGCGCCGACACCGCGACCGCGACAACTCCCAGATACGCCGCAAATCGGAAAAAGCGCTTGAATATCTGCCCGACTGATATGCATCCGCCGCGAGGTTTCATCAGTGATTGTTGGCCGTCCGGCCGAGATTGACCGGCCTCAGCGCATGGTAGCAGGCGCAAAAGCGCGATACCCTCGTGTGCATCACGGATCCGGCCGAGCGATTGCGCGGGGAGATGACGGATGAGCCAACAAAAGTCATTTCGAACTTTCGCCGATTTCTATCCCTTCTATCTCAGCGAGCATGCCAACCAGATCTCGCGCCGCCTGCACTTCACCGGTACCAGCATTGCGTTCGTACTGCTCGCCGCCGCGCTGCTCACGCAGCGCTGGTGGCTTGCGGCCGCCGCGCTGATCGAGGGTTATGCATTCGCCTGGGTCGGCCACTTCTTTTTCGAGCACAACAAGCCGGCCACCTTCAAGCATCCTTGGTACAGCTTGATGGGCGACTGGCGACTTTGGTGGGATATTCTGCTCGGCCGGATTCGCTTCTGACTCGACGAACGCGTGCGTCAGTGTCCGCTACGTGGATTACAGGCCGGTCCCACCGGATCAACGGGCAGTAACCGCGCGGCCTCCAGCGACAGCGTGCGGGCAGAGTGTCCGCAGCGCAATACCCATCGCGCGCGAATCGGGCCTACTTGCTCCAGTTCTTTTGATCCAAAATCATCACCAATACCGCAAACCCCCAAAGCACGATCAATTCATACCAGGCGAGCGCACTCATTTCATGTTCCCCTTTTGGTGATTGCGTGACAGGAATAATAACAAGACTATTTCTCGGCCGCCAATGACATTCGATGAGATGCGCGCGGCGCTCGACAAGTGGGCCGCGCATCTCGCAGGTGTTCAAAATTCCAGCAGCTGTTCGCCCTTCCACAGGGTTCCTCTGCGAGCGCCCATGCCGCGAGTTGCCGACCGCTTTTGAATGATCTCATCCCCTACACTCGCCACGAGGGCACTTGCAGTGAGTGGTCCGATACCGGGTATCGCTTCGAGACGGCGACTTGTCGCACTTCGGCGGTGCCATAACGTGATCTGCGCCTCCAGCTCCTTGACCTGGCGATCGAGCTCGCAGAAGTGACCAAGCAGCCGGGAAAACAGTTCGCGCGTGAGTCCCGGAAGCCCATTCTCTGCGTCCTCGAGAATCTCAGGCATCCTCGCCTGAATGAAGTGAGATCCCTTTGGGCAGCACAACTCCAAACTCCGCCAGCAAACCACGCAGCTGTGTCTTAAATACCGGAGCCACCTCTCTCCCCGGCAAACCCCGGGGTCTCCTTTTGTATTAGATTTTTTAGCTCATTCATGACCGTATCCGCCCTTATCGATGCAATGTCTGCGGATACTGTGTCACGGTGAGGGTATATCGGGACGTCGCCTACCCGCTTTCGCCTGCGGCTGAAGACTTCAGGATAAACGGTCGCGATATTTGCGATGCCGGCACGGCGATATTCGGCAAAACGCATGTAGTTGGTTCCACTGGCGACGATAACGGTCGGAGTATTAAGGGACGCACCCATGTGTGCGGCCATCGTGTCGTTCGTGACCAGTGCCTCGGCGCCGGCAACCCATTGGAGCAGGTCTGATAAGGAATTCGTTCCAGCGATGCTTTTTGCGCCGGTTCGCCGTTGAATGATGCGGGCCATTTCGATTTCCGCTTTGCTGTTGCCTGCAAAAAAAAGCGTACTGGAGAAATACCTATGATGCAGGCGAGTGAATTCGATCCATCGCTTGGCGGGCCAGCGCTTACTTCGTGCATTAGCCCCAACAAAGCAAACGACGTAAGAGCCGGCCACCGGGGGCGGTAATTGGTTCTCGATCCGTGGGCGATCGCCGGAATAGCGTATTCCACACAGCCAGTGGGCGAATTCACCATTAAATTGAAACTCGTGCATCAGGAGACGAGAAGGCGTGAATAGCGATGTGTACAATTCGTCCGACAGCCGATTCCAACTTTCATGGACATTCGTATTGGTGCAGCCAATTCTGTGAACCGGCGCGGCAGCCAACATACAAAGATCGTCCAGGAGTAACGGCCGCGTGCGTGAGGGGGCGACTACCGTCTCGAATCCACGGCTCCTCAATTTAGCCCAAAGTTCCAATCGGTATGCGCTCGATTCCAGATATCGCCGCTTGTTGACCCAAAGCACCTCATCAACGCTCTCCCTGTCCAGCGACATAAACAGGGATTGCCAAGAATCATTTCCCAACAACGTGATTCTGTGGCTCCTCCAGCGCGGCGAGCTCGCAAACGTCCCGAGCTGGTTTCGGAACAGAAGGTAGTCCCCAATATCATCTAAACGGATCAATACGAGCGTTTTACTGAACGGCTGCGGCGGCGGCAATCCACCCTGTTGTGCCCTCCAGCGGGCAAAGTCCCGTAATACGCACCGCCGATCCTTGGCGGAATCGGCTTTCCTGATCAGCAGGGAGATTTGGCGACCTAAAGTCCGCATGATTCTGTGCGATACCCTTTCAGGCTATCGTTCCCAAATGCTAGAAACTTTTTCACCCCTGATGAGCTGCTTAACCGCGCGGTACGAATTACGAAAAATGGGTGGTACCAAAGTTCGTACCACGGAACGATAAACGCGAGAAGGCCTGATACGCACTTTGTGATCCTGCGAGATGTGGAAAGTGGTTGGGCGCTCTTTTTCCTCAGATTTCCAGGTGTTCGTATAGTAATAAATGGCAATTGACATTCGCTCAATGTCCCGTGGTGTCGCGAGAGGCACCGGATGACCATGCAAAGATTCAAAGGTCGTCGAGAACACGACGCAGCGATTGAAAATTGGTGAAACCGAGGTCACCAGCGACATGGACGACCGATCCCAAAGTTCCAAATTCCCATTGTAAGCAGGCTTCCAATCCTTATTGAGATACAAAAGAAGATTAAGTCGTCTCTCAAGGTTGTATCGCTTTAGATGATTGAAATCGGTGTGCACCTCGAGATAACCACCCGACTGAATCTTGTGCAAGCCGCCGCCAAAATACGATGGGTCCGCAAGCAACCCGCTGATGCCGGTAAGTATTTCAAGGTAGCTGACAAATGCTCCAGAGTTGAGGAAATTTATCAATCGCGAGGTTTCCAGACCGACCACATCCGGAGCGAAGGCATATTTATTGTGATCGGACTTGCGATCCACGAATTTCTCGTAGTAGTCCGCGCGACGCACGGCTGCTGCTTCTTTCCGTACCCGCTCCAATAATTCCGGATCGATAAAGTTGTCGAGAACGACATGGGGCCAGGGCTTGTTATGCGCGTAAGTTTCGCTAAGTTTTTTCCCCTCGGATGCGAGCGTTGTTGCGTCGGTAAGATATTTGATCATGTAATAGCCAATCCTGCCTCGTGACCTTCTATCTAGTTGAACGCGGCTATCTTAGCTGCCGCCCTGTTATTCTTGAAGCGGTAATGGGGTTTAGGTAGCAAGCAGCGCACGCACGGCGACACGATGACGACTAGCGCGCATACACCACAACAGCAGCTCCAACGCGAATACCCACTATTTAAGCAAGAAAGCGGCGGTGCCGGGCAGCGGCACCTATGCACTTATGTACTTTTTCAACCGGCCGCCGCTCACCGACCCCCCGACTACCTGGCGGAGCCGGGACCGCCGGCGCGGACAAGAAACGCGGCGATTTCGACGGCTTGAAGCTTGGAAAAGGCCCGCGCGCCTGGCCTCTATGTCATAATCATTTGTTTTGTAGCGTGCGGGGTTGCTCTAAATGCGAACAGTATCAATCCATGGACGGCCGCAGACAGCGCCGGAGGCCGAGCCGGAAACCATCGTCTCAAAGCTTGTAACGCTTTTCGACGATGTTCACTACGCCCGATTGGCGTTGAAGTTGAAGGAGCAATTTCGGAACGCGGACCCGTATCCGCACGTTGTGCTGGATAATTTTTTGCCGACGGACATCGCTGAGGCGCTGGCCGCCTCATACCCGGAACCCAACGATCCCACCATGCGCTGGAAGACGCATGCCAATAGTAACGTCGTACGTAAATTCGTCGAGGATGTTTCTGCTCTTTCGTTGCCGATGAGGGTATATGCGAACGCGGTTATCAGCCGTCAATTTCTTCTCTTTCTCGAGGCTCTGACCGGCATCGATTGTCTTTTCGCGGATCCCTATTTCATCGGTGGCGGCGCCATGGTGACGGGACGCGATCAATTCTTGAAGATCCATGCGGACTTTAACTGGCACCACAAGCTGCAGGCGCATCGCAGGGTCAACGTGCTCTTGTACCTGACACCTAATTGGCAGACCGAATGGGGCGGCCACCTCGAATTGTGGTCGAAAGACATGAGCCGCCGCGTGCAGGTGGAGCCGGTGTTTAATCGCGCCGTAATTTTCGAGGTGACGGACGACTCCAATCATGGACAGCCCCAGCCGTTACAGACTCCGCCCTCGGTCTATCGACGGGTGTTCAGCACGTTCTACTACACGACCCGAAAGACTGATGCTGAGTGGGATGCTCCGCACTTCACCCTCTATAAGCCGGAGAACTCTCCCTACGGAATGAGTCTGCAAAAGGACTACCAGGCGAGAGCCAGGAAGGATTCGAAGTAGCATCACCCAATGGTGGAATCCCGGCGCCTCGGAAACACGGGCCTCAAGGTCGGCGCGGTCGGGGTTGGATGTATGACTTTCGGGTGGCGCGCAGATGCCGCCGAAACCGAAGCGATCGTCACCGACGCGTTGGATATTGGGATTAATCTATTCGACACGTCGGTGAGCTACGGGCGGGGCGTGAGCGAGACCATGCTCGGCCAGGCGCTCAAGCGCTCCGGCCGGCGGAAGGATGCCTTCATTGCGACGAAATTTGGCGGCGCGGCAACAGCCGGTGCCACGCGGGAGGAAATCGGCAACAGCCGGCGCAATCTCATGAGGCAATGCGAGCTTAGCTTGCGCCGGCTTAAGACCGATTGGATCGATCTTCTGCAGATTCACAACTTCAGCGCTGATGTGCCGCTCGAGGAGACCCTTGGCGGCCTCGATCAACTCGTGCGGGAGGGCAAAGTCCGGTATATCGGGTGCAGCAATTTTACCGGCGGGCAGCTCATAGAAGCTCTCGGGTGCGCAGATCGGCTTAAGTTTTGCTCGATTACGAGCCACCAAGCACGGTTTAATCTGCTCGATCGGCGAGCCGAAACCGATGTCATGCCGATCGCGTGCGGCCACGGCGTCGCCAATCTCATCTACAGCCCCTTAGCCGAGGGATTATTGACCGGCAAATATTGCGCTGCCGAGGCGTTTCCCGCGGGTAGTCGATTTGCGGTGGCGTCGCCGTCAAACAACTATGGCGCCCGGCTGACTACCGAGGTGGACGGCGCGATCAAGTCCCTGAACGCCGCCGCCGTTTCTCGCTCGATGCCCCTATGGCAACTTGCGCTGTCCTGGATTCTTTCGAATTCCGCGGTTTGTTGTGTATTGCTCGGACCGTCCAACCGCGACCAGGTGAAGACCCTTCCAGACATCGCGGATATTCAGATCGACAGCGAATTGGCGGCGCTCGTTAACTCGCTCAATCCGCCGGGTCTGTGCCTACTGCCAAATAGCTAAGACGGCCCCCTCTTTCCAGCCTTCGTCCAATAGGAGGAAAGAGCTGTGACGCAGGATCGTATGGGCTTAAAGCCGAGGAGGTTTCCATAGCGAATTTGCAGGCTAAATAATTTGCCCATGCGGCTCATGAGACGGAACAAATCTCTGTATTGCTCCTGACGCCCATTGGTGACGTACGCGATCTTCAACGCATCGCAGACGATGGCCCCCGGTAGCTTATAAATGCGCGAACGTACTACGAACGGATCTCGCACGCGCGCTACGAACTCAGAGTCGCGGGCAAGAAGCCAGGTGGGGATGCGCTCCATGATGAAAATCTTTATCTGTGCGTCACGATGACCCCGGTACGTGGTCTGTTTGCGAAGCTCGACACCCAGTGGATCGGTCGGCGATTCGGCGATGGCAATCAGTTGTTCCGTGATGTTTAGCCAGGCTCTCCAAAAGCGGGGCTTGGCAATAAAATAATTGGAATGCACCTCGTTGCGTGAATGGGTAACCAGATCCGTCAGATTGGTGGGTTTTCCAATACGTCTGAAGAATTGCGTCGCCAGATTCACAAGGCCCGGGTGACAAAACTCTCCGTATTGAAATACGTTCCAATAATAGGCGGTCAAATGAAGGCTCGGACTAAAAAGGACGATATCGGCCGCGTGGCAGTTCTCGCGATTCACGAATTCGCGGACCGCCGCGGCGGTCAGATTGGTCTTTTGTTTGAATTTGGGCGAAAGAAATCCGTAAAAGGCTTCGTCGTCCAACGGTTCATTGAGGAGGAATTTTCGGATTGGCCAATATTCGTACCAATCGGGTCGTTCGTTCGACGAATTATCGAGCACAAGACAGTCCGGGTCGAGAGCCTCTCTCTTCGTGTAATGATTCAGAATCTGGTAGATGATGATTTCCGACATGAGCAAGATCGCCCTGGGTGGTGGTGCAACAAGTGAGTGGCCGAAGGCGGCCATTGTGGGTCTTGACAATAGGGAGGTCCACCATTAGATCGTTCGAACAGGCCGATCCACTGGGCAATCGAGATGAATGACGGCGGGCCGACGCGCGACGGCGGCGCAAGGGAGGTATGCGCCATCGTGGTCACATATCATCCGGATCTGGATTTGCCCGCGCGCCTTAGTCGCATCCTGCCGCAGGTCCGCGCGCTGGTGATCGTCGACAATGGCTCGGGAGAAGCGGCGGTAAAGATGCTGCGTGGGCTCGCGGCGAATCCGCCGATCGCCCTCATCTTGAATTCCGATAACCTCGGCGTTGCGCGTGCGTTGAATATAGGTATCGAGCGTGCTGTCGCGCTCGGATTTCCATGGGCGCTGCTTCTGGATCAAGACAGCTGCGTCGACAGTGATATGGTGCAGACATTATTCGACGTCGAAGCGGCTTACCCAAAGCGGGATCGTTTGGCAGTGATTGGTGCCGGTTTCACGGACATCAACGATATGTGTCAGAAACCTCAAGATGTTGCCGGCGGCTACAGTTGGGAAGAAAAAGAGTCGGTGATCACATCGGGCTCCTTGATCCCGTTGCGGGCTCACGCGGCGGTTGGCCCTTTTAGAGAGGAGTTCTTCATCGACTATGTCGACTCGGAATATTGTTTCCGGGCGCGGTCCAAGGGCTATCTGGTGATCAAAACGCGAAAGGCCATCATGTCGCACGCGATCGGGGCAATCACTCGACACCAGTGGTTGTGGATGAACAAATGGACGTTCAACCACTCGGCTGATCGACGCTACTACATTGCGAGAAACGACACGGTGATGCTGCGGGAATACGGCCAGTACGTTTTGGGATTGTGGGTATTGAAAAGCTTTGGGCGCTGCTTCCGATTGTGCAAACGGATCTTGTTGTACGAACAAATGAAAACCCGCAAGATAATCGCCGTGGCTGAGGGTTGGTGGGATGGTATACGCGGGCATATGGGTCCGCGGGTACGACAACAATCCAGAACCAAATGAAGAAGCTTCTATGAGAATGTGGTCGAAATGGTCGCTGCTATTAATTGTTGTTAGTGCCCCTGCGCAGGCGGGCGATATTAATATTGGGACGACATTGGCGTCTGGCGATGTGATGAAAGCCGCCGCCGGCCAGGAATTGAGCCATAAAGATCTCTCGCGCGGTCAATTGCAGGCGCTGACTCTTTGGTTTGGGCTGCACCGGTCAGGCTGGCATGGAATGAGTACGACAGCTTCGAACGAGGTCAGCTCACTGCAATTTAATCTCAAGGACACCGAGGGAAAGGCGGCCACCATTGATGTCGTTGCGCAGGCGGATGGCGGTTACCACCTGCGCTTCATCAGTGCAGACAAATGGTCCTATCGATCATTCCGGGGCCTTGTTAAATACAAGGCGGCCGCTCAGCCATTGTCTGATGAAGAACTCCTGATACTGAAAAAGATTCTCGGTGTTACGTGATCCACTGTCCCATCGATGAGAGCGATGAACACAGAAATGCTTAAAGCCTTGAGCACGGCCGCCGATTCTTGCTCATTGGGATGACGACGACCAGGCGTCTCGTGGTAGTGGCACACACCGATCGTCGTGGACGAATACGAATCATCAATGCAAGGCGGGCGACCCGCAAAGAACGAGTAAACTATGCCAAGTCGGTGAACGATGCCCTGCGTGTTCTGGCGGAAGCCGGAAGGCGTCACGGGAAGGCGAAAGCCAGTATGCGCGGCGGTTGAACACTCCCGATAAACAGTATCGCGCTGCTTATGGGTTACCAAGGTGTACCCAAAGGTGTACCTAAGCAGAAATCTCAACGCGCGTAAGTAATTGGTCGGGGCGACAAGATTCGAACTTGCGACCCCTTGCACCCCATGCAAGAATATGATGAAACAGCTTGCGACGGAGTGCACCCCATGAATGCACTGGAATCCCTAAATTTCTAGCCTCTGCGCATCCAATCGCAACGTGATATAGTCGCACCGTGTTTTAGCGAGTTGCAGGCAATTGGGACCACAATGGGACCACGGTTGCGACCCTTTGTCATTCGGCGCGCGGGATTTGTCGCGGGGGCTACGTGCGCCGCCTGACCGTTACTCGAATCGAAGGCCTCGCCCCCCGGGCTGCCCGCTACGAGCTCACTGACCCCGCCGTCGCTGGCCTGCAGCTTCGCGTCGAGCCGACGGGCGCCAAGTCTTGGATCCTACGCTACTACTGGCGTGGCAAACGCGTGCGTTTGTCGCTGGGTACCTTCCCAGGAATGTCGCAGAGGGGCGCGCACGAGGCTGCCAGCCACGCTCGTAAGCTCCTCGAGGATGGGATTGACCCGCGGCGCGCCGAACGACCCACGGCCAAGCGCAGGCTCGCCCCTGTACCGGCAGACGGGAACGCATCGCCGTCGAATCGGCACAGCATTGAGAATCTCGCCGACGAATTCATGCGCCTGCACATCAACGGAGCCCAAAAGCGCAAACGACCGGAGTACGTGAAGCGCGTTCTCGATGTCGAGGTACTCCCGAGCTGGAAAGGGCGGGACGCCCGCAGCATCAAACCCCGTGAGGTCGTTGAGCTGCTCGATGGCATCGTGCAGCGGGGATCCCGGGTGATGGCGAATCGCGTCGCGGGTCTGCTCTCGCAGATGTTTCGTTTCGGCGTGCATCGGGATTTAGTCGAGGCCTCCCCTGTGCAGTTGCTCTATCGGCCAGGCGGCAAGGAGCGGCCGAAGGATCGAACCCTCGCCGACGGCGAGCTCAAGGCGTTGCTCGCGAACTTGGACGACTTGCTGCGCGCGCCCCGCATGGCCTGCGCGATCCGCATCCTGGTCCTCACCGGACAGCGCCGCGGTGAGCTCGCCCTCGCACGTTGGCGGGACATCGATTTCGAGGCAAAGACGTGGATTATCCCTGCGGCGCACTCGAAGACCGGCGTCGCGCACTTGCTGCCGCTCTCCTCCGCCGCGGCTAAAGAATTCGAGCGCCTCAAGCGCATTGCCGGAATCAGCCCCTACGTCCTGCCGACCGAGGATGGCGATGCACCGATCGATCCGAAGCTCATCACGCGCGTGGTTGCACGCAACCTGAAGGCTCTCGCCGGGCACGGCGTTGGCTCCTTCACGCCTCATGACCTGCGCCGTACCTGCCGAACGGGTCTTGCGAAGCTCGAAGTAGCCGATGTGGTCGCCGAGCGCGTCCTCAACCATGCTGCCCCGGGCATGGCCGGCGTCTACAACAAACACCCCTACATCGATGAGATGCGCGTGGCGCTCGACAAGTGGGCCGCGCATCTCGCAGGTGTTCAAAATTCCGGC
>Ga0074045_10005268_pt1 | contig 11330 bp, 6 predicted proteins | sample BogForMeECP23OM2_FD_94442 | JGI IMG/M metagenome (GOLD analysis project Ga0074045, IMG submission 94442) | Bog forest soil microbial communities from Calvert Island, British Columbia, Canada - Bog Forest MetaG ECP23OM2 | ecosystem: Environmental > Terrestrial > Soil > Wetlands ...
AAGTTATCCGGGCCGATGGCGATCATCGTCGAGAGGCCGATCGCCGAATTCATCGAGTAGCGCCCGCCGACCCAATCCCAGAAGGGGAACATGTCGGCGGTGTCGATGCCAAACTTCGCCACCTCCGCCGTGTTCGTCGAGGCGGCGACAAAATGCCGGGCAATCGACTTTTCGTCGCCTCCCAGGCCCCCGAGCGCCCAGGCGCGCGCGGCGCGCGCATTGGTCATCGTCTCCAAGGTGGTAAAGGTCTTTGACGAGACGATAAAGAGGGTCTCCGTTGCGTCGAGGTCGTGCACTGCCTCGGCGAGATCGGTGCCGTCGACGTTGGAGACAAAGCGGAACGTCATCGCGCGGTCGCTGTAGTGCTTGAGCGCCTCGTAGGCCATCACCGGACCTAGGTCGGAGCCGCCAATGCCGATGTTGACGACATTGCGGATGCGTTTGCCGGTATGACCCTTCCAGTCCCCGCCGCGAACCTGATTGGCAAAATCGGCCATCCTGTCGAGCACGGCGTGGACCTCGGGCACGACATTCTCGCCATCGACCAGGATGGATGCGCCTCTCGGGGCACGCAGGGCCACGTGCAGGACGGCCCGCCGTTCCGAGACGTTGATCTTGTCCCCCCGGAACATGGCATCGATCCGCCCGCGCAAGCCGACTGTCTCGGCTAGATCGAGCAGGAGCTTGAGGGTCTGCTCGGTGATGCGGTTCTTCGAGTAATCGAGATAGATCCCGGCGGCCTCGGCGGTCATCTGTTCGCCGCGTTTCGGATCTCGTGCAAACAGCGTTCGCAAATGCAGATCGCGAACTCCGTCATAATGGGCCTTGAGTGCCTTCCAAGCCGGGTGCTGGGTCAGTAGTTCTGTGCCTGCCGGCATGCTGTTGCTCCTTCCATATGCTCTGAGCCGGCCGCGTCTTAGGCGGCCTTTTCTAGAGCCGCGCTCTTGGAGGCGATCACAGCCATCAATTCGTCCCATGACTTGACGAACGACGCGGCCCCTTCATCCTGGAGCCGGGTGGCCAAGGCGTCGATGTCGACACCGGCCTTGGCGAACTCGGCCAACACCTCCTCGCAGTCGCCGCCATCCGCCGCCAGGATGTCGCCGAGCTCGCCATGGTCGGCCAGGGCCTTTAGCGTCTGCTCGGGCATCGTGTTGACCGTAAAAGGCGCGGCGAGGGCTTTGACGTAGAGGACGTCGGAAGCCTCGGGGTCCTTGGTTCCGGTACTGGCCCAGAGCAGGCGTTGCGGGCGGGCGCCGGCATTGTAGACGCGCTGCCAACGCGGCGTATCGAGCAAGGTACGGTAGGCCTTGTAGGTGCGCTCGGCGATCGCGATGCCGAGCCGTCCACGCAGCGCGTGGGGCACCTTGTCTATGACCGCCGCGTCCCACCGGCTGACGAACACGGAGGCGACGGAACCGACATCGGGGTCGAGCCCCCCAGCGATGCGCCGCTCGATGCCGCGAAGAAAGGCCTCGGCGGCCGCGACATAGTGCTCGCGCGAAAACAACAGCGTCACGTTTATGGGTATGCCGGCAAAGATCGCCTCTTCGATCGCCGGGACACCTTCTTTGGTGCCCGGAATCTTGATCAGGAGGTTCGGCCGCTTCGCTCTCGCGTGCAGATCTTTGGCTGCAGCGAGGGTGCTCGCCGTGTCGTGCGCCAGCAGCGGCGACACTTCCAGGGACACCCACCCGTCCACACCATTCGTCCGGTCGTGAATTGGCCGAAAGAGGTCGGCGGCTCGGCTCAGGTCGTCGAGCGCCAGTTCGAAAAACAGCTTCTCCCCCGACTTGCCTTCCTTGAGCTTCTCGCGGATCGCGGCATCGTAGGAAGTGCTGTTCTTGATCGCGTGGTCGAAGATCGTCGGGTTCGAGGTCAGTCCGGTCACCGACAGCTCGTCGATGTAGCGTTTAAGAGTGCCGCTGGTCAGCAGGTCACGGGTGATGTTGTCGAGCCAGATGCTCTGACCCAAATCATGGAGCTGTTGCGTCGCTTTCATTGTATTACCTTCTTTCCGTCAGAGTTTGGGCTTCGAAAGACGCCCGTTTTGAGGTTTTCGTCAAGTTGTGCAGCCATTGGAAGGCTGCCGGCGTCAGCATGTCTTCCGTGCACCGCCAGCGCCAATTGCCTTCGGCCCGGCCGGGCAGGTTCATCCGTGCGTCGCTCCCCAGGTTGAGAAGATCCTGCAACGGCGTCATCGCCAACGCTGCCACGGACGACCACGCCAAATTGATCAACACCGAGGCGACCTCGCGAGCCTCGCCCGCGGGCCGCTTCAGATAATTCCACAGGTTTTGTCTTTGCTGTTCCGGCAATTCTTCGAACCAGCCGCGTGTCGTGGGATTATCGTGGGTACCGGTGTACACAACAGTATTGTGCGCGTGGTTGTTAGGCAGGTGGGGGTTATCCGATTTGCCGTCGAAGGCAAACTGAAGCACCCGTGTTCCGGGCAGGTGAAACCGGTCGCGCAGGGCGCGCACGTCAGGTGTGATCAGCCCCAAATCCTCAGCGATGAACGGCAGACCACCCAGCTCATTCTGCACCACACTGAAGAACTCGGCGCCGGGGCCCGCTACCCATTGGCCGGATTGCGCCGTCGCTGCTCCGGCCGGCACGTGCCAGGCGGCCGCGAATGCGCGGAAATGATCCAGGCGAATAGCATCGACATGAGTTAGAAGAGCGCGCAGACGATCGACGCACCAGCGGTAGCCAGTCCGACGAAGGGTGTCCCAGTTATAGACGGGGTTGCCCCAGAGCTGCCCTTGGGCGCTGAAGTAGTCGGGAGGGACCCCGGCGACGAAGCGCGGCCTCTGCCGTTCGTCCAGCAGGAACATCTCCGGGTTAGCCCAAACGTCGCTCGAGTCGGGGGAAACGAAAAAAGGCAGGTCGCCGATCAAGCGCAAGCCTGTGGCGTGGGCATGATTTTTGAGGCGCCCCGCTTGGCGGAACAGCAGGAATTGCGCAAACCGAACTTGCTCGATCTGGTCCGCCAAGTCCCCCCGCGCTTGCGCCAAAGCCGCCGGAACGCGTCGGACCAGCGCTGCCGGCCACTCGAGGTAATAGGCACCCTTGTACCTGGCCTTCACCGCCCGGAACAGGGCGTAGTCTTCGAGCCAGTGCATATGGTCGTGGCAAAATTGATCAAAAACGGGCCGCAGGTCCGAGCGCGCTCCGGCGCCGAAGTTGGCCCAGGCCGTTTCGAGCAACCGGTGCTTGAACGGGATGACGGCGTCGTAATCGATGGCTGTTCCCGAGAACGAGTTGCCTTCGCAGTCGCTTGCCTGCAGCAGTCCGTCCTCGATCAGGCCGTCAGGGCTGATCAAGAGCTCGTTGCCGGCGAAAGACGACAGGGACTGATAAGGGGAGTTGCCGTACCCCGTGGGACCCAGCGGCAGCGCCTGCCACCAGCTTTGCCCGGCCTCGTAGAGCCGGTCAACCCATGCCAGCGCAGCCCGCCCCACATCGCCGATGCCGTAGGGTGAGGGCAGCGAGGCGACGTGCAGCAGCACGCCGGAGGCGCGGTATTCCGGTGGGAACGGAGGAACCACCACCCGCCGGCTGCCGTCATTCATGTCGTTCGGCCGCCTTGCCCGCCGGCTCCGCCAAATCTTGCATCTCCTCAGCAGCTCAGAAGGCTTCGGGAATGACCCTGAAGGGGTAATCGGCCTCCTTGTAGTTGCCGCGCTCCTCACGCTTCGGCAACTCGACCTCCGTTCGCGGCAGGTCCTCGTATGGGATCTTGCTCAGAATGTGCGTGACGATGTTCAACCGCGCCCGCTTCTTGTTGTCGGAGTGGGCGACATACCACGGCGCCCACGAGCTGTCGGTGGCGAGGAACATGTCGTCGCGGGCTTTCGAGTACTCGTACCACCGTGAATACGATTTGAGATCCATGTCGGAAAGTTTCCAGATCTTCCGTCCGTCATCGATGCGCCCCTCCAGCCGTCTTGTCTGCTCTTCGGGACTGACTTCCAGCCAATACTTCAGCAGGATCACACCGGAATCGACGATGGTCTTCTCGACCAGCGGCGTCATTTCCAGGAAGTGTGTGACCTCTTCCTCGGTGCAGAATCCCATCACGCGCTCGACGCCGGCCCGGTTGTACCAGCTGCGGTCAAAGATCACGATTTCCCCGGCCGCAGGCAGATGTGGGATATAGCGCTGGGCATACATCTGCGATTTCTCACGCTCGATCGGCGCAGGAAGTGCCACGACCCGAAAGATGCGCGGGCTCACCCGCTCGGTGATGGCCTTGATCGTACCGCCCTTGCCTGCCCCGTCGCGGCCTTCAAAGACAATGCAGACCTTCAGGCCTTTGTGCACGACCCACTGCTGCAGCTTCACCAGCTCGACGTGCAAGCGGGCGAGTTCCCGATCGTAGTCATCCCGCTTCAGCTTGCCGTTGGCGTCAGGCGCGTCTTTCTTGGCACTCGACATCGGATCCCTACCTACGTTCGAATTATTGTAGGATCACACCCGGGCCGTGGAGCCCAGCGCGTTGTTGACCATCTCCTGGGCCTCACGCACGATGGCGTCGAGGTGAGCCTCGTCCTTGAAGCTCTCCGCGTAGATCTTGTAGACGGCCTCGGTGCCCGACGGTCGCGCCGCAAACCAGCCGCTGCGCGCGACCACCTTGAGGCCGCCGATCGGAGCATTGTTGCCCGGAGCGCGGCTCAGCTTGGCCGTGATTTGCTCGCCGGCCAAATTCGACTCCTTCACAGCCTCGGGCGACAGTTTTTCCAGCCTCGATTTCTGCTCTGGTGTCGCCGGCGCATCGATCCGGGTGTAGTGCGCGGTCCCAAACTCCGCCGTCAGCGCGCGGTAGTGCTCCCCCGGGTCCTTGCCGGTACGGGCGGTGATCTCGGCCGCGAGCAGATCCATGATCGGGCCGTCCTTGTCGGTGGTCCACACGCTGCCGTCGTGCCGCAGGAAACTCGCCCCGGCGCTTTCCTCGCCGCCAAAGCAGCACGAGCCATCGAAAAAACCCGGCACAAACCATTTGAAGCCGACCGGCACCTCTGCGAGGCGGCGGCCCAGCTTGTGCACGACCCGGTCGATCATGCTGCTGCTGACCACGGTCTTGCCGATCGCCGCCTGTGCCGGCCATTGCGGTCGATGCGCCAGCAGGTAAAGGATCGCCACCGACAAATAATGATTGGGGTTCATCAGCCCAGCCGACGGCGTGACGATGCCGTGCCGATCGGCGTCGGTATCGTTAGCGAAGGCGACCTGATAGCGATCCTTGAGCCCGACCAGCCTGGCCATTGCGTACGGGCTCGAGCAATCCATGCGGATCTCGCCGTCGTGGTCGACGGTCATAAACGAGAACGTCGGATCGACCTGCGGATTGACGACAGCGATGTGCAGCTTGTAGACGGTGTTGATCGGCTCCCAGTAATGCACGGCAGCGCCGCCGAGCGGGTCGACGGCGAGCTCGAGGTCGGTGGCGCGGATTGCCTCCATATCGACGACGTTACGCAGGTCGTTGACGTAGGGCAGGACGAAATCCTCCTGGTGCGTCGTGTCCGCTTTGAAGGCCGTGGTGAAGCTTACTCGCTTCACTCCTGTGTTGCCGTTCTGCAGAAGCTCATTAGCCCGGTTCTCGACCCACCGGGTCACGTCGGTGTCAGCCGGGCCCCCGTTTGTCGGGTTGTACTTGAAACCCCCGTCCTCCGGCGGGTTGTGCGACGGCGTGATGACAATGCCGTCGGCAAGATGCTCGCGACGAGAGCGATTGTAGACCAGGATCGCGCGCGAGATGACCGGGGTCGGTGTGAACCCGTCATCCCGCTGGAGGATCGTCTGCGCCCCGTTGGCCGCCAGAACTTCGAGCGCCGTGCGCTGGGCCGGCCCGGAAACCGCATGGGTGTCCTTGCCCATGTAGAGCGGGCCATCGGTGCCCTGCGCTCGCCGGTAGTCGCAGATGGCCTGGGTGATAGCGAGAATGTGGGCTTCGGTGAACGACCCGCGCAGCGGCGAGCCGCGATGCCCGCTGGTGCCAAAGCTGACCAATTGACCGGGATCATCGAGATCAGGCTTGCGCTCGAAATATTCGCGTTCGAGCCGGGCCGGATCGATCAGCATTTCCTTTGGCGCCGGCTTGCCTGCCAGGGGTGAGATGGTCATGCGCGGTTTCTCCTCATGGCACGGGACAGGGTTGTGCATTCCAGATCTCGCTGGCGTATTGCGCGATCGTGCGGTCGCTCGAAAATTTGCCCGAACCGGCCACGTTAAAAATCGCCCTGCGCGCCCATTCATGGCTGTCTGCATATAATGTCGTCAGCCGATGATCGGCCTCCATATAGGATTGGAGGTCGGCGAGATGCATGTAATGATCACCCCCGGCCAACAGCACATCGCGCAGCGGCGCAAATATCCCGGGCTCGTAGCGGCTGAAGTGGTCGGCGCCGATCATGTCTAAAGCGGCGCGCGTCTCCGGGTCGTGATCGTAATGCCAATGTGGATTGTACCAGCCACGGCTGCCTTCGACCTGGTCCGCAGTCAGGCCGAACAAGAAAAAGTTATCTTCGCCGGCTTCTTCCGCCATCTCAATCGTCGCACCATCGCGGGTGCCGATCGTCAATGCCCCATTCAGCATGAATTTCATATTGCTGGTGCCGCTGGCTTCATAGCCGGCGGTCGAAATCTGGTTTGAAACATCGGCCGCCGGGATCAGCCGCTCGGCCAGAGATACGCAATATTCGGGCAGGAAAACGACCTTTAACCGCCCTTGTGTTGCCGCATCGCCGTCGATCGTGCCCGCGAGATTGTTGAGGAATTTTATGATCAGCTTGGCCAAGTGATAGGCGGGCGCTGCCTTGCCGGCGAAGAAGAAGGTACGCGGCATGACATCGAGGTGCGGGTTCGCCTTTAGCCGATTATAAAGAACGATGATGCGCAGCGCGTTGAGCAGCTGCCGCTTGTATTCGTGGATACGCTTGATCTGACAGTCGAAAATCGTCTCCGGGTCGACCGTGATGCCGCAGCTCGCCTTGACCCAATCGACAAAGCGCAATTTGGCGGCACTCTTGGCGTCGAGGAAGCTTTCGCGAAAGGCTGTGTCGTCCGCCAGCGGATGAAGCCTTTTTAGCTCACCGAGATCCGTCACCCATCGGTCACCGATCGCGTCGGTAATCGTCCCGGCGAGCCCCGGATTTGCCAATAACAGCCAGCGCCGTGGTGTCACCCCGTTAGTCTTATTGTTGAAGCGCTCGGGATACATCTCGGCCAAGTCTTTGACAGTCAGTTTGCGCAGCAAAGCCGAGTGGATCGCGGCCACACCATTGGTGCTGTGCGCGCCGACGATCGCCAGATTGGCCATCCGCACCTTGTCCTCGGCGCCTTCCTCGATCAGGCTCATGCGAGCGACGCGCGCCTCGTCCCCGGGCCAGCGGGTTCGCACCGCATCGAGAAACCGGCGGTTGATCTCGTAAACGATCTCCAATTGGCGCGGCAGCAACTGTCGGAAATAGTGCAGGGGCCATCTCTCGAGCGCTTCCGGCAATAGCGTGTGATTAGTGTAGGCCAAAGTCGTTTGCGTAATGTCCCAGGCTTCGTCCCAGCCGAGATGCGCGTCATCGAGCAGAATCCGCATCAGCTCCGGGACCGCCAGGGTCGGGTGCGTGTCGTTCAGCTGGATCGCGACCTTGTCGGGAAGCAAATGCCAATCCCCATTGCGACGGTGGAAGCGGCGCACCAGATCGGCGAGCGAACAGGCAACCAAAAAATATTCCTGCACAAAGCGTAGCGCCTGTCCGACCTCGGTGCTGTCGTCAGGATACAGCACCCGCGTCAGGGTGCTTGCCGCCAGGCTGCCAACCAATGCCCCGACGAAATCACCGCTGCTGAACTCCTGAAAGTCGAAATAATCGTGCGACGCCGCCGACCATAGTCGCAGCGTGTTGATGGTCTTGCCGCCATAGCCGACGACCGGCCGATCAAACGGGATGCCGATCACGGTGGAGGCTCGGCCGGGAACGATCTCAAGGTGCCCGCCGCGCATTTCAAAGGAAGACCCGAGCTTGATTTCCACCGCTTCCTTTGGGCGGGCAACCTCCCACGGGTCATGCCGGCGCAGCCAGTTGTCCGGATGTTCGCGCTGCCAGCCATCCTCGATCGATTGCCTAAACATGCCGTATTCGTAGCGCAGCCCGTAGCCCATCGCCGGCAATTGCATCGTCGCCATCGAGTCGAGAAAGCACGCGGCGAGCCGTCCCAATCCGCCATTGCCGAGCCCGGCATCGGGTTCTTCTTTGATCAGACCGAACCAGTCGAGTTCCCTTTGGCGGGTGGCCCGATGCACAAACGGATCAAGCAGCATATTGGTGACGTTATTGGCCAAGGAGCGCCCGATCAGAAACTCCATCGACAAATAATAGATGCGTTTCGGATTGAGACGATTGTAAGTACGCTCGGTCCTGACCCAGCGTTGCGACAGCACGTCCCTGACCGACCGAGCGGCGGCCTCAAAACGCTCGCGCCCGCCGGCGGCCAGCGGGTCGACAACATCGTCGAACAGCAGATGGCGCTCGTAGAGCGCGTCGCTGTGACCAGAAAATCGGACCGGCCCACACCCATATTGCTCAAGCAAATCCCCCGCCGCCTCGGCCGACGGTGACCGCGGAGGAAGCACTGTGCTCTGTTCGCTCATTCTATCCTATCTCCCTCCGGGTCGGGTCTTTACATTAGCTCGACATGACGGCTATCGTTCCAAAGTTGGATTGCGGGCTCGGCCAGTTTATGCTCATAGCCCAGCGCGCTGAGGCTCGCAGTGCTCAGCAGGAGGTACCGGCCACCAGCCGCGTCGAGGCCGAGCCAGCGGGCCGCGAGCACCCGCAGGAAATGCCCGCTCGAAAAAACCAGCACGTCGCCTTTGACCGCGCGCACTCGGCCCACGACGCCGTCGGCCCGCGTGCCGATCTGGCCCGGAGACTCTCCTCCGGGGCAGCCGTCACGGAACAGTTGCCAGTCCGGGCGCTCCACATGGATCTCAGCGGTGCGGCGGCCCTCATATTGGCCATAGTTCCACTCGACCAGGTCGGGATCGATCTCGGCCGCACTGCCAAACCCGGCCAGCTCGCAGGTTCGCCCCGCGCGCTGCAAGGGGCTGGTGAAGACCTTGGCAAAAGTGAGTCCGCGCAGCCGCTCACCGAGGGCGCGGGCATTGCTTTCGCCGCGTTCGGTCAGGGGCAGGTCGGTCCGACCGGTGTGCTGCCCCGAGAGACTCCAGGCGGTCTCGCCGTGCCTCGCGAGGTAAATTACGGGAAGGGCTTCGCTCATGCGACCGGTCCGCTCTTTAGTGTCTCGCCGAAAATGGCGCGCGTGTTTGAGTTACCGTCACCCCCGCGAACGCGGTGGTCCAGAGCCGGCCCCGGGCTCGCCCGCCCTGGCGGGCGGGCTGACGGGGCAACCGCTTCTGTCCTTGGGTCCCTGGATTCCCGCTGTCGCGGGAATGACGAATAACATGCTGACATTCCGAGATTCGTTCTCGGTCGATCGCTAGAACGGCCATTGCCAATTTGTGATCTCCGGCGAATCTATGCCGACTTCGTAGGCGTGATTTTTACATGCGATCTGCTGGTTGAGCAGCGCCTCGCGAGCGCTCGACCCAGTGACACGGAAACGCGGCATGCGATCGATCGCGTCGATAGCCAGACTGAATCGGTCGGCCTGGTTTTGAATGGCGAGCTCCAGCGGCGTGTTGATGTTGCCCTGCTCTTTGTAGCCGCGCACGTGAATGTGGTGCTGATGCGGCCGGTGGTAGGTGAGTCGGTGGATCAACCAGGGGTAGGCGTGGAAGTTGAAGATGACCGGCCTATCCGGGGTGAAGAGGGCCTCGAACTCGCGATCGGTCAGCCCGTGCGGGTGCTCCGTATTCGGCACCAGCTTGAACAAATCCACCACATTTACAAACCGGATCTTGACGTCGGGCAAGTGCTGGCGAAGCAAGGCAGTAGCCGCCAGCGACTCCATGGTCGGGCAGTCCCCGCAACTCGCCATGACGACGTCGGGTTCGACGCCCTGGTCGTTGCTCGCCCAGGCCCAGATGCCCGCGCCCTTGGTGCAATGCTCCGTCGCCGCCTCGATGTCCAGGTACTGGAGGTGCACCTGTTTGTCCGCGATGATGACGTTGACGTAATTGACGCTCTGCAGACAATGGTCGGCGACCGACAGCAAGCAATTGGCGTCGGGCGGCAGGTAGATGCGGACTACGCTCGGGCTCTTGTTGGCGACCACATCGAGGAAGCCGGGATCCTGATGCGTAAAGCCGTTGTGGTCCTGCCGCCAGACCAGCGCCGTGATCAAGAGGTTGAGCGACGACACCTTGGCGCGCCAGGACAACTCGTTGCATTTTTCCAGCCACTTCGCATGCTGGTTGAACATCGAGTCGATGACGTGGATGAACGGCTCATAGCTGTTGATCAGACCGTGCCGCCCGCTCAGCAGGTAACCTTCCAGCCACCCTTCGACGGTGTGCTCGCTGAGCATCTCCATGACGCGGCCTTCGGGAGCGAGTTCGCCCCCGTCGGCGTCCTCCGGGAAGTACTCTGCCAGCCAGACTTTCTTGGTGACGTCGTAGAGCGCCTCCAGCCGGTTGGACTGCGTCTCGTCCGGCCCGAAGACCCGAAAGTTCTGCATGTTCAGCCGCGTGACTTCTCGCAGGAAGTTGCCGAGGGTCGGGACGTTGCCCGCCAAGGTCGCCCCAGGCTTCTCGACCTTGACCGCGGAGTCGCGGAAGTCGGGCATGTCCAGCGGCCTGCGCACCAGACCGCCGTTGGCGATTGGGTTCGCGCTCATCCGCCGGTTTCCAGTCGGAGCCAGGGCCTTCAAATCAGGGAGCAGGCGACCCTTCTCGTCGAACAGCTCCTCGGGCCGGTAGCTGCGCAGCCAGCTTTCCAGCAACTTGAAGTGACTGGGATTGGTGGCGACGTCAGCAACCGGGATCTGGTGTGCCCGCCAGAAGCCTTCGAGATAATGCCCGTCCACCTCTCGCTGGGCGGTCCAGCCCTTCGGGCTGCGCAAGATGATTACAGGCCAGCGCGGCCGAAAGGCCTTGCCGGTCCGCCGCGCCTCCTGCTGGACCTTGCGGATCTCCTGGACGCAGTGCTCCAGGGTGGCGGCCATCGCTTGGTGCATGCTTTCGTGCTCGCTGCCTTCCACGAAATAGGGGGTGTACCCATAACCGACGAACAGCGCCCTCAGCTCGTCGTGGCTGATCCGGGCCAGGATGGTCGGGTTGTTGATCTTGTAGCCGTTCAAATGCAGGACCGGCAGCACCGCCCCGTCGGTTATCGGGTTGAGGAATTTGTTGCTGTGCCAGCTGGTGG
>Ga0074045_10005269_pt1 | contig 11329 bp, 9 predicted proteins | sample BogForMeECP23OM2_FD_94442 | JGI IMG/M metagenome (GOLD analysis project Ga0074045, IMG submission 94442) | Bog forest soil microbial communities from Calvert Island, British Columbia, Canada - Bog Forest MetaG ECP23OM2 | ecosystem: Environmental > Terrestrial > Soil > Wetlands ...
GGAACGATGGGCCCGCCAAGCAGGCGATCGTCGAGTTCGTGCACTCGACCACCGACCAGGCGAGCCCGCAGTTCGTGCCGCCGGAAGCGCGCATTGCCACCTTCGACCAGGATGGGACGCTCTGGGTCGAGCACCCGATCTATACGCAATTGGTCTATTGCCTGGACCGCGTGCCGGCGGTGGTGAATGCGAAGCCGGCGCTCGCGAAGGTCGAGCCGTTCAAGACCGTGTTGCCGGGCAATCGCGAGGCGATCGCAAAGCTCTCGATGGACGATCTCTTAAAGATTGTCGCCGCTACGCTGACTGGGATGAGTGTCGACGAGTTCCAAGCCGAGGCTAGGAAGTGGCTCGACACCGCCAGGGACCCGCGCTGGAAACGGCCCTACACCGAGCTCACCTACCTGCCGATGACCGAGTTGCTGAAGTATCTGCGTGGCAATGGGTACAGGACCTACATCGTCACCGGCGGTGGCCAGGATTTCGTGCGAGTGTACTCGGAGGAGGTGTACGGCATTCCACCCGAGCAGGTGGTCGGCACCGCCGGCGGCACCAGCTACGGCTATGACAAGAGCGGCCGGCCGGTGCTCACCAAGGAGCCGAAGCTGCTGCTGAACGACGATAACGCCGGCAAGCCGGAGGGCATCCACCTGATGATCGGTCGCCGGCCCTATGCCGCCTTCGGCAACTCGACCGGCGACCGGCAGATGCTGGAATATACCAAGGCCGGTGACGGCGCGCGGCTCGCGATGCTCGTCCTGCACGACGATGCAAAGCGCGAATACGCTTACGGTCCTGCGCTAGGGCTGCCCGACACCAAGGTCGGCACCCTCACCCAGGCATTGTACGACGAGGCGACGAAGCAGGGCTGGGTCGTCATCAGCATGAAGAACGACTGGAAGCGCGTTTTCGCTTTTGAGCAATAGCATGGAGACCAGGGCCAGGTCGAAATCGGCGCAGCGCTCTCTCGAACCTTCGCGAAAATAACCACGGACGGAGGTGTCGCTCTTCGGCGCGTCGCTATTCCGGGCGCACAAGCGTACACTGCGCTTCGGTCAAGGTCCCCGGCAGGGAGACTTGAGATGTTTGAGGGCAAACCGATCATTGGTGCCGCAAGGCAAGTCGCGGCGATCTGCCTTGCCACAGTCATTCTCACGGTCGGGCCGCTTTACGCCGCTCATGCGGCGCAGAGTAAAGGAGGCAAGCCGACAGCGAGCGAAGAGGGGGCGACGAAGAAAGTCGACGAGTTTATGGCGTTGCTCGCCGATCCGCAGGTCCAGAAGTGGCTGGAACAGCAGCACGCAGCCGAAGCTTCCCACAATGCGGCGGCGGATGTCGAGACGGACTCGGTGTCGGAATACTTCGATACCCGAATCCGCGCGACCCGTGAGCACGTTACCGCGCTGGTGAGCGCGCTCCCCGACTTGCCCAACCAGTTTGATCGAGGCGTCGGCCTCCTCCAGGCAGAGATCCCGCGGCGGGGGACCGTCCTGTTCCTCGTCCTTGTTTTTGCGGGTCTGGGCTTGGGGGTCGAGTGGCTGTTTCGCAAAACGACGCAGAAGACACGCCAGCGTCTCGACAGTCTCCCGATGGAGACTGTGAATCACCGCCTACGTCTCGTCGCTGCGCGCTTCGCCTTTGCCTTCGGCGTCGTTGCGGCCTTCGCCATCGGCAGTATCGGCCCCTTCTTGGCGCTCGATTGGCCGCCGCTCCTTCGCAAGATGGTGCTCGGCTATCTCGTTGCCTTGCTCGTCACCCGTATCGCGGTGGTCGTCGGCCATTTTCTACTCGCCCCCGATGCCGAGCACTTCCGCATCATTCCGATGGATACGGTGGCCGCTCGGTTTTGGTGTCGACGGCTCGCCGTGTTCGTCGGCTGGTTTGCTTTCGGCTGGGTCACCATTGGCCTGCTGAGCACCCTTGGCTTCTCAGTGGTAGGGCGCGAGCTCGTCGCCTACGTGCTTGGCCTCGGTCTCCTCGCCATTGCACTGGAATCGGCTTGGCGGCGCCCCGTCGCACCCGCTGACGCCACGGAAGCGCCCTTACACGCAACGCATCACCTAGGACGCGGCGCGCAAAACGCGTTGCTGTCGATCGGCACCGTATTACTGTGGGGGCTTTGGGTGGCGAGAGCAATGCCGGGCTTCTGGCTCGTTCTGGTCGTCATCACCCTGCCGCTCGCTTTAGGCGCGACCCGCCGCGCGGTCCAACATCTGCTTCGACCACCCGGTTCCCCGCAGATCGGCGAAGGTCCGCCCAGCGTCATCGCGATCAGCCTCGAGCGCGGCATACGGGCGCTGCTTTTCATCGGCGCGGCAGCGGTGCTCGCCTGGGGCTGGGGTATCGACCTCGTGCAGCACCTCACCACCGGAGAAGACACGCTGTTCAGTCGCCTCGTGCACGGCGTCTTGAGCGCCGTTGTCATCCTCCTCGTCGCCGACGTCCTGTGGCACGCCATGAAAGCGGCGATCGATCGCAAGCTCGCCGAAGCCGCCGACCCGGGCCAGCCGAGCACCGACGAGGCGCGAAAGCGGGCCCGGCTGCGCACCTTGCTGCCAATTTTCCGGAATATTCTGTTCGTCGTCGTCATCGCCGTCGCCGTATTGATGGCGCTGTCGGCGATGGGCGTGCAGATCGCGCCGCTGGTCGCCGGCGCGGGTGTCCTCGGTATCGCGGTCGGCTTCGGCGCGCAAACCTTTGCCCGAGACGTCATCGCCGGCATGTTCTACCTGCTCGACGACGCGTTTCGGGTCGGCGAGTACATCCAGAGCGGTAATTTCAAGGGCACCGTCGAAGGCTTCAGCATTCGCTCGGTCAGGTTGCGCCACCACCGTGGCCCGGTCTACACCGTACCGTTCAGTCTGCTGGGTGCGGTCCAGAACCAGAGCCGCGACTGGGTCATCGACAAGATCTCGATCGGCGTCACCTATGACAGCGACCTCGAAAAGGCGAAGAAACTCATCAAGCAGATCGGGCTGGACTTGCAAAAGGACCCGGAGTTCGCGCCGCTGATCCTCGAGCCCTTAAAGATGCAGGGCGTAGATAACCTTGGGGATTTCGCGGTGCAGATCCGGGCGAAGATGATGACCCTTCCGGGCGAGCAGTTCGTGATCCGGCGACAGGCTTATGCGATGATCAAAAAGGCGTTCGACGAGAACGGCATCAAATTCGCCTTCCCGACCGTGCAGGTTGCGGGCGAGAGCGAAACTGCTACCGCCGCCATCGCGCAACGCACCCTGGAGCTGGCCCGCCCCTCGGCGGCGGAGTGATCCGAAGGGACGACACACAACAAGGTTGGACCGCGTGCCTCTGGCCCGCGCGCTGGCTGCCGGATTTTGGCTCGCGTTTCTAGACTCGGCAAGGCAGGCTGCGGATCATCGACCACCCAACGCCGCGGCACAACGCGGCAGGAGAGCACAGTGGCAACCGAAACAACCGCGAAAGCGACGCCGCGCCAACGGGCCGTGCATGAACTCAAAGAATTAGCGATCGTTGCCGTCTACCTCTATATCACCCTCGGGGCGGTGATCCTGATGAAGACCGCGGTGCTGCACGACCAAGGCATTAGCTTCGCCCCCTGGGGCATTGCCGCCGTGAAGTCCTTGCTATTGGCGAAATTCATACTGCTCGGCCGTGCCATGAAGATCGGCGAGCGCTACACCGCCCGCCCGCTGATCTGGCCGACGCTGCACAAGGCGTTCGCCTTCCTCGTGTTGCTGGTCGTCCTGACCATCATCGAGGAAGTCGTCGTCGGCCTCTTCCACCGCCAGTCGGTCGCCGCCTCGCTCGGCGAACTCTTCGGCGCCAAGCTCTACGAGACCCTCGCCGGCATCCTTATAGTCCTCCTGGTGCTTATTCCGTACTTCGCTTTCCACGTCCTCGACGAGGCGCTCGGCGAAGGGAGGCTGGCGCGGATGTTTTTTGTCGAGCGGAGGCCGATGTCGACCAGGCCGAGCGCGACCACGCAGCGTTGAAGGCGGCGGTCGAGCTCGAGCGCTGAGCAAGGATCGACGAAGCCCAAACCAGGAGAGAGCGAATGAGGAGCGCACCTGTTCTGGAACGAGAAAATACTCCAGAGTTCGAAATCGCCTCCGAGGAAGCCCATGCTCCCTCCGGGCTTGCGCGGCGGGTCGGCGCATTCCTGCTGCGCGAGCTGCGCGAGATGTTGCCGCCGACGATCTTCTTTTTTGTCGGCTTCAACCTGATCGTGCTGACGACGAACCTACTCCTCGCCGATTATCTTGTCGCGTTCGGCAACTTCGTCGTCGCCACGACCGCGGCGCTCGTTGTCGGAAAATCGGTGCTGGTCGCCAACGCCATGGCGCTGCTTCGCCGGTACGATCGTGCTCCGCTGATCCAGCCGATCCTATTCAAGACGACCATCTATTGGGCCGTCGTGTTTGTCGCGCGCCTGCTCGAACACTGGATCCGGTTCACGTTTGTCGAACACCATCCACTCGGTACTTTCCTGCCGCACATGGTTGCGACCTTCTCATGGCATCGCTTTGCCGCGATCCAGATTTGGGTACTGGTTCTGTTCCTGATCTATGTGACGGCGTCCGAGTTCAACCATCTGTTCGGCCACGGCGAGCTCGCGCGCATTCTGTTCACCTACCGGCCGTCCGAGCTCCAGCTAAATCGGCGGCAACGGGTCCGCGAGCTCGTCCGTCTGGGCCGGCTTGCCGATGCCCATTCGGTGGATGAATTCCGTGATCCAACCAACATCGCGCACACCCAGTTGGTCGATATTGTGCGGCGGCTCGCGCGTTAGCCACGAGAGCGCCCCATCCTTTTGCTTGCGGTAGCGCTGCGACAAGGAAAATCGGAGGCGACGGGCGGATGGGCTTCGAGTTGAGCTATGGCGATATCGGCATTCTCTTTTTCCTTACGCTTGGCCCCCTTAAGGCGATCCTGCCGTTTGCCAGGGTGACCCGCGGGACCGAGCCCGCTTTTCGGCGAACTGTGGCTTGGCGGGCCGTAGCGATTGCTACGGCGATCGTACTCGTTGTGGCCTTGCTTGGACCGCTCGTTTTGACGAATTGGCATGTCTCGCCACCGGCGATCATAATCACTGGCGGCATCATCCTCTTTTACCAGGCGCTACACATTATCACGCAGATGCCGGCGGCTGTGCCGCCGTCAGCCGAGCGGGAGGCCAGCTCGTCGCCGCCCTCTCCGGCGATTGCGGTTTTTCCGATAGCCATACCGGCAATTGTGACAGCACCGGGGATTGCGGCCATTGCGACGAATTGTCGTTCTCAATAAGCACGATTTGGTTCACGGCGCGATCGTTGTTGCACTCTTGATTGGGGTAATGGTGCTCAACTTGCTCGCGCTCTGGAACGCCGAGGCAATACTCAAACACGGCCTGGCCGGGGTATTGCCGGTAGTCGGATGGGTGTTGGCGGTGCTTCAGGCCTCGCTGGCCGTGCAGATGGTGATCTATAGTTTGCGCGTGCTCGAGGTTTTATAATGGCCTGCTTCCTAGGGCGGAAGCGCGGCAGGGGGCGCGATGCGCAGAAGTCAGACGTTCAGGCGGGATGCACCGTCGGCAGTGAGCGGTATGCCGGCTGGCCGCAACACGGCCACCGAGCTTACCAAGGAACGCAATCGGTTGGCTGCAGACCGAACCTTGATGGCGTGGATCCGCACCTCGCTCTCGCTAATCGGGTTCGGGTTCGGGATCGGCAAGCTCTTTGAGTATCTGAGGGCGGCCGGTCTGCGCGAAGCCGCAGACCCTATTCGGAGCACCAAAATCTTCGGGGGAAGCTTTATCATCCTCGGTATGCTGGCCCTGCTCGCCGCCGTCATTCAGCACACCCGAATCCTTCAGCGACTCGATCATCCGGATTTCGCTTATGACGCCATGCGACCGATCGCCGCGACGGTCGCGATCCTGCTGCTTATGATCGGCGCATTCGGCCTCGTCGGGATTCTTCTATGACCGGTGTCGCGACAGATGTTTCAGGAAACCATGACGTTGATCGTGCGAGCTCGCGCGACGCCGAAATGGTTTGGATTCCCGGCGGCGCCTTCCGCATGGGGTCGGACAAGCATTACGCGGAAGAGGCGCCGGTCCATCGGGTGACTGTCGACGCCTTCTGGGTTGATCGCACTCCGGTTACAAATCGCGAATTCCGCGAGTTCGTCAGGGCGACCGGCCATGTCACCTTCGCCGAGATCGCCCCGGATCCAAAGGACTATCCGGGCGCTCTGCCGAACATGCTCAAGGCCGGCTCCCTGGTTTTCAATCCGCCGAAGCATCCGGTCGATGATATGCGCGACTGGAGCCAGTGGTGGACGTTCAAATTTGGAGCCAACTGGCGGCGGCCCTACGGACCGCGCAGCTCGCTTAGTGGGCTGAATGATCATCCGGTCGTTCACGTCGCCTACAGCGACGCCTTGGCTTACGCGAAATGGGCGGGCAAGGACCTGCCGACCGAAGCGGAGTGGGAGTTCGCGGCCCGCGGCGGGCTCGACGGCGCCGAGTTCGCCTGGGGTGATGAATTTTCACCCGGCGGCAGGCAGGTGGCGAACACATGGCAGGGCGCATTTCCGCACGAGAATCTCAAGCTCGACGGATACGAGCGCACCTCGCCGGTGACCGCATTCCCACCGAATGGCTATGGCGTTTACGACATGATCGGCAATGTGTGGGAATGGACCAGCGATTGGTACTCGGCCGGCCACGAGGCCGATGCTGACAAGGCCTGCTGCATCCCGATCAATCCGCGGGGCGGTCGTGAGGAATCGAGCTACGACCCCTGCCAGCCCGAAATCAAGATTCCTCGTAAGGTGCTGAAGGGCGGCTCGCACCTGTGTGCGCCGAATTACTGCCGCCGCTACCGCCCGGCCGCGCGTCATGCGGAGCCGGTGGACACCTCGACGAGCCATGTCGGTTTCCGCTGCGTCGTTCGTCGCGCTATATCACCGTGATGACCGACGCACGATTGTCTTGGTCGCGAAATACGACGGATCATAACCAGACTCTGTCATTGCGAGGAGCCCGCAGGGCGACGCGGCAATCTCCAACCAGATCAGCGAGTTGTCGATGAGATTGCTTCGCTTCGCTCGCAATGACGAAACCTTTGTGGTCCCAAGAACTTCGCAGTTGGGACATCAGCTGAAGGGACGAAACAGACCATGAGCAGCGAAGACAAGAAACATCGTTCGCATCTTCCGATCCCCTCTCCCGAGCGAACCGGGCTGATCACCTATGACGCGAGGGATCCGGACACCAAATTCCCGCCAATCGAGCAGTTGCGCCCGCCCGAAGGCGCGCCGAACGTGCTGCTGATCCTGATCGACGACGCCGGGTTCGGCTCGAACAGCGCCTTTGGCGGCCCGTGCCAGACGCCGAACTTAGAAAAGCTTGCGGCGGGTGGACTGAAGTACAACCGCTTCCACACCACCGCCCTTTGCTCCCCGACGCGGGCAGCGCTGCTGACCGGGCGCAACCATCACTCGGTAGGCATGGGCGGCATCACCGAGATCGCCACCGGCGCACCGGGTTACAGCTCGGTACTGCCCAATACCATTTCGCCGCTAGCCCGGACCCTCAAGCTCAACGGCTATTCGACCGCGCAGTTCGGCAAATGCCACGAAGTGCCGGTATGGGAGACGAGCCCGGTCGGACCGTTCGACGCCTGGCCCACGGGCGGGGGCGGGTTCGAGTACTTCTACGGCTTCATCGGCGGCGAGGCGAACCAGTGGTACCCGACGCTCTACGAGGGCACCACGCCGGTCGAGCCGAAGAAGACGCCGGAAGAGGGCTACCACTTGATGGCGGACATGACCGACAAGGCAATAGCTTGGGTCTTTCAGCAAAAGGCGCTGGCACCCGACAAACCATTCTTCGTTTACTTCGCGCCCGGCGCCACCCATGCGCCTCACCATGTGCCGAAGGAGTGGGCCGACAAGTACAAGGGCAAGTTCGACCAAGGCTGGGACAAGCTCCGCGAAGAGACCATCGCCCGGCAAAAGGCACTGGGCGTCGTCCCGGCGGACTGCCAACTCACCGCGCGCCACGCGGAGATTCCGGCATGGGACGACATGCCGGAGGCGCTGAAGCCCATCCTACGCCGCCAGATGGAGGTCTATGCGGGGTTCCTGGAGTACACCGACCACCATATCGGCCGCCTGATCGACGGGTTGAAGAAGCTCAACATCCTCGACGACACGCTCGTCTACTGCATCACCGGCGACAACGGTGCCTCGGCCGAGGGCACGCTGAACGGCGCCTACAACGAGATGGCCAACTTCAACGGCCTGGCGGCACTAGAGACCCCGGAATTCTTGATGGCGCGCTACGACAAGCTCGGTGGGCCGGAGTCGTATAATCACTATGCCGTGGGGTGGGCGCATGCAATGAACGCCCCTTACCAGTGGACCAAGCAGGTTGCCTCCCACTGGGGCGGGACCCGCAATGGCACCGTCGTGCACTGGCCCAACGGCATCAAGGCCAAAGGCGAAATCCGCTCGCAGTTCCACCACGTCATCGACGTCGCACCCACAATCCTGGAGGCGGCGGGGTTGCCCGAGCCGGTCTCGGTCAACGGCATACAGCAGCGGCCCATCGAGGGTGTAAGCATGCTGTACTCGTTCGACGACGCCAAGGCCGCGGAGCGGCACGAGACGCAATACTTCGAAATGTTCGGCAATCGCGGCATCTACCACAAGGGTTGGACCGCGGTGACCAAGCACGGCACACCCTGGGTGCTCGTGGGTCGGAAGACCGTGCCCCTCGACGACGACGTCTGGGAGCTCTACGACACCAGCAAGGACTGGAGCCAGGCGAACGACCTCGCCAAACAAATGCCGGAGAAGCTCCACGAGCTGCAGCGACTGTGGCTGATCGAGGCGACGCGCTATAACGTGCTACCCATCGACGACCGGGTTGTCGAGAAGATGAACCCGGACACCGCCGGCCGGCCGGTGCTGATCAAGGGGAAGACCCAGCTGCTGTTTGGCGGCATGGGGCGCCTCTCCGAAAACTGCGTCCTGAACATCAAAAACAAGTCCCACTCCGTCACCGCCGAGATCGAGGTCCCGGAGAAGGGGGCCGAGGGGGTGATTATCGCCCAGGGCGCCAATATCGGCGGCTGGAGCCTCTACGCGAAGAACGGCAAGCTCAAATACTGCTACAACGTGGCGGGGGTGAATTACTTCTATGTTGAAGCCTCGCGGGCATTGCCGGCGGGCGAGCACCAAGTCCGCATGGAGTTTGCCTACGCCGGCGGCGGTCTCGGCAAGGGCGGCCAGGTAACGCTCTATGTCGACGGCGAGAAGGTAGGCGAAGGGGCCATCCCGATGACGCAGGCGATGGTCTTCTCCGCCGACGACGGCTGCGACGTCGGCGAGGACAGCGGCGCCCCCGTGTCCCCGGACTACGGCTCGCGCGGCAACGCTTTTAACGGAACGGTCAAGGGGGTGCAGCTCGCCATCGGCGATGCATCCGAGAGCTCGGACCACCTGGTCTCGCCGGAGGACGCTATCCGCATCGCCATGGCCCGGCAGTAATTAGGCGGCGAAAATCGCTCCGTTTGCCCCATCAGGTTGTCACGTTACCTCTCGAGCCGTGCTGGTCGGGCTCCGCGGGCTTCGGCCACGAACTTGTGATCGACTTCCCCTGCATTTCGAAGGCAAGCGCGGGAGCCGTCGCCAGGCTGCCTGTGGACGAAACACCATTTTGCCGTGCAATCTCTGCCAAGTCGACGATCCATCCGGGTGGACGCTCGAATAGGAGGATAGCATGCCAGTGTCACAAGGCGACGGGGTCGGGACCGATGACCGTTTGGCCTCTTGGAACGATGGCACGACGAAGAAATCCATCCTGGATTTCGTAGCGCGGGTCACGGAGGCAGGCGGCAAGGACTATGTCGCACCAGAAGAGCGCATCGCCACGTTCGACAATGACGGCACGCTGTGGTCTGAACGGCCCTATCCTTTTCAGGTCGCCTTCGCCCTCGATCGGCTCAAGGCCATGGCACCTCAACACCCGGGATGGCGGGACAAAGAACCCTTCAAATCCGCGCTGGCAGGCGACCTCAAAGGAATGCTTTCGGGCGGATACCATGCGCTTATCGCGATTGTCGCGGCCACGCATTCCGGCATGACGACCGACGAATTCGAGGCGGAAGTGCGCAAATGGATGGTAGCAACGCGCCATCCGACGACCCACAGGCTATTCACCGAAATGGTGTTTCAGCCGATGCTGGAGCTACTTACCTATCTCCGGGCCAACGGCTTCAAGACCTTCATTGTCTCGGGCGGGGGCATTGAATTCATGCGGGCCTTTGCGGAAGTGACCTACGGTGTGCCCCCCGAGCAGGTGATTGGCAGCAGCGGCAAACTGAAGTTCGAGATGCGAGACGGCCAACCGGTGCTGAGCAAGCTTCCAGAGATCGAACTGGTCAACGACAACGTCGAAAAGCCCGCTGCCATCCAGAAATTTATTGGCCGCCGTCCGATCGCGGCGTTCGGCAATTCCGACGGTGACCTTGAGATGCTGCAATGGACGGCCGCCGGGACGGGTGCGCGCTTCGCGCTACTCGTCCACCACAACGACGCAATTCGAGAATTTGCCTATGATCGCACCCCGTCCATCAGGCAACTCGACAAGGCACTCGATGAGGCCAATGCAAAGGGCTGGACTGTCGTCGATATGAAAAACGATTGGCGACGCATCTTTCCTTTCGAGTAAAAGGTGGCGGACGGCGGTTCGGACAGTTGGCTTATTATCGACCGATTTACAGCGGCGGCAGCGTCTATTATGAGGTCGTCGCGAACCCAGCTTGGCCGCTACTCCGAGTTTTCGGCGCACAAACTTGTGATCGACTTCCGCCACATTTTTGCCGAAGATTGATAGACCGCCGATTTACCGCGCCGCTACAATCACGATGACCGGGATCTCCCATCGGCGGGGTCGAAGCGAGCGCACGAGGGAGCTTCGGACTCGCCTGCCGCCGAGGCGTTATCGCCGAGCGCCAGAGACTGGCGCGAGCCCAGGAGGGTTTAATGAGACATTGGATCATTGTCGCGCTGGTTGCGATCGTTGCGGCTGCGGTGGGCGCTGGGATCACCTTCTTGGTCGCCAACAAGACCCGGGTCGAGGTGGCGGTCGGCGAGACGCGTGGCGAACTTCTGTCGTTGAACGCGCCTCCAGGCACTCTTACGAGGGAAGAGAACGCGGCCTACAAGGGCGCCGCGGCGCCCGCCCCGGCGACCGGGACGGCGCCCGGCGCCGCAGCCGGAGACTGGTCGAGCTACAACAAGACGCTGACTTCCGAGCGCTTCTCGGACCTCAGCCAGATCAATACCCAGAACGTCGGCA
>Ga0074045_10005270_pt1 | contig 11327 bp, 12 predicted proteins | sample BogForMeECP23OM2_FD_94442 | JGI IMG/M metagenome (GOLD analysis project Ga0074045, IMG submission 94442) | Bog forest soil microbial communities from Calvert Island, British Columbia, Canada - Bog Forest MetaG ECP23OM2 | ecosystem: Environmental > Terrestrial > Soil > Wetlands ...
ATTTGTATTTCACCTTTTCATAGTTTCTTCGAATACAAGGCGAACGGGACGAAAATCCCGCCTCCGCCATGCATGAACTTGGACCTGAATTCCACGATGTTGAGCCTGCCTCCCTGTATGAGCGATTCGAACATCGCCACGAAACAGTTCAGCAGGTGGAATACGATGAATACCGGGAGCAATATTATTGCCAGGAGGAGGCCTTCCCCTGGAGTCGGTACGATGAACTGGTTGAGCAGGCTCGCTATCACGACGCCTACGATCCCGATGGCCGCGATACGGCTGTATGAAAGGATGTTGCCGACAAGCCCGGGAATCTCTATGACGCCTACGACGCCTTCCGTTATCCCAATCACGATTATCGAGATTACCAGGAGCACGAGGCCCGGTATGGTGATCACGGGGTCTATGGTCGGGAACGTGGGAAGGAGCATCTGAAGGTAAGGGAGGAGGGCGAGAATCATCCCGGCCTCCACTCCGATCCAGGCGATTTTCGCGACCGCGTGCTTCTTGTCGTGGTCCCACTCGTTTATCGCTCCGAATATGAAGCCGAGCGTAAGGTGGATGACGCCGACCAGGGCCGAAAGAGCCACTAGCGCGAGCACGCTGTCCATCCTGTCGAACCCTGGCCAGAGCGGGGCGCTAAGAAGCTGGATGCCTGTCCATGACGTGATCAGCTGCGCCAGCTTGAAATGCGACATGCCAGCGAACTCATCGAAGAACAGCCCGAAGATGATCGCCGGGAAGCCCGAATACATCCATATCTTGCACACGTTGCTCATGATGTAGCTGTTCGCGAACTTCTTCATCAGCAGGTAGCCTATGATTATGGAAAGTATGCCGTAGATGACGTCGCCCACGATCATGCCATATATTATCGGGAGCGCGATTAGGTATATCATGGTCGGGTCGAGCTCGTAATAGTTCGGGAGCGAATAGTTGTTCGTGATGAACTCCATCGGAGAAGCGAACTTGGGGTTGTCGAGCACGGTCGGAGGCATTTCGTCATGGCCGAACTTGACGTCCTCCATGACCACGGACGAACCGTATCTCTGCGCGATCGCATCCATCTCCTGCCTGCTCTCCTCGAGCATCCAGCCTTCGATGACGCAGAGGAACCTCGATGAGGGGAATCTCGTGGCGACTTCGGCCCGTTCTGCCTCGACTTCGAGCGATCTCAGGAGCATCCTGGCCTTCGCCGCATTCTCCTTCGAGAGGGATGCCATCCCGCTTCTGATATCCTTCAGCTTGGCCTTCACGAGCTCTTTCTCTGCGCTGATCCTCTTCAGGGATTCCGAAGGGACCGTCAGTGATGCCGGAACCGAGAGCTCATTGAAGCCAGACTCAGCGAGCGCCGCATCCACGGCCTGCTGCTCTTTCCTTGCGAATAGCACCAATGCGATGCCGGCCTCGGATACGAGCGTCGCGCCCGTCTTCTCGAGAGAATCGCTCAATTTCTGTATCCTGGCGGGCTGGATCTCACCTGCCTTGAAAGCCAGGGTGCGCGTGGATAGGCCCCTGAAATCCACATTCTTGAAGCTCGCGAGCTTCTGGACGAGGGCAGCCTCGTTCTCGAGAGATTTGAGCTGCTCCGTCAAGGCGTTAGCTTCGTTGTTCATGCTCCTGAGTTTTTCCGGAGCTTCGAAAGACTTCGTCTCCGTGATAGCTTTCGCAGCCGGGATTATATCCGATCCGCCCTCATTCTTGCCTACGATCGGCTCCATTATGGCGATCGCGGAGCGGAGCCTGATGAGCTCAGTGGAAACCAGGTCGAATGATGGCAGAGGCCTGCCTTCCTCAAGGCCTGCGTATTCCGTCTTCCGTATATCCACCAGTCCTGCTTCGTGGAGGTCTTTGATGAGCGGCTCTACTTTCGACTTAAGCACGATCAATCTGACCCTTGCCATCTTCTTAGGTCTGAACATCGGATATCCTCAAAGGCTGCCTACAAACTCCTTGACGAGTTTGGAAACAGCGGTCGTGTCGAGGCCCTTCTTGCTCACCTTGGCCCCTTCGTCCTTGGCTTTCTTGACAATCTTCTGGACCTCGCCTTCGATCTCCTGGCCGCCTTTCTTCAGGCGTTCGTTCTTGAAAGCCACGGCTTCCTCTTCGGCTTTAACGCGGGCTTCGAGAGATCTCTCCTTGGCCTCGCGTAGGATGCGTTCTGCCTTCTCTTTCGAGGAACTTATGACCTTGTCATGTTCCTCTTCGGCATCCCTTATCTCTTTAACGGTCTTCATGAACTCTGGAGGTTCTGAGTGTTGTTGCATGCTGCCACCATAACAAGTATGCCCTTATATAAAATGAAAATCCTTATAAAGATAAGCCAATGAATTCAATCTACCGTATTCTACATCGGCCAGATTCAGGCATGCTTTGGCGGTATCCGACGCCATTGGAAGCCTACGATGGATGAACGGAGACGCAGGTGATATGGAATGGGTGCTTACAAATACATAACAGCAACGCTGCAGAAGCAATACAAGGAGAGGGGCGCGGACTTCCGCGACAAGGTAATGAACTGGAGGAAAGGCGACGCGATAGTCCGCGTGGAGAGGCCATCCAACATCGCTCGTGCCCGCACTCTCGGCTACAAGGCCAAGCAGGGCTACGCAGTCGTCCGCGTCAGGATCGACAAGGGGCGCAGGACCAGGATAAAGCCCATGGGCGGCCGGAAGCACAAGAACAACTACAGGTTCGTGCAGCCGGGCATGTCCCACCAGGCCATCGCAGAGCAGAGGGTGAACCGCGTCTACAAGAACATGGAGGTCCTCAACTCCTATTGGGTCGGCGAGGACGGGATGTTCAAATATTTCGAGGTGCTATTGGCAGATGCGAGCAAGCCGAGCGTGAACATCAGCTCCGTCATCAGGACGGGCAAAGCGTTTCGTGGCTTGACATCGGCAGGCAACTCGCGCGGTCCGAGCAGGAAGAAGCAGATCAACAAGAAACTGCAAAGGAAACTTGCGGCGAAGCGGGCGTTCCATTTCATCCCGTACGTGAAAACCGAAGCGAAGCCCGAAGCGCAGAAGCCTGTTGCGAAACCAGCGCCTAAACCTTATGTCCGCCAAAGCCATGACCAAAAAGCTGCGGAACACGAGCACAAAGCCGCTGAGCATGAACACAAAGCGGCAGAGCATGAGCACAAGGCCGCAGAGCACAAGCTCCCGATGCATGCTCACAAGACCGAAGAGAAGAAATAATTTTTTTATTATTTTTCTATTTCCTCTACTTTTACTGGTGTAATTCTCTTATCTCTTTAATCTCGAAAACTGGCATCTCGTCAGGGCGAAGACCTCGGATTATATCCTTATTCCCGGCTTTCTTTTCCGACTTCGGAGAATCGAGCTTCGGATCATAATTCCGGAGGATGTGCATCCCGTTTCTATCGATCGGAACTATCTCCGGGATCGGTTTTGAACGCGTGATTTCCTCTCGTGGGGCAGCTGGCTCTGGGTTGAAATCCTTGCGGATCTTATAAACAATCAGGCCGCAGGTAGCGATCAGCGTTGCTACAACTGCGGTTCCCATCGTGATCCGGAACCACAAGAACGGATCTTTTCTTGGCGCTTCAGGATATCTTGCCGGTTTTGTCGTGGTGGTCTGCACGGCTATCTCCGATGCCTTTGCATCCGGAACGGTATTGGCGGCGTGTTTTGCGATTATAGTAGCAAACAGTCTTTCAGTGACCGGAGAATCGAATCCGGCAGCTTCCCACTTCGCTCTTTGTGCGCGCACCGCGGTTTTTATCTCTTCAGGTTTCCCCTGCCTTTTGAGCGCTTTCATCCTGGCCGCGAATGCTTCCACTTCAGAGCGGGTCGCAGGCCTCAGTGGTTCCTGGGCTTTCAAGCCATTCCTGCCGCTACCGGTAGATTTTGTCGAGTGAATCTGTGCGAGCGCCATGGATTGATTACGTAAAGAAACTATTTAAACCTTCGTTTTACTACTTTTAACAACAAATAGAAGTCCCTGTCATCCGCCGTTTCCCTCAATAGTCCTTGTCGCTCACATCGCCTGTAGCGGGTGGTCTCTTCCAATCGATCATGGCCCTGAGCGTGTCGTCTCGAGCGATTATGCTTCTGCATGATCCCACCTCGGGGAGCGCCTTCGTATGCTCCCTGATCCCCAAGAGAAGCTCCGGCAGATTGACCTCATCCGATCTTTTCCTCTCCAGGTATCCGATATAATTGACCAATGTCAGTTGCTGCGCGTCCTTCGCATACATCTTCACTATTCCGAGGAGTGCGAGTTTTTCCCTGTCGCTAAGATATCTATTCGAGAAAGTCATCTTGGATAGGCATGCATTCGTGAATGTAGAATTCGGATGGAATTTCGCAATCGCTTTCTCGAGGGTCGTTTTGACCATTCGACCGACCAGCCCTTCTTCTATCGGAGCAGCGTCGATCCTTGTTGGGACCGGGCTGCTGTCCCGAGCCCACCTTAGTGCTCTTTCACGCAATATGTTCGGATCGATAATTTTCGGGGTTCTTCTAGCCAGACAATCACCTTTTAATCTCTCTCAGATGATGATTGCATGAAAGTGGTTATAAATGTTAATGATGGTGTTGTAAGATGTTCGATATAATAAAATGCAAGGCAGATGCATCCGCTTACGGCTTTTCAAAATTCTACCTGCCTGATGAAGCCAAGATAGTACAAGCCGAGAATCTCGCCGAAGCAGCGAATTACAAGAACAAGAAGACGCTCCTTATGCTCGCCGACCATGCGATGGACGACGGGGCGATGAAGACGATAGCCGAGAAGAAGAACGTGTGCTTTCTCATAGACCTGGGCAGGCTGATACGGATTCGCGGAGTCCAGCGGGCGATCGCGATCTCGAAGCTCAGGAACTTCCTCACCCTCTGCGTCAAGCACGGTGCTTTCTATTCCTTTGCTTCATTCGCAGAGAATGAAGAGCAGATACGCTCTCCGCAGGAGATGGAGCATATCGCCATCCTTCTCGGAATTAATAAAGGCCAGGCCAAATTCGCTCTGAAGATGATTGGGAACTACGTCTGATCAAAGTCAGCTTCCATTCGAGATAACGGGAAAACATGCTCACCGTATGACTAAAAGCAACGTTTTTAAACACTTTTATACACATATATATACATGAAAAAATTCCCGGTAGTATTAGCTCTGGCAGGCGCAGCAACATTAGGGCTTAACGCGCATTACGAACTCTCGAAATATAGCCGAGACCAGATCTGGGCAAATCAGACGACGATGGTCGAACGCTTTGTACGCGGTCCTCCGAACAAAATAGTGTCTGCCGAATTTCTGCGTGCTGCTAAAGCGCGGCGCGTCGAAGACCTGCGCGCTGGTTTGAACGATTTGAAAACAAAAGGCGCTGATCAATCAGAATACTGCAGATTCCAATTGAAGTTCGATGCCGTCACGCGGAACAGAGGGAATGTGGATGCGGCTGAAGCCGAAATCTCTCGCAGGAGCTTCAAACCATATTCAGAATGCGATAGCGATGTCCGGCTCCATAATTTCGAGACAAAGGGCCTCAATATCTCCGGTGCAGGGGCATTCCTGCTCGGTTTCGGAAGCATGGTGGTCTCGCTATTCCGCAGGATATTCAGCAGGAAAAAGCCAGAGAGCAAGACAGCGCCGCACAGAACGGAAGATGCGGACAGCACCGAAATGCCGGATTCTTGATCCTTATAGCTTCTTCCCGGTCAGCATCTCATACGCCTGGAGATACCTCTCCGTGGTGTTCTTTATCACATCCGCAGGAAGCGGAGGCGGCGGGGGGCTCTTGTTCCATTTTATGTTCTCAAGGTAATTCCTGACATACTGCTTGTCAAGGCTCTCGAGGATGCCCACATCGTATTTCTCCTCTAGCCAGTAGCGGGATGAGTCCGGCGTGAGCGCCTCGTCTATCAGCATGACTTTCCCGTCCTTGTCTAGGCCGAACTCGAACTTCGTGTCAGCGAGGACCAGTCCGCACTCGCGTGCATGCGCGTCAGCGAGATCGTATAGCTCAATGGCCTTCTCTTTCACTGTATCGTAGATTCCGGCTCCTACGAGCTTCTTTGCCTGCTCCTCGGTTATGTTCTCGTCATGGCCCTTATCGGCTTTGGTCGAAGGGGTGAATATCGCCTCAGCGAGTTCATCGCCGTCCTTGAGCCCTGCCGGAAGGTGGATCCCGCAGACGGATTGCTTCTTCTGGTACTCTTTCAAGGCGCTCCCTGTGATATGCCCTCGCACAACGCATTCTATCGGCAACGGCTTGCATTTCTCCACGATCATGCTCCTGCCCTTGAGGTATGCGGGGAGCTTCTTCGGCAGCGCGAGCGAGACGAAATGGTTCTTGATCACATCGGCGGTCTTCCCGAACCAGAACGCGGAGAGCTGATTCAGCACCTCGCCCTTGCGTGGCACGCCCTCCTTGAATACGACGTCGAAGGCGCTCAGGCGGTCTGTGGCCACCATCAGCAACTTGTCATCTAGGATGTAAGTGTCCCTCACTTTACCTTTCCTAAGAAGAGGCAACTCCAGTTTAGTCTCAGTGATGGTTTCCATGAATCCATCTCTCAACATGTTATTTTAAATTGTTGTGTGTCAATATTATGTTAAAGGTGTAAATTTGCGTCAGATGACCAAACCCGCTTCATCTTCTTCCGATAGGATCCCTCAGGGGACCTTGGACTCAGCAAAGCTTCCGCCATGCCAAAACATCGTCTCTCAGGCGAAGTCGCTCATCGATGCGAAAAGGTACGATGAAGCGCGCCTTCTTCTCGAAAAGGTCCAGCTTGATGATCCGGACCTGAAAACCGCATCGAACCTAATGATAAGGTTATTGAGCGAGACCGGTCGTTTCGTGGCTGCGAGAAGCGCCTTCGATTTCGCATCGGAGAAGGAGCTGCTGGCATCGGAAGGGTGCGCGATCCTGATCCGGGCATTCCCGGACATGGATAGCGAGGCCGTTCTTGGTATCTTTTCCATCGCAGAGAATCTCGGTATCGCAGATACTCAGGTCTATAACGCGGTCATCTCAGCGTTACTGAAAAACGGTGATTCTAATAAGGTGAATTCGCTATACCAGGATGCGATAAGGGAACAGTTAGTGGATCGGGAGACTTTCCAGATGATGATATCATTCCGATTGGAGGTCGATGATCTGGCAAGCGCGAGGAAGTTTCTCAAACGAGCCTTGGAAAGCGGCCGGGCGGATGAGAGGATGTGCCTCGAAATCGTCGATTACTGCAAAAAACACGATTTGCCGAGCAAGGCATCCGAAATCCTGCGCATGGGGGAAATGGGCGGCGTTTGGTCGGAGCGCATGTCGAAGGAGAGGGTAGGATTAGAATCATCTGAACAAGGCACGAAAACTCGTCCGGTGGTGAGAGTCGAAAACCGAGAAACCCGGCCGCTCGATATCGTCGAGCGGGTGATAGGCAGCAAAAGCGAAGAGGCATTCAACTGCAATCGCCAGATATACCACTATATCTCAATAGGAGAGGCAGATAGAGCCAGAAAAATATTTGATAGGGCATTAGAGCAGAATCTTATCGACACGCCCATATACCTATTGATTTTGAATGAATATAAGAGAATCGGCGATGTCGGCAATGCGAGACAAATCTTCGATGCAGCTGTAAGAAATGGAAGGGAGGACGAAGGCTTATATGGAATTATGGCCTCGGTATTCCTGGATAATAATAATATCGTGCAGGCGAAAGAATTGCTCTCCCAGGCGCAAGAGCGATGGGGTTATCCAACGCACGTCTATGACCGGCTTTTCAACGGCTATTATGTAAATGATAGGTACGACGACATCATTTCCACCATTTCAGGATTCCCCCCGGAAGTGCAACGCTATCCATCCGTAGCAATCTGGAAAATGAATGCTTATAGGAAAAAGAAGCTTTATGCGTTGGTCATCATCCAGGCGAACACGTTGATCGCAAGAAACGGGATCGATTCTGATTATCTCATCCATGCCAAGATACTGAAGGCTTATGCATTGATCCATAACTGGAAACCGGTTGAAGCATTTGAGATACTGGATCCGATGTCGAAGGAGCTATCCAGCGACAATAAACACTACTGCATGGCCATCTGCGGATTGGTTTTCGCCTATAAGGAATCAGACGGAAAAATCCGGCTTGAGCCGAGCAGAATAGAAGAGTTATTAAGGAATCTCGAACCGCACCGAGGCAACAGGAATACGAATATGAACGCGGACATTGAAAATGCGAGAAATATTCTCAACCTCGCTTTGAGGTATCAGCATCCATGAACTTGAAAAGATCCTCTATCATATCGTAGTTCAGCACCGGTTTCCCGAACTCCTCGGCGTCATCCGCCATCCTCGGGCAAGCGGTGTTTATGTAGCAGTCGAAAACGAGGAAGTTGTTGAGCGATAGCGGTTCGAGCTCGTTGGCCACGAGTATCTCCGCATCGAATCCGCGCTTCTCCAGATCCTTCTTTATCTTCCGCGCCTGGGCGAGCGCGAACTGCCCTGTCTTGGTGCTGACCATGATCCCGAAACGCTTGCATGAAAGGGCTTTGATGATAGCTCCCCTGCGTTTCTTCCTGAGCATCTCGATGTCCTTCCGTATGTCGCGGGCTTTTTTCGAATAAGGATCGTAGACGATGATAGGCATATCCTTGCGGTCCAGCATGTCCGCATCCATCGCGAGAGCATGGAACATCCCGTTGCCTACGAATAGTATCGCATCCGCCTTATCAGCCACGCTCGAGATGGCGATCGCGTCGCATCCGAGCACCTGTCCCGGTTCCGAGGAACGGATTCCTTTTCCGATAAGCACTGTCTTCCCGTTCTTCTCCAAGAAAGCTCTCATCGCATCGAGCTGCTTGACATGCTGTATCGTGGTCGCAAGCGCTATTTTCTTCCCTTCAAGCAAAGGCAGAGCGGCTGCGAGGCCGTCCACATCTATCTCCACATGGTATTCGACGTACTCCACAGGGATGGGCAATTCCGCCTTCACGAACCTGCTGTGGCCGAAATGGATTATCTTATCGGCCTTTACCCACCTGGCCTCGTCGAGCGAGATATCGCACGCTCCGTAGCATGCGGAAGCCGACAGGAACACCTCGTGCCCTTCGCTTTCGTATCTCTTGGCTATCTCGAGCGCTTTCTGCTTGAGGCCTTCGGGGAATTGGAGAAGTATTCTCATGTTCTTATCCTCAACTCCTTTCAGTTCCGTTTTTTATGCGGGAAAAGGGAGAATATCTTCGATCCGGACAGGATCCTTTTGAGCTCGCCTTCGAGCTGGCCCTCCCGTTTCTCCTTACCATGCTTGTGGCAGACCGCTTCTAAGTTCTTTTTCTGTATCAGGAGGATCCTCTTGCTATTCCCTATCTCCACTACCGGAGGGATATCCGTTTTCTTGCCACCGTGAAGGACGCGGTTGATGAAAGCGAGCTCGAGCTGGTTGAGGTCGAAATACGAGATGGCATTGGTTTCCACGTGGCCATGCCGCTCCTTTTCCTCTTTCAATTCCATGATTATATCTATTTTCAAAAGTTTATTAAAGTTCGGGTGCCCGCATACGCGACCGAAAGGCGCATGGATGCTTTCGCCGGGCCAAGGAGATTCTAACTCTTTCCGGGTCCTGTGTAGACCTTTGTGATGTCCACAGAGCCATTATCCTTTGCCGAAGCAGAATATTGGCCATTGTACTCCCTGTTCAAAAAGTCTGCGACCGCTTTCGCCTCCTGCCTCGTGCCTATATCTATGTTAGTGCGCTCGCTTGGATTTGTGGATCTGATGGCTTGCCTGGCGGTGAGTTTGACATCCAGCGCCCTAACAAAGCCCTCTTTTGTCACCGAAGTCACGTATCCGCGTTCCTTCAATCGGTCTGCAACCCCATTAGCTTCTTGCATGTTGCCGACCCCACAGGTGGCATGCCCGTAATTAGCTATCCGGGATGCGATTTCGTCCGTAGCAGCGCTAGCGTTAAATATCCTCAAATCCCCGCCTTTAGATACTGAAGTTATATATTTACCGGGGTACGTCCCGATCAATTGACTGCCGATATCTTCCGCGATCTTTGGGTTTCCGATTTTCACCGTTACCGGAGTGATCTTCCCGCTCATATAATTTGAAATGCCATCTACGGTTTTGATTAAGGCACTCACGTCCCCTGTCTTTCTGGGAATAGCCTGAAGCGCCAGCATCTCCGGTTTAGCCTGTTCTTCCTGTCTTCTTTCCGCTTGTGCAGTAGCCATATACGATTGTATGGTTGTAGGTTTTTTAATTCCCGTCTTTACCAAGAAAAAAATAGAATAAAATAAAAAAATCAGTCGTCCCCGAAAGAGAACGAGTCGTCGTCCTTCACCTTGTCCTGCGTCAGCTTGGACAGCCTCTGCAGGATTATCTTCTGCTCGACGCTCGCGACGATCTTCCTGGTCCTCTCCACGGCGTCCGGGTTCACGGACATGCTCGTGATGCCGAACTCAACCAGCTTTTCGGCGAATTCAGGATAGACCGAAGGCGCCTGGCCGCACAGCGAGCTCGTCACCCCGTACTTGTTGCACGTGGTTATCACCCGCTTCAATGAGCGCAGTATGGCCTCGTTCCTCTCGTCGAAGCCTTTGGCGAGCGTCGCGTTGTCCCGGTCGATTCCCAGCGTGAGCTGCGTGAGGTCGTTGGTCCCGATGGATATGCCGTCTATGCCTTCCTTGCAGAACAGGTCGATCAAGATGACCGTGCTCGGCACTTCGACCATGATCCACAGCTTGAAGTCCCTGGTCCGGTACATGCCGACGCTCTCCATGATATCCTTGATCGCGCGGAGCTCTCCGATCCTGCGTATGAAAGGTATCATGAGCTGCAGGTTCGTGAGGTGGAGCTCTTCCCTGACCTTCTTTATGGCTTCCAGCTCCATCTTGAACAGCTCCGGCTCTTCCGTGTACCTCGCGGCTCCGCGGTAGCCCATCATGGGGTTCTCCTCGTGCGGTTCGTACTTCTCTCCGCCTTCGAGGTTCTTGTACTCGTTGGTCTTGAAGTCCGTGGCCCGATACACCACCGGCCTCGGATAGAACGCGCCCGCGAACTTGCTCATGCCGTCAGCCAGCTTGTCGATATACTCCTGGCGGCGCCCTTCATCCAGCATCTTCCTCGGGTGCTGGCCTATGGCGGCTATCATGAATTCCGCTCTGAGCAATCCGACGCCATCCACTGGATATTTGGAGATCTTGTCCGCCTGGTCGACATCGGCCAGGTTGACGTAAATCTTGGTCCCTGTGACCGGCGACGCCGCTGTTATCACCGCAGCCGCAGTGGTCTCGCCACCTCCTTTGGCGGCGGCTTCCGGAGCGGATATGAACCCTTCGTAGACCATGCCATG
>Ga0074045_10005272_pt1 | contig 11326 bp, 17 predicted proteins | sample BogForMeECP23OM2_FD_94442 | JGI IMG/M metagenome (GOLD analysis project Ga0074045, IMG submission 94442) | Bog forest soil microbial communities from Calvert Island, British Columbia, Canada - Bog Forest MetaG ECP23OM2 | ecosystem: Environmental > Terrestrial > Soil > Wetlands ...
CTGCGGGCGTATGCGAACGGGACTGAAGCGCGCGAGTCGCTGAGAATCTATTTCCGCTTCTACAATGAACGGCGCCTTCACGAGAATCTCAATTACGCGACGCCGGACGAGGTGTATTTCGGTGAGCTCGCAACTTCGACACGGGCGGCAGCGTGAGGGGGCATGACCTAAAATCCCTCGTCACCTGGAATTCCAGGGATACCGACATAGCGGGTACCTCAAGATCTCGGCTCCTGGAGCTTTTACGGCGGTCGGATTTTTCAGGCCAAAGAAAAAACCCGGAGCTTCTGCCGCTGAACGCGGCAGACTGCGCCTGTTCAAGACCATTGACGAAGATCCAAGATGAAGAGACGATCACTATTAACCGCCCAGGCAGATCCACTTATCCCGAAGAAAAATCTGTCTTAACAAGCGGAGCCACCCCTTCGACCGGCGCGTACTTCACACCGGTATCGCGCCAACAGCGACTCATTCCACCAACGGAATCTGGGAAGCCAACTCGTAACGCATGACGGCGCGGATCTTGGTTTCGATCTGAATGTAGCGAGCCACTTTCATGTCGGGGAGCGCCTTCTCGAGCTTCGGCACGTACGAACGCATCAACTGCACATCCGCTTCCTGTGTGCCGAGCCAATCTTCCAGCAGCTTCTCCGCCGCTTCATTCGTCACAGGACCACTATTGTAGGCAGCGGCATATGCGAGGATCACGTTCTTCATCCGCTCGTTAATCTTCCCTAGACCGGTCTGATACGCGTCATAAATGGGCCAGAAGTCACTCGCCTCCGAATCGGTCAGTTGCATGTTCTGTGCGACCACCAACTTCTTATCTGCCCGCACTTTGTCGCGCAAAATTTGCATATTCATGGAGGCACTGTCCCCCGTCGTTGCCTTATCGGAAACGCTGGTTTGGGCAATCGCGGGTACGCCGACCGACACGGCGATTACCAGCCATACGGATTTCAACAGGTTCATATGCACTCCTTGTAAATTTGGAGATGTTTTCGACCATTGGCGGGCCCGAATACTTCTGCAGGTTGACTCATAGTCCGATCATTTTCAGTTGAAAGTGGGCGGCGGCCGACACTCGCACACCACCTTCTTCCCGTGCGTCAGCTAATGCGAAACTGCGATGTCGTTTTCGACGCGTGTCACGCCCTTAACTTCGTGGGCGACCGACTCGGCAGTCTCGCTCATATAGCCGTCATTAACCTCACCGTTCAGATAGACCACATGATTCAGCGTCTGTACGCTGATTGAATTCAGAGGTCCCAATTCCGGATGTTGATCGAACGCCGTCTGCACATTCGTCGTGATCTTTGCGTCGCCGGGACAACCCCCGACGGCGCATTTTTCGTATGTCGCACATCCGGCAAGAGCGCCTGTCAGCATTATGATGAAACTCAATGCGTAAAATGCTTTGGATCTGCTCACTTTAGTCTCCTGTGATGACATTGGCACGCTACCGCGATGTCGCTCGCGGTTAACTCACGCGAAGCACATCAGGTCGCGCATGTTCGAGTCTTGCCCGTTCCAGCTCGACACCATCAATCAGTGATTGGGAGACGCGCCGGCGGGCGCTCCTTCCTTCTGCATCAGCACCGCGCTCTGATAGAGCGTCATCGCGCAGGCCGACGTGGCAAATAAGTGAGTTAAACGCGAGCAGCAGCACTCGATAATGCCATTGCAACGGCGAGGCCCAGCGCGGAGTTTAAATTTGAGCGAGAACTTACCAAATGAGGATCAGCGAATCGTGGCAGAAATCATGGATGAGGAAGATCCGGTGAGTTCACGATCCGTGTTCTTTGTGAACGGCTGTTGGTTGTTAGTGTGTTTATTTGCATTGCTGGCGGCAATCGCGGCGCTCGTTATGAGGCTCAGAAGCTAAGCAGACAGCGCAAATATATGTTGTTATAATCTATTGAACACGCAGCAAACAATACCCAACGCGAGAAGGCCGCGGACTCCATCCTGCACAGCTCCAGCTGGGACTGCGCGCGACTTACCTCAGCATCAGGGTAAACATCGTTATGGTACACCCTAGTGCAAGTTGAACGCCGTGGTGCAGATAGTAGCCGCTGATGCCAAGCGCTATCGCCGAAATTTACAAGGCGAGGTCGACAGTAGTGCCCTGTACCGGGCGATGGCGGCGGTCGAGAAGAACGACTCGTTGGCGGAACTGTATCGTCGACTTGCCGGCGTTGAGGAGCAACATGCCAAATTCTGGCGAGCACGTTTGGCGCCAGGCGACGTGGGAGTGCCTCGTCCCAGCTGGCGAACGCGCGTCCTGATAGCGCTGACGCATCGCTTTGGACCGGACCTGGTGTTGCCGGCGGCCGCATCCTTGGAGCAGATCGACCGCGACCAGTATGACAGCCAGGCTGAGTCGCGTGCCACCGGGATGCCGTCTCAGGAGCGCTCGCACGCGCGCATCCTGAGCACACTCGCGGCAAACCGGCGTCCAAACTGGAATGGCGCTCTCTATGCGCGCATCGAGGGTCGGCACGGAGCCGGCGGCGGGAATGCCTTGCGCGCAGCGGTGCTCGGCGCGAATGATGGCCTTTGTTCGAACTTGAGTCTGGTCATGGGCGTGGCTGGCGCTACCTTCTCCCAACACACGGTGCTCATCACGGGTCTCGCTGGATTGCTGGCCGGTGCCTGCTCGATGGCCATGGGCGAATGGTTGTCAGTGCAAAGCGCCCGCGAACTCTATGCCAAAGAAATAGCCACCGAGGCCGACGAAATTGCGCAGGTCCCAGACGAAGAGGAGGAGGAGTTGGAGCTGATCTACCGTGCCAAGGGGCTGCCCGCTGCGCAGGCCGCCTCCACGGCCAAGCAGGTCATCGCCAACAAGGCAACCGCACTCGACACGCTGACCCGCGAGGAGCTCGGCATCGATCCGAGCGACCTCGGCGGATCTGCATGGGTCGCTGGAACGTCTTCCTTTTTCTTGTTCACGATGGGCGCGATTGTGCCCGTGCTGCCTTTCTTCTTTGTCGGCGGCATCAATAGCATCATTTTGAGCGCAGCCTTCGCCGCTGCTTCTCTATTTGGCATTGGCGCGATCACCACCATTTTCACCGGCCGCAATGCGGTCTTCGCCGGCATGCGCCAAGTGGCGATCAGTCTTGCAGCGGCCGCTGTAACTTTCGGCATCGGACGTCTGCTGGGAGTGCTAATCAGCGGTTAGTCACCTGGCATTGCCTGCCCCTATAGCCAGCAAGACCGCATGCGAGGGCGCAGAAATCGAACGACCTCAGTGAGTTCCCCGCATAGGATCCGCGCCGCGCATCGATCACACAGCATGACGCTCTCCACTCGCTGGCGCCCGAGGATGATGCCGTCACCGAACTCGGCCCAATTGCCGCAGCCTTTGACGTTTACATCCCCGGGCCTTACATGGAGCACGCAGCCGGTGTTGGCGCAGAAGGCCCAATCGTATTCGCGCATGCTGGCTACTCCTAGAGTTCAGCCAGTTGCTTTACCCCGGCTGACGGCGATGCGCCCGATCAGCCATGCGTTCACCTCCTTCTCCAGCCATCCCACTGCGCGAGCGCCGATCTTCACACGCTGCGGAAAACGAAGATCAGCCTCCATTTGATAGATCATCGAACGGCACAAGCCCGTGACCTCACAGACCTGGGGTAACCGCAGAATCTTAATCGAACCTTCATTCGGGGGGATTAGCGCGATCATGGTGAGACTCCGGAGAATTGGGCAGCAGTGGCGAGATCTGTTGACGAATGCGACGACTCGTACTCAACGGGCAGTGCTTGCTGTCCGGGATGGTCTGACCTGCGCCAATGAGAGGAGGTTATGTCTTCTGACGTTGACGCGATCTTGGAACCAGAGCCGCAGGTCATCCACTCAAAGATGTCCGCTTTTAGCCAACCGATCTTTTTGCCACGAAATCGCAGTTTTCTTGGAAATTGCCCCACCGCCGCCATGCTGCTAAGCATCCAAGGCGGTCGCCTGACGAGCCGAGCGACATCATGAGCGGTGAGAATTTGATCCCATGCAGGGTAGGGTTCATTCACCCATCGGGAAATCGAGACTCGCTCACGTACGGGGACGCCGCCCGTGTCGATGCCGACTTGAACAGAGTTTATAGGCATAAACGACCTTCAAAGTGTGGTTCCGGTCGTTTAGGGTCAAGCTGCCACGCATGGCGCGATCATGCGCCTTGTGTGAGGTGAATGGGGAGAGAGTTTCGCGGGAAATTCCGCGAAACTCTCCCCGATGCCAATCTAATGCATGAGTTGCGAGAGGATCTCGCGGGGGTCGATGCGCAGAGCCCGTGCTAAGTCCATGAATTCTATGACGTCGATTCGCCGCTCGCCGATTTCGATCCTGGCGATGACGGTCTGCGAGGTTTTGAGCCGTTTTGCGAGCTCGTGCTGCGAAAGCCCCGCGGCTTTCCGTGCGGCAACCAACGTTGCACAGAGCGTGCGGTGCCGGCGGCTTCGAAGTGCTTTCAAACAAACCCCAAACTGGTTCGAGATTTTTTAGCGGTAACGCTCGGTGACCGAGATTGTGAATATTTCCGCGTCCACTTGCTTGACGCCCATCACCGGTTTCTGCGCTCTGTCGAACTCTTTCGCGGCACGATTGACGGCGCGAGCGTGCACCCACGGGAAGTCGTCAAGTTGGTCCTGGAGGCACAATCAGCCTCCGTGGTGCTGGTTCATAACCATCCAAGTCAAAATAACCGGTTCAGTGCTGCCGATGAGCAGATTACCCGCAGATCAAAAGGCGCCCTCGATTTCATCGATGTCCGTGTATTGGACCATCTTCTAGTCGCCGGGAGCGAGGTCATCAGCGCGGCCGAACGTGGACTTATTTAACATTTTGCTTCAGCGGCCTGGCCGAATTAGCTACGGTCGGCGCCGCTGCCTCTTAAATCAAAGGCCGGCGTCGAACGGGTCATATCGACCCAAACCCGTCGGTGATGGGCGGCAGGTATTGGGCACCCCGATCAGGTATTAGGCGTCTCACCCGAGGATTTCTGGTGAGGAACAGAAGGTCCGGCGTAGATGTGGTCTACCGGAACGTTCAGTTCGATGTGCGTGCCGGATTCCGGCGCACTCCAGACGGTCAGCTTGCCGCCGATCAGCTTGGCGCGCTCGCGCATGCCACTGAGCCCGAAGTGTCCCGCAGGTTCCTCCGCCGTCAATATCTTCGGGTCGATGCCCTTGCCATCATCCCGGATCCGCAATCGAAGCTGCTGCTCATCATAGCGCAGCTCCACTTCGATCTGCTTCGCCTGGGCATGTCGGAATGCATTGCGCAATGCCTCGCTCGCGATCCGATAGATTTCGTCCCGCACGATCGGGTGCAGGGTGCGCGGTGCCCCTTCGACGTCCACTTGCAATCCGACCGTTGTGCCACTGCTTGCCTTGGCCCCGAGCTCTTCTCCTAGATTCATGATGGCCTGGGCCAGGTCATTGCGCTCGACCGTCGATGCACGCAACCCTTGGACGGCCTCGCGTCCCTCGGTGATCGCCTGCGCCGTCTGATCAATCGCGCTGCTGAGGATTTCTCTGGCTTCGGCCGGACGCGTCGGCAGCAGATCCGAAACCGTCTGGAACTTTAGCAGCAAGCCGTGGAAGCTCTGAAGGAGCGTGTCATGCAGCTCGCGGGCAATGCGAGTTCTCTCTGCAACGCGCGCCTCCAGAAGCTCGACCTGCGCGCGCCGCAACGCTTCATCGGCACGCGCCTCCTCCAGCTGGCGCGCCGCCCGGACGCGCTCGGTGATGTCGCGCGTGATTTTGGCGAAGCCGATCACGCGGCCGCTGTCGTCCTTGAGCGCGTCGATCACCACGTCCGCCAAGAAGCGGCTGCCGTCCTTGCGCACGCGCCAGCCTTGGGCCTCATATCGGGCGTCGCGGGTGGCGATTTCGAGCGCTCGCTGCGGCAGGTTCGCAGCACGGTCTTCCTCGGTGTAGAAGCACGACACGTGCTGCCCAACAATTTCCTCGGCTCGGTAGCCCTTGATGCGCTGTGCGCCGCGGTTCCATTTGGTGACGATGCCGTTCGGATCGAGCATGTAGATCGCGAAGTCGACGACGCCGTCGAGCAGGCTGCTGTACTGCTGCTCGCTGTTGCGCAGCGCCAGCTCGGATGCTTTGCGCTCTGTGATATCGACGATCGCGGACAGCACCATTGTTCCCTCGTCGGTCTCGATTGGGTTCAAGCCGATCTCGACCGGAAACTCGCTGCCGTCCTTCTTGAGACCGTAGAGATCGCGACCTGCCCCCATCGGCCGCGGCTGTGGATCGGTAAAAAATTGTCTCCGCATTTCAGGGTGATGACTGCGGAACCGTTCGGGCACGAGCATGTCTACCGGTTGCCCCGCCAATTCCGCCCGCGAATAACCAAAAACCCGCTCAGCCTGGGTATTAACCATCACAATCTTGCCGGCCGGGTCGATCATCACCATAGCGTTTGGCGCTGCCTCGACGACCAGTCGGAAGCGCTGCTCGCCGGCCGATTCACCCTTAGGGTCCGTTTTTGGCATCCCTCGCCTCGATATACGCAGACATTGATGACTCGTGCCTGGGATGGTAAATACAAACCATTATGGATCGCCACGAATTTACCGATCGTGCTCGAACAGCTCCTCGCTCCCGCATGTTCTCGCCAGGCATGCGCGCCTGGCTGGGAGCTCGTTAAACATCGGCGTTAGCTTACCGCAGGCCGCGAAACCCGGTCTCAGCAACAGCGCACCGGCTCCGGAGCCGGTCTGCACATCCTGGTGCCAGGACCTGACTATGAACCCTTCGCGCAACGCAAAAGCTTCGATCTCATGGCGCGGCGCGGCCAGCCCTAACCCGATATCCTGCATGACTCGCAACCGGTGGCGGGACTTCGAGTCACTCTTGGGCCGTGAGGGTTTCGAGGTATTTTCCGCGAAACTCTCACGAGGAGCGAAAAAATGATCTATGCAGGATAGCCTACGGCTTGCTTTTAGGGCCAAATTGGCCCTGTGAGTTGTACGGAAACATTGAAGGCGCACGTGCCGCCCGAGATCAAACGCCAGGCGAAGGCGATCGCTGAACGCGACCTTCTGACAGAAGCCGCATGGCTCAAGCGGCTAGTCATTCGGGAAATTCGGGCTTGCGACTCGGCGAATGACGGCGGAAGTGAACTGCATCGGGAGAACGACAGCCATCGGACAAGGGTGGCGCCAGGACCCAAGGGCTATTGCAAGCCGGTGTACGTGCGATTTCGCGACGAGGATCGCCAGCTGCTGGACGCGCGCGCGGCGGCACTGGGTCTGCGACCCGCAACCTACGTCTCAGTTCTTACCCGGTCGCATTTACGATCCCTGACGCCGCTGCCAAAGGAGGAGTACCTGGCGCTCAAGCGCAGCATCGCGGAGCTCGCGTCAATCGGCCGGAACATCAACCAGATCGCCAAGGCAACCAACGAGGGCGGTCGGGTGCCGGAATCTGTGGGCGCGGAATTTCGGGCGATGCTCAAGATATGCGTAGCCTTGCGGGACAACACTAAGGCGCTTCTCAAGGCGAATGAGACCAACTGGGGGAGGGGGCATGTCTAAGCGGACCTTTAGGATTCGAGTAGGTGAGCCCTTGCTGGATGTGGCGAGCTATGGCCGCGGTAGTCCTCGCGAGACTGGTGGCAGATTGACGACGGCGCAGGTGGAGCAGATCCGACGGACCGTCCGGCGAGCGCCAGAAGCGGTGGTGAAAGTGCTCCCACGGGGCAGTAACGACCTCAAGGCGGTAGGCAAACACCTGGACTACATCGGGCGCAACGGCAAGCTCGAACTCGAAACCGACGATGGTGAGCGCCTGAGCGGCCGGGCCGGACGAGCGCTGTTGGATGACTGGGACCTCGATATCGACGATGTACGGCGTCAGGCATCCCTCGCCGCCACCAAGGGCCGAAAGCCACCGAAGCTGGTCCACAAGCTCATGTTCTCGATGCCGCCCGGGACGCCACCCGACAAGGTACTGGGAGCCGTTCGAAATTTTGCGCGAGAGGAGTTTTGGGGGCAGCACCGATATGCGCTCACCCTCCACACCGATGAGCCCCACCCACACGTCCATCTGGTGCTGAAAGCCGTCAGTGACCAGGGCGTGCGCCTGAACATCAAGAAGGCAACACTCCGCCACTGGCGGTCGGAGTTCGCCCGGAATCTGCGGCTACTTGGCGTTGAGGCCAATGCCACCGAACGCGCCGTTCGTGGCGAGACGCAAAAGGCCAAGAAGGACGGCATCTATCGCGCAAGCCTGCGCAGTGAATCTACCTACGTGCGAGCACAGGCCGAGGCCGTCGCCGCAGAACTTCTAAAGGGCAACACCCCCGTCGAACCCGGGAAGCGCAAACTCGTCGAAACCCGGAAGGTGGTCGAGGATGGTTGGCGCTCCGTCGCCAATCTGCTTGCGAAGGACGGTAAACATGATCTCGCCAAAGACCTGCAACGATTTGTCGATCGAATGCCATCGCCGAAAACAGAGCGCGAGTCGATTGCTCACGAACTCCGGCAACGCATTCGCGATCCCCGCGTCCGGGACCAGCCTGTGACCCGCTGACAAGGACGCAGCGGGTAGCCGGAAGAACGTTCTAACCCAACGTTGGAGCGCGGGAGTATACGGTCCGTCGAGCATTGCCAGCCAATTCGATGCGATCGAGCGTGAAAGTCTTTGACGCGGCGACCGGACAGCGCGACGGTGACGTTGATGCTGATGACCTGCGTGGCTCCGATAGCGGTGTCCATCGGCCTGTTGCCCATCGAATGGAATTTAGTGGGACAATTGCGACTCGGTCGGTCGTGAATCCGACACTCCTTTTATTGAGGTCGCGTGGAACTAATGAACATCACCCGTCTTTCCTATGCGCGCAAAGACTTGGACGCGTTACCCGAGCCCCATATCTCGACATTCCTGCTTATCGGGCATTTCTTGAACGAGGCGAACTGGCTAAGGAAACTCATTTCGATCTCGGTGTTAGATCAATCGGGCAGCGAGCCGGAAGAGAAGGCGCGCCTGGCACTAACGCTGATGCTTACGAACCTATCAGCAGGCAAGATCCACGCGGGATGGATGAGAATAAGGGCCTTCGCGGAAGAGCCGACGCTCGCTGGTGCGTTTGAGAAGGACAGAATAAAGGACCTCTACGCACGTCTTGCACCGCTCCTAGCAGAAGGCTCCCTGATTCACAAGTTTCGCAATCGTCAAGGCTCTCATTATCCGACTTCCTTGTCCCTAGCGCAGTTACCCAACATTGCCGAGGAAGACGTCGCGATATTCACTACGACTTATGACGGCGACATGTTGTCGCTCATATCAACTCTCTCGGCCGCTGGGAATTTGGTACATGTCTCCGGCGATCAAACAGTTCAGGAAGCGCTCGGGAGTGTGATCGATGCCGTGGTGAACGCCTTCGATATCTATTGCACCTTGCTGCTCGAAATTCTCTTCTCTCCCGTTAAACATGACATACGTGCACCATCCAAACAGACGGTCATCGCCAACGATGATGCCTGCCAATTGAGCGATAGACGACTGAGATTCTTCTGCGACCCGCCGAGCGAAGCGGCTTGAACAATGCCTTCCCGGATGTGCTTTGCAACGGGGTCAGCCGTTCGAAAGAGCGTGACGGAGCCGTGAATGTTGCACTTCAAGGTGCTCGTAGAATGGGTGTAGCTTCACTTCGGTGTGGCCCGTCCGCTCAATGAGCTCGGGCGGCAGTGAGCCACCGAGCCAGCGCTCCCAAACATCAACGAATTCAACAAGCAAGGGGTAGTACTCACGAGTCTCATTCTCCGCCAGCCAGAGTTTCTCTCGGAACAAGTCAACCATCATTCGGTATGCAGGCATCAGGCGTTCATTTAACTGCGTGTTGTCGTGTTCGATCAGAGCTCTGAACTTGGGGAACCGAGCGGCAGTTAAAGCTTGAGATTCGGGGCCTGGCTCAACGCTGTCTGTAAGCTGTCGCCAGGCGGCGTCCGCCTCGTTCTGCAGCTTGACCCGCAGTTCGCCGAGCATCCTTATCTCTGCGCGAAGTCCAACCATTGGCGAATAGAACTCGCTGAGCTGCTTCTCAATGAACGCCAACCGACGCTGCATTCGATCCCGACGAGCCGCGAGCCATGCGGTCAGACCTGCACCGATGACGACGCCGGCTAGTCCAACTACAGCCGCGACGGCGGCTGGTGGCCACTTACCGATGTCGAGAAAAGTCCAGATGCAGGAGCTTTCGTTCATGAAATGCCCGAACGGCTACACACCCCGGAAGTATCCCCTAAAACATCAGAGTACGGCCGGAAACCGCAGGGGCTGAGGGTGGCGCGCCAGGATTCGGCGGAGATTGTCTTCGAGTTCGCAGCGGCGTGTATGTATGGTGGAGTCCTGGAGTAATGGGTTCTCCTTGGCAACACGTAGCTGCTGCGGAGCTCCCGTCCCGCGCCATGTCTCGGTGCCGCCAGCAACCGCGCCCCAAGACACGACGAAGTGACCGGCTGGTGAGTCCGAAGGCAATCGGTCGCATAGGTTGGGCATCATTTCTCGAAGCGAGCCAACGGCTGTGGCAGCGGCCGATAGCCAAGCCTGTCCATTCCGGCCTGTCGCCGGAGGATTGATAATGACATCGAGAAGCGCTACTCGATTGAAGGGAAGTACCTCAAGCAGTTCACCAATCTGAGTCCGCATGTTATGAACCTTCTTAGGCGACGACTTTTGCGACATTACGCGCATCGTGTCGGAATTTAAGTAGGCGCACTTGGCCTCGATCGCCACAACATAGTCGAGTGGCGGCGGCCACTGCAAGCCGCCTAGTGCCGAGAGTTCAAGGGCCGCGAAATAGCTGTGTTGGCATGCTGGCACTCGCGGATCAATCTCTCCTGCGTATTTTCCTGTGAGTCGCTCGAAAGCGCTTTGATCCGCAATAGCCATTCGACCGGCGATCAGGTCCACATCTCCGTGTCGTGAGTCAACTAGGTCGCTGTGCTGTACACAAGAAAAATCCAGTAGAACCCAGCGGGCAGCTCCATAGATGCCAGCAACTCGTCGAGCATGAATGGTGCCTCGTAGAGTCGGCGCAGAACCTCTCTCTCGCGATCCTGGCCGTCAACTTCAATCAAGTATCTTTCCGTCATTGCGGTCACATATGCATCTGTTTATCGCGGCGGCTCAGGCAAGAGTTCTTTAGGGGTTTATTCTTTTTGCAGGAGAATGCGCGCTTGGGCTGTCGCTGGATCAATGAAGGCCGCCAGCTCCGAGATTATCGTTTCAAAAGGAGGCGTCTCCGCTGATAGATCGCGAGTGAACGCCGACCATTGCTGCAACTTTCCTTCATTGCGGAA
>Ga0074045_10005273_pt1 | contig 11324 bp, 2 predicted proteins | sample BogForMeECP23OM2_FD_94442 | JGI IMG/M metagenome (GOLD analysis project Ga0074045, IMG submission 94442) | Bog forest soil microbial communities from Calvert Island, British Columbia, Canada - Bog Forest MetaG ECP23OM2 | ecosystem: Environmental > Terrestrial > Soil > Wetlands ...
AGAACGCCGCCCTGTCCGTCCCGCCGGGGTTCACGGTCCGGCTGTTCGCCTCGGGGCTTTCGGGGCCGCGGCTCCTGAGGGTGGCGCCGAACCACGACATCTTCATCGCGGAGACCCGCGCCAACCGGATCCGGGTGATGCGCGCCGACGACGGCGCGAGCGCCCCGTCGAGGGACGAGATCTTCGCCGACAGCCTCGACCGGCCGTTCGGCGTCGCGTTCTACCCGTCGGGGGACGATCCGCAGTGGCTGTACGTGGCGAACAACAACTCCGTCGTCCGGTTCCCCTACCGAGGCGGCGACCTGAGGGCGCGGGGCCCCGCGCAGACGGTCGTGCGGACCCTGTGCGAGGGCACGGGCGGGCACTCGACGCGCGACGTGGCCTTCTCCACGGACGGGCGGCGGATGTTCATCTCGGTCGGGTCGGGGTCGAACGTCGCGGAGGGCCTGGCAATCAAGGGAGTGGCGGAGATCCGCTCGTGGGAGGCCGAGCACGGCCGGGGCTCGGCGTGGGGCGCCGAGACCAACCGGGCCGACATCCTTGTGACCGGCCCGGACGGGCGCGGGCCCCTGCGCACCTACGCGACGGGGGTTCGCAACGGCGTGGGCCTCGCCGTGGACCAGGCCACCGGCGACCTGTGGGTATCGACCAACGAGAGGGACGCCCTCGGCGACGACCTGGTCCCCGACTACATCACCCACCTGAAGGAGGGGGGCTTCTACGGCTGGCCGTGGTACTACATGGGCAGCCACGAGGATCCCCGCCATGCCGGCGAGCGCCCCGACCTGGCGGGCGCCGCCACCGTCCCGGACGTCCCGGTGCAGTCGCACTCGGCGTCCCTGGAGATGGTCTTCTACACGGCCTCCGAAGGGGTCTCGGCGTTCCCCGCCGAATACCGCGGCGACATATTCGCGGCCTTCCACGGCTCGTGGAACCGGAGCACGCGCACCGGCTACAAGGTCGTGCGCGTGCGCCGCCAGAACGGGGCGGCGACCGGCGAGTACGACGACTTCCTGACCGGCTTCGTCGTCGACAACAGGAGCGTCTGGGGAAGGCCGGTCGGCGTCGCCGTCGCCCACGACGGCGCGCTGCTCGTGACCGAGGACGGGAACAGCACGGTGTGGCGGGTCTCCTACGACGCGTCGGCCGCGGCCAGGAAGGTCGTCCAGAAGGCCGACGACCTGCCCCGGCACACGTACAAGGTCTCCCAGGCGCCCTCGGCGATCCTCGGCGACCAGGCGGCGTTCGACGCCCTCGCGGCCGAGGTGAGGAGGGACATCGAGTCGGACCTGCGCAGCTACGACATCCAGGACCGGACCACGCTCGAGGGCTACAAGGCCACGCAGCTTTCGCTCGCGCTCCTCGCCAACGACTACGGCGCGGGCGAGCGGCTGATAGGCGAGCTCAGGGCGATGGAGGAGAAGCCGAGCCTCAGGCTCACCACCGGACTGGTCGCCGAGGCGTGGGTCAGGGCGCACCTGGCCCACGCGGGGCCGGAGAACTTCGCCGCGACACTCCAGTCCGAGCTGTCGGAGGCGGTCGGGAGGCTCCCATGGGACGTCGTCCAGGACGACATAAAGGAGGCCAAGGCCGGCTTCGAGGTGCGCAGCGCCGCCCTTGTGATCGGGCTCGCGCAGCAGGAGATCGACCCGGCCGCCCTCAAGACGGGCGAGGTCTCGGCGACCGTGGCGCGCAGGCTCGTGGCCATGCGCAACCAGCTCGTCAACTACCTGCCCTACAAGGCGCAGGTCGTCGCCGCGCTCGAGGGCGTCGTCGCGGCGCACCGCGTGGTGAAGCCGGACCGCTGGACGCCGCGGCTCGTGGCGCTGGCGCCCGACGCCACGGCCGTCCCCGTCCGGGTGGGCATCTGGGACAGCGGCGTGGACGCCGACGTGTTCGGGGACCGCCTGATAACGGACTCCGCGGGCCGCCACGGGATCGCCTTCGACCTGCACGCCAATCCGGTGCCCGAGCTCCTGGTCCCTCTCGGCGAGGCGCAGGCGCGCCTGCCGGAGACGATCGCCCGGGTGAAGGGGTTCATCGACCTGCAGTCCTCCGTGGACAGCCCCGAGGCCTCCGACCTCAAGCGGTACATGTCCGGGCTGAAGCCCGACGAGGTGAAGCCCACCCTCGAGGGCCTGGACCTCGTGGAGAACTGGGCGCACGGCACGCACGTCACCGGAATCGCCTTCGCCGGGAACCCGTTCGCCCGGCTCGTCATCGGGCGGATCACGTTCGACTTCCACCTTGTCCCGGAGACGCCGACCATGGAGCAGGCCCGCAAGGACGCGGCCCAGTACCAGGCGACCGTCGACTACTTCAAGGCCAACGGCGTCCGGGTCGTCAACATGAGCTGGGGGGGCTCGCTCAAGGAGTTCGAGGACGCGCTCGAGGCCAACGGCGCAGGCGGCACGGCGGAGGAGCGAAAGAAGCTCGCGCGCCAGATCTTCGACGTCGACACGGCCGGGCTCCTCGCGGCGCTCGAGGGCGCCCCCGGCATCCTGTTCGTCGTCGCGGCGGGCAACAGCGACAACAACGTCAAGTTCGACGAGTTCGTCCCGTCGTCATTCCAGCTTCCCAACATGATAACGGTGGGGGCCGTCGACCAGGCGGGCGAGGAGACCTCGTTCTCGAGCTTCGGCCCGATGGTCAACGTCCATGCCAACGGGTTCGAGGTCGAGAGCTACATCCCCGGCGGCCGGCGCCTCAAGATCAGCGGCACCTCGATGGCGTCGCCCCAGGTGACCAACCTCGCGGCCAAGCTCTTCGCACTCGACCCGGCGCTCTCGCCGGAGGAGGCCAAGGCGCTCATCCTGGCCGGCTGCGACCGCAACGGACGCGTGAACCTGGTCAATCCGGCGAAGAGCGTGGACCTCCTGAGGCGGAAACTGTCGGCCGGAAAATAGGGGCGCCGCCGGGTCCCGGCGGGGGCCCGCCGGGTGACCGCGAGTCCCATGGGGGCCGCCGGACCGCGCGACCAGGCGGATGATGCAAGCGACTGACGGCCAGCATGAAGGGGCCGATGCCTTTGGGTCGATCGGCCCGGCCCGGGTACAATCTTCTAAGGAAATCCCCGGCCGCGTGTCTTTACCTATCGATGGAGTCATGTTTATCTCGCCATCAAGCACCATTGGAGCCGTTGATGTTCGAAGGCGCGCCGGCGCGGTCGTCCACGGCTTCAAATCCTGCGGCCGCGCGCGTTGAGGTGATGAAACTCAATCCTCAGAGCATCGCAGAGCTTTTTGAGTCCGAGGAGAGCGCGCTGCTGCATTTCGCGATCGGCATCGTCCGGCAGCGGATGGTCGCCGAGGAGCTGGTCCAGGAGGCGTTCCTTCGCCTGCACCGGATCTGGGGCCAGGTCGACAATCCGCGCGGATGGCTGTACCGGAGCATCCGGAACCTGGCGCTCAACCACCTGCGCGACCGCCCCCGCGAGACGCAGCTCGACGAGGAGAGGGCCGCGCCGGACCAGAGCCTGCCCCGCGACCTGCTCGGGCGCAGCGAGGCCATAGGGACGGTGCGCATGCTCCTGGCGGAGATGCCCGAGGACGACAGGAACCTCGTCCGGCTCAAGTACCTCGAGAACCTCAAGTACCAGGAGATCAGCAGGAGAACGGGCCTGAGCGTCGGGAACGTGGGCTTCAGGCTGCACCACCTTCTGAAGGGGCTCCAGGACGGCCTGCAGCGCGCGGGCATCGAAGGAAGCCAGGGATAGGAGGCCACAATGAACCAAGACGACAACAATCCGGAGGCGCAGGGAAGGATTTCAGCCGAGCTGGAGGCGCGAATGACGGCATGGGTCGCGGGGGAGGCCTCCCAGGCGGAGGCGGCGGAGCTCGAGCGGCTGACCGCCGAGAGGCCCGAACTCGCGGCGCTCAAGGCCAGGATCGAGGCGGTGGACAGGCTTCTGGCCGAGTCCGTCCGGCCGGACACGGAGCCGCTGCGCCTCTCCAAGAGCCGCAGGTCCGAGCTCCTTCGGACGCTGCGCGCGCCATCGGGCCCCGCGGCGGACACGGCGTCGGACGCCCCCCTGTTCCCGTCGCTTGTGGCCCTGCGGCGCAGGCAGACCATCGAGCGGAGGTGGATCCTCGCCGCCGCCGCCTGCCTGACGTGCGGCCTTTTCCTGTCCCTGGTCGTGCGGCCCTCATTCAAATACGGCTCGCAGGCCAATTTCCGCAAGGCGCAGGTGGCAAGGTCCGCTGCCCCGGAGGCGCTCGATGCGCTGAAGCAAGCCGAGAGCCAGCCGAGGAACGAGGCCGCGCTCCGGCTTTCCGTCGAGATGCCGGCGGAGGCGGAGTCCCAGCGCGCGCCGGTTGCCGAGTCAAGGCCCGCGCCCGCACTCGACTTCACCCAGCCGGGCATAGGCAGGGTGGCGCCCTCCCTCGCCGTCCAGGAAAGGGATGCACGGGAGCAAATGGCGGCCGGCTCACGGCACCTGGGCTACCCTGTCGGGGGCGCAGGGATCAGCGGGGCGGCCGGGAATACTGGCGCCCTCGGCACCTCATCGGACAACCTCAAGGGCGCCCTTGCCGCCGAGTCGGAGGAGCCCACGGTGCTCCCCCCGGCCGCGGCCGACGCGTCCGAGGACAAGGGAAGCTACAAGGCCAACAGCACGCTGGCCGGCACGCGCGTGCGCATCGACCTGAAGGACGTCTCGTCCGCGCTCTCGGTGGTTTCCGCGCAGTCCCTCCTGGACGACGTGGGCGTGAGGAGCCAGGAGGAGCCGCCGGCCTCCGCGCCCGGCGCGGAGCCTCAGGCGCAGTACGCGCCGGAGAAGGCCGCGAAGACCTTCGGCGCCGTCGCGGCCGGCGGCAGGATCCCCGTCGACTCCGATGCCGAGGCCGATTCCCCGAGGCCGGCCGCGATGGCGGCGCCCGCCGAGGCCCTCGCGGAGTCGAGCGCGTCAAGGGATCCCGTCTCGACGTTCTCGCTCCACGTGGGCGACGCGTCCTTCCGCCTCGCGCAGGCTGCGCTCGCCCGAGGCGAGATGCCGGACCCGGACCGCATCCGCCCGGAGGAGTTCTACAACGCCTTCCGGTACGGCGACCCGGCCCCGTCGATGGCCGAGAAGATCTCGTGCAGGACCGAGCAGTCGGCGGACCCGACGATGCAGCAGAGAAACCTGCTGCGGATCGCCATGACGGTGCCCGCGACGGGCCGCGGGGCCGCGGAGCCGCTGCGCCTGACGGTGCTCCTGGACACCTCGGGCTCCATGGAGCGCGAGGACCGCGCGGCGGCCGTGCACCGGGCGATGGAGGTGCTTGTGTCGCTGCTCGGGCGCGACGACCGGGTGACCCTGGTCGGCTTTGCCCGCCAGCCGCGCCTGCTCGCCGACCAGGTGCCCGGCGACAAGGCCGGCAGGCTCCTCGACGTGATCGCGCGCACGCCCGCGCAGGGCGGCACGAACATCGAGGAGGCGATCAAGCTCGGCGGCGAGCTCGCCCTGCGCCAGTTCGCACCGGGTGCGCAGAACCGGATCGTGCTCCTGACCGACGGCGCGGCCAACCTCGGCGACGCGGACCCGGCGCACCTGGCTGCGAGGGTCGAGACGCTCCGCCAGAAGGGCCTCGCGTTCGACGCCTGCGGCGTCGGGACAAACGGGATCGACGACTCGGTCCTCGAGGCGCTCACGCGCAAGGGCTCGGGCCGCTACTACGTGCTGGACACGCCGGAGGCCGCCGACGCCGGCTTCGCCCGGCAGCTCGCCGGGGCCCTCCATCCGGCGGCCGAGAACGTCAAGGTCCAGGTCCGGTTCAACCCGGCCAGGGTCGGCAGCTACCGGCTGATCGGCTTCGAGAGGCACAGGCTCAGGACCGAGGACTTCCGCAACGACAAGGTCGGGGCGGCGGCGCTGGCCGCCGGCGAGGCCGCGGTCGCTCTGTACGAGGTCGAGGCGCTTGCGCAGGGGGACGGCGAGCTGGGCGAGGTCTACGTGCGATTCCGCGACACGGCGACGGGGGCCACGGTGGAGCGCTCGTGGACGCTGCCCTACGACCCGTACGCGCCGGCCTTCGACCGGGCGACCCCGACGATGCAGCTGGCCGGGACGGCCGCGTTCCTTGCCGAGAAGCTGCGGGGCGGCGCGAGGGGCGAGGCCATCAGGCTCTCCCAGCTCGCCCCGGTGGTGAACGCCCTGCGCAGCCACTACGCGCACGAGGCGCGCGTGCAGGAGCTCGCCGCGATGTACGAGCGGATGCGGCGCATGCGCATGGAGTGACGCGCGGGCGCGGTCGACTTCGAACAGGAGGACTTCACATGAATGGATATCCAAGGACAGGGAGCGCCCCGTGGCGCGCTATCGTTCTAACGCTTTCAGCCCTGGCGGGCGCCGCGGGCCTGCGGGCAGCGAGCCCGGAGCCCGACGGGGCGAGCGTCTCCGCGGGCCTGACCCCGGAGGGCGGGCGGATCGTCGTGGAGGCGAAGGGCGTGCCGGCTCCGGTGCCCCTGTTCTTCACGGCCGCCGTCGACGAGTCGGTGCGCCTCGGGACGGCCGAGATCGCGGGCGAGATGCGCCTCAGGCTCCACGTCGTCCAGGGGCGCCCCGAGGTGCTCTCGCTCGGACTGTCGGGCGACGGCGACGTGACCGACGTGTCCGGCGCCGGCCTGCGAGACTGGTCCGTGCGGCAGGCGTCCGGCGCCGCGGGGGCCAGGAGGCTGCTCGACCTGCGCCCGTCGCTCCCCGACGGGTCCGCGGGCCCGCGGGACCTCGAGCTGGTCGTGCGCACCCGGCTGCAGAGGCCGGCGGTCCCGGGCGCGACGGCGGTGCTCATCGCCACCCCGGGCGACGCGGTGGGGTTCGTGTCCAACATCAGCCTGCTGGCGGACACCGATGTCGACCTGAGGGTCACCTCCGTGACGGGGCTGGTGGCCCTCGGCGATCGCAACGGGGCGGGCGGGGCCACCCAGTTCGTCTCGACCGGCGAGGGCCGGATCGAGGCCGCCCTCGAGCGCCGCGGCGCCGGCCCGTCCGATGCGGACCTGGTCGGGGCGCAGCTCGCCGGGACGGTCTCCGGCGCCGGCGTGGATTTCCGGCTGAGGGGCCAGATGCGCTCCGCAAGGGCGGGGGCGAGGCTCAGGGTGCTGTCCGGCCGCGCGGCGCTCAGCGAGGGGACCGCCGGCGACGGATGGCACGTGGAGCTCGTCGCCCTCGGCGAGGGCCGCTTCGGATACGACATCGTGGCCGAGCGCGCGGGCGTGGCCGCCGTCGACCTCGCGTTCGCCGCCCAGGTGCGCGAGCGCGGCGACTGGCGGACGCTCGATTTCTCGATGCCGGCCGGCGCCGCCGTCCCCGTGCGCCTCGAGGGCCTGGGGGCCGGAATCGAGTTCAACCGCGAATCGCCGATCGTCCCAACGGCCTCCAAGGGCGCGTGGCAGGGCTTCCTGCCCGCGGACGGCACGGCGTCGCTGTCCTGGAGGCCCACGCGCTCGGCCGAGCAGGGCGCGCTGGCCTTCACGAGCTCCGAGCAGACCGATGTCCGCGTCGGGGCCGGGCTCCTGCGCGAGACCTCGCGCCTGACGCTGCGCGTCCTCCAGGGTAAGCTCCCCGGCTTGAGGCTCCGGCTCGAGGGCCAAGGGGAGATCCTCGGCGTCGCCGGGACGAACGTCGTCGGCTGGAAGGTTGTCCCCGACGGGCAGGCCAGGGTGCTCGACGTGAGGTTCAGCAGGCCCGTCGAGGCCGAGGGCTCGCTAACGGTGAGCAGCCAGGCCGAGCTCGGAGCGTTCCCGGTGCGAGCGGAGCCGATGCGCCTGGTCCCGGAGGGGGTCGTGCGGCATTCCGGGTTCGTGCGCGTCGCCAACAGCGGGGCCGTGCGCCTCGAGGTGGCCGACGCGTCGGGGATGATGCAGCTTGCCCCGGCGCAGTACCCGGGGCCGGCGGCCGAGGAGGGGGCGCGCCAGGTGTTCGTGTACCGCTTCCCCTCGGCGGGCTACGGCTACCGCGTCGTCGCCTCCGAGATCCAGCCGGAGGTGGGCGTGTCGGAGGTGGCGACCTACGAGCTTTCCGAGACCGACCGCGTCATCAGCGCGAACCTCGAGCTCGACGTGCGCGAGGCGCCCCTGCGGGACTGGTCTTTCCAGATCCCGGACGACTACGCGGCGACCTCGGTCGACGGGACCGACGTCTCCGACTACGCCGCCGAGACGGCGTCGTCGGGCGGCTACAGGACCCTGAAGGTGGTCTTCGCGCGCGCGGTCGAGGGGCGCCAGCTGCTGCAGGTGCGCCTCGAGAAGAGCCAGCAGGCGGGGGCGGGCGAATGGCGTCTGTTGCCCATCAGGTTCCCCGGGGCCAAGTCGGTCCGGGGCCATATCGGCGCCGTGTCGGCGCCCGGCTACCGGATCGTGCCCGCCCGCCTTGAGCAGCTGACCGAGGTGCCGGTCAGCTTTTTCCCGAGGCAGACCCCCGGGCTCCAGCAGGCCTGGCGGCTCCGCGGGCCCGACTGGTCCGCGGACATGCGGATCGAGGCGCTCGGCCAGAGCGTCCAGGCCGACGTCTTCCACCTGTACTCGATCAAGGAGGGGATCGTGTACGGGAGCGTGCTCCTCAACTATTTCGTGGTCGGCGCCCCCGCCGGCGAGTGGCGCATCGAGGTCCCGCCGTCGGTGGGCAACATAGACGTCGTCGGCCAGAACGTCCGGCGCGACTGGAGGCGGGAGGGCAACCAGGTGGTCGTGTCGCTGCACCAGCCGGTGCTTGGGGCCGCGACGCTGCTCATCACGTTCGAGCAGCCGATGAGCGCCCGCGGGGGGACGATCGAGCCCGGCCAGGTGCGCCCGCTGGGCGTGCAGGCCGAGCGCGGATTCGTCGAGGTGGTGAGCCCGCTGCAGGTGAAGTTCCTCCTGCGCCGCGCCGAGGGCGGCCTGCTCAAGCTCGATCCCATGGAGCTGCCCGCGGAATTCCGGCTGCTCAGCAACGCGCCGGCCCTCGCCGTCTACCAGTACACCGCCCGGCCGTTCAGGCTGGAGATGGGCGTCGAGTGGTACGCGCCGGCAGAGACCGCCGACCAGGTCGTCGACTTCGCCAGGCTGTCCAGCCACGTGTCGCGCGACGGGCAGGTGGTGACCGACGCGCAGTACTTCGTGAAGACGCACGGGCGCAAGGCGCTGCGCATCGCGCTGCCCGAGGGGATGAGCCTGTGGGAGACCCGAGTCGACAACGAGGTGGTGAGCGCCCAGGCCGACGGCGGCCAGACGCTGATACCGCTGCCCGCGCGCGCGAACCCGAACGAGCCCGTCCATGTGGCGCTTCGACTCGGACAGGCGGCCGGCCCGTCCGGCGCGACCGTGGGCCTGTCGGCGCCGAGGACGATGGCGCCGACGGTGGTCACGGAATGGACGCTGCGGGGAGACTCGGGCCTCGTGCTCGTGCCCAGGGGCGGGACGGCGAGCCTGGTGCGCCCCGCGCTGACGGAGACCGGCTTCGAGTGGATATCGGGCCGGGGATCCTACGCGGTCGCCGCATTTCTGGGCGCCGTCGCGCTGGGCGCCCTCCTCCTGCTCCCGGGCCCCGCATGGAGGACGGCGGCCGGCCTCGCCTGCTGCGCCGCCGCGATGCTGGGCGCCGCGATGCTGGCGGCGGACGCGCTCATAAGCCGCCGGCCGAACCTTCACGAGCTCACCTACGCCTCATCCATGGTCTCCGCGGCGGAGGGCGTCTCGATCCGCGTCTCCGAGGTCGGCGAGTGGCGCGCGCTTCTGGTGGGGTGGGGCGCGGCGGCTGCCGTTGCCGGGGCGGCGGCGGCGCTCGCGGCCGCGGCCGCCTCGGGGCGCCACCCGCGGGTTTCCCGGCTCGCGGCGGCGGCCGCCGCCGCGCTGCTCTCCGCCGGGCTGCTTGCCCAGCACGGCGGGGCCGCCCCCTTCTTCGCGGCGGCGTGCGCCGCCGTGTTCCTGGGCATGTTGGTCCCCGGGGTGGCCCGCTGGCAGGTGACCCGCCGGGCGGACGGGCGGCGCCTGCCCCCCGAGCCCGGCCGAGGCGCCCCGGCCGTGACCACGGCCCTCGCGATCCTTCTCGCCGCGGGCCTCTCGGCGGCCGCGGCCCCCGCGCTCCGCGCCGAGGACGGGCCTGCGCCGGCCCCGTGGCTGCGGGAGGGCGCGAAGGCCGCGCAGTCCATGGTGGAAAGCTGGTCGATCCGCAGCAACCGGCTCTTCGGCGACGTCGAGCTTACCGTGCGGGGCGCGCCCGGGGACAGCTTCCTCCTGCTCAGGCCGCCCGCGGTCCTGACGGATTTCACGGGCGAGGGGCTCAGGGTCGGCAAGGTGGAGCGCGACGGGGACACCTCCTACTACGTCGCGCTGGAGAGGGAGGGCACCCTAACGGCCCGCGCGCACTTCGAGATGCCCGTTCCCGACCTGGCCCGGGGCATCCTGGTGGCGACCGGCCCGGCCGCGGCGCAGAGGATAACGCTCGAGCTCGACCAGGGGGGATGGGAGTTCACGTCCCCAATGGCCGTGCAGGTCCGCCCGACGCCCGGGCTCGGCGAGGACCGCAGCGGGGCGACGCTCATCCTGGCGCCGCAGGGCGCGGCCAGGATCACCCCCAGGCCCAGGCGCCGCGACACCTCGGCCGAGTCGACGAGGTTCTACGCCGAGGCCGCCAACCTCTACGTGCCCGGGCCCGGCGCGGTCGACGGCTTCGCCCGCGTCACCATCCGGCCTGTGCAGGGGCGGGTATCCGAGCTCGACCTGGACGTGCCCGCGGGGCTCACCGTGGGCGACGTCGCCCGGGGCCCGGTGGGCGCATGGCGCTTCGACCCGAAGAGGCGCCGACTCCACGTGGCGATCGAGCCGGCCCAGGCCGAGGCCTTCAGGTTCGACGTCGAGACGCAGCTTGGCGCGGGCTCACTTCCCTTCGACCTCTCGCTTGAGCCGCTGCGGGTCGACGGCGCGCTGGGCCAGGTGGGCGCGATCGCGGTGGCGTTCGGGGGCGACGCCCAGCCGGAGGGGATCACCGCGACCTCGATCTCCCCGGTGAACGTCCAGGATTTCGACGCCGGCCTCATGCCGCGCACCCGCGAGGACAGGCCCCTGGCCGCGATCCAGAACGTCTGGCGCTACGGCGAGGGGGGAGGCCGGGTGGACATGAGGGTCGTGGCCGTGGCGCCCGAGGTGCGGGTCGCGGGCCGCCAGGTGCTGTCGCTCGACGACGACCGCCTGGTGATGGCGGTGGACCTCGGCGTGTCGATCACGCGGGCGGGGCTCTTCAAGCTGAGCTTCCCTCTGCCGGAGGGCCTCGAGCTCGAGGCGCTGAGCGGGCCCGCCCTGAGCCAGTGGACCGAGGCCGAGGAGGGCGCGCAGCGAATCATCACGATGCACCTGGGCGGCCGCACGAT
>Ga0074045_10005275_pt1 | contig 11321 bp, 13 predicted proteins | sample BogForMeECP23OM2_FD_94442 | JGI IMG/M metagenome (GOLD analysis project Ga0074045, IMG submission 94442) | Bog forest soil microbial communities from Calvert Island, British Columbia, Canada - Bog Forest MetaG ECP23OM2 | ecosystem: Environmental > Terrestrial > Soil > Wetlands ...
ATAGCTTTCGGTTGAACATTTCATTATGCTCTTTCGTGGCTGGTTTTGACTATTCGTTTCTTTACAGGGATATTTGATATGATCAGCACGATAGAATGGAAAGATGACAAAGTTTTTATCCTCGACCAGAGCAGGCTGCCGCTTGAGGTAACCTACGTGGAGTGTTCTGACTACCAAAAGGTTGCGGAAGGTATTAAGAAGCTCTGGATCAGGGGAGCCCCGGCGATTGGCATCGCGGCAGCTATGGGCATAGCCCTTGGCGCACAGGATATAAAGGCCGTCTCAATGGATGACTTCTCAAAGAAGCTGGAGCTTGTAACTGACACCTTGCTCGCGACAAGACCTACTGCGGTGAACATAAGGTGGGCGGTCGAAAGGATGAAAAGATTTCTGGCCTCAATAAGAAGCACGGCTTTAGACGACGTGAAACAGCTGCTTATCGATGAGGCAAAAAGGATGCTTGAAGAAGATATAGAGATAAACAAAGCTATCGGGAAATGGGGAGCTGAGTTTATTGGAGACGGCGACACTATCCTTACGCATTGTAACGCCGGCAGCCTTGCTACGGGCGGATACGGTACCGCAACCGCGCCTATGCTTGTTGCAAAAGAGCAGGGCAAACATATACAGGTAATTGCCGATGAGACACGACCGGTATTGCAGGGAGCGAGGCTGACCGCATGGGAATTAATGCAGTCCGGCATACCTGTAACCCTCATAACAGATAATGCCGCCGGAGCGCTTATGAAAAAGGGAGCTATCGACCTTGCAATTGTCGGCACCGACCGGACCACCAGGAATGGAGACGTGGCTAATAAAATAGGCACATATACAGTTGCTGTCTTATGCAGGGAGCATGGCATCCCTTTCTATGTGGCAGCGCCACTAAGCAGCATTGACTTCGCAATGGAATCCGGTGAGCATATACCTATCGAGCAACGCCCGGCCGATGAGGTAACAACTATCAGGGGACAACGAATTGCTCCTGAAGGCGTGAACGTAATAAACCCGGCATTCGACGTAACACCAGCCAAATATGTTACTTCATTCTTTACCGAGAAGGGTGCATTCAAGCCCCGTGACATAAAAAAACTGGCTAATAAAACTGTTGATATACAATCTGTACGGCTTAAAGCAACTACTTGCATATGAATATTAACGATATTTTTTCCAGGTATGTTGAAGAATTGAAAACCGTTGACAGGCAGACTCTCGAAATTTTCAACAGCAAAGTCTTTCTGATTCCAATGGTGGGTCAGCATATATTGAGCGGCGGAGGGAAGCGCATACGTCCGCTGTTTCTTCTTCTGAGCTCCGACCTTTACGGATACAAAGAATCAAACCGAACCACTCTGGCGGCGATCATCGAGGCCATTCATACCGCATCACTGCTGCATGATGATGTCATAGATAATGCTGAGACAAGAAGACGTAAGCCGGCTGCTCATGCCCTTTGGGGGAATCAGGTTGTTATTCTGGTGGGAGATTTTCTATATTCTATGGCCCTTAAGACTGCAGTGGAGCAGAAGAATCAGAAGATCATGGAAGCACTGTCCGAGGCTACTACCAGAATGACGGAAGGAGAAATACTTCAACTCAATAAAATAGGTGACCCGGACATAACAACAGAAGAGTATTACGAGATTATTGCTGCCAAGACAGGTGTCCTGATATCGGCGGCATGCAGGATCGGGGGAATTTTGGCCGGTTGCCCTGAAGAAGAAGAAATGGCGCTGGCCCGGTTCGGAATGAAAACCGGCATTTCTTTCCAGCTTGCCGATGACATACTCGATTATGTTGCGGACCAGAAAAACCTCGGCAAAAAACTGGGCAAAGACCTTGCCGAGGGAAAGATCACCATGCCTCTTATTTATCTTCTAAAAAATACCGCACGTGTTGAGCAGGACGAAATCAGGTCTATTATAAAGACCCGGTCTGACAGCTATGAAGGACTGCGAAGGATTACCGAGCTGTTTGCTCAGTATGATGTTATAAAACAGTCTCTGGGAATAGCGAAGACTCTTATCGAAGAGGCAAAGACCGAACTGGGCGGCTTCCCGGATTCTGCGGGGAAGGAAGCCCTTCTGACAATGGCGGAATATGCAATGCAGCGAAAGGAATAGTGCCCATGCATCCATTTGTCTCGCTTGCCAAAAAAGCTGTCGAAGAGTATATAACCCGCAGAAAAATAATTCGCCCACCCCATGAATTGCCCGCCGATATGATGCAAAAAGCAGGTGTGTTTGTTTGCCTGAAAGTCGGAAACGATCTGCGCGGGTGCATAGGAACTTTCCTGCCGTCCTCGGATAATCTTCACGATGAAATTGTGAGAAACGCACTTGCCGCAGCTACCGAAGATCCCCGGTTCTGTCCTCTGACCGGGAATGAACTTGAAACTGTCAGTTATACGGTGGATGTGCTGTCAACGCCTGAAAGAATAGGCGACCTGGCGGAGTTGGATCCCAAAAAGTACGGGGTCGTTGTTGTCAAAGGCGCAAGAAGGGGTCTGTTGCTTCCTGATCTTGAGGGTGTTAATACAGTCGAAGACCAGCTGAGAATAACAAAGATAAAGGCCGGCATTGATCCATCGGACAATGACGTTGAAATTTTCAAATTCAGCGTGGAAAGATACAAGTAGTCATCCGCCCGATTGCCGCAGAAACTTTCCGCTTTTACCGCCGCGTTTTTCAAGAAGCATTATATCAGAAATTACCATTTCCTTATCCGCTGATTTGCACATGTCGTAAATGGTGAGAGCAGCGGTCGATACGGCAACAAGCGCCTCCATTTCAACCCCTGTCAGGCCTGTGATTTTTACAGTACTTTTAATGTCAATCCTGTTTTTGTCTTCAGCAAAAGAGAAATCTATCGTTATAGATGCAACGTTAAGAAGATGGCACAGTGGAATGAGTTCAGGGGTCTTCTTGGCTGCCATTATGCCCGCTATCCTCGCAACACCGAGCACATCGCCTTTCATAATTGATCCTTCTTTAATAAGCCTCATTGTTTCAGGTTTCATATAAACTGAACCTGCTGCAATTGCCTCCCGCCTCGTCGTTTTTTTAACGGATACATCCACCATGCGCGCTTGCCCGGATTTGTCGAAGTGGGTAAATTTCATAATAACCCCCCGTTTAAATCAACCACAGAAGCAAAGAGCAGGCAGCAGGCAGCTAAAAAACTACAGAAGAAACAACGTTATGTATTTTCTGTTGCTGCTTACTTCCTGCTTCTTCTCTCTGTGTGTCAGTGCCTCTGTGGTTTAATATTTAATTTTACATCGGCGACCAGCTTGGATTAAAGGCCGTTGTACCTTTTGGCGTTATCCTCACAAGTCCCTCTCCGTTAATTCTTATGAGATAAATCCCTTTTGGACCGTCTATAGTAGAACTGAAAGTCAGGTACCTGCCGTCAGGAGAAAAGGAGGGATTTTCATTGCTGCCTTTGTCAGTAAGTTGAGTGAGACCCGTACCGTCGGTATTAATAATAAAAATCTGGTTCAGCCCTCCTATCATGCTGGCAAATGCAATTTTGTCACCCTGCGACGACCATACAGGTGACGTATTGTAATTGCCCTGAAAAGTCAGGCGCCTTATGCCATAGCCGTCCCTGTCTGCTATATATAACTGCGGGTTTCCCGATCTGTTGGATACAAAGACTATAGATTTTCCGTCAGGAGAAACCGATGCAGAAACATCGATCCAGGGCGAGGAGATAATTATTCTTCCCCTGACATCGGCAGAGCCGGCTATGTAGATGGCTGAATTGCCGTCTTTTGCGGAAGAGAAGATGAATTCGGCATTGTTAGGCAGGAAATTCCCCGCCAAATTAAGACCGCCCGCCAATGTGAGGTTCCGTTCTTTGCCGGCATTCATGTCAAAGATATACATGCCCCATTGCCGCCGGCGCTCAGCGGAGTAAAGAAGTTTTGACTTGTCATATGACCAGTGGGGTGTCAGCAAAATACCGCCTGCAATGCCTATCCCGCGCATATTGTGGCCGTCCCAGTCCATAATATTCAATTCTTTTCCACCACTTCTGTTACCGACAAAGGCGATCTTTGTTTTAAATATGCCCGGCTGCCCGGTAAGAACCGAATAAATGTCGTTTGCAATCGAATGGGCGACCTGGCGGCTCATTTCAGATGTTCCCGCATACTGTTTATTCATCACTTCCATGCCGTCTGAAACATCATGCGCAGAAACGATTACCAGAAACTTGTCAGCGGCAAAAACTGAAACCCTGCCTTTGACTACCAGTTCAACCCCCAGACCATGCCAGCTCAAGGGGCTGAAGGGCTGATCAGGCCTCTCAATCTGGAAAGCATCATCAACGCAGTCGAAAAGGCCGGTGAATTCAAGGTCATCTTTGATAATGGCCTGAATTTCATTATTGCCTGAAAACCTCTGCACTGCAATAGGCAGTTTTTTAAGACCTGGCGAGGTAATGTCGATATAAATTTTGTCTGCAAAAGCCACGGGGGGCAGAAGGCAAAAGACAACGAGCATGGAGCATAGAGCGCAGAGCAAAAGGCTAAAAAATAAAGGCTGTACCGCTCCATTTATTGTTGCTTGTTTAGTCATAGGATGGCCTTCTTCATTTTTCTTTGCCCTGCCTTTCAAGCTGCAATGGATTAAAGCGTAATCCAAATTCCATTTCTTTCTGCGGTGGAGGCAGTGGGCTTGCCAGATTAATTGCTCTCAGGACAGATCTGTCAAGAAGAAGGTTCCCGGAGCTTTTTTCTACCTTTTCTATTGTAATCTTACCGTCAGTAGCGATTTTTATCCATACAACCGTTTCCAGATCTGCCTTAAGTGCTTCCGGGAATATCCACTGCTGCCAAATTTTTTCCCCGACAAGAGCATAATAATCATTAGAGCCGGCTTGCCCGCCAACAGCATTTCCACTGCCGGAAGATGTTTTTGTCTGTTGCACCCGCCGTCCGGCCCCGATATCGATAATTTTTCTTAGCGCCGACAGTCTTTCGAGCTTCTGTATGGCTTTCAGCTCGTCAATTCTCTCCTGCACGATAGCAGTGTCTGCTCTCTTTTTCTGCCGGGTTTCTGTATGCTTTTCGACATGCTGGGTTTCCACCGGTCTCTCGATCTCCTGTTCTGCATTTTTGGGAGCCGAAGATAATGCTGGTGACACGGGGACTTCTTTAGCTTCCGTCAACTCTGACGGGCTGACAAGTGATACTACGTAATGCATTACAGGTTTATAAGTGTAAAGCTCCCGGCCCAAATAGAAAAAGAAAGTGATTGCCGCGATGTGGAAAAAAAAAGAAAGCGTCATGGCGCTATAGATACCGGGCGCCCTCATTTTAACGAAATTTTCGGCTCGGTGATCATTCCGAGCTTTTCTATGCCGGCCTCCTTAACCTCGCCCATGACTTCCACAACCAGACCGTAAGGCACATCCTGATCAGCCTTTAGAAGCACATTAGGATTGAGCTTGCTTATATCGGCGAGCTTTTTTGTCAGCTCAGCCATTGTAACGTGGTTGTCGTTAAGGTAAATCTCGCCGCCTTTTTTAATAACGATAGAGAGTCTCTCCTCAGGAGGAAGGCTCCTGCCCTTAGCCTTCGGAAGATTTACATCGATTCCTTGCTGGAGCAGCGGGGCAGTTACCATAAATATAATAAGAAGCACGAGCATCACGTCCACAAGGGGGGTTACGTTTATTTCCGACATGGCGACTCTGTTTCTGGTGGGTGTCATTTTGCACCGTTACCTGAGGATATAGTCAATAAGTTCTTCAGAAAAGTCATCCATTTCAATTATCATGCGGTTTGCCTTGCTCAGATAAAAATTGTAGGCGACAACTGCAGGAATAGCAGCAGCTAACCCCATGGCGGTGGTAATGAGCGCCTCGGCAATACCAGGCGCGACAACTGCAAGGGAGGCTGAACCCGCAACGCCGATTCCTCTGAAGGCGTTCATTATACCCCACACAGTTCCGAACAATCCTATGAAGGGTGAAGTGGACCCGGTTGTGGCAAGGAAGTTCAGATAACGCTGAAGCTTGGTACCTTCGAGGGCTGAATACCTTCTGAGCATTCTCTTGAGTTCTTCCTTATCGGTATATGTTTTTTCAGAGAAGACAGATCTGAATAAATTGGCAAGCGGGCTAATCTCAAACTTTTTTGACAATGCATACAAGTCTTTGGGACTCTTTGACGATTCGTAGATCCTCAGGAATGCATAACTTTGCTTGTCAGCCTTTGAAAAATGGCGCCACTTCTGGAATATTATGGACCATGATACAAGAGAGAAAAACAGAAGAATGGCAAGGACTGCCTTGACGACATACCCTGCTCCCAGCATCAACTGCAGCGGAGATTCTTGCATAGTTCTAAAACTTTATCCAATTTTAGCACGAAAAGTCAAATTGCAAAGCTTGCGTACAATGCCTGCTGTGGCAAGAATAAGAGCGGTCATTACCGACTGCTGGAATGACTACAAAGAATATGGGGAACTCCTTTTATGGTGTTTAGCTTGCAACAAGAAGTAATAATAGGTTATTTTGTAATATGGTTTTTGAAAAAATTATAAAATCTTTTAAGCAAAAGAAAATACTTATTATCGGAGATTTGATCCTCGACCGTTTCATCTTCGGCAAGGTGAACAGGATTTCTCCCGAGGCGCCTGTGCCGGTGGTTGATGTGGTAAGCGAGTCGTTCCTTCTCGGAGGCGCGGCAAATGTCGCAAACAACATCATTGCTCTTGGCGGCAACGTTTCCGTTGCGGGGATTATCGGCAGAGATACTGCCGGGAAATATTTAAAGGAGTTGCTTGAGCAAAAAAATATCGAAACCGCCGGGGTGTTGGAGGTCAATAGGCCGACGACGGTGAAAACTCGCGTGGTTGCCCATAACCAGCAGGTTGTGAGATTCGACAAGGAGGACAACAGGAGACTCGAAGGTAAAAGTCTATCCCTGATGATGAATTACGTCAAAGAAGCGACCCCTCTGCATGACGTGGTCATTGTCTCCGACTACAGGAAGGGACTTGTCTCGGCATCTCTCATAAAAACACTGGTCAAATATGCAAGGCCGAATAAGACATTCATTGCTGTTGACCCTAAGGTGGGGCACTTCCATTTCTACAGGAATGTTTCGCTCATTACTCCAAACCTGATGGAGGCATCGCATGGTTCCGGAGTCAATATCCACGATGAAAAGAGCCTTTTAAAGGCAGGCAAATCTCTATTGAGCAGGCTGTCATGTGAATCTCTGCTTATTACACGCGGAGAGGACGGTATGAGCCTTTTTGAAAAGAGCCCCGCAAACGAGATCATAACGACTCATATCCCGACGGTCGCTAAAAAAGTTTTCGATGTCACAGGGGCAGGTGATACTGTAATTGCAACTTTTGCCCTCTCATATGCGGCAGGAGCGTCGCTGCAATGCGCCGCAGTCATTGCCAATCATGCAGCAGGCATTGTTGTCGGCGAGGTTGGTACTGCTGTAGCAACACCGGAATCATTAATCAACTCCTTAAAGGCAGGCAGTAAAAATCAGCATGAAGTAAGCAGTAAGCAGAAAAATTGAGGTTTTCTTTGCTGCTTACTGCTTACTTCATACTGCTTTCTTTAATTTTAATATGCATAAGGCTATAGCTTTATTTTCCGGAGGGCTTGACAGCACTCTGGCAATCCTCATTGCCATGAGGCAAGGTATTGATGTGACTGCAGTCACTTTTCTCAATCATTTCGGTTGCGACATATCAGACAAATCATCATGCTCCAAAAATCCTTTTGCCGCTGCAGCGCAATTCGGCTTTGAAGTTAAGCTTTGCCATCTTGCAGACGGTTTTATAGACATTGTAAAAAACCCGAAGTTTGGCCACGGAAAGAATATGAACCCATGCATCGATTGCAGAATCCTGATGCTCAGGGAGGCCAAAGTGTTCATGGCTATGCGCGATGCCGATTTCATTATAACCGGGGAAGTGCTGGGCCAGCGGCCTATGAGCCAGCGCAGGGATCTGTTTCCGAAGATAGACAGAGAGGCCGGAGTTGCCGGGTATGTTGTGCGCCCTCTGTGCGCCAAACTGCTGAAACCGACAATTCCCGAACAGAGGGGGATTATTGACAGGGACAGGCTGCTTGCGTTACACGGCAGATCCAGAAAACCTCAAATCGGCCTTGCCCGCGAATTTGGCCTCGTTGATTATCCGGCCCCGGCCGGTGGGTGTCTTTTAACAGACCCGATCTATTCACGCCGTCTGATAGATTTGCTGGAATTCAGTCCTGACCCACAGGTGAAAGATATACAGCTCTTGCGGGCGGGCCGCCATTTCAGAATCCGGCAGGACGGCACTATAAGCCAGAAAATTATCGTCGGGAGACATGAGGATGATAACAGGATAATAGAATCCATTGCCGATGACGAGGATTATTTATTATGGGTTGATGGATACGGAAGCCCGCTGGCTGTCGCAGGCAGTGAAACCACGGGAGAAGCCCTTGGTATAGCGGCCTCGCTGTGCGCAAGATATTCTGACGCAAAAACTCTCCCCCTGGTGGATGTAACCGTGAAAAAAAACGGTACGCTGTCAGTTATGCGTGTCAGACCTGCCCCGGATGAGATGATCAACAGCTATATGATCCGTTGATCAGTTTGATATTACAGGCGTACGGGAACGCCCTTTGATTGCAGATACTCTTTGGCCTCCCGGATGGTATACTCGCGATAATGGAAGATCGAGGCCGCCAGAACAGCATCGGCTTTCCCTTCTGCAATACCTTCGAAAAGGTGCTCGAGACTACCTACGCCGCCGGAGGCAATTACCGGGATGGAGACCGCTTCGGCAATGGCCCTTGTGAGATCCAGATCATAACCGTCTCTTGTCCCGTCCCTGTCCATACTTGTAAGCAGTATCTCGCCGGCGCCCAGTTCTTCCATGTAGCAGGCCCACCGGACTGCATCAATTCCTTTGGGCTGCCTGCCGCCAAGCGTATAGACCTCCCATAGTTTAAGGGATGAATCGCCGATCAAAAGACGCTCTTTAAGCTCGCTCCCTGCGCGCGCCAGCCATTGGGGTGTTTCACGTGACAGGTCGATCTCGAACCTCGAATTATGGAGACGTTTTGCATCGATGGCAACTACAATGGTGGAGCTGCCGAATCGCTCTGCGGCCTTTGCGACAAATTCCGGGTCGTTTACCGCGGTAGTGTTAACAGAAACCTTGTCACACCCGGAATTAAGCAGGTTTCTTATATCATCAAGTGCCCTGATTCCACCGCCCACAGTGAGGGGCATAAATACATCTGTGGCAGTTTTTTCCACGACGTCGAGAATAATCTTTCTTTTCTCATGCGAGGCAGTAATGTCGAGAAAAACCAGTTCGTCAGCGCCTTGCTCATCGTAATAAACCGCATTCTCCACCGGGTCGCCGGCATCCCTGATATCTACAAAATTAACTCCCTTGACTACACGGCCGTCCCTTACGTCAAGGCAGGGTATGATCCTCTTGGCAAGCATATTTTTAAACCTCTCTTTTAACCTTCCAGACTTCCAACTTTTATCGCTGCTGCCAAATCAAGAGAGCCCGAGTACAGGGCCTTTCCGGTAATGGCGCCCCACAAATTCCTGATGCCAAGTAATTTCTCAATATCAGTTATTGAGGAAATACCACCGGATGCAATTACGGGTATATCGAGCAGATCGACTATTTCGCGGGTGGCTTCTATATTCGGACCCGACATCATCCCATCTTTGGATATATCCGTATAGATAATCCCGGCAGCGCCAAGTTCCTGCATTGACGATGAAAGGTCTCCGGCTTTGACCGTTGTGAGCTCCACCCACCCTTTTACCGCAACGAACCCATCTTTTGCATCTACGCCTACAAGGACAGAGCCGGGGTATTTCATGGAAGCTTTTGTTACCAGTTCAGGATTCTCAATGGCTGCAGTGCCCAGAATTACCCTGTCTATGCCGAGGTCCATCAGTTGATCTATCCTGTCGATGTTTCGTATGCCTCCACCAACCTCTATATCCATTTTCACAGCAGCTCTGATTTGACGTATGCTGTCGATATTTTTCTGGCTTCCGGTGAAGGCTCCATCAAGATCTACGATATGCAGCAATTTGGCGCCGCAGGCTTCCCATTTTTGAGCAATGGCAGCAGGATCATTTGAGTATACCGTGGCAGCATCCTTTCTGCCCTGCAGGAGTCTGACACATAGTCCGTCTTTTAAATCTATTGCAGGAATTACAAGCATGGATTAATATACCATAATAAAATGGAGTCTAACGAGCAGAAGACAGAGACCGGAAGTCAGAATAAAAGCGGAAAAGGTGACATCTTCATCCGGCTGCCGGAGACTACAGGAATATTCCAGTTATGATGAAAACCAGAATCGCTGTAGGCACGGTTAAAGCTTTACCTGCGGGTAGTCTCACGTGATTCCCGTATCAGTCATCCTTGTTGTAAAAAATGAAGAACTGAACCTGGAAGATGCGCTCCAAAGTGTCGAAGGGTTCAGCGAAATTATTGTCATCGACGATTTCAGCACCGACAAAACCCTGTCGATTGCCCGCAAATATACGACTAATATTTTTCAGATCAAATGGCAGGGGTATTCCAGGCAAAAGCAGACGGGCATTGACAAGGCGTCCATGCCCTGGGTGCTTGTGCTTGATGCTGATGAGCGGGTGACAAGAGCGCTCGCTGACGAAATCAGTTCCATCGTCGGCAACGCAGAGTTCAACGCCTACTACATACCGAGAAAGAACTTCTTCCTGGGCCGGTGGATACGGCACGGCGGGTGGTGGCCCGATTACACGCTAAGGCTGTTCAGAAAAGAGAGTGCAAGGATGGAGCAGCGGGAAGTCCATGAGAAAATTATCGCTGCCTGTAAAACAGGGTATTGTAAAAATCCTTTGGAGCATTATACCTATCGGCAGATTTCCGAATATATTAAAAAAATGGATATTTATTCCACCCTTGCTGCAAAAGAACTTCATAAAAATGGAACCTTATCCAGAATTCGCCAACTTGTTCTCAACCCTCCATTTACTTTTTTCCGAATGTACCTGCTTCAACAGGGTTTCCGGGACGGTTTTTACGGCTTCACTCTTGCAGTACTCTACAGTTTTTATACCTTTTTAAAATATCTCAAGCTCCGGGAGATTCAGAAATTGCCTTAAAATCCGGCTGTTTGGTATAATTGAAATCCTGGCAATAAACAGGCGGTGTAGCTCAGACGGTTAGAGCATGCGGCTCATATCCGCAGTGTCCGGGGTTCGATTCCCTGCACCGCCATTTACTTTTCTCTATTAATTCAAGTAGTTGCCAAATCATTATGTAAAA
>Ga0074045_10005276_pt1 | contig 11320 bp, 8 predicted proteins | sample BogForMeECP23OM2_FD_94442 | JGI IMG/M metagenome (GOLD analysis project Ga0074045, IMG submission 94442) | Bog forest soil microbial communities from Calvert Island, British Columbia, Canada - Bog Forest MetaG ECP23OM2 | ecosystem: Environmental > Terrestrial > Soil > Wetlands ...
AACAAATGCCTATTTCCAGCGCATGCTGGGGTGCCCGTCCGAAGATTTGGTAGGACGGACGACCGCCGAGTTCACTTTTCCGGCAGAGGTGGAAACCGAACGCGCGTTGTTCCAGCGAGCGATGAACGAAGGCAGAACCGATGTGCTAATTCAGAAACGGTATGTTCGAAATGACGGCCAGATAATTTGGGCCAACCTGACGATTTCGATCTGCCGCAATTCCTCCGGACAACCGCAATTTGTCATCGGCCTGGTCGAGGACATCACCGCGCGGAAGCTGGCGGAGGCGCAGATTCGAGATTTTTCCCGGAAACTTCTGAAGGTACGGGAAGAGGAGAAGCGGCACTTCTCCGCCGTGCTCCATCACGACGTGGGCTCCTGCACGGTGGGCGTCACCGCCCGTCTGCTGGCCGCCGAGGAGGATCTGCGTCAGGGCAAATACCGGGAGGCCTTGGCGTCGCTGAAAGAAGGGCGCCGGCTGTTTGTGCAGTCGGCGCGTCGTCTCAAGACGCTGGCCGCGGAGCTGCGGCCGCCGGATCTGGACATCCTCGGTTTGTCGGCCGCATTGCGGCAGCATCTTTCGCTCTTGACGAAGGAAACCTCGATCCGAATTCGCTTCGTCGATGCGACCTATGGAACGGCCATTCCGCCTGAGGTGCAGACGGTCCTCTTTCGGGTGGCGCAGGAAGCCTTGAACAACGTGATCCTGCACGCCCGCGCCCGTCTGGTGCGGGTGCGAGTTTCAGCCCCGCGACAGACGCTCCGGCTGTCCATCATCGACGACGGGAAGGGGTTCGACCTCGTCAAGGCGGCGGCCAAACCGGGCACCCACCTCGGCCTGCGGGCCGCCCGCGAGATGGTGGAGGTGCTGGGCGGGGAATTCATCGTGCACTCCGCGCCCGGCCGCGGCACCTCCGTGCTCGCGACGCTGCCGCCAGCAACGCCCCAGCCATGAGCATTCGCGTCCTGATGGCCGACGATCATCCGATCGTTCGAGATGGGTTGCGGTTCAGCCTCGAGCGGAGCGGGGGGAACGTGGAGGTCGTGGGGGAGGCCGCCGACGGTGTCACCCTCCTCGAACTGGCGGAGACGTGCCCGGCCGACGTCTTCATCCTCGATCTGACCATGCCCCGTCTCAACGGTCTGGATACGGCGCGCGAGTTGCTCAAGCGGCGACGCGACGCCCGGATCCTCATCCTGAGCCTGCACGACTCGCGCGCCCTGGTCGAAGCCGCCCTGCAAATCGGCGCGAGCGGCTACATGACCAAGGAATCGGCCAGCATGCATGTGACGGAAGCCGTGTGCGAGGTCTACGCCGGGCGATTTTATCTGAGCCCGGACATCGCCCATCTGCTGGCCGAAAGAAGCGACCGGGACGGGAAGAGGAGCCGAGTCGTCCTGCCCGTGCCGGCGCTGACGGCGCGCGAACGACGAGTGCTGCAGCTCATCGCCGAAGGCCGTACGACCAAGGAGATCGCGGCCGATTTGGGGAGGGCGATCGAAACGGTCCGGGCCCACCGTAAGAACCTGATGGCCAAGCTGGGAATTCACAAGCAGACCGATCTCGTGCGCTACGCGGTCAGGGAAGGTGTTTTGAAGCTATAGGCAAAAGACCCATGCCGTTGCACTTGCTTTTTGAGTGATTGCGCCGACAGCGAATGGTTGTAGGCCGGGGTCGCCGGACCCCGCCATTCCTCCGGTGACGAGGAGGGGTCAAGCGACCCCGCCCTGCAGATTCAACGGCATGATCCGGTAAAACCCTCCCAGTTGCCAATTCGCGTATCCGCGGCAAGGGCACACTGGGGTCCGTGCTGCGATGACTTCCATTCATCTACCCCTTTTGGGTGATGGCTATTTTCACAGATGCCGATATAATGGATCTTTAGAAAGTTGCCCCACTTGTGAAACGGAAACCCCGGCAGCGATCGCTGACGTACCTTTACGCCCTTGGACATGAGGCCGCGCCGTCGTTGAAGCATGCCGGGTTAAAGCGGGCGTGCCGGCCGGCGGCGAAGCCGGTTGCCGGACTGCTGCAGACCGGGCAGACCGATGGGGCAAAACACCCGGCGGGAGACGAGTGACCCGTGACCGGACAATCCTCCAGCGCCAGTCCTCGGGAATCGGGCAGCGCGGGATGGCTGCTGGGACTGGTCTATGTCTGCCTGACCGCAGGGATCGTGGCGGCCGGCTATTTCTACTACCGGAACTATGAGAGGAACTATCGCTCTGAGGTGGAGCGCCAGCTCTCCGCCATTGCTGACCTGAAGGTGGGCGAGTTGGTGCAGTGGCGCAAAGAACGGCTGTCCCGCGCCACGCGGGCGGAGTTGCGGCGAACGATGGTGGATCTCACGGCGCTAGCCGGCGAGATTGTGGCGGAGTTGGAGCGCGCTGAACCGACACGGACGGTGCGCTGGGTGATTGCGCCGGGACTCACGGCCAACAGAGCGAGGAGATCAGCGTCCGCAACGAACGCCTGGAGCGCTTCAACGCGACCGCCGTCGGTCGCGAACTGCGCATGATCGAGTTGAAGCGCGAAGTGAACGAGCTCTGCGCGAGACTGGACGAACCGCCCCGCCACAGGGTTACGGGCGACGAACCGGCCAAGCAGGCCGAGCTGGAGCTTCCGGGATGAACCAGCCGCTCCATTCGCCTTTTGTCCCCGAGGAGACCTACCAGCTCTATCTGGCCGGCCTGCTGGCCAACAATCGTCAGCAGTGCCGGGCCAGCTTCGAGCAATGGCTGGAGGCCAACAACGGATTGCGTTCGCTGTATGAGGACTTGGTGCAGCGCTCCCTCTACGAAATCGGGGATCTTTGGGAACGGGGTCGTATCTCCGTCGCCACCGAGCATTTGGCCACCGCAATCAGCGAAAGCCTATTGAACCTGGCCTATCCCCGACTCTTCGCGCAACCGCGCCTCGGCAAGTCGGCGGTCGTCACCTGCGCGGTTAATGAATATCATCAAATCGGCGCCAAGATGGTAGCCGACTTTTTCGAACTGAACGGCTGGCGCGGTTACTTCCTGGGCGCAAACACGCAAGTACAAAAAGTGCAGGAGCTCGTGGCGGAGAAACGACCGAATGTGGTCGCGCTTTCCGTCGCCTCGCTCTTTGGCATGGACGCGCTTGTCCACGCCGCCACGGAAATCCGGGCGGCCTTTCCCGAGGTGCCGGTGCTCGTCGGCGGGCAAGGATTCCTTTGGGGCGGAAGAGCGCAAGTCGAACACCTGCCCGGCGTCCGCTACCTGACGTCCCTGGGCGAACTTGAGTCGTGGATCAAGGAGGGCGAAATCCATGTTTGACGGCATTGCCATCGCCGAGGTCATGCGAACCTACGTCCTTGAGAGCGCTCCGGTTCTGGCGCTCTATCTTGACGCCAATTATCGGGTGGCCGGCGCCAATGCCCAGGCGCGTCGAGTGCTGCGCGATAACGCGCTGGGTCGCCCGTTGGCGGAGCAAATCGTGGACTTCAGCCACTCACTCGATCTTCCTTGGCTCATCCGGCAGGGCGATACCGTGCATCGGCTCATGCTCAGCACGGCCTCGGGAATTCCGGAGACGCTGGGCTTCCGGTTCTTCCCCTTGCCCGTCGGTGTGCTCGCGCTCGCGAGCCTCGATCTGCAGGAACAGCAAGAATTGTGCGAAGAAGTGCTGGGACTGAATCGTGAACTCAACGACCTGACGCGGCAGCTCCACCAGGCCAACGCGGAGCTCCGGGAGTTAAACCAGCTCAAGAATCAGTTCCTTGGCATGGCCGCACACGACCTGCGAAGCCCGGTCGGCCTGATTATCAACTACAGCGAGTTTGTGCTCGACGAAGCCGGCGAGAAGCTCTCGGCCGAACACCGGGAGTTCCTTCGCATCAGTCTGGCGGCGGCCACCGGCATGAAGCAGCTGATCGAGAGCTTCCTGGATTTGTCGGTGATTGAGTCGGGGCAACTGCGACTGGAGCTCGCCCCAGCACGGGTGCCGGAGATCCTGGCCGGCGTCGAGAAGATGGCGCGGCTAATAGCGGCAAAGAAGAAGATCACGCTGCAGTTCGATAGGGCGGACAACGAACGACGGTTGCAGGTGGACATGCCCCAGCTTCGGCAAGTACTGCTGAATCTCATCGGCAATGCCGTGCAGCATTCCGTTCCCGGGCAGCGGGTCTGGGTAAGCTCGCGCTGGGAGCATCAGAACCTCGTTTTCGCTGTGCGGGACGAGGGACCCGGCATCGCGCCCGAGGATCAGGCCAAACTCTTCAAGGCCTTCGGGCGGGCGGGTACGAAGAAGACTGCCGGCGAACGCAGCGTGGGGCTTGGTCTCGCCATCGCCCGAAAGGTCGTCGAGGCCCACGGCGGGCGCATTTGGGTTGAAAGCACTCCCGGCCAGGGTGCCACCTTTCTTTTCACCATCCCGGTGCAGGAACAACCAGCTCAACCAATCGCGCAATGATGAAACCGGGGCTCTTCGGACAGCAGCTAACCCTCACGGAGGAACTCAAGGCGGCGACCTTCGCGGCTCATGCCCGATTGCAGGCTGTGCCCTATTTCGAAGCGCTCGCCGCATGCCAGTTGCCTCCAGAATCCTATGTCGGGCATCTGCGGGCGCTGGCGGCCATTCACGGGGTGTTGGAGCAGGCGCTGGCAAGCTGCCCCGACGCGCGGGCTGCTTCCGTCTGGCAGAGCGATCTGCGCAAAGTTCCCTACCTACAGGAGGACTTGCGGTATTTCGAACCCCGAAAGGTGGCGGATCTCAGGGAGGCAGTGGAGGCGGCGCTGAAAACCGTCGAGTCTCTCCGCCTTCGGTCCGTCGAGCGTCCGCTCACGCTCCTGGGCTGTCTCTATGTGCTGGAAGGATCGACGTTCGGCGCCGTGGTGTTGCGGCCGCTGGTCGCCCGCGCTTTCCTGCTTACCGGCGATGGCGGGCTGGTCTACCTGCACGGGCACGGAGGGGACGCCTTAGCCCGATGGGCGCAGTATCGTCAGCGTATGGACGCGCTCCAGCTCAGCATGGAGGAGCGCGAGCAGATCGTCCAGGCGGCCGGCGAGTTCTTCGCGCAACTGGCGACGATCTTCGACGCTTTGTACCCGTTCCTGCCGGAATCCAAAACGTTCCTCGTCACTGCCATCAATCCCGAGGCCGGCCGGCATCCGGTGCCGTCCGATGCCCGCGAAACCCAGGCCTCGCTTCTGGCCGCTGATCTCTGCTGGCAACGCTATCCCTACTTCGAGCACCGCTATGGCGAGCGGGGTCAACGGTTTGCCCGAAGCGACGCAGCCTGGCTGGCCACTCTCTGCCACTTTGAGCCTTCTCAGATCATTCAGCAGGTGCGGTGGCTGGGCCGCGTGCTCGCAGGCCGCGGCATGCCGACCCTCCTGTTGCAGGAGCAGCTGGAAATCCTCGTCATGGGACTTGCTGCCGCGGTCCCCGGGAAGAAATCCGAGTACGAAAAACTCATGCCGGCCGCCGCCGAGCTGCGCGAGTCGCGTCGCCGGCAATTGGCCGACGAAGAGATCCCGCCATTGGCCGCCGGATTTGATCACGCCGTCGGGCCGGAGTGGAGCGCACGATTCCCCCGGACCGGGGTCTTGCTCGCGACTGCGGTCGCCGACGAACTGGCGGGGTACAATGGGGTTGTCGAAGCCCTGCGCCGGTGGATGACCGACGCGACCCGATTCCCGGCCGAATGGATCGCCGCCGTCGAGGCTACCTTGCTCCAGGCGCGCCAAAGGGCCGCCGCACCGTCAACCCAAGCGCAAATCACCCCTCACGCTCCATGAATCTAGTGAACACAGCTGAAATTAGAATCCTGGTCGTGGACGACAATCCCGAGGTCTTGAGCAGCACCGTGCGTCTGCTGAAGAAAGCGGGCTACGCCATCGATCAGGCAACCAGTGGCGAAGAGACATTGGAGGCGGTCCGCGGCCACAGTCCCGATCTGATCTTGCTGGATCGCAACCTGCCGGGCATCGACGGCATTGAAGTATGCCGTCGAATCAGACGTGACCCGGCCCTATTGGACATCCTGGTGGTGTTGGTCTCGGCTTCGTCCGCGGCGAGCGAAGAGCAGGCGGAGGGGCTCGAGTCGGGCGCGGACGGTTACATCACCCGTCCCATCGCCAATCGCGAGCTGCTCGCGCGGGTGGAATCCTATGTCCGCATCATCTGCCTGACCCGCACGCTGCGCCTGCAAGCCGAGGCTTTGGAGCAGCGCACGAAAGCGGCGGTCCAGGCCCAGGATGCCTCACTCAACCTGATGGAAGACGTTATGGAGGCCCGCAATCGGTTGGAGGTCAGGAATCAGGAATTGCTGCGGGAGATTGCCGAGCGCCAGGAGGCGGACGAAAAAGTGCGGGAACAGGCCGCCTTGCTCGACACCGCCAATGACGCCATCTATGTGACGACCCTCGACTGCACGGTCCTTTATTGGAACCAGGGTGCGGAGCGGATCTATGGCTGGGCTAGCACCGAGGCGTTGAATCGCAAGACCACGGAGTTGATCACCTCTGACGCCGCCGCGGCGGCGGAGCTTGCCGCGATCCTGCTCAAGCAAGGAAGTTGGGCCGGAGAGCGGCGGCAAAATACCAAGAGCGGAGGGGTGGTGGACGTGTTCAGCCGGCTGACGCTCGTGCGCGACAAGCAGGGCCGGCCGCGATCGATCTTTGCGATCAACACGGACATCACCGAAAAGAAGCAGCTCGATGCGCGCTTCCTGCAGGCGCAGCGGCTCGAAAGCCTGGGCGCGCTCGCCAGTGGCATCGCCCACGATCTCAATAACGTCCTGTCGCCGATTCTCATGGCCTCAGCCATCCTGCGGGATAAGGCGCAGACCGACTCCGAGCGGAACATGCTGACCACGATGGAGGCGTGCGCCCGGCGGGGAGCCGGCATCATCCGCCAGGTCCTGACCTTCGCCCGGGGCGTCGAGGGGAAGCGCATTCCCCTGCAACCTCGGCATCTGTTGCGCGAAATCGCGGCCATCGCCGGGGAGACTTTTCCCAAGAACATCGAACTGGAGATGGACGTGGAAAAGGAGTTGTGGCCCGTCCTCGGCGACGCCACGCAACTGCACCAGGTCCTGATGAACTTGTGCGTCAACGCGCGCGACGCCATGCCCGAAGGCGGGCGGCTCGGCCTCAACGCGGAGAACATCGATCTGGACGAGGCGTTCGCCCTGATGACCCCCGGGGCCAAGGCAGGTCCCTATGTCCATCTGAGCATTTCCGACACGGGAACCGGCATCCCGCCGGAACTCTTCAACAAGATCTTCGACCCGTTCTTCACCACGAAGGCGCCGGGCAAGGGAACCGGTCTGGGCCTGTCCACGGTGCTGGGCATTGTGCGGAGCCATGACGGTTTCATCCAGTTCAAGAGCGATGCCGGGAAAGGCACCTGCTTTGAGGTTTACCTGCCCGCCGCTCTTGACGTCAAACCGGTCGCGGGACCAGATCTTCGCTCGCCGCCACCCCGCGGCCAGGGCGAGCTGATTTTGGTCGTCGACGACGAAATTGCCATTCGCAAGGTTGCAAGCAAGATCCTGGAAGTTTTCGGCTACCAGGTCGTGTCGGCCGCCGATGGCGCCGAAGCGCTGGCGGTTTTCATGCAGAACCGCGCCGCTATTGCGGCCATTGTCACGGACATGTTGATGCCCGGCATGGATGGCCCGACTTTCGTGCGAGTGGTGCGGCGGATCGAGCCGGACATCCGGATCATCGGCATCAGCGGCGTGGGCGAGGCCACCGCCGCCGCTGACCTCGAAGCGCTCGGCCTGTCGGCGCTGATCAGCAAGCCCTTTACCGGCGCCAGTCTCGCGTTTGCGCTGCATTCCGTGCTGCAGGCCCCGCCGGGAACCAAGGCAATTCATTCTGCCTCGCCGTGGCGCGGGGTCTCCGCCGCCCCCTGGGGGCCCCGCCCGGGTGCCGCATCCCTCATGCCGCAACAAAGCGGCAGTCAATCCACCACTGGAAGCCAGCCGACCCAGGCGCCCGCGGCATCCGGATCGACAGAAGCGAAAATCCCATGAAACGCACTCGGCCACGCAAGACGGTGAAACCACCCCGCCCCAAGAAACGGCGGCGTTCGCCAGGCACGGCTTCGCCGTCCGCCTCGCAGATCATGAAGCAGGAGCAGTTTCTCCTGCGCACGATCATGGCGAACATCCCGGAGCACGTGTATTTCAAGGACCGCGACTCGCGGTTCATCGCGGTCAGCGAGTCCAAGGCGCGCCGCGATGGGATGGCGTCCGCCGCCATGGTGGGGAAATCCGATTTCGACCTGTTCTCGGACGAGCACGCGCACCAGGCGTTCGAGGATGAACAGCGCATCATGCAGACCGGCGAGCCGGTGATCGATTTGGAGGAGCGGGAGACCTGGCCGGACCGGCCGGACACCTGGGTCTCGACGACGAAGTTGCCGCTGCGCGATGCGCACGGCAAAATCGTCGGCACCTTCGGCGTCTCCCGCGACATCACGGCCCGCAGGCGGGCGGAGGAAGCAATGCGGGACAATGAACAGAAATTCCGTACGCTCACGGATTCCGCCCAGGATGCCATCGTCATGCTTGACGCGGACGATCGGATCGTTTCCTGGAATCGCGCGGCAGAACGGCTTTTTGGCTACACCAAGGCCGAGGCGATCGGCGCCGAGTTCCTTCCGTTGGTGGTGCCGGAGCGATTTCGCGGGGCTTTCACCAAGGAGTTCGCGCAGTTTCAACAGGCCGGCACCGGAGCAGCGATTGGCAAAGTCACGGAACTCGCTGCCCTCCGCAAGAGCGGTGCCGAGTTTCCGGTCGAACTCTCGCTGTCCATGGTCATGCTGCACGAGCGGCCCGCGGCGATTGGCATCATCCGGGATATCACGGAACGCAAGCGCACCGAGCTGGCGCTGCGGGAGGCGGTCGAGGAGGCGAAGGCGAGTGCGCGGCTCAAATCCCAGTTTCTGGCGAACATGAGTCATGAAATCCGCACGCCGATGAACGGCGTCGTCGGCATGACCGATCTTTTGCTCGACACTGACCTCACGCGCGAACAGCGCAGCCTCGCGAACACGGTCCGGACCAGCGCGGATTCCCTCCTCACGATTATTAACGACATCCTGGATTTCTCCAAGATCGAAGCCGGCATGCTGACCTTTGAGCAGCGGCCTTTCGAGCTGCGCGAACCGGTCGAGGGTTGTCTTCAGGTGATGGCAGAACGGGCGCACACCAAGGGCTTGGAGCTGGCCTACCTGATCGACGACAACGTCCCCGCCCAGTTCATCGGCGATGCCGGCCGCCTGCGGCAAGTGTTGCTCAATCTGGTGGGCAACGCGCTCAAGTTCACCGAGCGCGGCGAGGTGGTGGTGCGGGTCTCCCGGGAGGACGAACAGAGCGAGGGCGTGCGACTGCGCTTCGCGATCACCGACACGGGCATTGGCATCGCGCCGGAGGCGAGAAAACGTCTGTTTCAACCCTTCTCCCAGGCGGACGGCAGCATCACCCGCAAGTTTGGCGGCACCGGGCTGGGGCTCGCGATTTCCAAGCAACTGGTGGGATTGATGGGCGGAGAGATCGGCGTTGAGAGCGAGGCCGGCCGGGGTTCGACGTTTTGGTTCACGGTGAAATTGGCCGTGCAACCGGCGGCGCTCCGCACGATTCCGCACCGGGTGGATCTCGCGGGCCAACGCGCCTTGATTGTCGACGACAACCAGACCAATCGTGAAATCCTGCAGCGTCAGTTGACCGCCTGGCGGGTCTCCACCGTCTGCGTGGCGGACGGCGAAGCGGCGCTGGGGGCGCTGCGGAGCGCGGCGCAGTCCGGCCCGCCGTTCAATTTCGCCCTGCTCGACATGCAGATGCCGGGCATGTCCGGCTTCGACCTGGCGCGCCAGATCTCGGCCGATCCCGCATTGGCAGGTCTCAAGATGCTGATGCTGACCTCCATGGGCAGCATGCCACCATTCGGTGAAACCGCCGCGGCAGGGGTGGCGGCGTGCCTGACCAAGCCTGTTCAACAGGCCGAATTGCACGAGGCGATCGCCTCGTTGCTCGGCAAGGGCAGGTCCCGCGTGACCGCCACGCCCGCCCCACCACGGCTCCCACCGGAACCCAAGCCCATGCGCATCCTCCTGGCCGAGGACAATGTGGTGAACCAAAACGTCGCCCGCATGCAGCTCGCCCGCCTGGGCTACATGGTCGACATCACCGTGGATGGCCGGGCCGCGCTCGAAGCCGCGCAAGCGCATCCCTATGACGTCGTGCTGATGGATTGCCAGATGCCGGAGATGGATGGCTATGAGGCCACCCGCCACCTGCGCGCGTGGGAGCAGACGCGACGCGCGGCCGGGGAGAAATTTGCCCCCCTTTACATTATCGCCATGACGGCCTCCGCCATGGCCGGCGACCGGGAAGCCTGCCTCGCCGCGGGCATGGATGATTACATCAGCAAACCGGTGCAATCCAGCGAGCTGATCGCCGCCCTCGCTCGCTCGACCCCCAACAAGGCATGACTCTGAGTCGGAACGATGCAGTGGCTGGCAATTCTCCCCGTGCCTCGAATAGAAGATCCCCCAACCAAGCCGAAGTGAGTTTTGGGGCATCGGCCCCGTCTCAAATGATTGCCACGAGGCCAAATGATCTTCGGGCGGCCTCGCGAGACGACGCTCTGATTCCGGCAGAGTCGCCCTCGCCGTCCGTGTTGAGAGGCCGGCGGATCCTCGTGGTTGATGACGATCGTCTCAACCGCCGGCTGGTCGCCGCCATCCTGCGCCCCGAAGGATGCGAGGTAATCGAAGCAGATACCGCCGAGAAGGGACTGGAGCTTTACGCGCTCGCTCCTCCGGACCTCGTGCTGCTCGACGTCATGCTGCCGGGCTTGAACGGATTCGACGCCTGCCGCGAACTGCGCAGCCGTTACGGCGACAGCGCGGCACCGGTGATTTTCATCACGGCGAAAGCCGAATCGGATGACGTCGTGGAAGGTCTGGTTGCGGGCGGCGTCGACTATCTGCCCAAGCCGATTCGGGCAAAGGAGGCGCTGGCCCGCATCCGCACTCATCTGCAAATCCGCCACTTGCTGGCTGAACAGAAGCTCCTGGTCGCGGAATTGAGCAAGGCGAATGCCGCCAAGAACAAGTTCCTGGGCATGGCGGCCCACGATTTGCGCAACCCGCTCGCCTCGATCCGGGGACTCGCCGAATTCCTGCGCGAAGGCGTCGTGGGCCAGCTCACGCCCGACCAGCTTGATCTGGTGGAAACCATCCACACGGCTAGCCAACAGATGCTGGTCCTGGTCAACGAACTCCTCGACGTGGCCACGATCGAAGCGGGTGAGCTCAAGATCACCCTGGAAATGGCCGACC